>Ga0315285_10000097_pt1 | contig 84422 bp, 79 predicted proteins | sample YL17G09_36_MG_FD_203698 | JGI IMG/M metagenome (GOLD analysis project Ga0315285, IMG submission 203698) | Sediment microbial communities from Yellowstone Lake, YNP, Wyoming, USA - YL17G09_36 | ecosystem: Environmental > Aquatic > Freshwater > Lake > Sediment | place: USA: Wyoming | collected... | reverse complement strand
GCCCTGCATAAGGGGCCAAGGGTGAGGCTGCTCGCCTATTAAAAGGGAACGTGAGCTGGGTTTAGACCGTCGTGAGACAGGTCGGACTTTATCTGCTGGGAGTGCTGGCTGCCTGAGGGGAAAGGGTTCCTAGTACGAGAGGAACGGAACGCTGTGGCCACTAGTTAACCGGTTGTCCGACAGGGCAGATGCCGGGCAGCCACGCCATCGAGGATAAGGGCTGAAAGCATCTAAGCCCGAAGCCTCTCCCGAAAATAGGCAGCCAATCCCCTATAAGCTGGGCTGGCAACGGCCTGAGCTTTGGGGACGAGGGCTCCCATAAAAGATGGGTTTAATGGAGCTGGGGTGTACGCTGGAAGACTTCGGTCGACCAGCTCAGCCTGCGGCCTCCAACCGCCCAAGGTGTCAGTCTTAAGGTGGTGTCTGGACGATATTGTTCGTGTGAAACTTTCAGAACGTGCCCGAGTCGCTTGCCAAAGCATGGCAACAATACCATCGAGTTTTGCAATGTCTTGTTTCAGCAAAGAGACTGCATGTCTTGGATGGTTCTAATCCTTTTTAGATATGTTGAGCCGTCAAATCGCGGCGACTTGGGTTTGAAGTAGTTGTGAGTGACTGAAAAATCAATTCACTACTACTACTTGCGAAATTTCTGTTGAGTTGTCCAGTGTTGAGAATGTGATGGAGCGTTTGAGTGAGGCTTTCGTTGCCCTTGTGTTAGAAGTAGTCGTCCAGTTGTTTGCAGTTTCGCCGCCGACTACTTCCCGCTCAAGATTGCCCACGAACTACTGAACATTGAAAACTCATGGAGCGACTAAACGTCGCACTGGTGAACTTCTAGCAGTCTAATGGAGCTTTTCGGTGACTAAGTGCTCTGCCAGGAGATTGAAGACATGAGTCGGACTGCGGTCTGGGCAATTCTTTGGAGTGCTGATCTTTTGGAGAAGACTTGTTGTATAGGATTTTCTATATATTGGAGTTTCTATATGTTGTTGCAGTTTTGAAGCAGATCTTGTCTAAATGCACGGTTTCATTTCTTTGGAGTGCGAAGATAAAACCTCTGTATACGTTCCCTGAATAGTACGTCGACTTTTCTGAAGATTGAGTCTCGCCCTAAGACAACATACGGTATTCTATCCTCTCTTCTGTTGGCACATAAACTGGAAGATTCGAGAATGTGATTACAGGATTTCTTCCTTTAAGAATCGATACAGTCAGTTTTCTTATCGTGTTCTGGAATCTTCCTCCTGCACCCACAGCCTGTTCTTCTCTTTCTATAGGTGCGGAGAGCATTTCCGCTAACTCTAACGGAACAAAAGTTGTCGTAGAGCCAGAATCAACGAGTCCGATAGTTCTCAAACTTGCTTGATTGCAAGAAAGTCTGATGTGAAGCAATGGTAATCGTATAGAAACAGGGGGATTTATGTTTGGCAATCTGTAGCTGAGATATTTGCATGTTAGAATCGTATGTGCCAAAAAATCACAACAACATTACTCTATCATGCGGAACCTTTAGGATGAGCGGTTCTTTATTTGGGCATTTACGCTTTGCTTCTTTAAAGACAGCTTTTCCATCAGTTCCACTGGCTATTACTTGTTCTCCAACTATCGCTATCCATTGCCCAAGGTAGTCCCCTAGATTAGGCATGGACATTAAACACTGAAATTCATTTTTTTCACGCATAGATTCTCTCTCCTTTTTTAAATTCATGCCGTTGTTATCTACGATTTCCTGTCATCTTCTTTATTAGAGTTTTGTGTAGTGTTGATCCAGAGCAGCATTGCTTCTTCGACAGCTTGTTTTATATTTCCCTTTTTTAGCCCTTTCCGTCTAAATACCTCTCTTCTAAAGCTGTCATCAATGTCTTTTTTTACGGCTATGTTTAATTTTCCCATGCATATCCTCAGTTAGCTACATATGTAGCAAACTATTTATAAACATTCCTGCAAGTTCAGATTGACAGACATGTTGATTAATTGAATCCTGCAAGCATTCTGAATCAGAGTCATCCATCTATCTTTCCTTCCATCTTTATTCCGCAAGCTTCCGCTGGAGTTCTGCCATCCAAAGCTTCAAGTGGTCAAATGTAGCTATGATAAAGTCGGTATCCAGAGAGTATAGGTGTGTTGGCTGTTTTCAATACTCGCAGTCTTTTCTAGATCTCTTATTTCGCCATTCCGAAATCCGACGAGTTTTTACAGCATCGGAAATCCGACAAAGACTTCACAGAACCCCGTAACGTGATGCTTTGAGAGGTTTACTCTGCATATGCGTAGAAGTCTATTCGGCTGTTGTGAAGTAGTCTTTTATGGTTTTGTCTTTTATGGTGTATGTTCCGTTGTTTCTTTGTGTGAGGTCGTATTTTTCGAGTTCTTGGAGATAGTAGGGGAGGCTTGAGAGTTTGAGTTTTGCGTGTTTTGCGATTCGGGCTGCGGTGTTCTTTTCTTGTGCGATTGCTTGTAGGATTCGTAGGAGTCTGGTTTCTTTGGTTGATGATCCCAGGTCTTCTTTTAGGATGTAGTTGACGTAGAGGTTTAGTGCGCCTGTCGAGGTTGTGAGGATTCTCTGATATGTTTGCTGGAGGGTTTCGTTTGGTTTGCGGTTTTCTGCGAGCATGATGAGGTAGTAGGGGTGGCCGCCTACGAGTGTGTAGGCGTTTTCGGCTTCTTGTCGGCTGGTTTTGGCTGTTTTGGTGAAGAGTTGGACGGCGTGTTCGTGTGGTAGGGGTTTGATTTCCATGATGATGAAGTGGCCGAATAGTGGGCTTTCTCCGTTTCCCAGGATGGTTTTCATGAAGTGGACTCTTGAGCCGCTGACCACGTATTCGACGTTTGCTCTGGTTTCGAGGATGCTCCTAAAGAGTTCGTTGGTTGCTGCGAGCTTTGGGTAGTGTTTGAATTCGATCAGGCTGGGAAATTCATCGATGATCATGACTATTCTTTTGCCTGCTTTCTTGGAGATTTCGTTGGCGTAATCGAAGGCCAGAAGGAAAAGGCTGCGGTAGTCTTGTGTCTCTTCCAGTTCGGGGCGAATCTGTATCGAGAACTGTCCTTGCTCGTCTACTGTCGGTTCTAGGGTTAGACGTAGCTTTTTGAGTTTGGTTAGTGTTTTCAGGAGGTTGATGACGGTGGTTGTGGCTTTTTCTATTTTGCCTAGGTCTTTTGCGTAGGTTTTCGTGATCTGGGACATTACGTTTTGGGCAAAATCGTAGGGTGAGAATTTGTAGACTGAGAGGTCTACGTAAACGGTGATTATTCCTTTCTTTTCTAGTTCATGTTTGACTTTTAGGAGGATGGTGGTTTTGCCTATTCTTCGAGGGCCTATCAGGGCGTAGTTGATGTGTTTGGATGGGTCTGAGAGGTTGTCTGTGAGGGATGTGATTTCTTCTTCTCGGTCAATGATTTCAGTCGCGGGTTTGCCTATAGCCGTCGCTAACACCATACGGATGTATAGAAGTTTCTATATATAGCGCTTTCTATATAGCTTGAGTTCAGGGATGCGGGGGTTTGTTTCAGGGAGTCTGTTAGGGTTTCAGTAGCTTTGCGTTTATCGTTTTTTGGGCAGTGTTGTAGAGTTTTTGGTCTGCTGTGTAGAGTGTTGCTTTCAGTTTTTGGGCGGCTGCGACGTATAATGCGTCGTAGACTGGTATGTTTTGGTTCAGTGCTATGTTCATGGTTTCTTCTGTAAGTTCAGAGGTTGTGAGGATGTCTAGTTTGCTGTGTATTGTTGTGAGGTCTTTTGCGGCGTGTTTTGCGTCTTCGGGTTTAAGGTCTTTGTGTATGTTGGTGTGTTTCCATATGGCGTTGAGTGCTTCTGGGAGTGCTGTGTCTACGGTGTGGAGGGTGTAGTCTTTTTGGAGGAAGTCGTTGACGGTTTCTCTGGCTTGTCCGGAATTCTGTTCTTTGAGGACGAGTTTCACTAGGATGTTGGAGTCGAGGACTAGTCTGAGCGTTCTCTGTCCTCCCTTATGAGGATCGTTGAGTCTGTTTTCGCGTGTCTTTTTTGGGCTCTGGGTTCTATTTCTTTGAGGGCTTTTTGAAGTTCAAGGTTTCTGATTCTTTGTTCTATGAAGTGTCTGACTTCCGCGCTCCATTCTGCCGGGTTTTGTTTCATCCTTTCTTTGAGCTCGCGAGGTATGCGGATGGTTATGGTTGTTGACATGACCGTTTTCACTGTCGTACAATGTGTAACACAACATAATAAACGTTCTGTCGCACACCGATGACCGATGCAGAATCGGCCAGGTTGCGGGTTCGGTAGTTTCGTTGTTTGTGTTTTCGAATGTTTTTTCCAAGTCTTGTTCTTTGAAGGTTATTCTGGAGTGCTTGAATGCGTCGGTTCTTCTTAATAGCCGTGGGGTTTAGTCTGAGGTCATGTCAATGTTCTTTGCTTGAACAGTTGTACGGTCTTATAGGTGTGTTCTCGTCTGCTAGGAACTTGGTCTAGGTAGCGGGTAGACCTTGTCTTCTTTCAGTATTTGGATAGCGTATTTGAGGGCGGCTGTGATGTCTTTTCTTTTGATTTGTGGGTAGTTTTCAAGTATTGTTTCGGTGGTCCAGCCGTTGGCCAGCAGGTCTAGGATGTGTTCGATTGATATTCTTGTGCCTTTGATGATTGACTTTCCTGCCAGGATTTCTGGGTTCACGGTTATTCTGTTTCGCCAGTCTTCAGTCATCTGTGCGCTTCCACCTTTTCACAGGTGGAACAGGCAGGTATAAGTGTCTTCACATTCAAGGCTTTTGCTGAGAAAAAGCTTGTTCTATGGAGGCAGTTCTCTCCCGCTCATGCATGGCTTTTTTGTGGTTCCGAGGAATTAGGTAAGCGAAAGCTTTAAGTGCTTAGGTATTTTATGTATCTGCGGGTGAACCCATGAGTCGTTTGCCTGATTGGCTAGAGCGTCGCTATAAACTGTTGTGGGATACGTTCGGTGATAGGACGTTTCGTTTTGAGGATGCGGCGAAGGTTTTGATGGACAAGAATAGGGACCCGTGGGAGCAGGTTCCCAATTTCCTTTCTGAATTGAAGAAGGCCGGTTGGGTTTTTGTCGAGTCTGATGCTAAGGATGCGAGGTTGAAGGTGTACCGTTTGAAGAGTCGGGAGGAGGCGGTTAAGGAGGTTTTGTCGATTGAGAAGAAGACGTTGACGCGTGGGGATATTGAGGGTTTGTTGAAGCGGGCTGCGGATTTGATACGGACGCGGGTGGATTACAAGTTCATTCTCATTTTGCTTTTTTACAAGCGGATTTGTGACAAGTGGGAGTTGGAGTTTGAGGAGGAATACCAGAAGGCGTTGAAGGACGGTTTCAGCAAGGAGGATGCAAAGCATGAGGCTGAGAGTGAGGCTTACCATGATTTTGATCTGCCTGAAGAGTTTCAGTGGAATAGGGTTCGTAGCGATGTGAGTATGCTTACTGTGCGGTTCACGGCGGCTTTGCACAAGATTGCAGAACTGAACCCGGAACTGAGGGATGTCATTGAAAGTGTAGATTTCATAGAGTTTGCTCGTAGCAACGAGAACGCGGAGATTCTGCGACAATTGATTGAGTTGTTCAGTGAACGGAAGCTGCACAACGTTTCGCCCGACGTGCTAGGTGATGCGTATGAGTGGATCCTAAGGTACTTTGCGCCAACCAAGGCAAAGGAGGGTGAAATCTACACGCCTAGAGAGGTCATCAAGTTGTTGATTGACATTCTTGATCCGAAGCCTGAAGAAAGCGTCTATGACCCTGCAGTTGGTTCGGCTGGAATGCTAATCTCCGCATACAAACACGTTGAAGAGAATCCGGAATACAGGAAGGAAGGAGCAGATAAACTGTTCCTGTTTGGGCAGGAAGCGAATCAGAGAACTTTGGCTTTGGCCAGGATGAATTTGTACATTCATGATATCCGGAACTGTAATCTGGCGTTTGGAGATACGTTGCTTTATCCGAAGTTTAAAGATGCTGAGCGATTTAAGACTACGTTTGACGTGGTTGTGGCTAATCCGCCTTGGAATCAAGATGGTTATGATGAGGGAGTTTTGAAGAAGGGTGAGTTTTGGAGGGAGCGGTTTGGGTTTGGTTTTGTTCCTAGGCAGAGTGCGGATTGGGCTTGGGTTCAGCACATGATTGCTTCGGCAGATGATGAGAAGGGCAGAGTAGGAGTGGTCATTGATAATGGATGCTTGTTCAGAGGTGGAAAAGAGCAGGCTGTACGTTCGCAAGTTTTGGAGAAGGACATGCTTGAGTGCGTTATTTTGTTGCCTGAGAAGCTGTTCTACAACACTGGTGCGTCCGGTGCGGTGATTGTTCTACGTAAGAGTAAGCCTGTGGAAAGGTGTGGGAAGGTGCTTTTTGTCAATGCTTCTGTTGAGTCTGAGTCTCATCCTGAAGTAAGGAAGCTGAACAAGCTAGGAGATAGAAACATAAAGAAAATCGCAGAAGCATGCAGGAGCTTCAGAGAAGAGAAGGGCCTTTCAAAGATTGTTTCTTTGGATGAGATTAGGCAAAACGATTACAATCTGAACGTAACCCTCTATGTCATGACCGACGAAGAAGGAGAACAACTAGATATAGCCAAGGAATACGCTGAACTTAAGGAAATAGAAAAGGAAAGACAAGAAATAGCTAGTAAGTTGGAGCAACATCTTTCTGAAATCGTCCAAGCAATTGGTGGGTGAGGGAATGTTTTACAGAGAAACTGATTTCCAAGAAACCTCGCTCGGTAAGATACCGAAGGACTGGGCAGTCGTCAGGCTGAAGGACGTTTCCCTAGATTTTGTAGGTGGTGGCACACCATCAACCTTAAACCCAGATTATTGGAATGGAGAGTTTGCATGGATGACGAGTGCGCACATAATTGGTGCAACGGTGAATTCTGGACAGAAATACATAACAAAGAAAGGACTGGAAAACAGTGCCACCAATCTGATTCCAAAGAATAATATCCTGGTTGCGACGAGAGTTGGCATAGGAAAAGTGACGATTAACAGAATCGACATAGCCATCAGTCAAGACTTGACTGGGGTCATCATAAACAGGAACGAAGCCCTTCCTGAATTCCTATATTGGTTTCTTACCAGCAATGACAGAAGACTGAAATCTCTCGCACAGGGTAGCACGATAAAAGGCATTCTAAAAGAGGATCTAAGTCGCTTGTGTATCCCTCATTTGTCACTTGAAGAACAGAAGACGATTGTTGGGGTTTTGGGTGTTGCTGATTTGGCTGTTGGCAAGACTTGTGAGGTTATTGCGAAGACTGAGCGTTTGAAGAAGGGTTTGATGCAGGAGCTTCTAACACGAGGAATAGGACACATGAAATTCACTCATAGTGAGGAACTTGGTCACGAAATACCAGAAGAATGGGAAGCCGTAAAACTGGAAACAGTTTCGCTTGGCTTTATAGGTGGTGGCACTCCATCAACATCCAACCCTGACTACTGGAACGGGGAAATAGCTTGGATGACGAGTGCACACATAAATGGCAGACTCATAACTTCCGGGCAGAAGTACATTACGAAGAAAGGGTTAGAAAACAGCGCCACTAACTTGATTCCAAAAGACAACCTGCTCGTTGCCACAAGAGTAGGCATAGGCAAAGCAGCCATTAACAAAATCGACATAGCAATAAGTCAAGACCTGACTGGCGTGATTATAAACAAGGACAAAGCGATCCCTGAATTTCTGTATTGGGCCATCGCTAGCAACGAAAAAAAGCTCAAGTCCCTAGCTCAAGGAAGCACAATAAAGGGAATTCTCAAAGAGGATTTGAGTCGCCTATTCATTCCCAAACCACACATTCCAGAACAACAAAAGATAGCAGAAGTTTTGTCCACAGTCGATAGGAAGCTTGCGGTCGAAAGAAAAGTGAAAGCTAAGTTGGAGCGTGTCAAGCAGAGTTTGATGGATTTGCTTCTCACCGGAAAAATCAGGGTTAAGGTGAATTGATGTCTAGTGATCAACTGCTTAGTGCATTAAAACTCTTGGCTCAGACTATAAAAAGCCAAGTGGAAGAAGGCATCTCAAACCGAGCTATAGAAGCTCAGGACGAAGTGTATTTCCGTTGGAAAGTGGACAAGTTTCAATATACAGACAAAGGTGTCGCCGATTATAGTGCACATGGAGAATATGTCACCAAAAAATCATGGTTCGGGGCGATTTTCAAACTTGAAGAATCCATCAAACAGAGTAGCGAATATTCTTCCGCGTTAACACATCTTGCCAATGTTTTTGGCAAGAGTGACAGACTTCCCAGCTATCTCGATTGCTTCATTATTACATTAATCAATCAATGCTTAGACAACCCATCAATAGAAGAAACAGCTGTAGTTTCGCTGTTGGCAACTTTCTTGAAGGATTTGCGTGAGGAGCCAGTAAAATATGGCGCTGATGTTGAACTTCAAGGTATTGCGCTACGTCCCGAAAGTTTAGAACTGAGTTTTGAGATCACTTTAAGACAAACAAAAGCTGAAGACATGGAAAGAGAGGTCGCAGTACATGGCTTCATGTTTGGTGGCGGTTTCTTACAGCATCCTTCTGCGATCATGAGAATAGAGTTCCTTGGAAGGAGAGTCAATGAGGTGCAAAAACGATTCAGAAAGGCAATCGCGATATTAAGACTTTTCAAAGTGGGAAGCGTGGAATACATATCGAGCAGATTGTTTTCTGAATCAATTATCGACCGAATGGCTTCTGGTATGTTAACGTCTGGTAAAGCAGGAACAGCACTTGAAACTTACTTAGTCACAGAGGAAGACGTACAAAAATTGAAGAGATTTTGGCAGACAATGAGCGATTCTGTACCAGAGAGCTTCTCCGGGACAGACATAACACCGATTGATTATCTCACCGTAGCTTACAATCGTTATAGCGATGCATTGCTGGAAAATGGTCTCTTAGAGCGAAGAATAGCAAATGCTGTAATGGGTTTAGAGGCTTTAGTTCTTAAACCCGGTGAAATGCAAGAACTCCCATATCGCCTTGGGATTAGGATCAGCAAACTGCTCAGTCTGATAGGACACACGTCACACGAGATCAGGAAAGTAATCAATGATGCATACAAGGTTAGAAATCTGTTTGCCCATGGCGGCCAACTCAGCTACAAAGGAAAGAAGAAGTTAGAGTCAACGTATGGCCACGCAAAAAACGTTCTCTTATGGGTTCTTGATTATCTTAGAACCTTGATAATTGTCATGATACTCGGTAGAAAGGGAAAAGATGAATTCATAGACTTAGTTGATGAATCACTTGTTGACAAGATACGAGAGAAGCAGTTGAACAGCATCATAGCTCAGGCTAAGGAGATTTGTGCGGTGAGTTAGACTATGCCATTGTTTAGTGAGAAATCCCTTGTTGAAGACTATTTCGATAAGGAGTTGCAGAACAAGGGTTGGAAGTCTGCTCCAGCCGACAGTCTTGAACGGGAAAGCCTAGGAGAACCTTTACTCGTCGCCAACCTAAGTCGCGCCATAAAGAAACTGAATTCAAATCCGCCAGTCGGCGACGAAGAACTGAGACAAGCATTAACGGAGCTAAAACTCGGAAAACCAGAACAAGTCCTTCACTTCCTCAAGAACGGCATCCCAGTCAAATTCGAAAAAGACCGAACCGTCTACAGCATCAAACTATTCGACTACGATACCATAGCCAACAACGAGTTCATTCTGTCTCGCCAAGTCATCTATCAAGCCGCAAATAGACAAATTCGAAACGATCTAGTCCTCTACGTTAACGGCATTCCACTCGTGAACATAGAATGCAAGAATCCCGCTAGTCTGACAGAAAACTGGAGAAAGGCCTTCGCTGAAATAATGGAGTATGAAAGAAAGATCCCAGAACTGTACAAATATGTCCAGATAGGCGTGCCAGCCGAACATGTCGCCAAATACTTTCCAACCGCACCAGGGCAACAAGAAGAACCTAAGTATCACGAATGGCGAGAACCCGACAAAGATTCAGTGGACTCAACCATCCAAATGCTTACACCAGAAACACTGCTTAACATAATCAAGAGCTACCTGTTCTTCCGCATAGAACACGGCGTAGCAACCAAAGTTATAACGCGCTATATGCAATACCGCGCTGCGGAAAAAATCTGCAAGCGGGTAAGAGATCACCTAGCTGAAAAAGAACAGAAGAACAAGGGCTTGGTCTGGCACTGGCAAGGTTCAGGCAAAACCCTCACCATGATCTTCGCCGCAAACAAACTCTACCACACACCACTACTAGAAAACCCAACGATATTCTTCATTGTAGACCGTGAAGACCTACAAGAGCAGCTTTACCAAGAATTCACCGCGCTGGACATAACCAAACCCGAAACCATCGACAGCATACACGCACTAAGACAAATCTTGATCCACGATGAAGGCAGAGGAAAACGCGGCATCTTCATAACTCTAATCCACAAATTCCGTCCCGAAGAACTTCAGCAACTCCAAGAAGAGCTAGACGCCGTATCCCGAAACAGAGAAACGATCCAGACGCGAAAGAACGTCATTGCCTTCGTTGATGAAGGACACAGAACGCAGTACGGTACATTAGCAGCTCAGATGAGAGCAGTTCTGAAAAATGCTTCTTTCTTCGCTTTCACAGGGACTCCAATATCAAAACTTGGTCGCGACACTTACCAGCAATTCAGCTACCCTCCTGAGGAGCCATACCTAGATAGATACTTTGTCACTGACGCCTTAACAGACGGCTTCACAGTAAAGATCGTCTACCAACCACGCCTCGAAAAAGACGTCCACCTCAACAAACAAATGCTCGAAACCTTCCTCCAAATAGAACTCGAAGAAATCCCAGAAGAATACAAACAACCCGTGGAAGAAAAAACCAAGGAACGACTGAATGCGATAAAACTCTTTCTCGAAAACCCCAAAAGAATAGCCAAAATCGCCCAAGACATCGCTCAACACTTCAAAGAAAACATCGACGGCAAATTCAAAGCAATGGTCGTAGCAGCAAGCCGAACAGCGTGCGTCCGCTACAAACGCGAACTCGACAAGCTCCTGCCACCTGAATACAGTGAAATCGTCATGACCTTCAACCAAACTGATCCCCCAGAAATTCAGAACTACCTCAGAGAAACAATCGCACGATTCAACGGCAAGGAAATCGAAGACATAAGAAAAGAAATCAGGGACAAATACAAGGAAGAGAAAGAACTGCCCAAAATCCTCATAGTCACTGACATGCTTCTCACAGGCTTCGACGCCGAAATCCTACAAACCATGTATCTCGACAAACCCATGAAAGAGCATCGCCTTCTCCAAGCCATAGCCCGCACAAACAGACCCTACAAAGACCTCAAAGAAGCAGGCTTGATCCTAGATTACGTGGGCATTCTCCAGAACCTCAACAAAGCCTTCGAAAACTACAGCAAAGAAGACATAAAAGACGTACTTATCGACATGAACGAACTCCGCCAGGAGTTCACCCGAATTCTTGAAGAAACCCTCAACCTCCTCCAAGAAATCCCCAAAGATCAATACGACAGACAAACCATGCTCAAAGCCATCGAAGCCATAACCACAAACGAGGAAAACACCAAGAAATTCCAACAAAACTACAGAAAACTCAGAAACCTCTTTGAACTATTAGGTATAGACGAGACTAAAATCCAGAAATTCTCAGACTTCAAATGGCTCACAGCCATCTACGCATACTACCTCAAAGTAGTGCAGCCACCAGAAACACCAGAAGCCAAATACATCCAAACATACTACACAAAAACCGTCAAATTCGTCCACAAAACCACAGAGCTCGAAAGCATTCAACAGCAACTCCCAACCGTCCAATTCGACGAAAACTTCCTCCAAAACCTAGAGGAAAAAGCCAAAACAAAAGAAGAAAAAGCCGCCAACATATTCTTCACCCTCAATCGATATGTCCTAGTCGAAAGACAGAAGAACCCTATCTACGAAACCCTAGCCGAAAAGGTGGAAAAACTTCTTAAACTTTGGAAACAAAGAACCAGAAACTACGAGCAAATCTACACTGAAGGTGCAAAAATACTCCAAGAGCTGAACCAACTCGAAAGCCGAAGAAAGCAGCTAAACTTCGATTCCCTCCACTACTCGCTCCTTCTCACACTAGAGAAGCAGTTCGGCGCAAACCCAGCACTAGCTCAAGACGTTAAAGAACTCGCGGCAACGCTGAAGACCTTCATGTTCAAAGACTGGCAAACACAGCCAACCGCACGCAAAAACATCGAACGCGAAACCAGAAAATACCTCCGCAAATACATTAAACAAAACCAGCTCAAACTCGAACAGCTAGAGGAACTCTACCAGAAAATAATGCAAAACGTGAAAGCCTATGGCCAAGAAACCTGAAATCCCATATTCAACATCCTATCGAGACATCAAATACCCACGCCTCGAATTCAAGACAGGCACGTTGCTCCTAGTTCTGCCCAAGAACTATGAAAAAGAAAAGGCCCTCCTCCAAAAACACAAAAAATGGATACAACGCAAAAACCACAACATCCAGACCGCCTTAGAACAAGCCAAAACCACACAACTCAATCAAACCCGAACGCTAGAAGAACTGAAAACACTCACCAACACCATCGTCCAACAATACCAAAATGAACTAAACACGACTACAAACAAGACTTTCTACCGCAGAATGAAAACAAAATGGGCCAGCCTCAGCAAACACAAAAACCTGACCATCAACACCCTCATACGATACCTGCCCGAAAGCCTCATGGAGTATATCATTTACCACGAACTGACCCATGCCAAACACGGAAAGAGACACAACAAGCTCTTTTGGGACAAAATCCAAAAGAAATATCCTGACTACCAGTCATTTGAAAAGAGTTTGCTTGCTTACTGGTTTCAGATACAGACGTTGGGCAACTCCTAAAGGCTTCTGTTTTTTTGTCTTTTGGTCTCTGAAGGGCTTGTTTCGGGGAAAATGTAAAATAGTACTAGAACACACTTCTATTCCAGAGTTCTATCTTTAGTCGCAACAAGAGGTTTGAAAAATTGTCATCAAGGAAGGGACCAGTGACAGCGATACTCACGTTGACCTACAACGTAACAATCATAGATGACGACGCCCACGAATGGATAAACGCAAAAGAACACAACCTCACCAGCCTCGCAAAAATCCTCGGTCTAGACGAAAACCACCCCATCCGCGCAAAAATAACCCTCGAACTATCCGAAGAACCCTGCACAGTCTGCTCCCAACCCACAACAGGCGACAAAATATGCGCCAACTGCTCCAAACCAGTATGCGACGAACACGCAAAAACAGACACCACAGGCACCCGCTACTGCCCAATATGCTACCTAGCCCACGGAAAAGAAGAAACAAAAGAACAAACAAACACACTCTAACCAAACCTCAAAACCCACCCAGCAACGACTCAAGCCCACACCCAACCACACAGCAAAAGAAGCAGCCGAAAACCCGCAACAAGGCAAGATTAACCAACCGTGAAAAGACTTCTAGATCAACAACCGTTCAGGAATTTTAACGCAATAATCCATTAGAGGGATAATATCTTTAAATCCCTTAAACGATACAGGAGCAACTTTTAAATAATTTAATGTAGTATCCCCTAAAAGGGATAATTACATTAAAAACGTGAAAAACAATGGTCATGAAGATCGAAGCCCTCTACAATGCCCTACTAGCCACGAAAGTAGTAATCTTCGACGACATCGTACAAAAAGCCATAACCACCATCAACGTCGCACCAAACCGCGAATACATCCACCAAAAATACGTAACCAAACTGACCAAAAACCACAAGCTCCAAAGAATACGTAAAGGCCTCTACCTAGTCCTATCACCACTCGAAAAACCAGAAACACACATGCCAGACAAGCTCCTGATCGCCGCCAAAATCAGGCAACAATACTACCTCGGCTACCACACCGCGCTAGAATACTACGGTTGCGCACAATCCTTCTGGAATGAAGCCTATATCTGCATAAAGCCAAGAGACAGATTCGACCCTTTCAAATACAAGCGCCTCAGCTTCAAACCAGTATTCACCAACGACACCACAACAGAAATCCAGCAAAAAAACTACCTAAACACTACCATCAAAGTCAGCAGCAAAGAAAGGACACTAATAGAATGCCTCACCAAAATCCAGTACGCCGGAGGATGGGAGGAAGCCATCAAAAGCCTAGAAGGACTAGGCGGCATCAACCAGGAAAAGCTACTAACCCTACTCCGCAAACAAAAAAATCAAATGGCAATCAAGCGAACAGGCTACGCCCTACAACTCCTAAAGAACCGCTCACAATTCTACGAACACATCGAAGACCAAACACTAGACAAAATTCAAAAACTCATCACCGAACCGCCACAATACCTCATCTACGGAGAAGAGGGTCCGCTAAACAAAAGATGGAAGCTGTACGTCCCAGAGGACTTCGAAGAAAAGCTAAGAGGCATCTGAAATGACTGTCCAATACGACTTAAGCGATCTTGTGGAGAAATACGGTTTCAATGTTCGAGAAATGGAGAAAACCTGCGAAGTCACCAACATTCTAAGAAACGTCTCCCAAGTAGACCTCCTCAGAAACCGCCTAGGCCTCTACGGAGGAACCCCCTCAACTTCCTTTCTGTGTACGGCGTTTGCAGTGCTTCTTCTCCTCCGAGTGTGGGCCGCAAGCTTCTTTCACTAATCGAACTCGTTTCCACTCAGCCATTTTCACTTTCTTGTATTGCTTCTCAGCTTCCTCCAAACTGACACTACTCACGTCCAAGCCGGAATTCCTCAGTTTCCTAGCAAGCTCCTCAGAAGAAACGACTTTGTCCTTCACGCGCTCAGCCACCAAATGCATACTGACATCGCTTTTATTATCTTTTGACTCACTTGACAGACCGACCGGAAAACAACCTGCCAACCTTCCATTCTGAGTCTACAGACCCTAGCCTAGCAAGCGCTGTTTGCGATTTTCTGTTTCAGCGTTTCCAAATGCTTCTTGTGATCGTAGATCCAAGAACCGTCCTTGAAATACTCGCCTGAAATGGTCTGCCGCCGTTTCACCGTAAAATCTTGGACGGCATATTCGTAGTTTTGCACTAGCTTCATCCTAGCCATCGTGGACAAAGCGCCAACAAACTTTCGAAACTCACTCGTCGATAGAAACACTTCCAAGAGAAGAGCGTTTTTGCCGAGCACTTTGCCCATTGTGATGACGAAGAACTTGTCAAGAAGTGACCTCGCGAACTTGGCAAACTTTTCATAGTCTGGGAAGGAGATCAGGAAAAGAACCATGGTGGTTTCTGTGCCAGCGTAGCGCATCACGAAAATCTCGTAGCCCTCGATAAGCTTTCTCTCCATCAGATGTTTCCTGTAATGAAACGTCGCCAGCTGGCGGCTCATTCCCAACAACCTGCCCACTTCACTTATGCTTGCAGTCGCATCCTTCTCCAGCTTCATAAGCATCTTGACATCAATGTCGTCAGCAAGAATAGGATAAGATTCAGCCTCCATCAGCGTGTAAGGCAAATCCGTCGTCTGCGTCTGCACCTCTCTGACCCAATCATCCCACCGACAAACCCAGCCTTCGGCACGATTGTCAAACCAGTCGGAAGTTATGCGTCCGCCCTGAAAACATGTAGACCAGAAGACCTGAACATTTTCCGCAACTCCCAAATGCCCTATCTCATTCACGAACTCCTCAAACTCACTGCAACGTTCCACAGGAACCGCGTACACAGCCGTGCAGCCTTCACCCGCACCATAAGACCTGCAAACATAAAGCCAAAACCCGTTAACCAACAAGCAATCAAAAAGAAGTTGCTCCATCCCCGGCTTAGCTTTCAGAACAACCACAGCCTTCCTCAAACCCAGATTCGTGTGATAAATAGAAGTGTACATTCTCAGAAAAAAGCTGGGATCTGACTTCATCCGTCCTATTCGAGACCCCAACGTTCTACGTGGAATGCCAACGCACCTGGCCACTTTCGACAGGTTCCTTGGCCCAAAATCGCATAACGCTTGCAGCACTTTGACGTCGCGAGCAGTTAGCTTCCTAACCATTAGATTCACCAGTCTGGCCAGTGTGCTAACATATTATTGACCCCAACATTTAATTCTTACGTTGGCATTCCAGGGCCGTCCATTTCCTCACCGCACGGCTGGATGATCACGCCGTCAACCGAAGCCACAGTACAGCTATTCCCCCCAAGAGTCACGCATTCCCTGACCATTGGAGCGCTCAGCACGTTGAGAGCAATTGGTCCACCGAAAGCGGCGACAATCAAGAAAGCCAGCAGCAGGACTTTCGTCTTCAAAAAATCACCTCCTCCACAGTCACTGAGACAAATAGTGAAAAATCAAGAATAAGGGAATTTGGGCATATGTCTTCAGACACACAGTTTTACATTCAATCACAAAAACACCAGAAAATAACCGAAAGTAAAATAAGCGCACAGGCAATACCTTAGAAGAGAATTCTAACCAAAGGTCGGAACTAATGTCAGACAAAAAACACAAGGTCAAATCAAAAATCACCCCAGAAATCGCCAAAGAACTGTGTGAATTTTGCAGACAACCTGCAGCAGAAGATCAAACCTGTCAAAAATGCAGAGAACCAGTGTGCAACAAATGTGCGAAAACAGACTCAACTGGCAGGTACTGTCCAACATGCTTCAATGAAATAAGATCACTGTCGAAACTCGCCTAAGAACGGCCATCCTGACTCTGATAGAGTTTTCCGCAAACCTTAATTCCCTAATTCAAGTATAGCGTGTTTGGTGTTAAACTTGAGTAGAATTTTCTATTCAATAATCATCACTTTCTTGTGCACGCTGATGCTGCTGTCAGCCTTTACACTCAAGGCTGAACCCGTCAAACAGTACCCAATAGAATCCCTGTCAGCCACGATTACTGTTCCAGACGACTTCCCAACCATACAAAAAGCAGTGAACGCAGCAAACCCCAACGACACAGTATACGTACGAGCAGGAACATACAACGAGAACATACTGCTCAACAAGACCATAAACCTCATCGGCGAAAACCCACACACCACAATAATCAACGGAAGTGGACTTGGCGCCACCTACAGCCCCACCGTCCGCGCATACGGCGAGACGTTTCACACCGTAAAGATCTGCAATTTCACTATCACGGGTAGCCGGATCGCTTGGGGCATCTACGTCCAGTTGAACTCCAAGGCTTGGGTTGAAAACAACATCATTACAGGCAATTCAGGCGGCATAATACTAGGCTGCGACAACAGCGCCGTCACAAACAACACTATCGCAAACAACGAGTATGAAGGAATGCTCATCTTCGAATCGTCAAACAACACACTCATAAACAACACCATAAGCGGCAACCCGTACAACTTCGGCATCACCCAAAGCCCCTTCAACCAGAACATAGACACCTCAAACACCATAAACGGCAAACCCCTCTACTACCTAGAAAACCGAACCAGCCTGAATATCGATCCAGCCAGCTACCCAGATGTAGGCTTCTTGGCTTTGGTCAACTGCACGAACATAACAGTCGAGAATCTGACACTACAGAGCAACTATAACGGGCTAATACTCGCAGAAACCAGAAATTCAACAATCAAAAACAACATCCTCAAGGGCAACGTAGAAGGCCTAGTTCTCGTCAACTCACCCAACAACACCATACAGAACAACAACATAACCAACAACTCATGGAAAGGCTTGGCCATCGACCATTCAGCAAGTGAGACGCTCGAAGAGAACAGACTCACAAACAACTACTTCAGCCTGCAAGTCACGGGCGACACGCTAAGCGACTTTATGCACGACATAGACACATCAAACACCGCAGACGGAAAGCTCATGCGTTACATCAAGAACGCCTCGAACTTGAGCATCAACTCGTCAGCCCTCAGCAACACTGGGTATCTTGCCCTAGTGAACTGCCGCAATGTCACAGCCCGAAACTTCGCTTTTGAACACAGCGAAATCCTAGCTGCCTTCACAACCAGTTCCTCAATTGTCGACAACGCGATAACAAACGGATCGATAACCCTCGCGCACTGCTCCTTCATGAACCTTGCAGACAACACCATCGCACATGGCGTCACAGGCATTTCACTCGACCACACCACAAACAGCACCATCGCAAGAAACAAGGTAACAGGATTCACCAGTTCCGGAATAGCTCTCACCACCTCATCCAACAACACCATATCTGACAACAACATCAAAAACGAAACCACAGGCATAGACTTCGACGCATCCAACGACAACATAATCTTCAGAAACAACATCACCGACAACTTCAACTACGCCCTATCACTCGGAACCTCCAGCCACAACCTGTTCTACCGCAACAATTTCATCAACCAAGCACACTGGCAAGTCGTCAGCCTCATGCCCTACCCAGAAAACTACTTCGACAACGGCTACCCATCCGGCGGAAACTACTGGAGCGACTACAACGGAACCGACCAAAAAAGCGGAACCAAACAAAACATAACCGGAAGCGACGGAATAGGCGACCAGCACTACCTCGGCTTCTTTTCAGTGCTGGACAACTATCCGCTAATGCAGCCCATCCAAACCTTCGAAGCCGGAACATGGCAAAACAAACCAAGAGACATCGACATAACCAGCAACTCAACAATATCAGCCTTCAAGCTCAACGCAACAGCAAAAACCGTCAGTTTCAACGTGACAGGCGAAACAAGCACTACTGGGTTCTGCAGAATAATCATACCCAACGCAATCATTCAAGACCTATGGTCAAGCAATTACACAATCACCATAAACGGTCAGCCGCTTCCTCACAGAAACTGGACAGACACGCAGAGCACTTACTTATACATCAACTACATGCACTCGCAGCATGAAATAGTCATCCTCCCTGAATTTCCGCAAGCAACAGCTCTTACAATACTGGTAGCTACAACCGCAATAGTTGTTGGAGCAGCCAAAAAGCTAAACCGCAAGAGAGACAAGAGAAGCTTGGCGTGAAAAGCGTCTTGCGCGAGTTTATCCTCTATTCTCGGCTAGGCCGAACCGACCCACGATTCACGAACCTTCACGAAGCAGGCAGACTAGACATTGTTCACGAGTGCATCGTAGCCAGCCTATTCTTTTCCCATGGATTACGTCGAGACACGATTTTTCATGCGATACTGAACGGGCCGCCGAAGCCACCAATACATATCAGAATAGAGGGCGCAACGCTCTATGATGTGCGCACTGACCAAGAAACATGGACCAGCATTCTCAAGAACGTGCTTTCGGGAAAGGTTCACCCAGGCATAACGACAGACAGAATCGGTTTCGAAGTGTTGCTGAAGACAAGCGCAAACGAAGCCTCGATCTTTGTTCTTGAAGAAGGTGGAAACGACATCTCAGAGATTAGCCTAGGCGAAAACCCCATCTTCGTTTTAGGCGACCACGTTGGCTTGCCCAAAAAGGCTGAAAGTTACGCGCTGCGATATGGAAAAAAGGTCTCTCTGGGAAAGCAAACCTACTTGGCCTCTTCATGCATAACCGTCCTAAACTACCTGTTGGATGTGGGAACCGCGGAAAGGCACCACAGAAGACTGAAGCCCATTACGTGAACAGAGAAAGAAGCAAGCTGAACAGACCCAACACAAAGAACAACACAAAACCAGTGCCTACTGAAAACCGTTCTTTCGTGCCAAAATGGCAACCTAAACCCCCGAGGTAAGACTTCCACACCAAACCCAACAACGTCGCGGGCAAAGTATACATGAGCTTGAGCCACCTCAACTGCGTTTGATAGTTACTCATGGCTTGTCTTGCCGCATCCAAATTCGCTGTGTCGATCGTGAAAGATGGTACTAAGAACCATATTAGAACAGTGCTCAGAACTCCGATTACAAAGTCAGCGATATATGCGTAGCCTGTTATGGCTGCAGCGGTTCTGAAATCCCACCAGCCTCCGCCGTCGCAGACGCTTTTCACAATCCACGACTTCACCAGCCACTTGACGATGAATAATCCGATTACCAGGATTATGGAAAAAGCCATAACGCTTTGTACAATATCGTTAACCGATCCAGCCTGCTCCCCAACAACGTGAATCTTTCCAAGAATCAACATCACTGTAACGATGGAAACTGCAAATTCGGCAATCGCTATGCTGAAGAATCCTTCGTATTCAGGTGCATAGCCGATGTCTCGCATAATCTCCGAGGGAGAGATCAGAATCCTGAACAGCCTCTGAAAAGTCGTGAACTTCCTATCGTAGTGTTCTGCAGGCGATGCGGGCGGCGGAGAAGCCTGTATGGCTTCAGGAGGTCTCGTTAGATCGGTGCCGCAGTTCTTGCAGAATTTGTCGCTCTGCGATACCAGTGCACCGCACTTTGGGCATGTACTGTTCTCTTCGGCGTTCATTTTCCTGTCGCGATCATTACGTCCCATAGGCGGATATTTAACACTTCTGATTACCCAGAGACGCACTGAGACTGTACTGTCATCAATCCAGATTCACGGTTAACAATCCTTTAATCTCATCTATTCGTCTTTTCTGACTTGTGATCATGTTGTTCGACCATAAAGACAAACGTGAACCTGAAACCTCAGAACTCAGCACGGAAGAGTCAGGCTTCGAGATTGAGCCCGCACATATTGAGATAGGTTCAGGCTACACGCTTCAAGTAAGCTGTGATGAAAACGAAAAACCTATAATCGACGTGAAGACCTACGGGAAAATAGACATGCAAAAACTCAGGAGAGAAATCGAACGCACATTTCCTAATGCTCAAATCCGACAAATGAACCAGATGTCCTGCGTGACCGTGGCGAAGAAAAGCAAGAAGAAACCCAAACCTAGAAAGAAATAACCTGTTCCCAGCTTTTTCCGCCCAGAAATCAGGATTAAGAAGCGAGACTGAAACCAAAGCTCAAGCTCTCCCATATAACTTTTCCCTCTGGACTGGCAAAACTCAACATTCAGAATTGGCATTTCACGCGAAACATAAAACACGTTATGATCCGTAGACTTAGGATTTCCATTTCAAAAACACAAGAAGAACATGCGCGATCGGTTTTTAAGCGGCTCTGCATTTTAGTGAAAAACCAAACAGAGTCCTGCAAGTGCGAAAATGACAGCTGAACAGAAGCTCACTGAAGGAACGAAAGAAGAAGACCTGAGACCTCTCTACGTTCGTCAAGTGTTGAATTCGTTAGGGTCTGGAATGGTCAGTCCGTTCATGGGCGCCTATGCTGTGGAGCTTGGTGCTTCTTCTTCGGACATGGGGTGGTTTCAGTCCGTCTCAAACCTGTCGAACAACGTAATGCAGATTGTCTGGGGAGGGCTGAGCGATAGGTTCAGGCGGAGAATGCCTTTCATCGTGGCTGGCGGCTTGATCGTTGCGGCATTGTACGCGCCAACCCTAATTGTGAATGTGCCCTATCAACTGATAATTCTTCTCGGGATGCAGGCGCTTCTGGGTTCGATGGCTACGCCTGCGTGGACCGCACTCATAGGTGAGCTGGTTCCTTCAACGAAGCTGGGGCAGACAAACGCAAAAATCATCATGTATGCGCAGGTCGGCGGATTGGTTGCTACTCTCGGATCAGGAATAGTGATGATTCTAGTGGGTGGTTCGTACCATCAGATGCTTTTGATTCCTGTGATTGTTGCCATGGCCTTCGGTGTCGCTTCTTCGCTTATCATGCTGAGAACAAAGGAGAAGGCAGGCAGGAAACCTGAGCAGCAGATTTGGCCGGAGAAGCTCAGCATAGCAGAGATCATACGTGGAAGCCCTGATTTTCCTAGATACTGCAGCGTTGTGGCCACTTACGAGTTTTTCATGTCAATGTCTTGGCCTCTGTTCTCTATTACGCAGGTCAAGGTTCTGAATGCTTCGCCCTTGCAGATAGCCTTGTTGTCGGTTGTTCAGATGCTCGTGATGATAGTTTTTCAGCGTTGGACTGGGAGACATGCAGACATTGTGGGCAGAAAGTCGTTGCTCGTCGCGTTCAGGTTCATCCTTGTAACCGTTCCTGTTGCGTATGCGGTTTCACCGGACATGAACATACTGATAGTCGTAAGCGTCTTCTGGGGTTTCGCTCAAGTCATAGGGCAGACTGCCGCAGCTACCTATTTGCTCGACATCGCGCCTAGAGAGCACCGGGGAAGCTTCATAGCCGTGTTCAACCTCATAATAGGCGTAGTCACCTTTTTCGGTTCACTCCTAGGCGGATACCTAGCCGACTACCTGACCACCATGTACGGCATGGTCATAGCAATTCAAATCGTCTACCTACTCTCAACAGTGGGCAGAATTGCTGGTGCCGCACTCCACATGACGGTAAGAGAGACTCTGAGACGATGACGCACGCTGTATTGCAGGCAAATTCTTCAACGAAAGAGGGTTCCAGAAAGGGAATTCACATTGTTCGGACTTGATCGCGCGATTTCTCCCTTAATGCCTCCACATACTCCCTCGCGACACGATGACCTGTCGATGGGTCAAGCGAATATCCGCATTCAAGCAAACACTTTGGTGCTTCACGGGTCAAACGATGTTCGTGAAGTGCTCATATCCTCTTGGTTCAATGACCCGTCTCTTGCCATCAGCATTCAACAGAATTTGCCTTTCTGTAGTAGCCTCGCCTATTGGCCACAATTCCCCGCCAACTTTTTCAACTGCTTCCTTCGCCTTCCCTAAGAGCCTAGGTTTGATTGTCAAAACAAGTTCATATTCTTCCCCGCCGTAGAGTGCCAGCTCCATCGGGTCCAACCGATTCATCTCCGCGAATCTCTTCGCTTCATCTGCCAAAGGAAGCCTATCGATTACGAAGCCCACGTTGCTTGCTCTGGAAATCTCATGGAGACTCCAAGCCAACCCGTCGCTCGAATCAATCGCAGCACTGACAGCTTTCGCCCGGCTCAGAGCAAGCCCTTCCGCTAATCGTGCATGCGGCATCAAAACTGAATCAACCAGAACTTGGTGCATGTCGGGTTGTGTCCTGAATCCGTTGAGCAGAATCTTCAAGCCTGCAGGGCTTTTGCCAAAGAAGCCTGTGACCGCCACGACATCGCCAGCCTTGGCTCCGCTTCGAAGCGTCACCTTACCTTTCTTGGCAAGACCAAAAACTGAGATGCTGATTACAAGGTCCGAGGCCTCGCCTGTGTCTCCACCGACTATGTAAGCGCCGTATTCCCTCGCACCTGCATTCAGGCCTCTGCCGATTTCCTCAACATTTTTTTTCGACTTACCTGCTGGGAGTCCAAGCGAAACAAGCACAGTCAAAGGTTTCACGCCTTTAGCCGCAAAATCGCTGACATTCATCACGACTGCTTTCCGCGCCGCCTGCCAAAAACTCATACCCGGCGGAACGTCTGTCTTGCCAACAAGCATGTCCGTCTTCAGAACTGCGAGTTTGCCGTCTCCGAGATCGTAGGCCGAGATGTCGTCGCCGAAGGGTATGGGCATTTTCGGCATGGCATCAAGATGGTTCTGTATTATTTCGATGATTTTTCTCTCACCCAGCTGTCTAGATGCTTTCATCGAGTCTTTCCCAACCGTTTTTTCTTGCCGTGCAACCGTCAGTTGATAACGTTTAAATCCTGCGATGCAAGTAATTATGGAAACTTTGAGGTAAAAAGCATTGCTGAATATCAGATCTTTCGTGAAGGGATGCGACGAGGAAACGTTTGTCAAGTTGTTCAATGCTTGTTTTGCAGACTATGATGACATCAGGAACATGACGCTTGAAGAAATGAAGAAGACGCAAGAAGCCCCGTACTACAGTCCAGAAGGAGTATTCATCGCTGAGTGGAACGGCGAACCCGCAGGAATGGTTGACGCCTACATAGACAAACAGCGAGACGACCGAAAAGGCTTCATCCAATCACTCGCAGTCTTGCCCGAGCACAGAAGAAAAGGCATAGCTAAAAGGCTCGTAGAGAAAGCCCTTGAAAGCCTACGTCAGCGAGGAATGAGAAGCGTAGAGGCTTGGGCGCAAAGCGACCGTGAAGGATGCACACATACCTATGAAGGCTTCGGTTTCACGCAAGCGCGGATCACAAGCATGATGAAAAGAAGCCTGGAAAGCATTCCCTGCAACATCGGCGAAAACATGAACGTAGTCATGAGAGAAATGCGCACAAGAGAAGATGCGGACATCGAACTCTTGAACAGCCTTGACAACGAAGCATTCAAAGAACACAATAACTTCAGGCCAAGAACCATCGAAGAAACCAAGTACACACTTTTCGAAATGCCATGGTTCACCAGACAAGCGTGGTTCTTCGCAGAACTAAACAACCAGACTATCGGATACACTGGCTCCGTCGTTGACGAAGGCCTGAACAAGGAAAAAAACCTGAAATGGGGAATGGTTGCCGACATAGGCGTGCTAAAGCCGTACCGGAGAAATGGAATAGGAGCACGGTTGATGCTTCAGGCAATGCAGACACTGAAAAACATGGGGATGGAAGACGCCTTACTCTACGTGGACGAAATGAACCCTACAAAAGCCATCAAGCTCTACGAAAAACTAGGCTTCAAAGTGACAACCAAGAACATCATATACCAACTGCAACTCAACTAACCTCACGTTTCTTCAGGTTTCCGCATCACCATACATAAATGGCACCTGTTGACGAACTCGTCCTTCTGAAACCGATAGCCATGCTTCTCGACTCGTTTCCCATTCCTAGGTTGAACGTATATGCGTATACCTCAGCGGCTCAAGAAATAGAACGTGCGCTTGGATTCTTCGGTCCTTTTTGCGTTTGAGTGTTTAAATATCCGAATCATGAGAAGTTAGTAGGCTATGCCTCGGTAGCTCAGCTAGGTAGAGCGGCAGCCTCGTAAGTTGCAGGTCGCGGGATCGACGCCCGCCCGAGGCTCTCCCGGAAGTGGGGTTCTTGAAACCAATCCTCAATGAATTTTGTGGATGCGGCTCATGGAAACATGTTCAGAGTGCTGAGCGGCTGTGTCTGAGAGTATAGCTAAGTTTTTTATACTAGATGAAATGCAGTCTGTAACGCTAGTTAAAATGTTGATTAAAGGAGAAGGTCGAGAATGAACAAGAAAACAATAACAGTATGGTTAGTAGTGCTTCTGTTAGCTTCCTTAGCATGCGCAACAGTAGCTCAAATGACTGTAATAGGCGACGGCACAACAATACGGCTGAACCCATCCGACAACACCTATACAACCGCAACTACCAACCCAGGTACCCGATTCAACGTGACAGTCTGGATCGACAACGTGGCAAACCTTGGAGGCGCACAAGTCTACCTCGATTTCAACGACACAATACTCCGCGTGACTCGCTGGTTCGAACCAAAGAATGATCCGCAGTACATCTTCTACGGAAGAACAACCTCCGCGCTTCCAACACCACCCAACGACCCAGGCTACCAACACATAAGTCCGGGAAAGGGACGCGTGCTAACAACTGTTGTCCTCTTTCCGCCTGATCCACCTTACTTCACTGGTGGCGGCAAGGCCTGCATTTTCGAGTTCAACATAACCAAGGTCCCAACTGAACCAGGGAAATTCACAAGCGCTCTGCACATAAACACCACTGACACTTTCCTGCTCGACGGCGACGGCAACGAAATCCAAAGCGTCACAAAACAAGACGGATACTACGAAATAAGCAAACCAGAAGGCCCACCACCTACTTTCACGCTGACCATAGCTTCCTCCACCGGCGGCACAACTGATCCAACTCCAGACGTCTACGTGTATCCTAAAGGCCAAGAAGTCTCCGTCCAAGCCCTGCCTGACAGCGGATACACGTTTAACCATTGGGAGCTTGACGGCACAAACGTAGGAGTAGCCAACCCCGTGAAGGTCACGATGAACCAAAACCACATTCTGAACGCCGTGTTCGCGGTTATACCTCCACCGCCGCCACCGCCTCCGACAGGAGAATTCAAAGTCAACTGGGCCAACTACTCTACCCCAGCCTATCCATGCGGCGACCCAAGATATCCGTTCGGAGGACAATTCCCCGACGGAGAATACCCACTCTGGAAGAACTGGACAATCACGAACGGCAAGAGCGAAAGCATCATATACATATCAGTTCGTTACCCAGAAACCTCACCCGCATTCAAACCGTCGAGATACGAAATCTGGAACTGCAGGACTCCGCAATGCTGGAAAGTCAACATTGATTTCGAGGGAAGACTGGTTGAGTTCACGGCAGATAGTCAAGGGATACTGCCCGGCGAGTGCGCAATCGTCTCAATAGAGTTCATTGAAGGCCCGACAGGCCCCGAATGCACAAAACACGAGTTTGCGGTAACAGTTTCAGGCAAGTCATGCTACTCACAGACTTTCTATCTAAAAGAAGGAATAGACAAAACACCACCCGAAGTGACTATAACATTCCCAGACGCAAAGAACCCAGGGGGAATGAGCTACGCTTTCATCAAAAAGGCAGATGGGTACATATGGGTCCAGATGCCCGACTGCACCAGCAAGAGCATCGGTTGGCTCTGGATCAACGGAACAACAAAAGACGCGTGCTCAGGCATCAACCGAGTCGAAATCTGGATCAACGGAACCTACATGGGAGACGCAACCCTGTCGCAGCCCATAGGCTCCAACAAGACAACATCCTGGTGGTGGTTCACTGACCCGACAAAGAACCCAAGGTTCTGGGAACACGAATCTTGGTACTACGTAGTCGCCAGAGCTTACGACAACTCCGTGAACAACGAAAAAACAATACCTGCACACGGCTCTCACCCGAAGATACCCAAAACGAACTTCAAAGACACAGCGAATAGCTGGTTCTTCTGGATAGGCACCGAAACCATAGTCCAGCTACAGGATCAACCAATGCCAACAGGACACATGCTTTCATGGGTTCCAGGCAACGGACGCGTCGACGTAAACGGAACCACAGGGTTCTATCCAAACGGAAAAGTCGACATATGGCTTGAAAACGAGCTTTACGGCGCAAAGACACTTCTCACTTCGGTCACTGCAGACAACTACGGCAGATTCTACACGGTGATCAACCATCTTCCTGAAGTTCCGCGCAAACCCACATGCGAAGACCACTGGGTAATCAAGGCAATAGACATCAAAGGAAACACGGGCGCCGACCGCTTCGCCATTATTCCGTGGATAACCTACGAAAACACATTTGCACAGAATGACGCGGCAACATGGCAAACCACGAAAAAGGGCAACGTTTTCGACACGTTCACGGTTTACGGCCACGGCTTCCTTCCGTCCAGGCAAACTAGGTGGGACCCGTTCAGCACCATTTACGTGCGCGTAGTCTACACTGATGTTGCACCATTGGAGAAATGGGACGCCAGAAGAGTGTTCAACGGAACCAGCCAGTACAACTGGGACAACCTTGAATGGTACCCAAGACTCAGCGAAGTCGTCCTTGCCGAAGTCACCACCGACGCAAACGGATACTGGAGCGCAATAGTGACAGTTCCACAAAGCTATGGTGGCTTGCATGCAATCTACGCATACGAGTACAACGTCGTGACCGATCCAGGAATGCCAGGACCCAGAACAAGCTACGGACTTGTGAAGAGCGGCTGGCCCAAATGCACCGGCGTCGACAAAGAAGAGCAAGCAATAATCTTCGACGTCTGGCCAACTATCGCAATATCGCCAACCACCGCAATATCAGACCAATACGTCACCATAACAGGCGAAGGTCTCCCACTGCCAAAATACTACAAGCTTTCGAAGAACGGAATACCGGTTGTTGACCATCGAGACCAGTGCCTTGTTCTTGATTTCGGTCCATTCACGCAGTGGATCTTTGAGAACAAGCGAATACTCAACAACGAACTTGACTTTGGCTGGGTAACGGAGTGTTGGTATCCGTTTTCATACTATACACCCGACATTGCAGCGCACGCCGAAAGCCCGGTATGGAAGGGAAAGCTGACCTCTGCAACCGTGGACTTCACGACTGATAAGATCCAGTTCCACATAGGCTCAAAGTATCTCAAAGTGCCAATGCTTCCAGCAGGAAGATACGTTGTAACCATCTACTACTTCGACAAGACGACGGAATCATACGTGCATGACCGCGACGCAAAGACTTCAGAAAACGTCCTGAAGGATCCGCTTCACATCAACGTAGACGTAGGAAAAATCCACCTGCCAGGAGAAATCGTCAACGTGTTTGCCCAAGTAGACGTAGACGGAATGGCCGCTGACGCGACAAGTTTGGCTCTTGACCTGTACAAGGGAGAGACGCTTGTTAAGTCGCTAGACTACAGCAAGATAGGCGAAGGATCATACGTCGCTACGTTCACTTGTCCGTCTGAAGCAGGCGACTACTTCATCAGGGCATCCGCAACAAAACAGTATGAAATATTCAACCTCCAAGGCTCGGCGATAACCGGGTTCACAATAAACCCAACGATAAACGATATCAACGCGAAACTAGTCGCACTAGAAGAAAAGGTCGCAACACTTGAGACAAGCCTGGGCAAAGTGAAGCTTGATCTTGAAGCAGTCAACGGCAAAGTTGACAGTATCATAGGAACCGTTGCCACGATAGTGACTGACGTCGGAACATTGAAGACAAACGTCACAAGCATCTGTGCATCAATAGTCAGCCTTCATGACGATGTTGCAGTGGTTCACACGAAGATCGGCGACTTGGAAGTCAAGCTCAAGGACATCAACGGATCAGTAACAGTCGAGAACGATGTTGCCACGATCAAGACAGACCTAGGCGTGATAAAGGGCAAAGTTGCCACACTTGAAGGAAACACTGCCACCATAATGACTGATCTAGGCACGATAACCTTTCAGGCTGAGACGATACAGGGCAGCATAGGACTGCAACCCGTAACAGTGGGTCTATCAATTCTCGCAGCATTGGCAACGATCGCAGCAGCAGTACTGATTCTCAGAAGAGTATACCTGAAGTAAACCATACAAACATCCTCCACCCTTTTTTCTGTTTTCGCTAGGAATGCCCTAGAACCGATCTCTTCTAGAGCTCGCTTTGGAACAGAGCCAGAGCTTCATTACCAGAAACAAACTAACGTCAGAGCTTCAGCGCTATCCCGAACAACGGTCACGAGGACGCGAGCCATCGAATACTTCGACAGGAAGGTTATGTGTAATCGTTATTTCGGTTTCGCAAAGCTTTTTCCTTAGAAGTTACCTTCAGTAGGATTCTAGGGATAAGCCATGAAAGCAATCGACGTCAAGTTCGCCGTCTTCTCGTTTGGCATGGGCGCAGCAATAGCTTCTTCCCTAATATCGATATACATTCTTGTCGTGAACCTCATGGGCAGGCAAAGCTTGGTTTACGAGCGAAACCCGGTTGTGGCTGTGGGAGAGATATTCCTGCTAGTTTTCGCCGTTGCGACTTGCGTGATCTCCACGGAAATATTCCAGAAATACCAGAAGTCGAACGGGACCAGAGAGACAGCCAAAAAGTAGCCTATTACGTGTGGAAAGGTTCGGTAGCCGAGCTTCAAGAAAAAAGGCGATTTGTGGAAAGCTCACTTCAATCGGAAGATTCTTGCTTGTATTTGTGTTGTGCATGTAAACAAAAAGATTTATTAAATATTCATACTACCGATACTTATTCAGAAGCAAATAGGAAGGCCACAACATGCCATCCCTGCACCTGCACATTCACGATGAAAAACTCAAATGCCCCTACAAAGGATGCGGAAAAGCATTCGAGAGGCCCACAATTCTAACTGATTCCTCTACGCTGCCTCGGCAAACACATTACGCTTGTCCGCATTGCCAATCCAAGATTGACATGGTCGTGCAGGGTTTGAGAGTCGTTGACATCAAGCCTCTTGAGTATCCGAAAGTGTTCGATTCGCCGGCAAAGTGCGCCCACTATTCCGGCCTCCTGAATTCACTTTCGAGAGACATGCAGATGCCTGACGAATGCCTAATCTGTCCGAAAGTGCTTCAGTGCGGCATCCGACAGGGACGCAGATAACTGGGACCGTTCCGACATATTTTCGCGTTGAGAGAATGTTTTAAATTCCCCTTCAAAGACTCTATCCTGCGTACATCATTGAAGGGGCTTTCGGCTAGCTTGGTCTAGGCTTGGAGACTTGGGCTCTCTAGACCCCGGTTCAAATCCGGGAAGCCCCACCAACACAAAACGGAAATCGATTCTGAGGTCGGCTTAATGAACGTGGCAAAAGCTTATCATAGTGGGGGTCTCTTTCCCAGAACCACGGAGATGTTCAGAGTCTGGCTTCCTCTTACGATGTTTAGGATCACGGTTTTTCTAGGTATTGTTTTTTCTTCGAGGTAGCTTGTCAATTCGTCGCCGCTTCTGATGCGTGTCCCATTTAGGCCGACTATTATGTCGTCGGTTCTAACAGTGGCGTTGTATGATGGGCCGCCTGCCATGACTTCTACGATTCTCCAGCCGTATGTGATGTTCATGTGCATGGTTTGTGAGGTTTCGTAGTCCATGTCTGTTCCCCTAACACCCAGGTAAGAGTGGTCCTCATAAGTTCCTCCTTCAATCAGAGACTTCGTTTCTCTGATTATCGTGTTTGAAGGCACTGCGAAGCCTAAACCCTGGGAATCGCTAACGATAGCCGTGGTTATGCCGATCACGTCACCCATGTAGTTCAACAATGGACCGCCAGAGTTGCCAGGATTAATGGGTGCACTCGTCTGAATGATATTCGCAATCGCAAAACCGCCAGTATAATTCTCCTCTCTGATAGTTCTTCCGAGCGCGCTAATCACGCCAGTCGTCATCGACCCAACAAGACCATAGGGGTTTCCTACAGCTATCGCCAAGTCGCCCACTCTCAACGTTGAGGAGCTGACGATCTGAAGCGGCTTGAACTCAGAAATCGGAGCATCAACGACCGTGAGCACGGCCAAGTCCGCATAAGGATCTGTGCCGTTCACTATGGCAGCGTATCCATCGCCGTCTGAAAAGGTCACACTTACCTCGCTTGTTCCCCGGACGACGTGGTTGTTGGTTATTACAATCATTGCCCCCGAGAAGTTGTAGACGAATCCTGAGCCCTGCACGGACCCGCTGTTTGTTGTTCCTCGAATCAAAACCACCGAATCTTTCACTGTCTCATAGAGCTTTGATAGTGAGGTGCTGTTCTGGTAGATCGTAATGTTATTATTGTAAACGGTTTGATTGCCATAAAGCCTGGAAATCTGGTCTTGAAGGTTTGCGACTTCGTCTTCCAGTCTGCTGACTTGTCTGAACATTACGTAGCTGGTTATGATTATTCCCAGCAACAATCCAGCTACAAGAACTAGAACGAGAATGGATGAAGAGGCTTTAACATCGCGTTTATCAGATCGCTTCAAACCTTTCACCTAGCCAAACCGAGAAAGAATACTCAGAGATAAGAGTATCGCAAGAAGTATCCTGCCAGCTCCAGGTTATTCCAGGATCTTCGTCAAAGCTATCAAAGCCAAGACCAAGACTGCCACAACGGCAACCATGAAAGGATAGGCTCTAGACGCAGCGTAGAGGACGCCCCCGACGTAAGGCGCTATGATGGAGCTAAACATGCCTAGTGTCTGTGGGACAGAAATCCATCGGGCACTGCAGTCCTCAGGCGCCAGTGGCCCCACGACAGCGCTCATCAACGACCACATCACATAGGAGCCTCCGAAGAGCAGAAACGCGATTACCAGAACAGAAAACTGATCAAACAGCAAAAACAGGGCAAGCGCAGCAGCACAGAAAAACATGGAAACGATGACTGCATCAGTTCGCCGCCGTCTGTCTCCAAGCTTTCCCAACAGAATCCCCAACACTGCTGAGCTTGCGAAAGCAACTGAACCCAAGAAGCCGATTTCGACACCGTGGTAGCCGTATTCGTCCGCGAGAAACTGCGGAACAAACGGCCGGAACATCATCAGAATGAATATTATTGAAGCGAAGAAAACTGAAAGCTTCAGCAGCTTTCTTGTTCTGAGCAACCTGAAAAAGGAGCGTTGTTCTTTGTTTGAGTGCATTGCTCTGTCTGTCGCATGCTGGCTTCTGATGAAAACCAGAAACATGCAAGCTACTGCATAGAAGAAAGAGGCCAAAAAGAAGACACTGCGCATTCCAATTGCCTCAGCCAAGTATCCTCCTGTCGCTGGAGAAAAAATGTAGCCTAGTGACCACGCCGCTGAAATAGTTGTGAATGTCAATGTCAGCCTGCTCCTGTCAGCTCTCGCAATGATGTAGGCAGTGCTTGTTGGTCCACCCAACCAGAAGCCCCACATTATCATTCCGGGCACCATCTGAAGCCAATTCTGCGCAAAAGCAAAAATCAAAGGAGCAGGCAACCATGCAACCCACCCCGCGATCATGATCTTTTTCCGGTCATACCGGTCGGCCAGCATTCCAGCAAGGAACAAGGTTGAAGCAGCAAACAAACTCATGACAGCGTAAAGGATCCCAACCTGAACCGAATCAGCACCCAAAGTCTTCGTCATGTACAAGGGCAAGAGATAAGCGAAAAGACCATCACCGAAGCTTCCTACAAGGTTGCAGGAGAATATTAGTCCCAGGTCTCTGTTTGTCAACCCGAGAGCAGAGCCAAGTCTCTGAACAGCATAGCTGAATGATTGGGCCACTTTTGGAACTCCTGCGGTTTTTCGTTCTTGAGAATCGCAGTGTAGGTGAATCGCTATCTTATGCCTTTCTCTCGGTAGAACGCCCGAAGACTATTGTCTTCTATCGATCAAGTCCAATGCGTCGGGTCCAGTGCCAACCAAAGCCACTGGTGTTCCCGTCTGCTTCTCGATATCATTTATGAGCTGTTTCGCTTCGACCGGAAGCTCGTTGAAGGTTCTTGCGCCTTGGCACTTAGGATAGATGCAGTCAAGCTTCGTCAAAGCTATCTGGGTTGCACCGTTGATCATGACAGCCTTCTTGGCTAGTTCAAAATTGAAGGGCGCCGCACGTCTGTCTCGTCCGGTTCCTGCCGCGGTTTCAAACCATCCTCTCTTCTGCGCTTCTTCCTTCGATATCTCGCCTGGCAATGGGCCTGTCCCAACTCGAGTCATGAAGGATTTGAGCACAAGCAGCACGTTGTCAACTTTCGTCGGGCCTACGCCTACTTCTGAGCATATGGCGGCTGCACTTGTATCCCGACTCGTCACGTACGGGTATGTTCCGTGAAACAGTGAAAGCAGTATGCCCTGAGTTCCTTCCAACAGAACATTCTTGCCAGCGTCTATGGCCTTGTTGGTTTCTGTGGCAACATCAGCTATGTAGGGCTTCAGTTCAGGTATGTCTCTCGCTAGTTTGGCGCTTCTGCGCGCACGTTCTTCGACTGCGGGTCCCACGCCTCTGCCTGTCGTGCCGATTGTTCCTTTCAGGTAGGCGCTTGCCTTGTCCTGTTCTGCATGCTTCTCCTCGATTATGGAGGCTTGACTGTCGACACCTATACGGCTCTTCACGCCCGTAAGCTCAACCTCTTCGAGGAAGCTCTTGATTTCCACATTCGAGCCAGCAGCAATCAGCAAACGGCATTTTTCATGCACAAAACCGCCGGGAACCATGTGCAGCGCATAACGTTTGCCTTGATACCAAATCGTGTGGGCAGCGTTGACCGAGCCTGTTCTCACGCAAACGTCTAAGGGTTCTTTCAGGGCTAGGTAAGAGATTATTTTGCCTTTGCCCTCGTCACCCCAAAAACCTCCAGCTATGACCGTGCAAGGCATGCTTAGTCACCGTTCTGATAATTTGTGGTGGTTTATTTAAGACTGTTTGACAGTTTTGCGTAAAAGGCATGAGTTCTCTGCTTCACGGTCAATCCGCCGAAGAAGCCTGACAACAGTCTTGCCCTTCCGCTCCAACTCTACACGCGAAACAGTCTCTCGCACGGGACAAATATCATCAAGGATCACACCCTCTTCCTCACCAAAGATCACCGGATACACCCGGCAACCTAAGGGTCTAAACCTGTAGACTCTACAACGACGCCGCTCTACATCATAGAAAACGCAGAAACCATGACGATTCCGAAGTCTAGCATAACCACCCTTGTCTTGTCGGGCAAACTTCCGTGCGTCGTATCCTGCCCGCTCTAGTCTTTTCATGTCGGCTCTAGAAAGCAGCATTTCGGTTTCTTCGCAGCACTTGCCACAATGCGAGCAACGCATATCGGCATTCTAGCCTAGCCCATTCTATTTAGCTTTCCCAAAGAATGAGCTAGCTCTCTTATCCACTGGTGAGAAAAAGGTTCAGGTTTAGCAGCTCCGCCCATGCTACGCTTCTCAGCGACACTGTGAACTTGCCTCGGTTTCCGTAGGGCACGCATGTGATGAAGGCTTCTCTTCTGAACTCGTCTCTCCGGATTTCTGCCAATTGAACGTTTATTATTACCGAACCGTCCTTCAGGTGTAAGTTCACGTTCTTGCCCAAGAACGATTTTGCTGTATTCAAACCAAACTTGTCCATCTCTACCACTCCACATCCTTTTCCGCAATCTTCCCCCAACATCGCCTGCAAATGGGCAGCTTCTCTCCTCTAACCTGAATGTAAACCTCAATATCGTTGTCCTTGCATTCTTTGTGCCAAGGGTTCTTGCACGTTTCCATAACCGTTAACCTCCAGTAAACGACCTCGACTGAATGTTTTGGCAAGAGGCGCTTTTAAGACACTCTGTGAAACGACATTGGCGGATTGTGGAGAGAGGTGAGTTGAAGTGAAGCTATTTATACGCAAAAAGAGTAGATCAAAGGCAGTGAGAAGCTCAATGGATTCTTTTGCACTGGCGCAGATTAATCTTGGCTTGCAGGTTTTCCTCGTTTTCCTGCTCTTGGCAAGTTTCGTTCTGAAGAAGAGGGGCAGGTTTTTCCTGCATGGAGGTTTGATGCTGGTTGCAGTGATTCTGAATGCGGTTTCTTTTGTTCTGGTGATGGGTCCTTCTCTGCGCGATAAGAGAACCCTAATCGCTGATTTTCCTCTGAGCAGATTGCCTATGGTAATAGTGGTTCATGCGATCTTGGGCTCGATAGCGGAAATCCTTGGAATATGGGTTGTGGTTTCTTGGCGTCTGAGGTCGGGCACGCAACACTGCGCACGGAAAAGGAAGCTGATGAGGGTGACTTTCGTGCTGTGGCTGATAGCGTTACTCTTGGGCATTCTTGCCTATTATTACCTATGGGGTATGCCGTAGCCTAGTTTCGGGTTTTCGACGCGGACCGCTTTCATGCGCAAGCTGTAAATACTGAAATCGCGGAGAAAGGAACTGGGTGAAGAAACCTTGAGTCGGCATTCAGGTATGCTTATTCTAGCTATCCTGGTCCTATCGTATGTTACGCTTGCAGAGCCTGCATTTGCGATTGTCCCGACAGTCGAGAAGGTTGTTCCCTACAACGTAGGCAGCAGTACCTATCTCAATATCACGGTCCATCACTTCCCACAAGATACAACTCCGCATTACGTCAACACTATCAAGGTGACTATGGGAACAAATGTAACACAATTGACAATCAGTCTCCAGCCCGTAAGTGCACCATACTATAACTTCATCATCCAATATGACCTTGGGCCAGTTATCGGGAACCCGACAATCAATGTCGATGCTCACTGTATCGTTAACGGATGGGCATCGGCCTCCGAGCAGAATTGGATAGGTCAGATTCCAGAATTCCAATTACCTGCTCTGCTGTTAACACTGGTTCTCGTCACGTCTGCAGTTGTTTTTGTCGTCCGAAGAGCCAAGCCAGCAAAATGAGTCTGATTTTCTATTTTCCTGTCCTCAGATCTGGATTATTCTCGGGACTATTTCCTGTCTGGTTATTCTCAGCAGACCAACGGTGGGCTTGTTGACAAAGGGCGGTATGGGGTTGGTGGGGCTTCCGGGGTTTATGAACAAGGTTTTTCCCTCCCACTTCGCGCTTGAACTATGTGAATGTCCATAGACCAGAACGTTGAAACCGTTTTTGGCGGCGAGGTCGCGCATCTTGCCCTTTCCGAAAAGCGATCCTGGGTCATGCGTGACCCCTATCTTCCAGTCAAGAATCTTGAAGGAATTCACTTTAGACAGTTTTCCTCGAATCTCAGGTCCATCCATGTTTCCATATACCGCCAGAACAGGTGCAAGCTGCTCCAGTTCATCGATGACTGACAGATCCACGAGGTCGCCGGCATGAACGATGTAGTCCACTTTGTCGAAGACTTCAAAAACCTCTTTGGGGATTCGTCTGGCGCGGCTTGGCACATGAGTGTCCGATATCAGACCAACCGTTTTGGCTGGTGGTTCTTCAGTTATCTTGCGTAGTTCCTGGGCTTGCGCGCCGGCCATTCAGAGCTCCTCTTGTATGTTAGAAGCTTGCTAGCATAAGAACCTTGGAGGCTAAATAAGCATTTCAAGTGCAGGACACGCATATTGATTCAGTGTCTGGATTTTCCGTACTTGCACGCTTTCTGGCATTCCATGCACATCAGATGAGAGTTCATGGTTAAAGACGGCTCATGTTTCGACCACTCTTTACTGTAGCCGAGAATCGGCATCAGAAGCTCTCTTTACAGAAGGATTGAGGGATTAAAACTTTAAGTGAACTAGGCGACAATATCAGATAGCGTTAGGGTGGAATTCCGGTATGTGTCCCAAACTGATGAAAGAAATCAAAGAAGAGGTTACCAATCTCCTGAGCGAACTGATACAGATAGACACCACAAACCCTCCGGGAAACGAAACGAAAGCAGCCAAGTTTCTCGCGAAAAATCTTGAGAAAGACGGCTTCAATTGTGAACTATTCGAATCAGCTCCCGGTAGGGGTAGTGTGGTCACTCGCCTCAAGGGAACGGGCAAAAAGCCTAGCTTGCTGTTGCTTTCGCACTTGGATGTTGTTGCAGCGAACCCGAAGGAATGGAGCGTTCCTCCGTTCAGCGGCAAGGTCAAGGATGGCTTCGTTTGGGGGCGTGGCGCTTTGGACATGAAGGGCATGACTGCGATTGAAGTCATGGTTCTTAAGCTTCTGAAAAGGAACGGTGTGAAGCTGAAGGGTGACGTGATTCTGGCAGCGACTGCTGACGAGGAAAAAGGAGGCGAGGCTGGTGCAGGTTGGCTGGTGCGGAAGCATCTGGACAAGGTGAAGGCGGACTACGTCATAAACGAGGGCGGCGGAACTGCAGTGCCCATAGGTGGCACGGACTTTTTCACGATTCAGACTTCGGAGAAGGGCATCTACTGGTTCAAAGTCAAAGCCAAAGGCAGACCCGGCCACGGCTCGATTCCAGGAGCGGCAGACAACGCCATCATGCGGATGAACAAAGTCGTTGAGAAGCTCGGAAATCACCGTTCGAAGATGATGCTTGTGCATGCGGTCAAGCAGTTCTTGACCATGGTGGCGGAAGAGAATGAGGTCGTAAAGAAAGCGGTTTCCGCCCTGATTAAGGACCCAAGCATGGGCGACCAGGTTTTAGACTTGCTGGCACAAACTGACAGTGTCATGGCTGAAGAGCTTAGGGCGAGGCTGAGAATGACTGTCACACCTACGATGATCAATGGAGGCGTCAAGGAAAACATTATTCCGTCGGAATGCGAGGCGGTTTTCGACTGCAGAGTCTTGCCGGGACAGACTCCAGAAAGTGCGAAGACTGAGATAATGAGCCTTCTAAAGAACGTGCCTCTGGAGAAGCTGGAGTTTGAAACGATTCAGGCTAATGAGCCTTCAGAGTCACCCTCAGACACGCCGCTGTACGACTTGATCGCGAAAGTTACGAAGGAGTTTGAACCCAAATGCGTGGTAGCGCCGATACTGCTCACAGGTGGGACTGACTCGCGTTTCTTCAGGAAGATGGGCAGCCCGAGCTACGGATTCCAGCCCGTGAAATGCGACATACCATACGGAGAGATGCAAAGGACGATTCACGGCATCGACGAGCGCATATCAATAGCTAACCTGGTATTCGGCACGAGCGTTCTGTACAATGTTGTTGAGCGGTTCATGACTTAGAGTGAAGCATTAAATAGCTGGTTTGACTGGTTCTACTGTGCTGTTGAAAAAGGAGACATTGATGTGCCAGCGATTGAAGTTGGAAGAGTCTGCGTAAAGCTAACCGGCCGAGAAGCAGGCAGAAAATGCGTAATAATCGACGTCATGGACAAGAGCTTCATCATCATCACAGGCCCAAAGAAGGTCACAGGCATCAAACGCCGCAGAGCCAACGTGAACCACGTTGAACCATTGCAAGACAAGCTGGACCTTACGCGTGGAGCCTCAGACGAGGAAGTTGAAAAAGCACTGAAGGAAGCAGGCAAGCTGGAAGCCATGGCACAGGCAATCAAGCCCTCTTTTGCTTAAGTTTCAAGACCATTGGGCGAATGGTTGGGCAAAGACCAAAGTCTCCCCGCGTGCGCTGACTTATGACTTTCATACGCCCAACCAAGGCGACGTCTCCCGCGCAATCACCTTTTCTATGTTCTTCTGGTTACTGCGGGCATTCTAGGACTCTGTTGAGATCTTACGTTGAAAAGGCCATGGTCTTTTGAACGAGCCCTATGGTTTTTCTTTTTATGCGCATGTATAAAAAAAAGATAGTTTTTTTCATGCAGTTTTCAACGCGCAAAAGAAGAAGAGACGACAGATCCACACTTCGTCGTTTCTACTTCTAACCCCAGATCGTCCAGCTTGTCTTGGGGAGCTCGAACCCAAGAAGGTTGCAGGGCCGAGGGTAGCTGGCTCGGGTAGGGTTTCGGAAATTCGACGAACTCAATGGCTTGCACATCTCCCGAAAGCAAGATTCTCCTTATGATTGAGGATTGACGGTATAGCCTATTATACTTCAATGTTGCTTTACAACCCGAGAGGTGAACGCATGCCTAGAAGCGTTGCCCCATGGGAAGCCAAACGCGAGATGCTGGTGAAGGCTGACGACAGGACTGACACGAGCTTCGGGTGCAAGCCCGAAGAAAGACCAGCTCAGGAAAACCTGAAATATGGTCTAATCAACCTAGACAAGCCAGCAGGCCCCACAAGCCATGAAGTAGCGGCTTGGGTCAAGCGCATCCTCAAGCTTTCGGCAGTTGGTCACGGCGGGACTCTAGATCCCAAAGTGACTGGTGTGCTACCAGTTACGTTACTGGAAGCTACGAAAGTTGTTCAGGCTCTGCTTTTCAGTGGAAAAGAATACGTTTGTCTCATGAAGCTTCACGGCGACGCTTCAGAGCCACAGGTCAGAAAAGTCCTGAAGGAATTCGAAGACATGATTTACCAGCGTCCTCCCTTGCGTTCGTCAGTCAAGCGGCAACTGCGAACCAGACGCATCTTTTATTCAGACTTCCATGAAATGGAAGGACGAAACGTTCTTTTCACGGTAGGTTGCGAGGGCGGGACATACATCCGCAAACTCTGCTTCGACATCGGCGAAGTTCTGGGGTGTGGTGCTCACATGCAGGAGCTTCGGCGAACCCGCGCTGGGCCTTTCGTTGAAAAGGATGCCGTGACCTTGCAGGAAGTGGCCTACTCGTTTATGGAATGGCAGGAAAGCAAGGATGACAAGATTCTGAAAAGGTTCGTTCAGCCTATGGAGCGTGCTCTGGCGTTGGTTCCGAAGATCTATATTCGGGACTCTGCGGTTGGTGCTGTCTGTCATGGCGCGAATCTGACGGCACCAGGCGTTCTATCGCTCGAAGGCGGAATCAAACAAGGTTCACTAGTTGCCATTTTTTCGTTGAAGGGCGAAGCCGTTGCTTTGGCTGAGTCTGCAGCTTCTTCAGAGCAGATCGTGGACATGAATCATGGCGTCGTTGCGCGAGTCTCCAGAGTCTTGATGCCAAGAAGCACGTATCCGAAATGCTGGAAGAGCGGCGAGAAAACCGATGAGCAGAAAAAGCAGTAGAACGGACCACTATTTCACAGAGCATCCGAAGTCGAAGATCCACTTCGGGCTGATTCGCACCCATCTTCGCGGCAAACCCTTCGACTTCATGACTGCCTCGGGCGTGTTCTCAAAAGACCGCATCGATCTGGGTACAAGGCTTCTGATCGAAAGCATGATTCTCCCAGAAAAAGGCTGCATCTTGGACATCGGTTGCGGCTACGGAGCCGTAGGAATCGCCGCTGCCGTTCTCAACCCCAATCTGCACGTAGCCATGACCGACGTGAACATCCGTGCGATCAGACTTGCCAGACAGAATGCTGAACTCAGTCATGCGTGGAACGTGGATATCAAGCATGGCCGTCTTTACGAGCCAGTCCGAGACACGGTCTTTGACTGTGTGCTTTCAAATCCGCCAGTAAGCGCAGGGATGAAAATAGTTGAAGCAATAATCACGGAAGCGCCAGCACATCTTTCCTGCAAAGCCACTCTCCAGATGGTCGTGAAATCCAAGATCGGCGGAAAAAGACTGCAATCCATCTTCAAAGAAGCCTTTGACAATGTTGAAGTGCTTGCCCGCGAAAGCGGTTACAGGGTTTTGACATCGCAAAAACAATAGAGCCTATTCCGCGGTCAACTTGTTCACTATTTTTCTGACGCTTGGAAGCACGATAAGGCTCGTTGGGAAGCCTACGATGAAGCCTATGGCAAATCCTCCAAGGAAACGCATCGGGAAAGCAGAGTCTAGCTCCGTCGTTATTGAGGTCATCGTAAACGTCATAGTGGTATCCATGGCCAACGTCATGAACAACGCCATCAGCACCGTGGAATACTTCTTGTCCACCTTCAAGCAGCCCACACTTCAACGAAGCTTAAACCAGTTCAGACATTAAGCCTTTTGGAAAACCTATAATAAACGATGACACGTGAATATGCCTTGTCCCATTGAAGCCGGGGTCTCCTAGCCAGGTATGGAGCAAGCCTGGAGACACCATGGTGCCTAACAGCTTGTGGCCTCTCGGGGTCACGTGGGTTCAAATCCCACCCCCGGCGCCATCCAAAATCGAGTTTCTAAGCTCATTTTTGCTTATTCTTGGCAAAGGACTTGCTGGGTTCTGCTTTTCTTATGCGGCATGTTGTGTTTCATTCAATCGTCAGCTTGAACTTGAAATAAGTGAGATCAAGCCGTCTGTCTGGTGCTTTGCTTTTGAACTGGCTGTTCCTGGGAGGCTCGTTTCAGGAGAAATGAGGTGACTACATATTTCGCGAGCGTAGTCACCTTTGTCTAAGCATTTTCTCAAGCGCTTTGTATTCCTTGAGCATGAGCTCCAGAGTCGGACGTATGTTGTGGTCGTTTTCATATGCTTGTAGCGCGGCGTAGTACTGTGATCTGTTCCTCATTTCAATGTTCAGGGGTGGCAGATTATGTTTCAGTAAGACGTTATTCAAGAGCAGTCTTCCAACTCTGCCGTTTCCGTCTTGAAACGGGTGAATGTTCTCAAACTGGTTGTGGACAATGGCTGCCAAAACTAGAGGCGGGTACTTTTTCTTGTTTCGGCCATACCATCTTATCAGTTGTTCAAGTTGCCTTTCTATATGCGAGGAAGGCGCTCCTCGGTGCACAACGTTTCCATAAGCATCCGCGACTACCACTTCTACTCCTTTTTCTCGGAATTTCCCTGCAAAGGGCTTTGAGTTTTTGAAGACTATTCTGTGAAGCTCTTTTATGAGTCTTAGAGAAAGATGTTCCTTTGTGTTGCGGATGTAGTCGACTGCTTCGGCGACCCCATAGGTTTCGGAAATGTCTTCTTTGTTCCTGTTTTCGGGCCATTTCCTCTTTCTGAGTATGTCTGCGACTTCTTTTGCCTTTACGGGCGAGCCTTCGATTGCGTTTGTGTCATATGTGAAGGCTTCCTTGAATCTGTCCCAATCGAGCTTTGAAAGGTGGAGCACTCGCAGTTCTCCGCGTGCCTCAAGTGTTTCAAGTTCCTTCAGGTCAGAAGGCGAAGGCGCCGTAACAAACGGGTCGCGTATCGCTCGTCTTTCTTTTAGTCTCTCTTTGAGTTCAGCTTCAGCGCGTTTTCTTTTCAGCTTCAGGTCTTCAGCTGACAAATCTGCGCCAAGGTAGACCCTGACTTTTCTGACGTTACCTCCGACCCTAAATGAATGTGCTAAGTAATACTTTTTCAGGCCGTTTCTTTCCCGAACCTCTAGATGCATAAGAAAGCGTGGGGTGACTACACATATTTAAATTTTGTCTTGGGTGACTACAGGAGAGAATCGCCTTATCTGACTTGAGCCACGCAATTTTACCTCACGGAAAATCTCTTTCAATGCTGCAGTTTCTCAGCTTTTTCAGAAGCGATCTAAGCTGGTTCTATTGAACAAGCTCTCGCATTAGATTTAGACGTGGGTTCAGAGCTAACTCCCGGCGCCAAAACAAGAACGCGCCTGCAAACCCAACGATGCATGTTTCCGCTTGTACCGAATTTTATGATTTGCATGTTTCTTCAACTATGTTTGGCAGAGACCGCTTTTGTGTTTTGCTTGGTGGATTTGGTCGTCAGTTGCTTGTGAAAGAAAAAGGAGGGAAACTAGGTTGTTTGCTCTGCGGTGAAGGTTCCATTCCTAATGACTCCGCGCACGTGCATGGATTTGTGGAGAAGCCCGAGCTATCTTGATCTAATTCTGATCTCGTCGCTTCCTCGAAATGACGCACGTTTGTGAAGTTCACCAGTTATGGTCAGTGTGACGGTCATGAATTTTCCCAGTTTGCCAATTGAAGAGGAGATGAAGCGAATGACTTTGGCTCTGTCGAATTTGACCATCAAATCCGGAACACCATCATTATCATAGTCTCCGATTGACGCTGGTCTGGACTCTGCATGAACTGTCCCGTTCAGCATTATCGAAGAAACATCAATGTCAGCAACCTTGTAGCACGCGGGAAGTTCAATGTAGACCGTGACCCAATTGCCTCTGCTTCTCAGGTTCAACGTATCAGGTTTGACATCTATCTTTGCCCTGACAACTGCAACTTGAGGATTCATAAGCGGATAGCAGTCTCTACTGCGAGCAGTTCCTCCTATTCTGTAAGGAACGTCGCCTATTCCGTCACCGTTTTCATCCTTTCCAGAATAGTCGCTCCAATAATTGCCGCCTGATGGATATCCGTCATCCCAAACATTCGGAACTGGAATGTTGATAGCGTTGTCGACTGCTTGTTGTTTATTGTTTATGAAATCGTTGTGGAAAATCTTGTTTCCAAAGTTTTCATACCCAGGAGCGTTTGATATCCGCAAACCATACTCATTCATTGACATGATATTGCCGCTGATTTCAGTGTATCTTGCGTTTGCACCCAGATCAATTCCTGTACCAGAAGAGTAAACAGTGTTGTTTAGTATATTATTGAAATAATTGCCGAGTCCTAACAACGTTACGCCACCATGCGTGCTGTTTGAAATCTCATTGTTTGCAACAGAGCAATATGAAGCCGTGTCAAGGACGACACTAGAAGCAACTGTATTACACAGAATGTTGTTTCTGATAACGCAGTATTGCGACCATCCAATCGCAATTCCAATCCATGCGTTATTATATACCGTGTTATTCTCAACAATCGTGTAATCCGATCCCCAATATGCCTCGATGCCGCCGGAACCGTGGTTTGAGCATACCGTATTGTTTCTAATCACGCCATTGCTGGAACCCGTGTCCCCTATGGCAATACCAATGTAGTTGTTATGCGAGACAACGGAATTTGAAATGGTGTAGTATCTTGATGTCACACATAAGAAACCGTATCCACCGTTTGAAGTTATATTGCAATTGGTTATTGTGCTCCTATCCGAATACCACAGGATAATTCCAGAATCAGGTGGCCAAACCGTCTGGACGCCGCTGTTTCGTATCGTGAATCCGCTGATGTTAACGTTGTTTGCAGTTACGTAGACGACTGTTCCAGATCCCAATCCATCAATAATCGTTGTCACTCTATTCTCCCCAACAAGTGACACTGTCTTGCTTGCAACCACGTTTTCGCGATATATCCCTGCTCTAACGTATATTGTGTCGCCCAAATTTGCCGCATCAACTGCTTTTTGAATCGTCGCATAGTCGTCAGGGACCACGATTGTACTGGGCTCGGACTTTGCCTGTTGAATGCCAAATGCCAGCGTCAACACGCTTATCAGCTGCATCATCAGCATTATTCCAGAATATGCTTTTTTCATGATTTCCTTGCCCCTAATATTCATGAGTTGAACAAAGAAATATGATTTTCGGTTGACTTACCGCGTAAAACACGCTAGACCATTCTGGTTCTTGGATAGCAGGGATCTTCAACTGACATAAGAGGTTTGACGATGTTCATTTATGTCCAGTCGCTATGAGTGCTCACTTGGTTCTGGTCGCAATATGTTCAAGCGTGTCCTCGTCTCTTCTTTTGGTGAAGTTGACCGTGACTATGAAGACTGAGAACGCCAAAAAAGAGAGGCTAGCCGGGTTTCTGGTCTCGCTTGAGACTATTTCTCTTTCGTTTCTCTTCTAGATCTTCTTGCATTTCCTTGCAGCGGTCGAGCCACAGAACCTCGTAATTCTGCTTGGCCACAATTCTGTCCTTCAGGTCTGCTATGGTGCGGATTCCTTCTTTCTTGCACCATTCCACGCAGATTCCGTAAGCTTCCCAATCTAGCTCATCATCGTCCCAAAATACTCTGATTTCACGAAGACCGCTTGTGAAGGTTGCAAGCGCCCTTGTATGGCCGTCGGTGTAGATCACTTCGCCTTCGAGTTTTTTGATGGGAATAGGCTTGAGAGTCTCAATTCTGTTGTGGTCAAAAGCTCTCATGACTCGCGACAGTTTCTCAGAGTTGATGTACAACTGGCTTGGCTGTATTCCATTTAGTTTCATGATGAAGGCTTTGGCCATTTTTGGATAGCATCTCTTGCGCTTACAATGGTACGTCGGGGTTCCGCTAGGCGAGTTTTCTAGCCTTTTAACTTGGTTATCACGTCTTGTATCGTGCTCGCTGATTTCTTGAAGGCTTCGTTGGCTTCGAAATCCAGCCTGAATTCCAGTATCTTTTCGATGCCGTTCTTTCCCAGGACACAGGGTACGCCTATGGCTATGTCTGAGAATCCGTATTCACCTTGCAGGTACGTGGATATGCCCATCACTCTGTTTCTTCCTCTCAGGACTGCATCAGCCATTATCGCTATGACGGCTGCAGGAGCGTAGACTGTGCTTCCTTTGAGCTTGATTACGTCTGAGCCTGAGGTTCTCGTCAGGTTCACGATCTTTTCAATCTGCTCTTTGCCGAGCAGGCTCGCGATGGGAATTCCAGAGACTGAAGCGTAGTTCACCAAGGGAACCATGCTGTCGCCGTGCTCGCCAATCACCAACGCGCGAATGTCTTCCCGTGAGACACCTAGTTCTGTCGCAATGTAGGACCTGAACCGTAGCGTGTCAAGAATGTTTCCCATCCCGAAAACCCGGTTTCGCTCAAACCCTGACTCCTTGAATGCCACATAAGTCATAATGTCAACAGGGTTCGACACGATCATGAGCTTGCAGTCAGGCGCATACTTGACAACCTCTTTCACTATGGACTTCATTATCTTCGCGTTCTTCTCTGCAAGGTCAAAACGGCTCATTTCAGGCTGTCTTGCCAAGCCTGCTGTGACGATTACCAGCTCTGAACCTTCCATTTCACCGTAGTTGCTTGTTCCCTTGATCTTGCCATCAAATTCAATAGCGGGCGCCGCCTGCATCATGTCAAGCGCTTCACCCTGAGCCAGATTCTCTGCGATATCTATCAGGACAACATCGCTGATTCGGCGTCCCAGAATGCTGAAAGCAGCCGAACTTCCAACCTTTCCAGCACCAATTACTGAGATCATGATTATCGAAATACTGCAGGCTTCACATAAGACTTATGTTTCTAAACATAATCTTGTGCTTTTCCTTCCATCATTTAGGTTTTCGGAACAGTTTCAGACCTTCCATATCTGTCACGTATTCCCATCCAGTTTCTATCAGCTTGCCTGCTTCGCCAACGGTTGACACGGCGGCGAAGTGGTAACGGTCACTCTGTTCTCTGTAGAGCTGTCGGTTCCAATGAATGTATTTTTCCGTGTTTGAAATAGCGCGCTGGCGCTGGGTAATGAAGAAAAAAGAGGGGAATATTGTGGTTGTCCAGCTTTTCACTATGTGAATGTCACGACTCTGATGGGGCTTGCTGCGTATTTGCCGTTGACCGGGTTGAACCATACGGCTATGAGGTCGTAGGTTCCTGGCGTTAAGCTCATTGGAACGACTGCGACTACACTGTAGACTCCAAGTGCATTTGTTGGCAAAGTAGTGGCTAGAGCCCATGAACCGGTAGAGTGCGGGAACCTGTAGTATATGTTTACTGTAGTCGCCATTCCTGGCGTGAGTTGCCCGTTTATTGTTATTGGCGAGCCTCTGGCGACCGTAGATGGGTTAACGTTGGGTGTGAGGGTTGGAGCGGCTGTCACCGTGAAGGATATTGTAGCCATGCGGCGGTAGCCTCCTATGACTGCTGATGCGTTTATCTTGTAGTTTCCAGCACCCAGGTAATTGGCAGTGTTGAAGGTTAGAAGTGATGTGCCAGTCGGCGTGACCGTTGGCGGGTTGAAAGTGTGACCCCACACGTTCGCGCTTGACATGTGATAGGTGTGTGGTCCTGTGATGTCTAGTGTAGCGGTTGCTGTTGCGCCTGAAAGCAGGTTAACTGTGACATAGTAAGAAAGCGATCCGCCTGCAACTACAGTTTGGCTGTTTGGAAAGATGGTTACACTGAACATTGTGTCGAGCGTGGTGTACCGTATGTCGTATGTTGGGCCTCTCAAGTCTGTCCATGCGACGCCTGGCATCCAAAGTGTTTCTCCGCCCACTGTGCGTGTGAAAGTGGTGATTGTTGGAGTGTTGTATGCCGCGCTTGCATACGCGTTGTTGTCGATAATTTGTCCTTGTGGGGTTGACCAACCTTCATAGTAGTAGTAAATCTGTGGAACGGGGAAGTAGCTCGGCTCGTAGTAAGATATTTGCGTGTAGTATATGGCATTGATTCTGGTTGCGGTGCTTTCGCTTGACCAGTACACGAGGTGAATTTTTCCTTTGACATCAAAGTTTTCCGTGCCCATGCCGTCAACGCTGAGCTGAGGTCTCTGTTCAGAGTTGGAAGTGCCTGCTATTGTTTGGGGGGATGACCATGTATCGCCATAGTCTTTGCTCCAACTGACGAAAACGTCACTCCATGTGGGAGCGCCAGTGGAGTTCTCGTAAGCAACCCATAAAGTAGTTGGTGCATGGTTAGGTCCAACGTGCGAGCCCGTTATAGATGGCCACCAAGCATCAATTTTTGTTGTTAGACTAGCGTCGAATGGCCCAAGGAATGAGCCCCCAAAGTTTGTGGAATACATAACTTCGATGTGACCAGGTGTATTGTAGTCGGTTGAGTGCCTGTAGGCTATGTAGAGATTATTTTGTGCAAACGAGATATCGCTCTGAGTGAAAACGTCACCTGCCTCTGGAGTGCCTCCTGCGCCTCTTAGGACTTGGGTTGACCATGTTTTACCCCAATCGGTTGATCGTCCATAGAATAGGTCGCGATCGTCATAGGTCCAATACATCTCATAAGAAACGTGCAGATAGTTGGAGGTTCCCCAAGAGTATTCCGAAACCAGGTGTGGAGAGCGATCATCGCCTGCATCGGCGTCAATGTTGTAGTGCTGCCAATTGTTAGCGTTATTGGGATCAATGCGCCAAATTGATACGTCATTCGAAAGACCTCCCACTGCATCATTCCAAACTGCAACGAAAACTGTTCCGTTGTAAGGACTGAGGGCTATGGAAGGTTCGAGTATGCTTCGGGTAGCAGGATTTGTCCATGCGGCCCAGAACCACCAGTACCATGTGTCTCCTCTATTGTCTGACCTGTAAATACGCAGTATGTATCTGAGATTTACTGAATCCCAAAATTGCAGTGCAACGTAAAGAGTAACCGTCCCTGTGCCTGTATTAACGTATGTGCCCATTGACGGGTTAACCTCATTGACCGTCCCATCAGCAGCCACTTGTACGTCTGGTTTCCAACCTGAACCTGCTGGGCCCAGTGCATTAGGGTTTTCTGTGATAACTTGCTTTGGAGCAGCACCGCCAGTCAAAATAGCCCCTGGGGCTGTTTCAATTGTCCTTGTGGAATTGTAGGGTTCTGCAAATACCATATGAACACTTACAACAGCACTAACCAGTAGTAGAATCGATAGTAGGATTGAAGTTTTTGAATGTGTTTTCATTTCGTTTTTTCTCCTTTTTTTTCGAGTACACGTTTTGGAAAGCGCGCGCTTTCCAATATGGCGTGCGCTAAGGCAACCATATCAATTTAAACTTCTTATAATGCTTGTGAAAGAAGGTTCTATGCCTTGTTTTCCGTTGGGTGCGCGTGCCGTCTCTGCCAGCGCGCGCTGTGGTAACTCTTTTATGAGAACACATGACGTAAGAGGCTACTAGGTCTGACTTGAGCAATGATCCAAGAACCCAAATCGCTGAAGAAAGCCACTGCTAACAGGACAGATACAATGATCAGCAGGAGTATTTTGCTCAGATTGCGTACGATGGCTGTGCGTTCGGGCGCTTGGTTCAGAGCATTGGTCAGAATTGATCGAGTTCTTGTGGATCTGGCCTTGAGAGTTGTCCCCAGAATCCAGAGCGGAGTGTTGACTGCTGCATTGATGACCGTTGTGGATAAGCTTGAGAACGCTCTCAAGAACAAGATGGAGTTTGCCACTGAGAAATATGGCTTTGAGCTTGCTCTCTGAGGACACGAAATCGCCTCAGTAAACATCGTTGGTGGGGATCTTGCTTTTCTTTTGATAGTGTTCTGAGATTCCGTCCCAGCCCTCTTTAAGCGAAGAAGACAATACTGAACCCTTGCCACGACTAATAGGCTTTTGGCAAGATAGGTGTTGGTGCAAGGGCATTCTGGACTGGGATGTCTACAAGCCGCTGATGCGGGCTCCATTGGGGTAAGGCGTTTTTGCCTGTCTTGTTTCGAATTTGCTGCCCGAGATTGGAATAGATTCGGTGTGGTTTTCGAGCGAAGCGATTGTGGGTCGTGTCGAAACTCTTTTATGTGTGGTCATGTGCCAGATGTGAACTATTGTGTATTCGGATTCCGAATTGGGTACTTGTTCATGAGAGAACTTACAGCAAGACAGAAAGAAGCTTGTGTGCGAAGGGTTTGCGGTTTCGTGCTTGAGAAAGATCAGTTGCTCAAGTTGAAGCTGAAGGCCATCCGTTCAGGCGCGTGGTTCAGGGCGTTGAGAAGAATCGACAGAGTCCTAGTTGACTTGACGTTGAAAGTATCTAATGACGTGCGCAGCCCATTGTTGGCTAGGACGTTGCTTGCCGTGGTGGAGCGGCTGGAAAACGCTCTTGGGAACCAGGTTTCGCGCTTGGTGGAGGATGTTGGCTTTCGGCTTGCGCGCAGACTTAGTCTGATTGGTGAGAAACTGGGTAACGTTTCGGCTGGGGCTTGGGCTTTCGATTCCGGTTTTGCCCGGTTTCTGGCCGTTATGCACCTGAACAACCCCAACGTGGTCAGACTCTAGTTGCTTGCGCTTACTCTGCTTTATGTGGCGCTGATCGGCGCGTTCTTTGTGGTTTACGCCTGGTCATTGTACAACCTGCCAATTCTTGCGACGGGCGTCAGGAATTTGCGTAAGGCTAGGCAGATGAGCAAGAAGAAGCATGTTGCGAAGGATCAGTTGCCGACGTTTTCGATCGTGGTGCCAGTCAAGAATGAGGGCAAGGTCGTTGGCCGGTTGCTGGAGGCTTTGGCGAAGCTTGACTATCCTGCTGGGAAACAGGAGGTCATCATCGTTGAAGATGGTTCGACAGACAGGACGCTTGAAATCTGTAGCAAGTTTGCTGAGGCACGTCAGGGTTCAGCTGTGAAAATTCTGCAGAAGCCCTCGTCGGACGGCAAGCCTTCGGCGCTGAACTATGGGATCAGGCAGGCGACAGGAGATATTGTGGCCGTTTTTGATGCGGATAGTGTTCCGGCGGCTGATGCGTTGCTGAACGTGTCTGGGTACTTTGATGATCCGAGTGTTGCGGCGGTTCAGGGAAAGACGTTGTCGATCAACTCGGATGAGAACATGCTGACTAAGCTCATTGCCTACGAAGATGTGGTGTGGTGTGAGGCTTACTTGCGTGGGAAAGATGTTTTGAACCTGTTTGTGCATCTTCGCGGAAGCTGCCAGTTCATCAAGCGTAGCGTGTTGGAGGAGTTGGCTGGTTTCGACGAACGCATTCTGTCTGAGGACATGGAGCTTTCGGCAAGGCTTACTGAGAAGGGTTACAGGATCAGGTATGCTTCAGATGCGTGTTCTTGGCAGGAAACCCCGGCAAGTCTGAAAGGATTGGTTAAGCAGCGGACGCGGTGGTTCCGAGGCACGATGGAAGTGGCTTTCAAGTATGGACGGTTGATGGCTAAGCCAAGCATGCGAAGCTTTGACGCCGAGGCAACACTGTTCGGGCCTTTCATGCTGCTGTTTTCTCTGCTCACATATTTTGCAGCGTTTTTCTCGTTCTTCATTCCGTTTCCTTTGGGTTTCTGGTGGCAGATGGCTTTGCAGTTCACAGCACTGTCGTCGATGCTGACATTATTCCTGTGTGGTTTGGCTTTGGTTTATGCTTCTAAGCCGAGGAAAGTAACCAACGTGTTTTGGCTACCATTCATTTACTTCTATTGGAGTTTGCAGACACTGATTGCGTTGCTTGCGCTTCTGTTGATTGTGTTGCGAAGACCAAGGAAGTGGGTAAAAACCGAGAAGACCGGCTCCGTTAGAACTCTAGGGTTTGGAAAGGACACCGAGCTTGAATCCTGCTAGGTTGTCGTCCGAGAGTTTAGGTTTTCCATCGTTGGCTTTTTTGGTGCCCTTACTTGTGCGGGTCGTGCCTGAACTCTTGATGAGTCCTTTTGTCGTTGGGTTTGACACGATGAGCTACTATGTCCCGGTTGTGGCGAAGTGGGTTGGTGGTGGCGTTGACTTCTTTCAGGCGATGGCTCATGCACCGTTGTTCTACGTTCTTCTCGTAGCCTTGGCTTTTGTGGGGGTTCCGGTGACTGTTTCGCTAAAAGTGGTCCCTCCAGTCTTGCTTGGCTTTCTTGGCTTAGCCGTGTTTGCATACGCGCGTAGAAGTCTGGTCTGGCCCGGATGGAAGAGTCTGTCGGTTGCGTTGTTGGCTACTTTGTATTTTGTGTCGTTGCGGGTTTCCTGGGACATGCTTAGGAGCGTGTTAAGCTTAATCTTTCTTTTCGTCTTCTTGTCATTTCTACATAAAGACTGGACGAGGAATTCCTTTTCATTCTTTGCCTTGGCATCTTCAATTATGGTTCTGGTTGTCTTGTCGCATCAACTTGTTTCCGTCGTGATGTTTGCTGTCCTTTCCGTGGTGGCTCTGAGGAAATTGTTGAGGCACGACTCTGTTGTGGTCAGAAATCTTGTTCTGTGTGCGGTTCCTGCAATCGCGTTCTTTGGGCTGATCCTTTACTCCAGTTTCGTAGTTTCGCCTAGCTTCTCTCCGGTTAGTGGTTTTCCGAATGTCGAGTCTGGTGGTTGGTTTTCGTTGTTTGGTTTTGGGTCTTATTCAGGGATGGCGGTTGATGCTGGGGCTTTTGTTCTGTTCTGCTGTTTGCCCTTGCTACCTTTTGCGGTAGTTGGGTTCAAGACGTTCAGAAAGTTGGAGCTTGTTGTGTGGATTGTTTGGTGTTTGGGTGCTGCCTTGTCTTCAATTGTGAGTCCCTATGCGTTTGTGATTGGTGGGTACAGATGGACTTTGCTGCTTGCTTTTCCGTTGTCCTTCTTCGCAGTTGAAGCCCTCAGTCGCATCGGTCGCAGACTGTGGAAAGGGTTTTTTTGTGCCTTGTTGATTCTTTTGAGTTTCAGTTTTGTGGTTTTGCCTGCTGAGAGTGCGTTTCCTTTTTTCAATGCTTTTCCGAATTATGTGCCTTCTTCGATGTTGCAGAATAGTGTTCCTTTGCGTGACTGTGACGACGTTGTGAAAGTCTTGTCATGGTGTGGCCGCAGTCTCGGATCTGATGGGGTTTTGTTGGTGCATGACGCGTTTCATGGGTGGGCCTTGCTGTATCTGAACAGCAGCAGTCGAATCACATGCTATGGCTATGACAATCCGGAGAATGCTGCCCTCGGCTTGGTTCGTGAAGGTTCTAAGCGCGTGTTTCTGGTTTGGTGGGTTTCAGGTGAAGGATGGCATGGCGTGGAGTCGTTGCCGTCTTCTTTTGTGGAAGTCTATCGCAGTGGTAGGATGGCGCTCTATGAGTTTGGCAAACTTTAGAGCAGAAATCAGTTCTTTCCTGGCAAAAACATGCCAATTTCTCAGAGGCAATCCTGGCACGATTCCGATTGTTGGTTTCCAAGTCTTGCTCTTGGCTTGCGCAGGATTACTGATTGCTGGTTTGTCGAGTCTTGCTGAGGGCGTGGCTGTTGTGGCGTATTTTCTGTTGGTGGCTGGTGTGGTTGTGCAGTTGGTGGTTTTTGTGAGGGATCGGAATAGATTATAGGTTGTTGGAGGGACCTGCTGTTTCGTTTGTGTTGCCTGCTTTTAATGAAGGTGAGTTTATTGAGGATGCTTTGGCGAGGTTGGATTCTGCGGCTAGGGGTGGTGGTTTGGCTTATGAGATTGTTGTTGTGGATGATGGGAGTGTTGATGATACTAGGTTGAGGGCTTGGCGGTATGCTGCTCGTAGGGGACACGTGAGGGTTTTGAGTTATGATCGTAACGTTGGAAAGGGATTTGCAGTCAAGACTGGTTTCTGGAACGCGGTTGGGACTGTGGTTGTTTTTGCGGATAGTGATTTGGATGTTGATTTCAGTCAGGTGAAGCGCTATGTTGATGCTTTGAGGTTCGGTGACATCGTGATTGGTTCTAAGTGGTGTAAGGATTCGGTTGTTGAAGTGTCGTTGCTTCGGAAGGTTCTGAGCAAGTGTTTCAACGTTTGGGTTAGGTTGTTGACCGGGGTCGGGGTTAGTGATACGCAGACGGGAATTAAGGCGATTAGGCGTGAGTCTTTTGAGCGGGTTTTTCGGCGTATGAGTGTTAAGCGTTACGCGTTTGACGTCGAGTTGCTGGTCGTTGCTCGGCTCTATGGTTTGAGAGTGGTGGAGCTGCCTGTTAAGCTGAAACTTGAGAGCAGGTTCAATGTAAGAGAGATTTGGCGCATGGTTCATGATTTGCTAGGCATAACCTACAGGCTTAGGGTTAGAAAGTCGTATCAGCGTGGATTCGTTGAAGATTCTCATTCTTAATTGGCGTTGCTGGCTTAACCCTGCTATGGGCGGGGCTGAAGTTTTTACGAGGGAAGTTGCGAAGCGATGGGTTGAATGGGGACATCAGGTGACATTGTTTACTTCCGAGTTTGGGGGCTGTAAACGTGAGGAGGTTGTGGACGGTGTGAGGATTGTGAGGGCTGGCGGAAAATACGGAGTTTACCGTTGGGCCAGGAAGCTTTACAGGAAGCGTTTCTCGAAAGAAGGTTTTGATGTCGTGGTTGACGAGATTAATACCAGGCCTTTTTTCGCTCCGAAGTTCGTTAGTAATGATGAACGTGTTGTTGCTTTGATTCATCAGCTGGCCAGAGAGTACTGGTTTTACGAGACTCGTTTTCCTTTGAATTACATTGGTTACTGTTTTCTTGAGGAAAGGTGGTTGAGGAATTATGTTGATGTGCCTACGATTACGGTTTCAGAGAGCACCAGGAAGGATTTGGAAGAGATAGGGTTCAAGCGAGTGTTTGTGGTTCCTGAGGGTTTGAATTTTAGGCCTTTGGATGAGGTTCCTGAAAAGGAAGCCTATCCAGTTGTTGTTTATGTTGGGCGGTTGAAGCGGGCTAAGAGGCCCGATCATGCGGTTAGGGCCTTCAAGATTGTGAAGGAAAAGGTTCCTGACGCTGAGCTTTGGATCTTGGGAGATGGTCCCTTCAAAGAGGATTTGGCTAGCATGGCAGACGAAGGAGTCAGGTTTTTTGGGGGTTTGGGCGATGTGGAGAGGCGTGAGCTACTTAGAAGGAGCTGGGTTTTGGTTAATCCGAGTGTTCGTGAGGGTTGGGGTTTGAATGTGGTTGAGGCGAATGCGTTGGGTGTGCCTGTGGTGGCTTATGATGTGGCTGGTCTGAGGGATAGTGTTAAGAATGGGGAGACGGGTTTGCTGGCTGTGAATGACAGTGTAGATGATCTTGCAAGTAAGATTGTTGCGGTTCTGCAGGATGAAGGGTTCAGGCTTAGGCTAAGTGGGAGTGCTTTAGAGTATGCGAACGGATTCGACTGGGACGACACGACGAGAGAATTCATGAGAATCTTAGAGCGAACCACCGATGAAAGCTAGTCGTCGAGTTTCGGTTATCGTACCGACTTTTAATTCTGAAAGATTTTTGAAACAGTGTTTGAGATCGATTAAGGAACAGAGTTATCCGAATATTGAGGTTATTGTTGTTGACAACTTCTCCAAAGATCGAACACGAAAGATTGCGGAAGAATATGCTGATTTAGTTTTGTTGAAAGGAGCAGAGAGAAGTGCGCAAGTCAATTTCGGAGTGAAGCATGCTCATGGCAAATATGTTTATCGAGTTGATTCGGATTTCATTGTCGAACCTAATGTGATTGAGGAAGCCGTTTCTAAATGCGAGGAACAGGGTTATGATGCTGTTGAAATCCATAATACGTCCGACCCAACCGTCAGCTTCTGGTCGAGGGTTAGGAAAATTGAAAGAGACTGCTACAGAGACGACAAGCTCAACATTGGGGCAAGATTCGCTAAAAAAGAAGCTTTTGAAACTGTTAAAGGATTTGACGAGACGCTGATTGCTGCCGAGGATTACGATTTTCACAATAGGCTTCTAGATAACGGATTTGCAATTGGACAGATTAAAGCACAAGAAATACACCTCGGAGAACCGAAAAGTCTCAGCGAAATTGCAAGAAAGCATTACTTCTATGGCAAGACAATTCAGAACTATATCAAGAGAAATCCGGCGAGGGCAGCGAAACAATTCAGTCCTATGAGGCTAGGCTATTCCAAGTATCTATCGGAATTCCTAAGAAATCCAATATTATCCACAGGCTTGTTTCTCTATCAGTTTGTCAGGTATTCTGCAACAACGATAGGTTTCTTGAGCACAACGTTTGAGGGGAAGGGGCAACTTGAAAGATCGCAACAATGACACTAATAGTTGGCCGTTTGTTTCCATAATAATAGTCAATTTGAATGGTCGAAAGTGGCTCGAAAAGTGTCTTAAGTCCATCCTAGGCACTGACTATCCCCGCGAGAAATTCGAAATAGTGCTCGTCGACAACGGATCGACTGATGGAAGTGTGGGTTTTGCTGAGAGACTATCCACAACTCTCAATCGCCCACAAATCAAGATCAAACGAAACAAAAGGAATGCAGGCTGGTCCCCGGCTAATAATCAAGGTATGGAAATGGCAAAGGGGGATGTGCTAGTTTGTCTGAGTAATGATATGGAAGTAGATCCTCGGTGGCTTAAGGAACTTGCATTGACAATTGCAAAGATTCCCAGAATAGGAATAGTTCAGTGCAATTCGTTTTCTATGTGGGATCGAAGAACTTCAGATTCTGCTATGAATTATCTGGACAAACTTGGTTACGCCTATGGCTATATTCCTGCAAAAGAGCCCACGGAGGTTTTCTTTGCTGAGGGTATGGCATTTGCTTTCACACGAAAAGTCATTGAAGAGATCGGCATGCTTGATGATTATTACTTCATGGAATACGATGATATGGATTTCTCTTGGAGAGCTCGTTTGGCAGGGTATAGAGTTTTTTTTGCTCCATCAGCCAGAGTCTATCATGCGAGAGGAGGAACGGTAGGCGCGACATATTTCGATAGACTGCCAAACATAACGTGGTACGTCAGAAATCATTACGTCACGTTGATAAAAAACTATCAATTGAGAAACCTGCTGAAAGTACTGCCTCTATCGATCTCAATAGAAGCGGCAAAGACAGTCTATTTCTTGTTGAATGGAAACGCAAAGACGGCTATTGCGACAATTAAAGGGTTGTTGCAGGCACTGCGAGATTTCAAAATAATCTTAAAAAAACGCAAGGAAACTCAACAGGTGAGGAAAGTTCCAGACACCGAAGTTATGAAACTCATGCATCCATTTAATCTCCGGTTTCTTATTTCGTTCATTGCTTCTCAGTCCGCAGGAAAGCGATTTATCTCTAATATTAAACCGCCAGTAGAGGCGATATGATGAAAATAATCAAGACTGGAATCATTCCAGCCGCGGGCAGAGGAAACCGTCTTAGCGACTTGCCATTAGCCAAAATATTGCCAAAACCTATGCTGCCAATACTTAACAAGCCAATTTTGGAGTACGCCCTGAACAACATGAAAGCATTAGGCGTTGAAGTGGTGTACATGGTTGTAGGCCACAAGAAAAATATCATAAAAGATTACTTTGAGAATGGAATGGATTGGAATGTGAAAATTGAATATATTGAACAGAGAAATCCCAAGGGAATAGCACATGCGGTCAGCTTGCTTGAAGACTATGTGTCAGAACCTTTTGCTGTTATCCTCGGTGATGACCTTACAGTCTCGAAATCAATCAATGATATTGTGAAGACTTTCTGGAAAAACAAAGCCTGGGCAGTTGAAGGGGTTGTCTTCGAAAAGGACGTTAAAGCACTGAAGAGAACTTGTTGTCTAACGATAGACAAGGATGGAAAGATCGTCGAAATAGAAGAAAAACCAGAAAACCCGCGTTCCTGCCTGCGCGGTTGTGGAATATACGTTTTTGATCCATGTGTCTTTGAGTTCATAGAAAACACTCCATTCACTCCACCCAGAAATGAAAAAGAGATAACCACTACACTGAAAATGATGTGCGAGCAGGGCAAAGCCTACGCACTGTCGATAGATGGCGCCAACATTAACGTCAATACTTACGAAGACCTAGTAAAAGCTGCAGAAATTATTAAGAGCAAGTTTGGCGAAAGACTGTGAATCTAGCCATAATAGGTTATGGTCTAGTTAGGGGAAGAGAACCAGAGTTTGGTTTGTTGGCTAGCAAAAACGATGTAAGGCTCATAGGCTATGATAGACGCAAAAAGATGCATGAATCTGGAATGATCGGCACAGAAAAAATAGAAATAGTCTATCCAGAGATTAGACCTGCTGTCTTTCTTGACCCTATTTTCGCCTTAAGAAAGGAATATGACTGTTCATCTTGGATTTATTTCACGAATCTGGAAGAATACCTGCGTGACAGGGATGTTGTTATTACTCATGAATTGTGGAATTTCCCAAGCTTTCAGGCTGCAAAAATCTGTAAACGACTGCGTCTTCCCTTAGTGGCGGTCATATTCGAAACAATTCCAAAAAACCCGGCTTTCACATTAATGCCACCGTACTCGCGTAACACGCGACAAGTTATGAGAACAGCTAAACTTTTCGTAGCTCAGACGAATAAAGCAAAGTCATACTTGCGTTCGCTTGGAATCAACGAGGAGAGTATAAGAGTGATTTATCCCGGAATAGATTTGGATCTTTTCAGACCATCTCCCAAAAAGAAAAACCGGGAAGAAGTCAGAATTCTGTTTGTAGGCAATTTCGTTCAAAAGGGATTACAGACGGTGCTAAAAGCTTTCATCGAATTATCAAAGAAACATCATAATGTCAGTTTGTGGATTGCAGGAAATGGACCAAAACGTATCATAGACACAATACTATTTCTGCAGAAGAAATTTCCTCTAAGATATCTAGGAACCGTTCCTCATAATGAAATGGCACCGATCTACAGAGAAGCCGACATTTTTTGCACTTTGAGCAGAGACGTGAGACGGCTTGGGATAAAAATTAACGAAGAACAGTTTGGCTTTGCTCTCGTTGAAGCAATGGCATGTGGATTGCCTATTGTAACGACGGATTGTGGGGCTATTCCCGAAGTCGTGGGCAGAGGGAATTATGTAATTGGGCAAGGTCTTTACGGAGATTTAATTGATGCCCTGAGCACTCTAGCAAATGACAGCGGAAAAAGGGAAACTGCTGGGAACGATAATAGAAGAAGAGCGGAGACATGCTTTGATGTCAAGAAACAGTCTGCAGTTCTAATGCAGCAGATCTCATCTTGGGGATTGAAGGACTGATATGTTCTCAAAACTAAAGGCCTTCCTTTTTGAACATAAAAATACTCTGATTGACCTGGCCATAATTGCGTTGACAGGCTTACTTGCCATTACCTGGTTTAGAGGCAACTTTTTCATCAAATTTGATGATAGCTTTTTCAGCTTAAATCCACGTGATGACCTTTATCGGGGAACTTTTGTATGGGAACATGTCTTCTCGACAGGTTTACCTTATCCTAAAACAGCCTTGATTCCTTATTGGCTTTTCACAAACCTATTTGAACTAATAGGACTATCATTGATCGGCTCCCAGAAACTCCTCTACTATTCCCTTTTCACATTGTCCGGCCTGTCCATGTATTACTTGTCTAGGACGGTTCTCAGGAATAATGAAAATGCGAGAGTTGCTTCTGTGGCTTCCGGGCTTTTCTACATGATGAACCCGTTCAGTCTGACCATCGTGTGGGGACGCCAGATTTTGATTGTTTTCACCTATCCTGTCTTGCCTCTCATACTCGCATTGTTTATAAATGGATTGAATCGAGAAAAAAGCTTCCGCTATGCTGCATCAATTTGCTTGGTGTCGGCTCTCTTCGCACCAGCTTTTGCTAACGTCTATGTTGCTGTGATTCTTGTAATGCTTTTCTTGTACCTAGTTTTGTTTATATTGATGAATTGGAGAAAACGCGTCATACGCAAGTCATTGCGATTCGTCATTCCTTTGACGCTTGTCGTATTAATGAGCAACCTATGGTGGATACTACCCTACATCCCGGCTCTCAAACCCCAATTTGATGCCTCGATGACTTATAGTCCACCTGTTGAAACATTTATGGCAGCGAGCTCTCGGTCTTCTGTTCTGAATTCAATGCGCCTACTTGGATGGCACTTCATTGATACCTACTACTACGCGGATCCGACGTTTCTCTGGCAAGCCACGTTCTCGACAGTGCCCTTTATCTTGATAGGGTTCTTAGTGCCGATTCTTGCCTACGCTTCTCTTCTGTGGATGAAGAAAAATCGCGATTTGATATTCTTTGCATTGCTGTCCGTAGTAGCTCTGTTCATTGTTAAAGGATACAATCCGCCGTTCGAGGGTGTTAATCTTTGGATAATTATGCACGTGCCCTTTGCCTCAGCTTTCAGAATTTCCTATGACAAATTTGGAATAGTACTCGTACTCAGCTATGCTTTTCTTCTGGGTTTTTCGATCAGCAAACTGTACACAAACATGGCGCAGAGAATCAAACGTCTAGTCGCTCAAAAAACTGAGAAACATGGACACACATCACCCATCCTAAGGAAAATCTTCGGATCGGCTCCCGCATTCCTGTTGATATTACTCTTGATACTGCTTGAAGGAGTGTATGCGTATCCGTATTGGAATGGAGACATAATTCACACTGGAGGAAGTGTTATGCCTTCTGCAAGAATTCAGATTCCGTCATATTACTACGATGCTGCCGCTTGGATAAACTCCCAGAATGAAGAGTTCAGAATTCTGAAACTTCCTCCATCTCTCGGTGGAGCCAGTGTTTACGATTGGGACTATGGCTACGCATGCAGTGACCCTTTGGATGAATATTTCTTTGTTGGGCATCCACTATTAGGACAAAAATGGGGGCAACCCCTCGCTGATAGACTTGAGGATCAATTGTCGAATTTCGTTATTAGTCCACCGTTAAACTATTCCAAATTTAGCCAGCTGCTGGGGTTGTTCAATGTCAAATACGCAGTCATACATTCTGATTGGAAAGAAGGCATCTATTCCAATGTTCCTGCACCTCAATATTTTGAAACTACGATCGGGCAAGAGGGTGGTCTGGAGTTAGCGCACAAGTTTGGAAAATTGGAATTTTACGTGACAAACGACTATGCTCCCCTCATCTACTCCTCGGAAAATGCAGCGTACGTTAAAGGTTCTTTCAGCTTGGGGTCACTATATTATTTGATGGATGCGAAGGCTTACAGCATAAACACAAAACCGATTTTTATTTTCTCTGAAGACAACAAAGGAAAAGATGCGTTAAATATCACAAAAAACATACTCATATCAGTTCCCATTGACTCCATTGGCTCGTCTACTCGCATAATGGATGTCCCAGTAGACGGCGAATACTCGGCTTACCTTAATGCGGACTTCTTATCACAAGGAGAAAAAATCCAGGTCGTGATCGATAATGAAACTTACGAAGCTACTTTCGATAACGTCGATACTTCAAAGCCGATGTCAGCTGGCATCGTCAAACTGAACACTGGGCCTCACAATCTAACCATTGAGGTTCCGTCCGCCACAATGTATTTCAGTGACTCCTTTGCAGAATATAATAATCATGCGTGGCAGCCTTTAAGTGGAGAATGGGTTAGACAGAATGGCATTCTTAAGCAATTGAGTAATTTGGACAACGTATGGAATATCGTATCAGATCTCAATCTTACGAGTTTCATCCTTGATTTTGATCTAAGACCTGAAGAACCAAACGTCAACGGCAATGGCATGATCTTCGGCTACTCAAATGGCAACGCATATGCAGTGCAATTGAGTGAGCAATTAGATGCGGCCGAACTCTGGTATTGGAATGGTTCCTATTGGACAGAACTAATGTCTTCTCCTGTTGAGATCCAAACTCAACATTGGTATCATGTAACAGTCGAAGTCGAAGACAGAAGTGCTACTGTGTCCATCGACGGCACCAAAATTCTGGAATACATCGACGGAGACCCATCACGTAACACTGGCGGTCTTGTAGGGCTAGACGGTGGTTTCAAAGCCTCCTTTGACAACTTTACAATAAGAGATCTCTCAGAAAACATACTTTTCAGAGACAGCTTCGACCTACCTTACACTTGGAAGCCATTTCTAGGCAACTGGAACTTGGTCGATGGCGGGATAACGAGCGGAAATGTAGATGATAGCTATCTGATGCTGGAGAGCAATTTGACCGACTTTATGGTTGAAGCAAAGATGATGATTAGACAGCAGGCCGAGGACAGTGTCGCCTATCCAGGAATCGTTTTCAGAGCTAAGGATCCTTACAACTGCTATGGTCTGTTCATCAGAAGATCTTCAAATGGTGGTATGACTGCTATTCAACTTTGGAAATCTGTTAACGGATCGTGGAAATACATCACCGGGCAAGATTTACCTGAAGTGAATCTGAATAGAACTTATTCGCTCAAGCTCATTGTTTCAGCGTGGCGAGTCAAAGTCTTCCTTGATGACAGACAAGTTATTCCAGTAACGGGCTGGCAAGATTTGACAGGACACGAGCTACCGTCCGGGTCCATAGGATTGAGGTCTAGGTACACCGACACCAGTTTTGATAACATCACTCTAACCGCCGTTCCACCGATGGTCAATGAAGCATTCTTCTCAGTGGGGCAGAGTCCCAGCATTCCGTCGGCCCCTTCGCTCACATTTCACAAAGTCGATCCCACTAAGTATGTTGCTGACATAGAAAATGCCACAGAACCTTTCTTCCTATCCTTTCTCGAATCCTACGATGACGATTGGAAAGCTTCTGTAAATGGGTCGTATCAAATTCGCGATGATCAACATTTCGTTGCTAATGGTTTTGGAAATGCTTGGTATATAAATGAAACGGGAAAACTGACAATCACTATTGAGTATGCTCCTCAGCGTTTGTTCTTTTATGGTTCGTTGATCTCCCTCACAACTTTAATTGCATGCGTTACGTATCTCGCTTACTCCTACACGAAAACCGATAGAACGCTCACAAAGATCAAACAAACCCTAACCCGATTCTTCAAAACCAGAAAGAAAACACCCCCACAAACCAACGACACCAAACCTCAGAACCCCTGAGAGCGCGCGGGTGGGTAGAAGGAGTGTCTGGAAGGTTAAGGTGATTACGTTGGTTGTGAACTATGAGTGGTTGAAGCTGAAGGGTGTTAGCTTTTTGAGGTTTCTTTTGCGGCTTCTTGGAACAGCTTTTTCACTGCGGTTATTCTTGCCTTCTGCGCCAGAACGTCGCTTGTCACAAGATCCAGGGCTTCTTCTGGGCACCATTTGATGCATTGTGGTTCGCCTTTCTCTTTGCAGAGGTCGCAGACGAACACAACCTTATTGTCAGGATGCAGCATGATTGCGCCGTAGTCGCATGCTTCGATGCACCAGCCGCAGCCGTTGCACTTGTCTTTATCCACTGTTATGACTCCGGTTTCTTCTGATTGCGTCAAAGCATCGCGAGGACAGGCCGTAACGCATGCCGGGTTCTCGCACAAGCGGCACGTGACAGGCAAGTTCACGACCTGATTTATCCGGACTACGCGTATTCTGGATTTCAGCGGGTTGAACGCTTTCTCCTTGGTCAGCGAACAGATGTACTCGCAAACTTGGCAACCGACACACTTGTCCGGGTCTGCTGAAACAAACTTTCGATCGTGAATTTTCACCATAGCCTACTCCTCCATCACTCACTTTTTCTCAACTATCGAAAGCAACTCGTCCATGCCAAGTTCCTTAAGCTTCTCCTTCGTCGGCACGCCTTCCTTTGTCCAGCCGCGTGACTCGTAGTAATCATCCAGAAGCAAGTCAAGCTCGGCTTGTGAAACAAGCGCACCTTTGGATGGGCCTTCGTCTGGGATTGGTTCATGCATAACCTTCCAAGGCAGGTTATCGTCTTTCCTGCCCAACCCCTCTCTGACGTTGAACAGTTTCGCGACGTTCTGTATTCTCTCGCCAGCCTGCTTAAGCTGTTGTGGCGTCATCTCGAACCCCGTCACCAGAGAGTAGAGCTTCGTCATGTCATCAAGCTCCTTATAGTACGTGCCTCTCGAAAACTTGCACACAATGAACGAGTCGATGAGGTTGTAAGTGTCCTCCATGTCCTTAACCATCTTTCCCCTGCCTTTCTCAGCGATAAGGCGGTTGACTTTTCCTTTCACGTCAAACGCGTAAGCACCATGTCTGTTGTGGTCTGCACCACGGAACGAGACTGCAAAGCCAAGTGCAGCCGTCTTCAAGCACCTCAAATCGTAGCCGGTGACTTCGACGCCTTTGATGTGGCATGCCAGCTTCTCGGAACCCTTGCCAATCTTTTCCGCGGCGAACTTTACGCCGTCAGCGAGCACGTCTCCAAGACCCTCACGTTTCCCAACCATGTCAACAATCTTGACCATAGCCTCAGCATTGCCGAACCGCGCGTCAATTCCGCCAAAATCCTTCTGCGTCAATATCCCGCTCTCGTAACAATCCATCGCAAAACCAGCAATCACACCCGCACTTATCGAATCTATGCCATAATAGTTGCACAGATCCATCGCCTTAATGATCGCATCAAGGCGGTCAACACCACAGAACGGACCCAAAGCCCACAGCGACTCATACTCCATCCTCGTCATAGTACCCTTGTACGGGCCTTCAGCAACTACAACCGTGTGCTCACACCGCATCGCACATGAACTGCATCCGATTACTTTCGCAACGTACTTTTCGTTCAGCACTTCTCCGCTGACTTTCTCGGCGCCTTCAAAACGCGAGTTGCGATAATTCCTGGTGGGCATACATGAGAGTGAATTGTGTACCAGAATGTTTTCAGGCGTTCCCAAGGCTCGGTACTTCTGCGTCGCCGGGCCCTTCATTCTCTCATGAAACTCCTTGACGTACTCCATGAACTCGTCCAACTTGGCAGGAGCAATATCGCGTGTTCCGCGAACAGCGATTGCCTTAAGGTTCTTCGAACCCATCACCGCGCCCATCCCAGTTCTGCCAGCTGCTCGAGTCTTGTCATTAATGATGCAAGCGATGCGAGAAAGCTTCTCACCTGCCAAGCCGATAGAAGCTACACGAATGTAATAGTCGCCCAACTCTTCTTTTATCGTGTCTTCAGTTTCGCCTGTCGACTTGCCCCACAAGTGCGAAGCATCCAGAAGCTGAACGGAATCATCATCAATCCAAAGATAAACCGGCTTCTCAGCCTTACCCTTAATCACAACAGCGTCATACCCAGCTCTTTTCAGCTCAGTCCCAAAGGAACCATGAGCCTTAGACTCACCAACGCCAAAAGTCTGCGGCGACTTTGAAACAAAGGCGTGCCCATTTCCGCCCGTTGGCCACATCGTCCCAGAAATGGGGCCAGTCGTCAAGATCAACGGGTTTTCTGGGCTGAATGGATCAGTGCCCGGTTTTGAATGGTCATGCAACATTCGCATGCCAAGGCCTATTCCGCCAATGTATTTCTTGGCGTATTCCTCGTTTAATGGTTCAACGCTGGTTTTCCCAGTTGTCATATCTACGTGAAGTACACGACCCGCATAACCGTACAAACTCATTCCTCCACGCAAGTTGACGTTAAAGAGATTTCTGACGATATATTAATCTAGCGGATTCATAAGAAAGAAACTGATGATAGCTTGCTTTGATGCCTGACTAAGGCTTTTGGGCTAACTGTTTTTGCTCTTTCCTTTTCAGCATGTTCTCCAGTATCGGACGCATCTTCGCGTTTTCCGCCTTAATCTTCTCTTTCCCGAGTGTCTGCATCTGCGCTGTTATCTCTTTCACGATTTCAGCAAACTTGATTCCCTCAGCCGCAGAAACATACTCTACACGCAACCTTTCAGGACTCATTCCAAGCTTCTGCATCATCGGCGCCAGCGCATCCATCCTAGCCTTCATCTTGTAATTGCCACTAATGTAGTGACAATCGTAGGGCAAGTGGCAAGCGCCAACCATAACCATGCCAGCCCCAAGCCGAAACGCTTCAAGAACAAAGTCGCGATCAACCCTTCCCGAACACATCACACGAATCGGCCTGATCACCGGCGGATACTCAAACCTGCTCGTACCCGCAAGGTCTGCACCCGCATAGCTGCACCAGTTACACAGAAACGCCAGAATCTTGTCTTCAGGATTAGTCTCCAACGCCGCTCTTATCTGAGACACTATCTGCACATCAGTGAAATGCTTCTGCGTAATCGCGTCCGCTGGACACTCGGCAACGCACGTGCCACAACCATGGCACATTGCGCTTATCGCTTCTGCAACCTGCCCTTCAGGCGCCCGAATAGCCCCGTAAGGACAGGCTTTCGCACAGATGCCGCATTTCACTTCAGTGTTCCTGCACTTCGCAGGATCAACCAACGCCACAATAGGCTGAATCTTCCACTTCGGCTTAGAAAGAATCGTAGCCGCACGCGCAGCAGCCCCCATGCCCTGTGAAACACTGTAGGGCACATCCTTCGGTCCTTGACAGCCACCGGCAACGAAAACACCGTCTGCGGGTGTGTCAATGGGTTTGAGCTTCGGGTGGCTTTCCATGAAGAAGCCGTCTCCTCCTCGACTGATGTTGAACACCCGAGCGACTTCCTCTGAGCCTTGGCTCGGAATCGCCGCGGTAGCCAGTACGACCATATCGCTCTTGACTTCGACTTCGTCGCCGTTCTCTTTCACGGCGCGCACTATGAGCTTCTTCGTTGCGGGCTCTTCTGTGACGTTTCTGTCGGTTAGCTTGACGCGGATGAAGTTTATGCCGATGTCTTGGGCCTTTCTGAAAAGCTCCTCGTAGCCTTTCCGGTTGGCACGCATGTCCGTGTACAAAACGTTGATCTGCAGTTTGTCGCCGTACTTTTCTTTGAGAAAGACGGCGCTTTTCAGCGTGAGCATGCAGCAGAAGCCAGAGCAATACTCAAATTTGTTGATGTCTCTTGAACCAACACATTGAATGTAGGTCATGCTTTCAGGCATCTTGCCGTCTGAGGGCTTCCAAAGCTCTCCCAGAATCTGAGTGCCAGAGTCTATGATTCGCTCAAGCTGCAACGCCGTGACAACATCCTTATACTTGCCGTAGCCATAGCACGGCAAGTCATACGGCTCGTAGATGTCGTAGCCTGTTGCCACTACTACGCAGCCGACATCGAACGTTTCTTCGGTTTCCTTTTGTTCAAAATCCACGGCGTGCACTGGGCAGATCTCTTGGCATTTCTTGCAGCTTCCGTCCTTGAAGTAAAGGCAAGCTTCCTTGTCAATCGTGTAGATGTTCGGCGTGGCGTTCGGGAACGGTGTGTAGATGGCTTTTCGCGTCTTCATGCCCGCATCAAACTTGTTCGGGACTGTGACAGGGCACACTTCAGTGCACTTGTCGCAGCTTATGCAATTCTCATTCACGAACCTTGGCCTTCTGGCAACCTTGGCCTTGTAGTTGCCTATGACGCCTTCAACCTCTTTGACGTCAGAATAGGCGAGCAACTTGATATTCGGATGAACAGCAGCCGCGCCCACTCTCGTGGCCACGCATGAAAACCGTGGACAATGAATCTGCTGAGGACAATTGGAACACTCAAAAACCGGGAAAGTCTTGCCCAACTGCGCCATATGGCCACCGATCATCTCAGCCCGGTCAACCAAGTACACTTGATAACCCATCTCCGCAAGATCAACTGCAGCACTTGCACCGGCAACACCGGCGCCTGCTACTAGAGCCTTGTTGGTGACAGGAACCTCGATAACGTCCAACGGTTCAAGCAGTCGCACTTTGGCAAGAGCCATTTTCACGAGTTCTTTTGCTTTTTCTGTGGCTTCTTTGGGCGTGCCCTGATGACACCATGATGAAAATTCCCGGATGTTTGCCATTTCATACAGAAATGGGTTCAAGTCGGCTTCTGAGACTGTTCGACGGAAAGTCGGTTCATGCATTCTCGGCGAGCATGCGGCAACAACCACGCGGTTCAGCTTGTGATCGCGTATGCCCTTCCGGATTTCCTCCTGTCCCGGGTCAGCGCAAGTGTAACGGTTCGTTTTGACATAAACCACGTTCGGCAGCGTACGAGCATATTCAGCCACGTCTTCAACGTCCACAGTCCCCGCAATGTTGAGGCCACAGTAACACACAAATACGCCGATTCTCGGCTCTTCAGTCTTGACCTCTACCTTGGGTTCTGGCTGGTTGCTCATGCCCTTTCACCTTTCGCCATGACGGCTTTGACTTGGGTCACGATCTGCTTGTCTGAATAGTTGGGCATGGTTATGGCGTCCATTGGGCAGGCCGAACTGCATATTCCGCACCCTCGGCAGAGTCCTTCAGCAACCTTCGCCAACTCTTTGTCGCCGACTTTTTCAACTGAGATAGCAAGATAGGGGCAAGCGGTTTCGCAGATTCTGCATCCACTGCACAAGTCATCGTTCACGCGTGCAACGAGAGGCTCCACGGTCCAGTTTTCCTTGCTCAGAATGGACGCAGCCTGCGCCGCAGCAGCGCTGCCGTGGGCCACGCTGTACGGAATGTCCTTCAGTCCTTGGCATGCTCCAGCCAGGAATATTCCGGGCACATCCGTGTCAGTAGGTCTGATTTTGGGTTGGCACTCGACGAAAAAGCCGTCCTTGTTCAGGTTTATGCCAAGGATTTTGGCCAGTTCAGGCGCTGTCGCCTTTGGAATTGCAGCGTTTGCCAGAACTACCATCTCTGCTTCGGCTTTCACGGGCTCGCCATCTTCTGTTTCGCCGTAGACCGTGAGGTTACTGGTTTGCGGATCTTCGGTTATTCGCCGGTTTTCCAGTTTTGTTCTGATGAATTTGACGCCGGATTTCTGGGCTCTGTTGAAGAACTCTTCGTAACCTTTGAAGTTGCTTCGCATATCGTTATAGAACACGTTAACTTCGATTGCGTCCTTGTACTTTTCCTTCAGCATTACAGCGTGCTTCAATGTGTACATGCAGCAAAAGCTTGAACAATACTCGTACTTGCTGACGTCTCGCGAACCCACGCACTGGATGAAGGCAATGGAGTGCGGTTTTTCGCCGTCAGAGGCACGAATCACTTTGCCGCCCGTGGGTCCAGCTGCCAGTATGAGTCTTTCAAACTCTAAGGCTGTGAACACGTTAATGAACTTGCCATAACCTGTCCACGCCATGTCTTCAGGGTTGTACATGTCATAGCCTATTGCCACTACGATAGCTCCTACATTGACGTCTACTTCCTCTGGTTTCTGGTCAAAATTGATCGCTTGTCTTGCACCGCAAGCGTCAACGCATTTGTAGCATTCGATGCAGTAATCCTTGTTGATCGTGTGAGTAAGCGGAACGGCCTGTCCGAACGGGATGGATATGGCTTTTCTCACACCCAGATACATATCCGCATAGTTTGGATACTCGATTGGGCATGCTTCTCTGCATTCGCCGCAACCAGTGCAGCTTGCAGCTATGACGTATCGCGGGTTCTTGCGGACTTTCACTCTGAAGTTGCCAGCATAACCATCAACTTTCAGGACGTCAGCGAAAGAGATTATTTCGATGTTCGGATGTCTGCCCACGTCCACCATCTTTGGGCCTTCAATACAAATGCTGCAGTCAAGTGTCGGAAACGTCTTGTCCAAGAGTGCCATGTAACCGCCTATAGTTTCAGTCTTCTCAACCATGTACACCTTGAAACCCATGTCTGCCAAATCCAATGCAGCATTGATGCCTGCAATTCCGCCGCCTATGACCATCACTTTTTTAGTGACGGGCAACTCGATAGGTTTCAGCGGTTCAAGCACCCTTGCCTTGGCAACAGCCATCCGCACGATATCCTTCGCCTTCTCAGTGGCTTCCACCGGGTCGGCTTTGTGGCAGTATGATGAGAATTCGCGGATGTTTGCCATTTCAAAAAGCCACGGGTTCAAATCAGCTTTGGAAACACAGCGCTGAAAAGTCGGCTCGTAAAGCCTGGGCGAACATCCAGCCACCACAACGCGATCAAGTTTGTTCTTCTTCATTGCGGCCACGATTTCGTCTTGACCTTGAGCGCTACATGGATAATCCATTTGTGCTGCATGAACCACGTTGGACAAGCTTCTTGCATACTTGGTTAGTTCATCAACGTTTATTACTGAAGCTATGTTGGAACCACATTGACAAACGAAAACTCCAACCCGTGGGCCTTCAGCTTCGGCTCTGGTTTTCTTTTCACTTGCTATGCCGGTTTTCTTTGGGAGTGGGAATTTCTTCTGAACAGTTTTTCTAGGCATTCTGAACCTCCCTCAGCCCTACCCTTTTTTTCACGGATTCCCTTGCCCTCAGAGAACCCTTCGTCTTCAGTTCCTTGGTCATTTCAACAGGCGAGGCAAGCCTCTCCAACGCCTTGTTCCAAGCTCCTGAACGAACAGGTGTGTGGACAACGCTTGTCCGCTTGAACTCAAGCGCCTCTTCAACTGGGCATACGATCTTGCAGGCGCCGCAGTAGACGCAAAACGCCTCGTTAACGTGCACCTTCTTTCCATCGCTGGAAGTGTAAAACACTCCACTAATCGGGCAAACATCCTTACAATCAGTACAGCCCTCCGGACACTTTTTCTCGTGAACAGCAATCTTTCCGTTGAGGAACTTCCGCACTTGCATGGCTCCCAGCGGAAGCTTGAATTCGCAGACTCTGCAGCATGGGCAATGCTCCTCATCTACGCCAACCTTGACGCCAGACCCAGCCTCAGGTGTTAGCGATGTTACTTTGATTAGGCTCAACGGGCAGGCTTCTTCGCCTTCTCTGCAATTAGCTGGAAACTTGCCTGCATTCACCTTGATGTCACGAATCAACTGCGGAAAGCTCTTCTTCTCAACCACAGAAAGAAGGTGTTTACCATCTACGGTGACTTTGACCGCTCCATATGGACATAGTACGTCGCATATCCCGCAGAAATTGCATTTGGTCAAGTCAATGTCGATTTTGGCTTTCCTAGCTTTTTCTCCCAGTTTTTTCGGTTGTTTCTGGATCTTTATGGCTTCTTTTGGGCAGGCTAGACTGCAGACTTGGCAGCCCACGCAATGGTTTTTGTCGAGAGTAAGCTTGTAATTCTGAACGTGCAAAACCCATTCTAGTGTTAATGTTTCAGCCGTGTCTTTCTTTATCGTTCTTAACGGCATACAACAATCACCATTTTCACATCATTGTGATGCGAAAGCCAGTTTGAGGATAGGCTTACATTCGCTTTCATATATAGTTTAGTTTGAACAATGAACGATTCCCATGGCGAATTCTGGCACAAATCGCCACGTAGCACTCAAGGTTATTCCCATCCTCCAAAGCCATAACGCTCAAACCTGCATCATGCAACAACATCTCAAAAGCTTCTCTAGAGAAGATTCTCTTCAAACCGGTGACCACGAACACCGCATCTTCTTCTGCCACACGCTTGAGTTCACCCAATGTCTTGGAAGGATCAGGCGTGTTCTGAATCACCGTGAAAGCAAAAACATGGCTGAAAACATCCATCTTCAAAGGCATATTGTCAACATCGGCCAAAACTAGAAAGACATTGCGAGAAATCTTGGCCTGCTCTTTCGCGATTAGCAGACTTTTTCGAGAGACATCCAACCCAACGACGCCTTCAGCCTCTGCAGCATATTTGAAGAAAAGACCCGTCCCACAACCAACATCTAGGACGTGACGTGTGCCACCAATCTCCAGATGTTTCAGGGCAGCCTCCATCTTTGAAGCTTGCTCTTCACCATATCGCCTATCATAAATGCTTGCCGTCACATCGTAACGCTGCATTATCTTGCGCTTTTTCTGCCATCCTCCCATTATGGTCTCTCAGAAATCTTATGTACGTAGCAGGTCTTCTAAAACTATTGGCGGAAACAGTGTCAAAGCATCAAGCATTGACTGTACTGGTCAACCCTGCTGTTGCTCAAGCAGAAAATGTGGCGAGGGAAGCTGTCTCTCAGCACAAAACGTTACTGGTCGTTGGCAATTGCTGGGTTCTTTACGTTGGCAGGGCAAGATCAAAACTTGAACCTGGCGAACGCATACTTATTGTCAAGGAAGACGGCTCAATCCTAGTTCACCGTGCAGTCGGCTACGAACCAGTCAATTGGCAACCTCCCGGCTGTATCTTCCACACGCAGACCAAAAACGGTGTGTTGGAAATACATGCGGTAAGGCAGAAGCCACCCGAATCAGTGAGAGTTTTCTTTGACAGAATCCAACTGATCTCTGCATTAAGCCTTGAGGATTCAGGGCAGTTTTCGCTCTATGCAAGCGAAGAAGACATGCAAAAAGCTGTTCTGCTGAAGCCTTCGCTACTTGAAGAGGGATTCAAACCGATAAGCTATGAAAAGAAAGTCGAACCAGGTTTCGTCGACGTGTACGGCATAGACAAAGATGGGAAGCTCGTCGTAGTTGAAATCAAACGCAAAACCGCGGGCAAGGAAGCAGCGTTTCAACTTGCGAAATATGTTGAAGCCATTAGAGGCAAGGCAGACCGCAAAGTACGCGGAATCCTCGTAGCACCTAACACGGCCAAGGGCGTTCAGAGAACGTTATTAACGCTGGGTTTGGAGTTTAGACACCTAGATCCTAAGAAGTGCGCGGAAACGCTCCGCAGAGCTGAGACGAAGAAGCTTTCTGAATATTTCAAGGAAACGTAGATTAGCCGGTTTAGTATTTGGCTTTGAAAGGTTGACATCGCATGAACGTTTGGAAGGACATTCCGGTTGGTGATAAACCTCCAGAGTTGTTGAACATGGTGGTTGAGGTTGCCAGTGGTTCCAGAGACAAGTATGAGTACAGTTCTGATTGGGAGTCGTTTGTTCTTGACAGGATAATACCTTCGTCTGTGGTTTTTCCTGTTGATTATGGTTTTGTTCCGCAGACGTGGGCAGATGACAACGATCCTCTTGACATAATGGTGCTGAGTTATGAGCCGCTTGAAGTCGGTTGCATAGTCAAGGTAAGAGTCATAGGTGCCGTGATAATCGAAGATGAGAAGGGCGAAGACGCCAAGATCCTTTCAGTGCTTGTGAATGATGCCAGATTTGAAGACTACAACGACATAACTGACGCTCATCCGCATCAATTGAGGGAAATCCAGGAGTTCTTTGAAACCTACAAGAGGCTGGAACCTCACAAATGGGTCAAGTTTAGGGAATGGAAAAACGCGGCAGAAGCGAAAAAGATAGCGACATATGCCATCGAGAAGTACAAGAAGAGCGCAAACACCAACAAACTGTGATTCCCCAGCCAGCGTGATGAATGTGCCGATGAGCACGGTCCGTTGGAAGAGGAATAGAGACCGCAGCTGGCATCACAGGTAATTCACGGAAAGCGGCGAGACCGAAGAAAGACAAATGGGTTGTGGCAAGGCCTGTTAGGCATTCAGGAGAGAGCCATGAAACTCGCCAAACCTGCAACCGATAAGGGCGATAATTTAAGCTAGCCTTTGACTGAATGTCTCATGCTCTTTCTCTGAAAGCCATCCTTCTTCCTTAAGCTGATCTAGTCCTCTTCTGATCGATTCCTTTGCGTTTCTGGCCCGCAGAATGTCAGCTTTGACCGCGGCTTCACTTGTCTCGCGCTCAAACACGGTTTTTTCCTCAAGTACTAAAGGAAACCTGTTCAGAAAGGAAGCTATGGCTTCTGACCGCGGCTTGAGAAGTTGCTTCACTTTGGCCATACCCAACGCTCCTTTGAGTTTGACCAGAAGTTTCACATTATTCACGCATGAAGGAGGATAGTGAGCATAGCGCCTCCTAGACTCGGACTGAAAGCCAACAAGATAGAAGGGCACGTAAACTAGGGTGTGCCTGTTATTTCCGTGGGATAGGCCCAGCCTCTCAAATGCCGCTGTTGATGCTTCTCTCTGTCGAATGGCTTGATCAATCTGCTTGCTTATGGTAGCGGTCTGCGCTTCAATCTTTTCCATTTCTTGCGTTAGCATCTGGACTTTTGCATCTCTTGAGGACTCGATTTCCACTAGCTCTTTGGTTGCTTCCTGGGTTTTCGCGTCAAGTCCTGACCTGAGTCTGAAAAGCTCTTCTCCCTTCTTTTCCTCTGTCTCTTTCAGATCTCTTTCCAGCTTCTTTATCTCAGACTCAACCTCGGAGCGCTCTTTCTTGCGCTTTCCTCGTTCGTCTTTCCATCTTCGCTCTCCAGCCTTGTCCTTCCTTGCAGCACTGCCCTTTACTTCCACGTCGCACCGAGCGATTTTGCTCGACAATCGGTCTCTTGTCTTCTCGCGTTTCATCTTCTCTTTATGCAAATGAAGTAGTTCTTTCTCGAACCTCTTTGAAACAGTCATTATCTCTTCATCGCCGTTGCGCCGTATTCTGCCCACCTCTTCCTCGACTGGTCCTCTATGTTTCTCGAGTTCCGCATTGAACTCGTCTTTTGCTTCTTTGATTTCGACCTGAATGGTCTTCGCAAATCCTTTGGTTGTGGCATTGAGCAGTTTCATGCTTCTGTTGAGGCTTCTTGCGTCTTCTGCGAGCTTGGTTTTCAGTTCTTCAAGTGCATGAATATTGGCGATTATCGAGGCTTCATCGAGCGTTGGCGGAAGAGGAGCTATCTCAGATGACGGCATATCAAGTGGTTTCGCTTCGGATAGGTACGAGGCAAAATCCTCCAGAAAACTTGGGTCTGCCATGAGCCCTTCGATCACTGTGTTCGCTTGCTTGGTTGAAGGTTGGAAGTAGCTGGTGTTGTCTGAAAGAAAAGCGGTATATGTTTCGCGTGAGCTGGAGCTTCTTTCTGCGCCATCGATGAATGCCCCGATGTCTTGGATGGCTGAGTTTGACAGAGTATGCGAAGTCGTGTTCAACCCGTCAAAGAGCAAGTCAACTTTGTTGAAGGGATGAAGCCAGAAAGGGTAAGCAACTTTCGCAATGAAAGTGATGTTCTCGGAAGGCTGTTTGGCCACGATTCCTCCACCTTTCGCTCTTTCCTGCTCGGCCAAGCAGAATAGGGCAGCCTTCTCAGCTTCATCAGAAAACGCTTCATTCCGGTCAGGTGCCAAGACTGCAAAAGGAAGAATCAACCTCGCCATTTCTTGAGACAATCCCTCACCATTCCCGATAGTATTGCCATGGTCAGTTTAAATGCCTTATGAATGCTGCCCGTTTCCACATATCAATGAAAGTTATTGAGCTTAGACGCTTTTTGCCATATTCTTAAATAGTCTTTGCTTGGGTGTAGTATGCTTTGAAGTGAGCATCTGTTGGGCCGTGGACTTTCGGGCTTGCCCAAGCTTGTGGTGATTGTGGGCGGGTTCATGATCATGGCAGGTATAGTCTTGCTGGGAATGGCAGCCTTGGCAGTCATCGGATACCTAAACGTGGGGATGTTGCTTGAGAGCAAGTATCTGCTGATGCTTGCGATTCTCTTGGTCGCGGTCGGAGTGCTGGACACGTTTTCGGCGATCATAGTTGCTCGATGGTGAGGTAGGCTAGCAGTTTTGAGAAAGGTGGTTTCACTACTCATCGGAGGAGCACAATGCGTGCTAGGCGGTCTAGCATCCATCTTTGCCTACCTGGTTTATGCGAGTCAGCAGGCGCAAGAAATTCTGTCGGTGAGCACCCGAGAGGTTCCTCTTTTCATGTTCCTTCTTTTGGTTTTCGGGATGCTTTCGATCATGAGTGGCCTGCTTCTTGTGTGGGGAAGAAACGGGAGCTACTGAGAGCATGGGAGAGAAACACCTGAAGAGAGAGCTCGGGCTTCTTCACACGACAATGATGGGAATAGGTGGAGCCATCTGCGCAGGCGTGTTCGTTACCTTGGGTTATGCGGCAACGCTTGCAGGAACGGCGCTCATAATCGCTATGGTTCTATGCGGAATCATAAACCTGTTCACGATGCTCAGCTATGCAGAACTGGGCGCGGCCTTGCCGAGCGCAGGCGGAGAGTACACCTTTGCCAAGGTATCTTTCGGAGGCTTCTTTTCGTTCGCAACGGGTTGGTTTGAATGGATAAGCAACATGTTCTATGCAGCTTTCTCTTCAGTCGGTTTTGCATTTCTGCTGTCATACATTGTGGGACCTAGCATTAACATACCACTGACTGCCGTCATAATAGTCACTGTCTTTTCTTTGATCAACATCAAAGGCGTGAAAGAGACAGGCTTCACGCAAACTGTGCTCGTGATAATCTTGTTGGTGCTTCTAGGCGCCTTCGCCGTTTCCGGTTTGGTCCAGACTCCGAAAATCAGCGCCATGGAGCTTAGCGCGCCGGAAGGCTTCTTGGGCGTTCTAAAGGCTTCTGCCTTCATATTTGTAGTGTATTTAGGCGGTGAAGCTATAGTAGTGGCTCAGGGCGAGATCAAGAATCCGGGCAAGACCATTCCCCGGGCTATTTTGCTCTCGTGCTTCGTACTGATCATAACATATACGGTGATTGCCTTTGTTGTTTTCAGGTTCGCCACACCTGGAGAGCTTGAGGGGAAGGCGTCGCCTCTAGCCTACGTGGCGGAACAGATTGTTGGACCTATCGGCGTGGGTGTTGTCACGGTTGCAGGGATTATTGCCGCGTTGACTTCAGTCAACACTTCTATCATGGCTCATTCGAGAGTAGCCTATGCAATGGCAAGAGACGGCTATTTTCCAAAGAAGTTGTTCAGTCTTCATGGCCGTTTCAGTACGCCTCACGTGGCCGTCGTGCTGGGCTCGGTTTTCACGGCTGCGTTTGCGGCAACGGGCGTTGTGAATTTCGTCACGTATGCCACGGATTTCGGTTTCATGATCGGCTTCATATTCGTAAATCTTTCACTGATGAAGTTGCGTAGAGACAAGCCAAGCCTTGTAAGGCCTTTTAAGGTTCCGTTCTATCCGCTTACGCCGATCTTAGGAATAGCCACGTGCGTCCTGCTCATCCTTTTTCTGGACCCAGGTACTCTGTTCATTGGCACTGAACTGTTTCTCTTCGGTCTCGTAGCTTACTACGTAAGAATGGTGGGGTATAGTCGAGCTTACCTTGCTGTGGGTGGAATTGACTTCGCGTTAAGCGGATTCTCGGCATTATTGGCCTGTCTGGTGATTTCGAACTCTTTGCCAATCACTTTGTCGCAAGAAGTGACGTGGGCAGTTGCTGGTGTGGCCGTGATCGTAAGCATTACTTGTTTGATTGCCGGACTGCTTAGTGTCACGAGAGATTCCGAGGATTGAGGAGCATGTCGGAGAAGGACGAGAAGAACCTGCTGAAGGACACGATTGACGAGGAGCGGCTTCAGGTTTGCAGCATGGTTCGCAGACTGGGTTCCAAGCTCAGCGGGCTCATGTTTACAAGTGGCATTCTGGTTTTTGCCTTCGGCCTTTATCTTATGATCGCGCCGCAAGACCCTGTTCTTTCGACAAGAGTCAACATCATATTCACCGGAGCTTTAGGCTTCATTGCCGTCTTGAACATCCTATGCGGTTTGCTCTTACTTCTAGGCGAAGACTAGGCGTTCGGTTGTCTTGCGAAGTAATCAGTCATCCGTTTCTGAAAGAGGGCGTTCTTGAGCAGTGCGCTTCTTTGTATCCATACCTGTAATGGGATCTGGAATCTGGTTCCGACCCATCTTAGCGCGGTTTCCAACATGCTGAACTTGTATGGTTTCTGGCGCATGGCATTTCTGACGTTCTCTCTAACTTGCCAAACCCCCACAGGCATGATGTAGCCCGGCCGTGCTTCGCGCAGCACGATGACCGTCGCCTGCCGTCTTTCCTTCACCAACTGGTCGCAGACAGCTAATCGCGCAGCATAGTAACAGCCGCCTATTTCAGCGTACGTAGTTCTTCCGTCGTGGCCTTCCCAGTCCCCAAACATAACAGTGTTCTTACCATTAGGATTCCAAGCCGTGCCAGGATACCATGCTTCGATGGCTTCGTAGCTCCACTCGCGTGGCAACATGACGATTTCGAAGATGTTGTCGAGGTAGAAGGATTCGTAGATGCGGAATTCGTCTATTTCTGGGAATGTTTTGACTTTCTTGATCAGGTTCTTTGAGACTATGTCGTCTACTGCAGTAATACTCCAGCGTGTGGGAACAAGCTTTCTGTTGTCTTTGAGTCCGAAGGCGCCGACGCTGAAGGCTCTTTGGATTTTGGTGACCATGATGCCCTTGTCGTACAGCTCCAGAACGGCTGGTGCAGCCTTCAAATCCGTGTCGTAGTAAGCCTTCTCAACCTGATGATCCCATTTCGCGTTTCCCACGTTCAAGTCACGAATCGGCGCTGAAGGCCCAAAAGGCTGAACCTCATCGTCTAGGAAAATCGATCCTCTCGGCTTCTTCTTCAACATCAGCTCAACATCAACAGGGTTAACAGCAAGAGCCAACTCGCGAGTCTGATCGATTATTCTCCCTGCTTCATCAAACTTCTGAACGTGAACACGGTGTTTGCCTCTTATGAGCATGGACCGGAAGTTGACAATCTCGTCAATCGATCTACCGAACCAGTATTCAGGCATATCGTAGAGGGTTGTGTCTTCTTGCACGGGTGGAACGAGCGGTCCGGCGTAAACGTTTGGGTAGCCTATTCTGCCTACGAAGACGCTTGGGGGTGAAGCTCCGACGATGTCTTCGCTGTGCATGAACGGCACGCTCCGCAGATAGTAGTTGACTTTCACCATTATCGGGCAGCGGGTTTTGCCGCAGAGAAACCTTGAGCCCTTGCACAAGACACATTGACTGCTTCTTGAGGCTTTGGACGTGATGATCAGAGTGTCTTTGAGGTCGATTGTTGAGGCTAGCCTTGTGCTTCTGAGAATGTCGTCCAGCCATGTGCTAGGAGGGCTTTCCTCGGTGCGCGTTTGCGAAAAGGTCAATTCTTATCATTCAGGTGATGGTTGAAAGTGGTTCATATGCTTTCCTTAGTCACCTTCCTGTACCGTTTGCCCATTGCTCCTCCGCATGGTTCTTCCCGAATTGCTTGGAAAGCGTGTCCTTTATATCCAAAAAACCGCGAGCATATTATGTGAACCTCATGAGCGAGGACATTCGCTACTACAAGGGCAAATTCAAAGTGAGAGTTCTGTCGGAAAGCCGAGGAAACTGGATCGTAGAAGCCTTAGAACCCTTTGAAGATACGTTCCAAGGGGAGAAGGTCTCAGTAAAGGTCGGCGAAAGACGAATAGTTGCCCCAAACCTGCTTTTCATTCGCGAAGGACTACCACCACCCGTAAAGGAACACACGTACGAGCTAAAAATGGAAAAGAAGCTTAAACACTACATTGACGAAGCAGAGAAGAAACAGGTAGAAAAGAAGTAGTTCGGGATTAGTTTGGCGCCCTGGCCGGGATTCGGACCCGGGTCCTGCGGGCGACAGCCGCATATACTGGACCGGACTATACTACCAGGGCTATCAATGGCCTAATGGGCCAAGATGGATAATGAATATTTTGGTTATTTAAGTTTATCTTGGTATGATGCCAATGATTGGCGAGTAGCGCGATATCTTGACTGAACGAAACTCGTTCACATGTTTTGTGCTGCTTCTGTTGACATGTTCGTCGGGTTTTCTTGTCGCGAGTCGCTTTTCGTGCAATCAGAATTGGGTGGTTTTCGAATCAATGGCTGAAAATGTGTAGCTTGTGTTTTGCTTTTGAAAGAGAATCTAGGATAACTATCGGTGGTTAACAACGTTTAAACTTGGGCATATCTTAGAAGTGGGCAAACCGACGACGATGTTGACGGAGGTGAAATAATGGAATTGACTTCAAACCCGAAGATGGTTCTTATTGCCGTGGTGGGATTGTGTGCGGTGATTGGTATGGTGTCCTTGTTAACGTTTGTTTACTATACTAATGCTGCCAATATCCAGAATCAGATGAACACTGAAATCGCTGCTCTCACAGCGGAAAGAAATGATTTGCAGCAGCAAGTGGAATCAGGTGATAGTCAAATCTCGATACTTGAAGCCCAGGTCTCCTCTTTAAACACTCAGATCTCATCGTTGAACAGCCAAGTAACATCACTCAACGCTCAGGTATCATCGCTCAACACCGAACTCGAGTCGCTGAATGCAGAGAAAGCTACGCTCAACCAGCAAGTGGCAGACCTTACGCAAAGAAACGCCAACTTGCAGTTGCAGGTGGATGGCTATACGGATCTAGTAGAGACTCTTGCTTCCAGACTGTCCCAATACGAAACGCTTACGAGAGCATCGGGACGCGGCATGGGTGTTCACGCACACGCGACATAAACTCTAAACAATCCAGCAACACTCTTTTCCTTCCACTTCCTGATTTTGCTTGCTGTTTCGCAAGAACAGACATTTCCGCGCTCAGCACTTTCCTTGTTTGGCTTTTGAATCAGATGTTGTGGTATTGCTTTTCTATAGTTTGTGTTCTAGCCGATTTCTGGTGTTGCTGTGGCTGTTGAGTCTGGTCGTCTCTTGCGTGCTTTTGTGCTGTGCAGTTTGGTGTTTTTGTTTTTTGTGTTTATGGCAGGTTTGGATTTTGTCGTGAATCGGGTCCTGTATGGTTATGGGCTATGTTTCAGTTTTGGATGGGCTGGGTTTTACTGGTCTGTTTTTGGGTGTTGCTTTGTTGTGTTTGGCGGGATGGTTGGGTTTTCCTACTGGCTGGGTTCACATAAAAAACGTACGAACCTGAAAGTAGGCGTATGCTTGTTTCTGAGCGTTTGCCTGTTGTTCTTGGGCGGGTTGCAGGATGTTTTGTGGTTTGTTCTGTGGGGTGGAGGCTTGCCATGCGCGGATGTTGTTTGGTGGTGGATGCCTTGGTGTGGCTTGTTCGGGTTTTGGAATAGCGCTTGTCAGTTAGCCCTGTTGGGTGGAGTTGCCGCGTTGGTTTGTGGGCTTTGGTTGTGGATGTTACACTGGGCGCGGGTTGATTCTGGATTTTGATCTTGGATTCATAATGCTTTTGTTGCTTCTGTGCCTAGGTTTTATTCGGGTTCAGAACATGAACGTGAGTGCCTTGTTTGAGCGTTCTTGGCTCATGCGCATAGTCATCTTGGTGTGGATTGTCAGCGCGGTTTTCGTGGCTTTCTTAGTGAATAAGCTTAACGGCGTCGTTCACGGCGACCTTTACAACTATGGGCTGCAGTTTAGCTTCGGTTGGGCACTGCCTTACTGGAGTTTTGAACGGTTCATCTACATTTGTTTGGCCGTTCCAGCCGCCTTGAGCGGAGTGGCTTTGGTTTTGGATTTCTGGAGACGAGGCAAAGGCGGGACACCTGAAGTCAAATACATCAAAAGCAAGCCCATCAGCGACAACGTTAAGGTTCAGACAATGAATGGCAAGGAAAACACAATGCTGATCAACTGTCCAAAATGCCACAAGGTTTTCGGCAAACCATTGAGCATGCTTGACTTCAGCGGTGGCAAGACCAGACTCGTGAACGTCTGCCCGTACTGCAACCATGTTCTGGGAGACGCAGACGACAGCAGTTCGGATGATATTCGGGTTGCGGACACAGAAGAAGAGGTTGTGCAGGAAAGATAGGAAAACAGACATCAGATGAAGCAGCAAGCAAGCCTTTGCGACTGTTTTATCCTCTGTTTGTACGCACCTATATTAGTTTCAGGCTTTTCAGGATCATGTTTATGCTGGCCACGATGAGCATCGCGGCGAAGACTAGGCGCAGGTTTCGGCTTGAAAGCTTCTTGCTTGTGTAAGCGCCCACTTGAGCACCAAAGACTGATCCTAGACCCAGGTAGACGGCGTATTCAGGGTTCACGTTTCCTTGCAGGAAGTGGGTTGAGGCGCTCGTTATTGAGGTGAAAATCATTATGAACATCGAGGTTGGGATAGAGAAGTGAATCGGAAATTCGAGTGCGTAACACATTATTGGCACGAGGATGGTGCCTCCGCCGACACCCAACAAGCCAGAGGCGACGCCCCCGAAGAAGCTCAAACACAAGCCCATCAGCAGCTTTCTCCAGTTTCTGAGCAGTTTGCTTTCGAATTCAGGGTCTTTCTGCCCACAGCTCTTCTCTGATCTTGTGGACATCGCCTTGTAGATCATCTGGGCGGCTACAAGGATGAGGAAGACGCTGAATATCGGACCCAACCACGTCTTTATCAACGGTATTCCCGTAATGGCGGCGCCCACGTAGCCTCCAGGCGCTGTGGCGCAGGCCAGAATGAGGCCGATCTTGATGTAGACTCGTTTTTGCTTGAAGTAGTTGACGGTTGACGCGATTGAGGTGAGTATGATCGTTGCGAGGCTGGTGCCGATGGCTATGATGGGTTCAAAACCATACAGAAGCGTTAGCAGGGGCACTATGAATATGCCTCCTCCGACGCCAGTGAGCGATGCGGCTATCCCGATTAGAAAGCCGAAGATGGGCAGCAGCCATTCCCACATGCAGAGTTCACCTTGAGGTCTTGGAAAGCTTCTGTTTTGCGAAGTAGTACAGTGCTCCCACTATTAAGCATGCCACTCCTATGACCCACGCCTGCAATGAAGCGAACAAGAGGAAAACCAGCAAGGCCGTGCATGAAACTGCTCCCGCGGCGGGCAATACTCTCGGGTAGACGCGTTTCTCCCTTTTCAGGCGTAGGGCTGAGACGTTGGCCAGTGAATAGAAGAAGAGCATGGCGAACGAGCTTATGGCAATGACTCTTGACAAGTCCACGAGCAGAGCAAGCAACGCCATCGTTATGCCAATGACCCATATCGAGTAGACCGGCGTGTTCCGTTTCGGGTCAAGTCTGCTGAGTGCTTGTGGAAGGTCTTTTCTTCTCGCCATCGCATAGACCATACGTGAAACTCCTAGAACGGATGTAAGCAGGACGCTTGCCGTGGCAAGTATGCCTCCAACCGTAATCGTGAAGGTCGCAGCAGGGCTTCCTGTTGCTTTCATGGCTTCTTCCAAAGGCGAGTTCGAGCTTGTGAGTCCTTTCGAGCCTACAAGCCCTACGGCTGTTATGCCGACGAGCACATAGACTATTGCTGAAACAGCCAGTGCGATGAGCATAGCTCTTGGAACGTTACGTTTTGCGTCTTTGACTTCCTCGGCGATGACTGCTGCTCTTGCGAATCCACCGTAGGCGAAGAAAAAGAAGACTGCACCGCTGAAAACGCCAACATCGAGAGGTTTGAACGGTGCGAAGTTTGCCGGATTCATGAAAAGCAAGCCATATACTATGAAGAAGAACAGGATGAGCAGCTTTGCCGTAACGAGAATGTTGTTCAACAGGGCTGATTGCTTGACGCCGTAGTAGTTAATCGCTGTGAAGGCTAAGCAGACGATGGCAGCAACATAGTTTGGGTTCAGGCTTGGCACTATTGCCGCTAGGTAATAGGCGAAGCCTAGGCTGACAGCTGCGCCCGCGAAGGTGTTGCTCAGTATCCACATCCAGCCTACGAGGAAACCTGCGAACGGCGAGACAAGCTGGTAAGAGTACTCGTATATACTGCCTTCTTTGGGTTGCCAGGCGGTTAGTTCAGCGAAGCTTAACGCTGTTAGTAGTGATATGAGTGCGGCTATGAGCATTGAGACTACAAGGGCTGAACCAGCCAAACCAGCCGCAATACCCGTAACAACAAAAATCCCACCGCCAATAATAGCACCAACACTGACAGCAACAGCATCAAACAAACCCAAAGAAACCCTAAACCTAGGATGCTGAATATCCTCTTTTTTCATATCTACCCAATCAAATAGTGTCTTGAGGCAGATTTGCTATTAAAACCTTAACGGGGTCAAAATGGAGGTATCTCCCGAACTCCGTCTTAATATGACCGTTTTCTTCTAAGAATCAATGCCACAAGCTGGCTTAAAAGGACTTATGGAAGACAGTTCTAGTGAACGATTCAAGAAATCTTATATTCGCACAGCAACCATAGGAAATTGAGGGGTCAAAAATGGGATGGAATAAAGGGAATGCTTGGTTTTCTGGCACGTGTCATGAATGCGGGAAGAAAGTCGAGAAAGGAGAAACTTGCTACATAGAAGTTAAAGGCATCTTCCCTCAGCCTAAGGCTATTTGTGAGGAGTGCTTCAAAAAGAACCATCCAGAGGCGAAGGTGGAATCTCAAGCGAAAACCCTTCTCAAAAGAATGACTTTCAGAACTAAGTGAAGGATTCAAAAAAGAGCGATAGAAAAATCCTCTACTTTCAAATGGTTCTTTTCCACACTAAATCGTTTGTACTGTGTCCACACCTATGACAGACTAAAGACTGTCGTCTGAATTTCTCGCATCTTTCGGCAAGAATATCCTCTACACATACCTTTCCACAGTTTGGACATGTGACTTTGAACTTGAAATATCTTATTCCATCTGACTTCTTGAAACTGAAATATTTCGACCTTTCTGGATATTGCTTTTTTTCACTCATTTCTGTTCTCTTCAACGATATTCTAGTAGTGAAGAATAATCTAGCTATAAGTTTTCCGCTTCACTAGAAGATAATCCAAGAAAAGCTAAATAGTAGATTGAACTCGTTAGAGAATTGAGGATAGTAACATGAAAAGGGGTCTTGTTGCTCTAGGTGCTGTTTCTATTCTTGCGATTGTTCTAGGAGCTTTTGCTTATACTCAATTCAATAAGCCTTCTGGCTCGAACACGGGAACAGATCAACAGACTCGGCAGTTTGTTGGTAGCATGAACAGCAACGTCTATCATTATCCTTCTTGCACATGGGCACAGAAGGTTAAAGTTTCAAACCAGATTTGGTTCTCTAGCAGTCAAGACGCTAGGAATCATGGTTATAGACCATGTGAAGTCTGTCATCCACCATAAAGGTGAATCATGAAATTTGAAAGGACTGATAGAGGTTTGTTCTAGCCACGCCTACAACTAACTTCTCTAGTTTGCTCAATTTTGAACCTTATTTTAGACACGTCTTCTTTCCCGTATTTTCCAGAAGCATCAACCACAAATAGTCTAAATCCACCTTCGCCTTTCTTCACGTTCACAACTGCAACTTCAAACTCAATGCATCCACTAAGATGGTATTTCTTATCCTTTAGACCCTCTTCGATGCTCTCAATGGTAGAGCTAACGAAATTCTTCAATTCTTCACTGTCAAGTTTCGCCAATTCAACCACATAGGAGAATTGGACTTTCTTCTTAAAATACTTGTTAATGAATGAAAATTAGTCTCGTTCTTCGCTCTCTAGTTTTCGTATGGTCTCGTTCCACAACTGGGACAATTTCCGTCTATCAGTCTTGAACCACATCTAGGACAGCATAAGGCGAAACGGTCTTCTGGGTATCTTTCGGTTCTGCTATAAGTTTTCCTATGCGATTCTAATGGAGTCAAAAAAGACCATGTTTTTGATTCTATAATCAGTAACCGAAGTTTTTTTATAGTGATTACTCGAATTTACTCTTTTAGGTTGTTGGTTTATGGAAAAAGAAAACAAAATAGAAATCGTTGAGAATCCCATAAAAAAGATTGTAATTCTTTCTTCTGCACAAATATCTCTTGAAGAATTCTTTAAGAGAGCAGAGTTGTTTGCGATGGCTGGACAGCCAATTATGTTGAATTGGGCTGAGGGAATAGTGTTCCTTATTGTTCCTTTTCAATCCGATAGTGATATCCTCATAGAAGAGACATTGAAAGGCACGCAGTATCTCAGCACTGTTCTTTTTGCATCGATGCCAAAGTATGAATCTATGAAGAAGGTTGGTGGTGTAAGAGAAATCCCCATAGTTGACCAAACTTCAATATCAGATACGAGGCAAATTGCACAATGGTTGCAGAAAAAAATTAAACAAAATTAGGGTAGCCTAGAATCAAAAACCTAAACGGTTTCATATTTCCATGTTACCGTAGAATAATATTGAATTTGTCTTTTGTGATAAGCTGGAATTTCACCTTTAATACCTATTTTTTCAGCCATTCTTTTTCATATTCTCTAGTCTTGTCTTCA
>Ga0315285_10000096_pt1 | contig 84582 bp, 80 predicted proteins | sample YL17G09_36_MG_FD_203698 | JGI IMG/M metagenome (GOLD analysis project Ga0315285, IMG submission 203698) | Sediment microbial communities from Yellowstone Lake, YNP, Wyoming, USA - YL17G09_36 | ecosystem: Environmental > Aquatic > Freshwater > Lake > Sediment | place: USA: Wyoming | collected... | reverse complement strand
TAACTTCGTAAAAGTCACGATGCATGCTGCATACGAAGAAATAGTTAGCGTTGCAGAAACTGTACGCGCATCCGATCTTGATTGGACAATCGTGCGACTTACCATGCTCAACAATAACCCCAAATCCGGAAAAGTCAGAGCGGGCTACTTAGGCAGGGGAGAAGTGGGAACATGGATTTCCCGCGCAGACATTGCCGACTTCATGCTCAAACAAATACAAGATGCCAAATATCTGAGACAAGCGCCTGCAATTAGCAATTAACATTATCCATCTGAGACAGCAGCGAATAATCGGTGCTGGGCTATTTGTAGTCCAAGAGGATCGTTTCGTTGCCGTTCACGTTTCTAAAACGAAAACTCCGCATATACATAGATGGTTTGAACACTGACCGAAGCTTGTAGAGTTACGGACGTATGACGACCGTTTTGAAGCTATCTGGCGTGTTTTTCTTATCCAGTTGGACTAGAACCTTAATGGGTTCGGGTCTAATGGCGGGCCCGAAGGGATTAGCACCCAAATAGGTTCAAGTCCTATTGGGCTGCCTCCCCGAAACTAGAAGTATTCAAGACTCGTACCTACTAGTGGAGACTTCTCCCGAAGTCCCTACTAATCATCGGCTTTTCGATACTCTTGATATACCACCATAGAGTGCATCAATTCGCGCGCGGGTTTTTGTGAGCCAGTCTATAAGCTTTTGAGATATTGGACAAGATCCTGTGCGACGTCGTTTCGCAGGTTGTCATTTGGCGCTTCGACGCCGAAAACCCACATGCCTGATCTCCAGAAGAACGCAGTACTGCCTCCTTTGCTTGCCGTAAACCAATCATTAGTCTTCGTGGAAGACGATGCACCTCCGTACCAAGCATCATCCTCAAATACAACGCCGAGGGTGTCTGATGCCTCTGAAGCAGATTGCGTCTTGATTATGTGCACTGTCGCTTCGTCGTACTGAGCGCTTGTATGTGTTATGTTGAAACTAGTAGTGTCGACAGTGACAACCTGCTCTCTAGTGTCATTGCTGTCTGTAACCATGTTTTTGTCGGCAAGTGTCATCGGAAGAAGCTCGTCAGTAGTCCTAGTAGTGGCGAGGCTAATTCCTGAGAAATCGACGGGCGGGGTGAATAGGCTGGGAAGAATGACAACAACAGCAGCTACTACTATAACGATCGCAACCACAACAACCGCGATTATAGCAACGAATTTCTTGTTCATCAAGCCACCTCCTTTCAGAACCTTCGCTCTAACTTAAATCCTCCATGCTTCTCTTCCTTAGAGGAAGAAATCTCGTTCCTGACCATTGGTTCTATCAAAGGCCATAACCAGTCTACGAATTCACGTATGTTCTTTGTTTGTAAGAGTACATCTCCTGGTCCTTCGATGTCGATTACCAAACCTTCGCCACTGAACAGAGTTGCTTTGATGCCGCCGACTTTTCGTACATTGTACTTGCAGGTGTCGCTGAAAGCTGCCAGGTGAAAGTTGTCGACAATCAAGTGTTCTCCGGCTTTCAAGGTTCGTTTCTCAATGGCTCCGAAAACGTTGATCCACACGTTTCCCTGTCCTGTGGCTTTGAGCATGAACAGGCTCTGACCAAAAATCCCTTTAGTAAATCCCTGCCATTCGGTGTCTATTGTGACTCCCGGGCTTGAGGCCACGAAAGCCTGTTTTTGAATCGTGTATCTACTGCCACTATTTATCTCCAATCTTTCCATGTCGCCGATGGGGGCGGAGACCAGTCCCACTTCTCCCTGGCCGCCGTGGGCAACTAGGTCATTAACCCAGAAACTTTGACCGCCAAGAAGCTTGGTTTTTAGGCCGCCAAGGATGCCTCCTCTTGACCTGGTCTTGACTTCAATGTTAGATGACGTGAACGCCATTGCTCCAGATTCTGCGACAATTGACTCTTCAGGTTCTAAACGTGCAACGAGCAATGCGTATGCTGGTCTGTGCTTAATCTCAAACTCCAACTTTCTCCCTCACAAGTATCATCAACCATATCAACCTGATTCATATATATAGCTTCAGGAACAGAATTCTATCAAAAAATAAGCTTCTGGATTGAATGTGGAAAACTTGTTACGCTATGTCTTCGCGCGCGCTCGCCGTGTGTGTTTGGGTTTGGGGGGTAAAGTTTTATCCAACCAACCCCACTAACTACTACTCACTACCACTGACTACTAACCACTCTCAACTCCTACCACTATACCTACCCACACACACCACACACGCACACAGCGAGTGTGTGTGAAGAAGCGCGCGTGGGAAACATCTCCACATTCCAGGTGTTCTAAGCCTTATTAAAGAAGCGCGACTAGGGTTGTAGCTAGAGAACTCGACGAATCGTGATTGAGTTGCATGAGAAGACCTGTTCAAAATGTGGGAGAAAATCACCTCCGCATGCAAGATTTTGCGAAAGCTGCGGGGCGTTGGTGGAAGAAGACAACCTAAGACACAAAGACATGCTTGGGGGCTCTTATGCGCGTCTCTGGAAGGTTCTCCTCTATCCCTTTGTGATATGCTTTATTGCTTCTGCGATTTTATATTGGCTGACCCTCGGTTTGGAATATCGGGGGTTCATTAGATGGGCATGGATAGGCATGATGACTCCCCTAATCGTTGGTCTTGGGTTTTGGGGATTAATGGCGCTATTTCATCGGAGAACTTTCCATACAACAAAAGAGTACATGCTATTCTCTCTGATATTTCTCGGAGTGCCTACTGTATTGCTGGTCTATGAAGTATTGGTGTTTCTTGGGCTCCTGCCCTTTCCAGTTATAGAATTCGGCTTTTAGCTCGCGCTAGGATTTTTACACGCTTTGCAGGTCGGTCAACCTTCTCCCATTTGCGATTTTCAATTATATCGTCATCTCGTGGACGATTTCGCGATTCAATTCTGTAAGGACGTTAAGTCTAGCGACGCGCGCTATTGGAGCATACCTCTACAAGGTCACGCGCGTACTAACATGCGATCGCAAGTAGTTTGCTTGAGATGGGTAGAGCCTTTACGAACAGGAGTTGAACCTCGTAGACATGTGGATTGTTGCGTTTGATTCAGCGAGCTACGCTTCTTTGTTGTTTGATGCTTATAGAGAAAGGTTCCATAAGACATAAATTGTCTGAAGAGTACAGTCATAGTTGTATGGGAGAGGGGAGAAAACTGTTTATGGAGAAGAAGATAGTTACAGTAATAATGCTCACATTGCTGTTATCAAGCATTTTGACGTTTGCGTCTAAATTCCAACCGGTAAGGGCTGAACCAAAAACCTGGATTGTGGATGATGATGGATCGGCAGACTTCACCTCAATACAAGAAGCTGTAAACGCAGCTAACCCCGGAGACACAGTATATGTAAAAAATGGAACCTATTATGAAAACGTTATCGTAAACGAAACCATATCGCTTACTGGAGAAAGCAAGGAAAACACAATTGTTGACGGTGGTGGAGTAGCTGCCGTAATCATTGTTGAAGAAGACAATGTTCTTGTGACTGGTTTCATGGTAAGAAATAGTGGCTGGGAATATTATTATGATGAAAGCAGTGGCATATTCATTGACAGAGCGAGTTCTTGTAACATCAGCGACAATATAGCAACGAACGTACGCTACGGCATCTCTTCATGGCTCGGCCAGGACAGCATTATTGGTCACAATATGATATCAAATGCTGAACAAGGGATCTCTTTTAATGGCCCTTCTTACAACACCGTCATTGGTAACTCTATATCGGATACCTCTATTGGTGTTGGTCTGTGGGTTAATTCATACTACTGCAATATAGCTAGTAACACGATATTAAGTAGTTCAGATACGGGCATTCGCCTTGACAACAGCCCTTACACACAGATCATTGACAGCGTAATCGTTGACAGTAATTATGGGATCTACCTATCCCAATCGCACCTGAGCACAATCTACCATGATAGCTTCATCAACAATACGCAACAAGTGGTTATTTCCGATTCACTAGGCACTACATGGGATGATGGTTATCCTTCTGGCGGAAGCTACTGGAGCGACTATACAGGAGTCGATGCGAATGAAGACGGAATAGGCGACACGTCATACATCATAGATAGCAATAACATTGATAATTATCCCCTCATGAAACCTTGGGCTCAGCCCTGGGGCAATTGGGGGCATTACCACAACTATACAGAGATCGCTAGGACACTGATTTATTTGAACGAAACATATCCAAACATCATAAATGTCTTTTCGATTGGCAAGAGCTGGCAGAACCGCGACATCTATTGCATAAGACTAACAAACGAAACCAACACACATCCAAAACCCAAATTGCTGTTCGTTGGTTATCATCATGCCCGTGAACCCATAAGCGCAGAACTGGCCCTCTATTTTGCAGTAGACGCTGCAGCTAACTTCGGCACAAACGAAACCATAACCCGCCTGCTAAACTACGGCGAAATCTACATAGTGCCTGCACTAAATGTTGACGGCTTCGGCGCTGTCAAGCAGAATGAGTGGCAACGCAAGAACGCTCATCCGTTCGACGAAGACGGCGATGGTGGACTCGACGAGGACCCGCCTGAAGACGTGGACGGAGACGGCTACATAGAAGATCTCATTCGGTGGGACGGTTCCCAATGGGTGTTTGTCAGATGGGAAGGCATAGATAACGATGGAGACGGTCGATTGAATGAGGACTGGATCGGAGGCGTCGACCTGAACAGAAATTATGGATATCAATGGAACGCAACATGTGACAGCGGAAGCCCCTATAGTTGGGCCGAAGACTACCGGGGGCCAGCACCTTTCTCAGAACCAGAGACCCAGGCGGTGAGAGATCTGGCGCTCAACAATGACTTCAAATACGCCATAAGCTTCCACTCAGGCACAGAAGTAGTAGGATACCCATGGGGATACACAACAGACCCGACCCCAGACGACGACATATTCAGGCAAATCGCCGCCAACCTTTCAGCACTAGTCGGAGCACCTTACGGACCGAACGGTGGCCTGTACACCATATCAGGGTCATGGGATGACTGGATGTACGCCAACAGAAGCACCTTCGCCCTGACCTGCGAAATCTACACTAACAGCACTGCATGGCAGTACGAGCCCGGGCCCGAACCAGATACATTGTGGGAAAGAGGAGTCTTCCAATTCTTCAACCCAGACCCAGCCAACATCGAAACAGTAATCCAACGATGGCTACCAACCTTCACATACATCACAGACAGAGCCATAACAGAAGCCTACGACATAACCACAGCTAACGTAACTCCTCTCAAAACCGTTGTCGGACAAGGATTTTCCACGCAAATAAATGTAACCGTCACAAACAAAGGCGACTTCACAGAAACCTTCAACGTAACAGTCTACGCTAATACAACCGAAATCGAAACACGAGAAATAGCATTGTCAAACGGAACCTCCACAACTCTAACATTCGCATGGAACACCACAAACTTCGGCAAGGGCAACTACACGATAACCGCTCATGCTTCAGCAGTTCCCGGTGAGACAAACACTGTTGACAACACAATAACCAGTGGCTGGGTTTTTGTCTCGATACCCGGAGATGTCAACGCAGACAGAAAAGTTGACCTTAAAGACGTTTTCGCTGTCGGCAAGGCTTTCGGCACTACTCGACAAGGCCCTAATCCTCCGGGCCGCGTTTATGTACCGAATTGCGACATCAACGACGACGGCAAGATAGACCTCAAGGACTACTATACTACCTGCAAGAACTACGGAAAATCATGGTGAGCGCACGCTACAGAGAGAGCACGCTTGCAGTGCACGCCAGTTAGGTCTGAGGTCACACCAGAATTGCTTCAGTAGTCCGTTCACATGTCGGCTCGGTCTACGATTGCCTTTATGATTTCTTGTTTTGCCTCGCAAACCTCATCTAATACAAAGCGTTTTCCGATCGACCTACCTGCGAACCCTTCCAGAAGCTCGAAAAGCTTGAGAAGGGTTTGTTCTTTGTCTTCCTTGCTCCTCGAAGCCCTGTTCAAGATACTTCCAAGAATCTGCTCAACATTCTCGTAATTCGCTTCATAAAAGAACCGTCTAGCCTAGCGCGCGTTATATGGAACTATCCTCTAGGTAATGTCAATACGTTTCTTGTTGCATATTATGACTACGACTAGCGTCGCTAGCATGAATAGTAGTAGAATGATGAGCGAAGCCAACTCGGGGATTATGACTATTTCCTTTATGGAATGGCTGTAGCTGAAATAGAGATAGCTATGAGTGCTGTTTGAGCATGGTAATAGGTTACATTGGACCTCTGTGCCGTTGACAAACACTCTGTAGGTTGCGTTCATCAGAGCTGTTGGAATGCATATTCTGCAGAAGCCTGCAGTGCCATCTTCCCCCGCAACGTTAAACCTTATTGAAGAATCACCATATTGAAAACCAGATGTTGACGAATTGCAGATGGTCTGAACACTGTGTTCTGAGGTAGCGTCGAAGTCAGAAAACATGCCCTTCAAGGGATAGTGGTCTATGTTGCTGGAATCAATCTCATACCAACTGTCACCTATTCCATCAGGTTCTAAGTCAACTCCAGTATAATTGCTCCAGTAGTTTCCGCCTGAAGGATAGCCGTTATCCCAAACATTCACAGCGTCTTTGTTATAGACTTGAATTGTGTTGTTCATGAAATTGTTGTGGTAAAAAACATTGTTAGCATTGTTATTAGTAAAGTAGAAGTAAATGCCATATATTTTGCTTGCCGTGACGTTGTTACCCGACAAAACATTGTTAGAAGAATAGTAGAGCACAATACCATTTGTGTTGTTTGCGACGTTGTTGCCAAACAAAGTGTTGTTATAAGAATCGACGAGCCTAATGCTGTCGCCGTTGTTTGCGATGTTGTTGCCAGTGATTCTTGAATTGTTTGTGAATGCGAGCAATAGTCCCTGACCGTTGTTTGTTAGGTCCAGCCCTTGCACGGTCACGTTGACACAGTCAACAAAGCCCAAATACCCAACCTCTGGATAGGCATCAGCACCTATCACAATGTCCGACTGGTTCATGAAGTAGTAAACTGGCCTATCATCCACAAGATTTGAAGTGTCAATCGAATGTAGATAGTCCCTTAAAGCATAACCGTAGACTTCAAAGTTGTATCTGTTACCTCCCATCACGTTGCCAGACAGAGTGTTGTTGGAAGAAGAGTCGAGCCAAATACCATACCAGTTGTTTGCTGTGACGTTGTTGCCAGACAAAGTGTTGTTACAAGAATATTCGAGACTAACACCATAGCAGAAGTTTTTTTGTTGTCGTGTTCCTTACCGTCACGTTGCTCCTGTTCGCAAGCGTTGTTCCGCTCCCGCTTCCACTTCCCGTCACGGCGTGGCCTGCTCCATCAACCACAATTTTATCCCTTTCAACAACTATACCATCAGCATCGCTGGTAATGTTGCCAGTTAAGGTGTAAGTCACATTGTCAACTGTTGATATCGGTGCTGTTGGCGGGTCAATGCTTCCGTCAGCCCTAATGTAAATGGTTCCACTCGCTTTTGCCTTCTGAACGTTAAGAGCCACGTTTAACGTGCCAATGAGAAGCGTCAAAGTCAACATCAAAACAAGTTTTCGGTTCATGTAACATCACCCGCTGTTTTCGTGTTTTCTCGGGATTTTTCTCTGCATGAACACGACAGCAAGCATCGTGAAAAGCATAAAGAGTGGCAGAATCATGAATGATGGAAACTCTGAAATTACATATGGAACCATAAGTGGGTAATTGTCTGTATTGTTTGCATCAATGATGTAAGGTGCGTCTCCGATGCCGTCATGGTTTGCATCCGTTCCATCGTAGTCACTCCAGTAATTCCCACCAGAAGGATAACCATCATCCCAAACATTCACTGATTGGATGGACCAAACTTGCTCCAAAAAGAACGGCACCCCATTATTGACAAAATTATTGTGGTAGAATGTGCTATTTGATGATATACTGACCAGAACACCACATTTGTTGTTTGTTAGGTTATTGTCGAAAATGCTGTTGCTGAGAGAACCTTGGAGGTAAATGCCATTCATGTTGTCTATTATGTCGTTACCAGAAATGCTGTTGCTGAAGGAATCAACGACCCAGATGCCCTCATAGTGGTTTGCTCTTATGTTGTTGCCAGAAACGCTATTGTTGGAAGAATCGTCGAGCCGGATGCCTTCATTGCTATTTGCCGTTATGTTGTTTCCAACTATACTGTTGTTAGAAGAGCTGCTGAGCTGGATGCCATAGCTGTTGTTTGTTATCTGGTTTCCAGCAATGGTGCTATAGTATGAAGAATCGAGAAAGATGCCAATGCTGTTGTTTGTTATAGTGTTTCCAGAGATGCTGTTTTCAGCTCCCGACTCTATGCCATAGTTGTTGTTTGTTATGTAATTTCCAACAATACTGTTATAGTTTGAATGGATCCCCAAAGTGAGCCGGATGCCATACTCGCGATTGTTTGTTATGTTATTTCCAACAACGCTGTTATAGTTTGAAGAGTCCTCGAGGCTTATGCCATAACCGTTGTTTGTTATGTTGTTTCCAGATATTGTAGTGTTCGCTGTTCTCCAGAGCTGCACGCCTATGTATGTGTTGGATAAGTTGAGATTTTCTACTTCTACGCGGTTGCAGTTGACAAGTATTACTTGCCCAGCATCTTCAACCCAAACGTCCGAAGCTCCCTCAAGATATACCAGAGGTTTGCCATTCACCGAATTATCCACAACAACATTACAATAAGAACTCCAAACATACAAGCCGTCATTCACGAGGACGTTCCCAACAATGCTGTTGTTTGAAGACCCAAAGAGCCCAGTGAGTTGGATTCCAATCCCGCTGTTGTTTGTTACGTGGTTTCCGCTTATGTTATTGTACCTAGAATTCCAGAGCCCGATGCCACCCCAGCTGTTGTTTGTTATGTTGTTTCCAGTTATGCTGATGTTTGAAGACTCAGAGAGCAAGATGCCATAAGAAAAGTCTTTGATGTTTGTGTTTTTGCTTGTTATGTTGCTTCTGCTTGACAGGTTTATTCCTTTAGACGCATAAGCTCCTGTTCCTTGAAGCGTGTATCCATTTCCATCGATTACCGTGTTGTTTCTCTCAACCACAATCTCATCATAAATGTTGTCAGTAAAAGTGTAGGTCACATTATCAGCAGTCGTAATTAATGGCGTTGGCGGGTCAATGCTTCCGTCAGCCCTAATGTAGATTGTTGCTTCTGCCTTGACTGGTTGAATGTTAAACGCCAACGTCAACATACCAGTTAACAGCAACATGAGAGTCATTGCTGAAACCATTCTTCTCTTCATAAACAGAATTCCCCCTTTCTCAACGTTTACCAGATATTATACCCTCCAAGCGATTTAGGATTTGTGGAAGCATCTTCAAATGCAGACAAAAAGGAGAAATCAGACACAGAAGCGCGCTAAAAGTGGCGGGCCCGAAGGGATTTGAACCCTTGGTTTCTGGCTCCGAAGGCCGGCGCCTTAATCCGTGCTAGGCTACGGGCCCGCGAGGGAAGGATATAGCTGGTGAGCGATTAAAAGGGTTCCGAAAACCCTTAAAAACCGCACGACAAACAATAGTAGTACTACAGGTGGAGGGCCGGTAGCTCAGCTTGGCTTGAGCGTTCGACTGATAATCGAAAGGTCGAGAGTTCAAATCTCTCCCGGCCCACTCACATTCCCACTCCAGTATGAAAAATGTTATAAATCATACTCGAAGGTAAAGGATGCCTAGTGATTGTTTTGGCTAAAGATGATGAAATGCTTGAGGAACTGAAACGCATTCGCATGCTGCTCGAACCGAAGCCTGCACCGCCATCCCCGCCTGCTCCTAAAGGCTTGTGGAAGGAATTCATGGATTTCTTCTCAAAGTACAAAGTGATGGGTCTTGCCGTGGCTTTCATTATGGGTGTCTACCTCGGTGCTCTGGTTAATGCGTTTGTTAAGGATCTGGTGATGCCGATCATAGGTCTAGCAATTCCTGGCTTGGGCAATCTGTCCACTTTCAAAGTCCCGATACCTTCGACAACTTTGGATACCAATGGGAATCCGCCTGCGGGCTACGTTGGCCAGATATTCGGTGTGGGCGACTTTCTGGTGGCTTTGATCACTTTTGTAATCGTGGCTTTCGTGATCTTCATTCTGGTGAAGGTTACGAAGAAGTGGGGTATAGAATAGCGTACATGCGGACACGCAACGAGCTCAAAAACCTAGTCATCCACCAACAATCCCTTTTTTAGGCTCAAACAAGCTTGTTTTCCATCTTGCAGGCCTTGAACCCCTTAAAGCCATAAACTCGAAAAACATCTGTCCTTCAAGCTTCCGAAACATCAACGTCCGTTGTCGTCCTTGGTAACCCGTAGAAACTCGCCGCCAAAGCACCAGTAAACGCGTATCCCACATCAGCACTTTCAAGACCTTTCACAAGCCTTTGCACCGGATTACGAAAAGCCTCTAGCCTGCTCACGCTTCCAATTTTCCGCGTTTCTGCCAGCGCTTCCCTCAGTCAAACCTCTCTCGCAACTTCTCGATAAGCTCCTCTTCAGTGATGTTCGGGTTCTGAGACTTGATGCCTTCCGCACAAACGCGCACGCAAGCATCGCTCATGTCAACAGCCATATCCACTTTCAGCTCAGATTTCAGTCGTCCTATTCATTCTTCATCAACTCCAAACGTGGCTCTCCCAGAAACCAAGAGTGCTTCAGCTTCCAATCTTCTTGCCCCGGATTTCACCCTGACTTGTCTGGGTACACGTGGCTGTCTTCTGCGGCACTTTTCGTACTATCGACCGACACCTAAGTCAAACAACGATTACCAACCAACTTTAAGAAACATTCCTTGGCAAGCGTGTCCTAGGAGAGTGAAACGCACGCTCAAGGTTGCTACAATCGTTATCGTATATCTTCACGAGATTCCGGCACTACATTATCTGACGAATTCGGCCTTGATTATTCGCACATTCTCTGTAGGTTTCCCGATAAGATCGACAACATCCATTCCCCCTATCACTCTTCCAAACACAGAAAAATTAGCGTCCAAACTGGCAGTATTGTCTACAAGATTGACGAAGAATTGACTGCTTGCAGAATTCGGCAACTCCGTCTTTGCCATGGCAACAGAACCCCTAACGTTGTTATGTTTGTTTGGAAGCTCATCCGGAATGTTAGCTATTCTGGGATCGCCCTGTCCCGTGCCAGTCGGGTCTCCTCCCTGAATCACGAAGTTCGGAACTATTCTGTGGAAGATGGTTCCGTCATAAACGCGTATCCAGGTCAGGTTCTTGAAGTTCCTTGACGTGATGGGCATGTCGTTAAACAGCTCGATGGTAATGTTGCCCATGCTTGTTCTGAGCATGACTCTGTTTGACAATGTTAACGTAGTGCTTAGGCTGTTGTCTGCCGTGTCGGTTTCGTTCTCAACCGGAGTTGCGGTTACGTTTATGTAGTAATCGCCTGTAGACATGCCTGCCGTGTTCCAGCCAAAAGTGAGCATTTTTTCTACCCCGGAGGACATGTTAGCTACTTCTTGGGTAAGCGTCTGGGTAGAGGAGTTCTTGGGAAGGGCTATGCTGACGTTGAAGGTTTCCTGGAAACTGCCCTGGTTCTTGACGGTGACGTTGATTTTTATGTTTAGGCCTTGAGGAACTGCGGCTGAGTCTGGAACCACCCTGGCTATGGCAATGTCATGAACGAGCGGTCGCGGAGCAAGCACCGCGTATGCCATTGCTGCAATTATGACTGTGAGAATGATTATTCCAGCTATGACTGTCTTGCCGATTCCAGCTCTTTCCGTTCTATGCTTTGTTGGCAAATCCCCAAATCTTCCTGTGAAACTGGTGAAGAACGAAGTGAGAAACGTCTTTATAAGACTTGCCAGAACCGCTAGCTTGCGAAACGGATTCTCATCTTCTGAATCAGTAGTAATCATAATTGCGATTGGGCTACTTTGAATGAAGGCCTGATCTTGGTTTGCGTCGGCAATCACTAACCTCATGAGTCTCAATGTGTCGTTTCCAGATTCCTTAATACTGACGATTTCGACTGGTCTTCACTTTCCGGCGTGTCTGTTCATCCGCCACGACGCCTTCGGGATCTGACGATTCCAGAGACTCCGAGTCTCGATGTCTTATTCTTTGTGAATAAGACCGCAATCGATGCGAGAATCATGAACACTGGCACAAGCAGGCTTGGGGGAAACTCTGGAACGATTACTTGTATGTAGAACGCGTGCAAAACGTCAGCAATCATGTTCGTGGCTAGATTGAGTGATTCTCCACATCTGTTTTCGAAAGCTGGGTCATTCCAGTCGTAGTTTTTATCCATCCAATTGCAGTTCAAGTCGCCGTCTAGGTCGAACGTCGTGTCGTTAGCCAACAAGAGCGTCGCGTTGTAGGCCGATACAATGTCTAGGTTCTCGTCGAACTGGAGATATTTGTCGAATTGGCTGTTGTACGAGGTTGTTATTTTCGTGACGTTGCCTTCGTAGTTGCTGTGGTTGTGTTCGTTTCCCCAGTCGGTTGAGTAGTCCATAACATGTCCGTAGGCGGCTACATCCGAAATGTAGTGTGTCATTGCGCCAAGGTGTTTGATGGCTTCGGTTGCGTTGTTTGCTTGCCAGTAGTAAGCAGCAGAATCGTATTCCTCCTGTGCTCTTACTGCCGCAATGTCGTTCTGTAGCGAGCCGTCCGCATGGAAGTACACGCTGTGATTCCAGAGCGAGTCACCCATACCGCCTGAGGATTTTGGTCTGTCCGGCAGCTCAGTTCCATACAAGTACGCTTCTTTGTGGTCGAGAATGTGCTGCTTTTCTTGAACGGGCAGCCATTCCAGCGCATGCTCCGCGATCCAGTCATGTGTCCCATAGTCCGGATGCTCAGGATCGGCGCTTACGCCGCCGTTGCTCCAGCAGGAAGCAATACGTGCTTGATAAGAGAGCAGTAAGAGAAGCGTGGTTAGAGCTAATGTTAGTCTAATTGATTTCTGTTTCATGCTATCGCCTGACTCAGGGGTTCTGCGCTGAAATCTTCCAGTCGGGTTTTCCTGAATCTCTGGATAGCCACTGGCAAGCTTCCAGCTATGCCTATCCGTCCGCAGGAGGAGCCAAGAATGTCATTAGCCAATGCCAGCATTGCTGCCTCGATGCCAACCACTGCAGCATGAGCATATGCTTTCGACAAACAAGTGGCGAAGTAGTGGAAAAGAGAAAGGAGTGAGCGTGCAAATAGAACAGCGCCGATCAGAAAAAAGATCTGTCTCAAGGCTGAGACCCTTCGACTTGCTGGCTTACATCATGGGGCTGATTATGGTGCTTGGTGATTCGCTATTCAAGTGGTTTCCGTTGTTTCTCAACAGTTTCCATTTTCGTCTGGTTATGCCGTAGACGTATGCATCATGGTGTTCTCCGTTCGTGAACAAGGCGCTTTTCAGTCGTCCTTCTCTTGCGAAGCCGCATTTTTCTAGAACCCGTTGGGCAGGCTTGTTCAGCACGTGTGTTGTGGCTTGGACTCTGGTAAGGTCTCTCGTTGTAAACAGATAGTCAATCAGTAGTCTCGCTGCTTCAGTAGCGTACCCCTTGTTCCGTTCGTTCTTGTCCCATATCTGAAATCCGACTTCCATGTGGCACATGACTGGATGAGAAATGTAGCGCACGGCGACTCCGACTTTGTCTTTGGTGCTATTCCTCTCGATGACAAGGGCGGAAAACTCGTAAGGTCCGGATGGTTCTCTTATCCATTTTTCCAAGTCAGCCCAGCTTGTTATTCCAAAAACGTCAAACTCACCTGCCGCTTCAGCATCGTTTATCCATCGGAAGAATTCTTTTAGGTCCGATGGTTCGAGCGGTCGCAGATGTATCCTTTCTCCTCGAAGAAGAATCATGGGACTCACATGATAATTAAGCACATCGTAGGACTTAAATTTTGCTTTTTTGCCAAACAAAGACCACAATTGGTTCAAAAGTCAAACTTCTGTGTCATTCAAGAGTCTCAACAATTATTTAACGAGATATTAACGCAGGCATGATAAGAAACCTGCTCAAATGCTGGTAACCAGTGATATCCCCAGCGAGCATGACAAGTGTTGGCATGGTTGTGATACGGAGATAAGAAGCGCGTTCATTTCAAGAAGCTACACCATCCGCTTTCATTTGTTTTGCAGTCTTTGATGAAAATGTGCATGAGGAGTCGGCTACGCCACTGTCTACTGATGCGTTGTGGCAGGGCCTGAAGAACGTGTTGGATGGGTTGAAAGCTCTTGCCTAAGTGTAGTTGGCTGTCCATGTAGCTGCTTTGCCGAACGCATCATGTTTTCGTCAGAGTGAATCAGGACTCCGAAATTAGCAGATCTTCATGTTCAAAAGCAGATTCACATTGGGTTGGAAGAAGGGCGAACTAAGACCGTGGCAAGATTTTTCTTCGTTTATGGAATGTAATTGCTGACAGTGTTGCTATGGCCAGCAAAGGAGCCACTAGTGTGTGTGGGAATTCTGGGATCACATGATATCGGTAGGTGTATCCCATTTCTTGGGTTGTGATGGTGTTGTTGGCGTTGTCTGCTGCGATGATTACGTAAGTTATGTAGTTGCAGTATGGGTATTGTGGGATGGTGGCGTTGTATTGGGTTCCTTGGGAATTTTCCATGGGGTATGCGAACCATGTTCCGTTGCCGTTGCTGAAGCTCAGGAGCACCTGTTGCACGCCACTCAGGTCGTCAGTAACGTTTGCGAGAATCATGACTGTGTCTTCTGGGTGGATGCTACCATTGGCTGGCTGCTGGTGAACATTGTCTATTAATGGTGGAGTCTTGTCTAGTGTTAAGCCGAACACGTAAAGGCTATCGAAGCCTGGGCCTGCTATAGTAGTTGTGGCTCCGTTTCCGGACATGGAAACTATCGGGCTGTTTTGAAGTAGGCTGAATTCGCCTAGCATCGTGCCATTAGACAGGTAGAAATATGCCTTATAGTCAAAGGAGCTTGTCTGTATTGAGGCTGCCATCAGTTCTCCGTCGTCGCTCATGGCTACGTCAAGCACATTTGTGGAGTTAAGCCGAGTCCAATCTGGCGTTTGCGGTCCTTGTCTGGTCTTGGAGTTTGTCCAGAAGGTCAAGTTCTGCGACGAATAGTCGCCAGCTACGACGCTGTTGCCGTTGGAACTCATGTCCACGCATCCAAAGCCATCGTCATGCGTCCATGTGGCGTTTGGATCGTTGGTCAATGTTGTGGCGTTTGCCCAGTAGTAGAGCGTGGAAAAGGTAGACACTCCTACAACAGAATAGCCGTCGTCGGAAACTGCCAAATCTACTATGGTACTATTTATCATGCTTGTGGCGTGCCATGTTGGGTTGGTTGGGAGTGAGGTTTCGTTGTTGGCGTCTTTGTAGAACGCTACGAATCCTCCACTGGGTCCTGTTCCTCCTGCGGCTACGTATTTGCCGTTTGGCGATATGTCAACTGCTCTGATCTCAGAAGACAGATATTCTTCCCAAGTTGGGTTTTGCGCGATGCCTGATCTTGCTGAGCATCTGGCGTAGTACCACATGTTCACTCCTGTTCCGCCCAGCGTGACATATTCTCCGTTGTCTGACATGTCGAGTGTGCGTCGTTCTATCGGCCCTCCCATGTGCATACTTGTCCATGTTGGGTAGGGTTGTTGGTTTGTTCTGGCTCTTGAGTTGTTGAAGTAGTTTATGTATCCGCTGTTGTTGCCTGCGACCACGTATTCTCCGTTGGCGGATAGGGCTACGGAGAGGACTTGGCCTGATGAGGGAGACCACCATCTGGGAGTTGAATTGCTTGAACTAAAATAGTATAGGCCTGTGCCGTTCACGGCGGCTAGGTATTTGCCGTCTTTTGACACGGCTACGTCGTTTACTTGCATGGAGTTGTTCCACAGCATTTCTACGCCGTATATTTGAGAGACAGCTTTTGTTGCGGAAGTACTTGCTGCACTCGGATCGAATTCCGCACAAAGCATGATGAATAGTATGGCTAGGAAACCTACAAAACACATGCGTTTCATTCTCATGTCACATCGTTTCTATCTCTCAAAGCTTCAGCTTTTATGACTTGCGGAAGAACTCAACTTGTCGTGTCCGAAACTAGGGATTAGATTTAAAAATTCATTGCATTCTATAGTAGTCTCGTGTTTCCGTGAGGAGGGCCTTTAGAGGAGTTTAGGAGTTGGTGAAGGAAGCTTTCGACAAGATATTGCTGGACGCGGTGGACGGTGCTTTAGCTTCGCTCGGCGATTCAGCTAGACAGGCCATCTATTTCCATCTTGAAAACAAGTTCAAGGTCGTGAAAAAAGAAATTCCGGATCACCTTGAAGGCTTCGAAGCGGGACTTGAGAAGATTTTCGGGGTAGGAGCCAAATTCATAGAAATACTGATCATGAAGAAGCTGTATGAGAGAGTCGGACAGCCTCTTGAATGGAACGAAAGCAAGCAATTGGATTTTGTCGGGTACGTGACAACTGCAAGAAAGGCATTCTTGAAAAGCGAGAAGAACTAGAGCGGCAAGACTTAGAGAAGTCTGACATCCCCTAGAGTTTTAGTTTTCAGTAATTCAGATTCCGAATTCGTAAATCATTTATCAATATTCACCGAGTTTCATTGCACGTTAACATACTCTACCGAGGGAACAAAGTGCCTCCAAACAACTTCAGCAAACTTCTTCTGGCAGCAGTTGACGAAAGCCTATCCTCCTTAGGAGATTCCTCCAAACAGGCCATATTCTTCCATCTGGAGTCCTCATTCAAGATAAAAAGAGAAAACATCCCAACTAACCTGACCGAATTCTCGAAGGCTCTAGAAGGAATCTTCGGACCCGGAGCTACATACCTAGAAAAAATGATCGCAAAGCATCTTCACGAAAAACTAGGCCTAGGATTTGAAGACATAGAGAGCGTGGACTTTCCAGAGTGCGTAGACAATGCAAGAAAACGCATAATGCTCGAAGGAGGATGCACCACAAGATGAGGAAAAGCTACGGCAACCGTAGAGAGAACACTCAGCACACGGTGGAAAGACTGCATGCTCTAAGCGACGGAATCAACGAAGTAATCTATGTTTCAGATCCCGAAACTTATGAGATCCTTTTTGCAAACAAGAAAACCAAGGAGCAATTCGGCAAAAAAATCGAAGGAAAGAAATGCCACAAAGTCTTCCGGAACTTGAACACGCCTTGTCCAGCCTGCACTAATGAACAGATATTTGGGAAAAATCTTGGAAAAACCTACATCTGGGATCACCAGAACCAATGGAACGAACGCTGGTACAGAGGCATATGCAAAGCCATCAAATGGCCTAACGGTAATTATGTCCGGTACGGAATGGCCATCGACACAACTGCGCAGAAAGCAACCGAAAACGCGCTCAAACAGTCTGAAGACAAACTTCGTTTGTTTGCAGAGAACGCCAAGGATTTGATATATCGATACATACCCGAGAAAGGGTTCGACTACGTGAACCCAGCAGCAACAAGAATAACAGGCTATACGCCAGCCGAACATTACAACGATTCAAGCCTAGGATACAAGATCGTTTATCCCGAAGATCGTTCGAAGTTTGAAAAACTGATCCAGGATTTTCATAGGCATCGGAACCCGAAAACCCCAGTCGAGATCAGATGGGTCCACAAAAAAGGCCACATTATAACGACGGAACAGGTCAACGTACCCGTCTACGATGAGAAAGGAAATCTTACTGCAATTGAAGGAGTCGCAAGAGACGTCACAGAACGCACAGAAATGAATGAAGCGCTAAGAGAGTCCGAAAGCCGCTATCGAAGCCTATTCGAGGACTCTCCGATTGCTCTTTGGGAGTTTGATTTCTCCAACGTCAAGAAACGTGTTGAAAGTCTGCGGGAATCTGGCATCGATTGCTTCAGAGAGTATTTCGGGAACCATCCAGAGGCAGTCGTTGATCTCGCCAATACGGTAAGAGTAGTCTCCGTGAACAGAGCCACACTGAAACTATACAAGGCCAGAAACTTGCACGAACTCAAAAGACGGCTAGTTGAGGTTTTCGGCGGAGAAGAATATGAAGCTTTCAAAGAAGCACTGATCGCATTAGCTGAGGGCAAGAACTCTTGTGAAACCGAAATCATCACAAGAACCCTGAAAGGCAAAAGAATGAGCGTTGCTGTGAAAGTTACCATAATTCCAGGCTGTGAGAAGACGTTCTCGAAAGCCTTCGCTTCCATGATTGATATCACTGAAGAGAGCAAGATGGCGGAGGCGTTGCGAAACAGCGAAGAATTCTTCCGTTCCGTCGTCGAGAACTCGCACAACGGGATTCTGCTTATTGACGAGAATTTCAGAATCACATATGCCAATGCCCAAGCGTTGCACATGGGAGGATATTCAAGAAGGGATGTTGTAGGGCAAGACTTCAGAAAGCTTCTACACAAGGACAGCATGAGCTTAGTCCAAGACCGATATTTGAACAGGTTAGGAGGGAAAAATCCTCCTTCCCAGTACGTCCTCAAAGCAGTTCGAAAAGACGGAGAAAAAAGAGACTTTGAGCTCAAAGCTTCACGCATACTAGACAACCATGGCAGAGTCTGCATTGTAGCCCAGCTTCTAGACGTGACTGAGCATAGAAGAATGGAAGATGAGAGGAAGCATTTCGCAGAAAGGCTTTCAACCCTGAACAAGTATGGCCAAAGTTTGAACATGGCCAAAAGCCTGAAAGAGGTTCATGCAGTCACGCTAGAGGCCATGGAGAAGACCTTGGGATTCGAATACGCTTCCATCCTCAAAGTCGAGGGAAAAACGCTCCGCCTAATGTGCAACCGTGGATACTCAAAGGAACTCTCGCTAAGATTGCCGCTAGACGGAGAAAAGGGCGTAACAGTGAGAGCTGCCAAGACTGGTAAACCCGTCTGTATAAAGGACCTCAGAAAAGAAGGGAAGTACATTATCGGCAAGCCAGGAATGCTTTCTGAACTTGCTGTGCCAATAAAAGAAGGAAAAAAGGTTCTGGGCGTTCTTAACGTTGAGAGCGAAAGACCTGTAGCGTTCAGCGAAGAAGATGCAAAGCTGCTTGAGATTCTTGCATCTCACACTGCAACAGCACTCACTAATCTGAACAAGCAAAAAAGGCTTTCAGCCCTGAACGAGTACGGGAAAAGCTTGAACATGGCTGAGAACCTGAACGCAATCTACAAACAAACACTGAACGCCATGGAGAGAACACTGGGGTTCGAGTTTGCCACTTTCTTCGTAGTCGAAGAGAAAAAGCTTAGACTTGCAGCCCACCGCGGATATCCAAAGAGACTCAGTGTTACCCTTTCGTTGGACGGAGATAGAGGCGTTTCGCTTCGAGCAACAAGAACGGGCAGACCCATTTTCATTCGCGACATCAGAAGGGAAAAGGCCTACATCTCAGGCAGACCGGGGATGCTCTCTGAACTCGCTGTGCCAATAAAGATAGGCCACAAGGTCCTAGGTGTTTTGAACGTTGAGAGTGAAAGACTTGCAGCGTTTGATGAGAATGACCGAGAAATGCTTGAGATACTGGCTTCGCACGCTGCAACCGCTATGGGCAACCTGAACCGACGAGATCAGTTCAGAAACTTGTCCAGTCGACTAGAATACTTGATGAAGAACACCACAAAAATCATCCAGGCCAAGAACATGCATCAAAGGCTCAAGGTAATCACGAAAGCCATCGGCAAATTCGGGTGGAGAAGAGTAGTTATTTCGCTAAGAGACGAAAACCTTGAAGGAACAGACACTGTCACAGCAGGCCTCACGAAAGAAGAGAACAGGTTGCTGATGAAAAGAAAAGCCCCAGGTCATGTTTGGCAAGAACGACTGGGTCCGAAGTTTGAAAGGTACAAAATCGGAGAGTTCTACTACCTGCCATGGAATGATCCATGGGTCAGAGAAAACGTCCATGGTGTTCCCCCGGAAACTCCGACTGAGGAAGTGACAACCTACGCAGGGGTTCCCAGCAAGCTTTCGCCTGAAAAGATGGTTGACTGGCACCCTCAGGACATGCTTTATGCTCCTCTCCGCACTCCGGAGAGAAGAATCGTTGGCATCTTAAGCATGGACGATCCTACCGATGGACGAAAGCCCACAAGGGAATCTCTTGTTCCGTTAGAGCTTTTCCTGCATCAGGCTGCCATGATCATTGAAAACGCTAGACTTATCGAAAGCCTCAGAGAAGCAAGGGAACAACTTGAAACCTACGCCGATCATCTTGAGCAAAAAGTGGAGGAAAGAACCCGCGAGCTCAGAATATCGCAAGAGCAATTGCTCAAAGCTCAAAGACTGGCAGTAATAGGCGAACTGGCCGGAATGGTTGGCCATGATCTACGCAATCCTCTGACAAGCATTGCAGGCGCGACGTATTACGTTAAGAAGCGACTAGTCCCGAAAATGGATGGCAAGATAAAAGAGATGCTCGAACTTATCGAGAAGAACATATTTTATTCAAACAAGATAATAAACGATTTGTTGGACTACTCCAGAGAATTGAAATTGGACGTGACAGAAACTGCTCCCGCATCAATAATGAAAGAAGTATTGTCTCTTGTGGAAATCCCGGACAGCATTCAGTTGGTGAATCTTACCAAAGGTAGCCCTAAGATGAAAATCGACGTTGAAAAAACCGAGCGATGCTTCATAAATATCATCAACAACGCGATTGACGCCATGCCCAACGGCGGAAAACTGACGGTAGAATGCGCCAAGGTTGGTGACAAGCTTAGATTTCTATTCTCGGACACTGGAGTGGGAATGTCAACTGAGACTATTGTGCAGCTCTGGACGCCGCTTTTCACAACAAAAGCAAAGGGCATGGGCTTTGGCTTGCCAATATGCAAACGTATAGTAGAAGCGCACGGTGGATTGATATCTGCGACAAGTGTTCTCGGAAAAGGCACGACGTTTGAAGTAAGTCTTCCCATCAGACCGAAACCAAGAGAAGGAGGTGAGGAGTTGTGGGTGAAAACGCCAGAATCCTCGTTATTGATGACGATGAGAACATAAGAAAAGTGCTCATGGCAATCCTTACGGATGAAGGATATAACGTTGAATCTGTGGGCACTGGCAAGGGAGCGCTTGAAAAAACCAAGAATGGATTCTACAATGTCGCTTTGATAGACGTTCGGCTTCCAGACATAGAGGGAATAGAGCTTCTGACGAAATTCAAACCAACATCGCCAAAGATGCGGAAGATAATCATCACGGGCTATCCTACGTTGCAGAACGCAATACAGGCAGTAAACAGTGGCGCAGACGCTTATATAATGAAGCCCTTTGACGTCGAAAAGGTCTTGAAGGTCATTGAGGAGCAATTGCACAAACAGGAGAACGAGAGGAAATTCAATCAAGACATGGTGGCAGACTTCATCGAGACACGCGTCAGAGAATTAGACGTGAACAAGATTGCTTGGAAAGAAAACGCCGCCTAGGAATCCTCTTTTTGACATTCCTGATGTTTTCCTTCTTATGTCTGCAAAATCCTACGCTTTCGTTGTTGCGTTCGGCAAAGTTAGACAGCTTTTTGTGGCGTGTTCTTGCGCATGAATTTCCAATGGTGACCGACTTCAAATTCAAGCTTTCGCAAGAGTGTCAGCGAGGCAATGTTCTGCTCTCCCGTGTATAATCCGACAGAATTCATCCCTTTCTCGAAAAGCAGATTCATTGCTCTGCGTGTAAGGATGGAGGCGAGGTTTTTTCCACGGAATTCCGGAATCGTGGCTGCTGGGCCTAGATATCCGCGTTTTGCGCTGAAATGCGTGTTGTAGTTTGCGTCTGTCCTTGAAGCTACGACGGAAACTATCTTGCCGTTGGATTCAGCGACGTGAACCCATTCTTCAGTGAAAGGAGGATTCTCGGTTTTCCATCTTTCAATTATGCCCATTTTTAGTCTCTCGTATCCAAAGCCTGAATTCACAGCTTCCACAAGTTCTTGCTCCTCGTTCGGTCTTAGACTGCGAATCATGACCCCTTCCGGCGCCTTCGGCAGAGGTCTCGCGCTGTCGAGTCTGGCGATCATATGGTACAGTCCGCCCTCGATTCTATAGCCATAATCAATCCAGTCATTCATATTGGGATTTCCCGCGTCAATGCTGTAGAAGACCGCTCCACGCTTGACGGATTTCTCGATTTCTTTCAACAGCAAGCTTTCCACGAGCTTATTTGCAGAGCTTTCGCGGACCGCAAGCCATTCAATCTCTTCTCCCCAGTGTCCATCAGCGTAAGCGGAGGAGCCGAGAACCACGCCATTTTCCTCTGCCATTAGAATCTGCAGCTTTCCGTCCTGAATCCACTTGCGGAGCCTGCCTTCATCATAAGGATAGAACTGGTATGATCCTCGATTTGCTTCATTAAGCAGTTGAGCCAGAATCGGCAGATCCAGGTCAATGAAGCTTCGGACGGTAACGGGCATGCTTCTTTTTAGATTACAAAAAACGATAATAAACGTTTAGGTGCATTGGAGAACTCAATAGGCGACGTGAATGTATGAAGGCAGTTTAGGGAAGAGAACGTCAACCAGTCGTCTGTGTTTCGGACGTACGTAGAAGTCGGGGAAGCATGTTTCCAGTTCCTCTCGGCTTTTGTAGCCGAATATTAGCCGCGTGGAAGCCGGAGGATTGAGGCCTATTATGCATTGTTCATCTGTATGAAGCTGGTGTATGTCTGCGAAGGAGCCATCCTCGATTGCCATCTGAGCTCTGAATCGGCGAAAGTTGAGATTCAGCTTCTCCGTCAAGCCGCGATATTCGGAAGCGGCAAGACGCGATTCCAGCAAAGGCTTCATTTTCTGAAGCAAGCTGACGTAGTCTGTGACGCGTATCTGCCAAGCATAAGGAGGCACCTGTCGTTCTGCGCCTAAGGTTGCAAGAATCCTTGCTGTGGGGTCACAGTAGCTTGTACGGGCGATCAGGGTTTCGATACCGTGCTTTTTGCCAGTGTTTTTCAGAAAGCTGAGAACTGTCATAGTCGTCAGATAGTCTGCATCCGTGGCTTCTCGGAGAATCAGCTCTTTCTCCTCAAGCCTGCAGGTTATTCGGAAGTACGCCGTCATCTCACCTTTTTCCTCGACAGCATACCCGCCGAAGCCATATTCACCGGCCAAGCCAGTTTCTTGTTGCATTTTCCAGATTTGCTCGTCGCGAACGCTGTGAACACAGAACTTGCTCTGGGATTGGGCGAGAAGTTTCATGGCTTTTGGGACATCCTTGATATTAAAAGGGCGAATCCTAAGGTTGGACTCGAATTCTGGGAGCTTTTCTAGTGAGATCGTCGTTTCTTCGTCGTGTGTAAGCGCGTATTCATATCCGAATTGGCGATAGAAGTAAGGTATTCCCTCTATGACAGACAGGTCGAAACCTTGTTCTGCCACTTCCTTGTGATACTCCTGTACAAGTCTTCGGATAAGCCCCCGGTTGCGATATTCAGGAAGTGTAGCCACATTGCCCATCTCAGCCACTTTCAACGGAATGTCGCCGATGCGCCAATCGAGAGGAATTAAGTTGAGCGTGGCAACCGTCTCCCCATGGTGCTTGATGATGAAGTGGCTCTTAAACGTCATCTTGGGGTGGTTGTAGAGAAATTTCTTGACCATAAGGTCTACGCCAGTGTTCTGGCCGAAGACTTTCCGCATGATTTCCAGGTTTTCTTCTATGTCTTGGTCGGTTTCCAAGTGTTGAAAGGTGAACTCATTGTCGGACAATCGAAAAGCTCCTCACGACAAGAACACTGGGAAGAACGCACGTTCCGTGCTTAAGAGGGTCTTCTTATGGTTTCTTTTTTTCGTCTGTCGGGTTTGTCTGTGGACAGCCTCTTCATCTTGCTGCAGATTTCGTCGAACACCATAGGCAGATCCCATCCTTCCCCGGAGTAGGCGTAGACCTTACCAACCCTTTTGATCGAGACGCTAACCTCGTATCTTCGCTTGCCACTCGCCACTTCTTTTGTTTTGATTGCTGCCCGAATCTCCTCTATGTCTGGGAATGATCTGCGCAGGGTCTTGGCTTCTCTCATGAACTTCATTCGCGCCAGCTCAGCCTCGAACGGGTCGCTCGGTAGCCCGACTATGTAGGCGGGAACGTCAAGTTCTTCAGGTTCAGCTATGAAGCCGACGAAGTCTCGGTAGGTCGCTATGCCTTGAAGCTCATCCCATAGCTTCACGATGGCGTAGGTTTTGCGTTGCTGTATCATTTTCTTCAAGACTTCCGAAGCTTTTTCTTCAGGCCCACAAATGAGCACGTCTGTGTCCATCAGTCCTGAGACCTTGAGGTCTGAGTATCCTGCGGTTTCGCCGCTGAGAGTGCCTTTGTGCAGTCTTTCTCTTGGAAAGAGCGAAAGAACGATTTGGCTTGAAAGCAGAATGCCGCAAAGCTTGCCAGAATCAAGAACAGGCAGGTGATCTATTCCGTGCTTCACCATCAAGCTACGAGCCTTGGACATTGAATCGTTCTTGCCGACGGCTATTGGGTCTCGTTTCATGATTTTGTCTATGCGGACCTGTCCAAACTCTTTGATGGACAAGAGCGATTGACATGCAGCCTGAATCGTTATTGCAGTGTCAATCTTTCTCTCTCTGCCTATGGGTAATGCTCTCAACCGGTAATCGCTCATGAGCCTCGCTGCTTTTCCGACAGTCTCGTTCGGGGAGAGCTTGGCGATAGGTGTCATAATTGAGGAGGCTTTCATGTTAGATATATCCGGAGCTTTCAGGATATCCCTCATGGTAACTATGCCCGTTTTGTTGCCTTCTTCAATGAATGCTTCATAGGCTTCATTGCTTTGCAGAATCCCTATGATCTCAGACACAGAAGACGAAGGCGAAGCAACTAACGGCTTAGACTCGAAACTTTCCACTCTTGAAGCTCTCAGACTTTCCAAATCAGACCCTACCGCAATCTTGAACAGAATAGTTCTACAAGTCAGCATTTAAACCCTACTGACTATCTTCTTCACGGACCAAGAGTTGCTTACTTACCTCAGAACACGATGAAGCGAAATTGCCAAGTTCTAACAAGATGCGTTTTCACAGTGTGACGAAGGAAAGGGTGGAAGGAATGAAAAGTGGGTGACCCGTGAATATGTGATGTAGATCGAAAAACATGACCATGGCTGATTAAGAGATTAGTAGACCCTGAAGCAGAGTTCATTTTTCTTCCTGTCGAAAAGATCGATTGTTGGTGATGGATGCCCTTCACGCTGCGCTGAGGAATGTGTGGCAAAAAAGGCCTTCTGTTAAGGCGTAGAGTGCGACACTCTTTCCTTCACTCTTATTAACCCTTGGATGTAGTAGTTAGGACTTCAAGCTGGTTCGTTCAATGACGAACACTGTTGGATACGCTGGGAGAGCAGTCTTCTGGACTCTTTGCGTAATGGGAGTCTTCGCAATCCTGAGCTCCACGATGTCCAAAAGCCCAGCTCTGAATCCTTTTTCCGCAAGCCTAGGAACGCCTACAGAATGGGGGGGCTTTGTTGCCGCCGCATCAACGATTCCTGGAATCCTGGTTAGCTTGCCTGCTGCTTCTCTTTCGGATATTTTCGGCAGGAGAAGATTCCTGCTTCTAGCAGCTTTCGTTTTTGCATCAGCTCCTTTCCTTTACCTTATCATAACTGCTTGGTGGCAACTCATCCTTGTCCGGTTCTACCACGGGTTTGCGACGGCCATTTTTGTTCCAGTTTCTGAAGCTTCAATAGCTGAACTGTTTCCAACCAAGCGGGGAGAACGCATATCGCTTTTCACGTCAGCCACGTACGTGGGTAGATTGATTGCGCCTACGTTGGGCGCGTCTATTCTTGTTTCAACGAACAGCGGGATTCCCTACACGAACTTTCACGTGCTGTACTTGGCAGTGGGCGTAGCAGGCGTCACGGCGCTCATCATGGCTCTGCCTTTTCTTGTAGAAAGAAAGCAGCCAACTGACACAACGCGACCTGAAACAAAGGAAACAAGCAGGCGAATACTTGATGGCTGGAAAACAGTCATTGGGAATGGTGGCGCTTTGGTTGTGAGTCTGGTTCAGGCAAGCCAGTACTATGCCTATGGCGCGTTTGAATTCTACCTCACTGGCTATCTGACTCAACACCTTCGTTACACGCTGCTGATACCAGGCTTGATTGGGACGAGCTTGATTGCGGTGGCTTTCTTCGTGAGACCTTTCATGGGCAGAGTATCAGACAGAACAGGCAGGCGAATCCCCATAATAGCAGGTTCCCTGATCTCGGCACTCACTTTGCTGGCGATTCCTTTCATAGAAGACTTCACGGTTCTTATCCTGCTCGCTGTAATGTACGGGTTCGGCTTCGCCACTGTAACGGCTTCCACATCCCCGCTGATCAGCGAGCTTGTGCCCAAGGAGCGCGTCGGCACGTCCATGGGCTTCCTTGCCACTACTATGGATATTGGACAGACCCTTGGCCCGATAATCGGCGGCTTCACGCTTGCCACAAGCTTGCAGTACGTGGGCGTTTTCGTTACACTTGCTTTTGTGGTTCTGTTGTCTTGCATTGTGTTCGCAGTGTCTGGCATTGCCAGAACGAACCTGAATGAAACGGCATAGAGGAAACTCACAGAAGGAGTAGTTAGCTTGAAGGACCTTCACGGATTCCTGAAGATTGAGCCCGTGAGCAGTTTTCAGCATCCGCTCTTCAACTTGTTGGAGTTTCGTTTCTTCGCGGCAAGCGAGCGCGGAAAAGCCCTCGTCTTTGGCAATCCTCCGCTACCGATGCTGTCATTCATCATCCCGTATATTCTGGTCGGCGAGATCGCCCACTTCAGAGGAAAGCGGTTTTTCGTCAGGCTTGGAAAGCGGATAGTCGGCATTCTTGTCTTGAATGCGAGGCATAAGGCGATCGTTATTGGCAGTTTGGCTGTCTCTCCTTTGTGTAGAAGGTTTGGAGTTGGTTTGTTCATGTTGAAGTGGGTTGAGGGAATGTGCAGGAGGATGAATGAGGAGTGGTTGGAGCTTTCGGTTTTGAAGGGCAACATTCCTGCTCAGCGTCTCTACTATAGGTTTGGGTTTCGGAAGGCGGTTGAGAGAAGATGGTCGCTTATACTGAGAAAGAGGGTCGGAGCCCCATAGTGAGAAAGAGCTTCCTTGGCTTTTCTTAGGAAAGTGTTAAGCATGTTTTGCATGTCTTTGTTTTGAGGTTCTTTTGGTCAGACGTTCACGTTTTGACATGTTATGATTACGTTTATTGTGTATATGGTTGTCATGTTCCCTCATGATGGTTGGTTGTGTATTTGTACATAGCAGTGAAAAGGGTTTATATATTGAGACGCTAGATACAGCGTGCCTTTTAGCGACCAAACGCTACGATAACGCGAAGAGCGTGTCACCTCGGGGAGAACGATGAAGTGTCCTTATTGCGGGTCTGAGAACATAAAGACTCTTGAAACCAGAGATTCGCCCGACAACGTCGCCAGACGCCGCAAAGAATGCATCGACTGCGGCAAACGCTTCACAACATACGAGTATATAGAGACTATCGAGCTGATGGTTCGCAAGAAGGACGGCAGGCTGGAACGCTTCGACCTTAACAAGATCGTTAGAGGTTTGCAGAAGGCTTGCGAGAAAAGGCCGGTAACCTTGGACCAGATCCACGAACTGGCGGAACACGTCAGACAGGATCTGATGGTTCTGGGGAAGGATGAAGCGAGCTCTACGGAAATCGGAGACCTCGTGATAAAGCACCTGAAGAAACTGGACCGGGTGGCTTACATCAGGTTCGCCTCGGTCTACAAGCAGTTCGAAGAACCTGAAGATTTCCAGAAACTGCTCAAAGAGGTAAAAACATGAAATACGTCAGAAAACGAGATGGAAAGTTAGAACCGTTTGATCAGGAACGCATCACGAACGCAATCTGGAAAGCCGCCAAGGCTGTGGGCGGAAAAGACCGCGACGAAGCCAAACGCCTGAGCGATCACGTTCTGGCAGAGCTTGAGAAAAGGTTCGGTGAGGACGGCGTTCCGACGGTTGAGGAGATTCAGGATTCAGTTGAAAAGATGCTCATTGAGAATGGGAATGCGAGAACCGCGAAGGCGTACATTCTCTACAGGAAACAGCACCAGGACCAGAGGGAACTGGCAGCGATCTTGAGCGATGCTGACATGGTGGATCAGTATTTGGAGATTGAAGACTGGCGGGTTAGAGAGAACTCTAACATGAGCTACTCGCTGCAGGGATTGAACAACTACCTGTCTTCAACGGTGATAGCCAAATACTGGATAAGCCGAATATATCCGCCGAACATTGCTGAAGCGCATTTCTCAGGAGACATGCACATCCATGACCTAGGCGTTCTAGGCGCGTACTGTGTTGGCTGGGACTTGAGAGACTTGCTTTCTTCCGGGTTTGGCGGTGTTCCGGGAAAGATTGAAAGCAAACCTGCCAAACGATTCAGAACCGCGCTGGGGCAGGCGGTCAACTTTTTCTACACGCTTCAGGGAGAAGCTGCAGGCGCGCAGGCGTTCAGCAACTTCGACACGCTTCTGGCACCGTTTATACGCTACGACCACCTAGGCTACAAGGAGGTTGAGCAGGCGATTCAAGAGTTCTTCTTCAACATGAACGTGCCCACGCGAGTAGGCTTTCAGACACCGTTCACGAATATTACGTTGGATTTGACGGTTCCGGACTTTATGAAGAACGAGGCGGCCATCGTGGGCGGAAAGCTAGCCAATGACACTTACGGCGACATGCAGCCGGAGCTGGACATGTTCAACGCGGCTTTCGCAGAAGTCATGAGTCAGGGCGATTCAAAAGGCAGAGTTTTCACGTTCCCAATACCCACGTACAATGTTACGAAGGATTTTGGCTGGGATTCGCCGATTGCGGAGAAGGTTTTTGAAATGACCGCCAAGTATGGCGTGCCATATTTCTCGAATTTCATAAACAGCGACATGAAGCCTGAAGACGTCAGGAGCATGTGCTGCAGGCTCAGAATAGACAACCGAGAGCTACGCAAACGCGGCGGCGGCTTCTTTGGGGCGAATCCGTTGACGGGTTCTATTGGTGTCGTGACGCTGAACATGCCGAGGATTGGCTATTTGTCGAAGGATGAGGATGAGTTTTTCGAACGCTTGGAGAACGTGATGGAAACTGCAAAGGACAGCCTGGAGATCAAGCGGAAAGTCTTGGAGACGTTCACTGAGAACGGGTTGTACCCGTATTCTAGGCACTATCTACGTGATATCAAAGAGAAGGAAGGAAGGTACTGGAAGAATCATTTCGCCACGATTGGCTTGGTCGGGTTGAATGAGGCTATCATGAACCTGCTCGGAGGCAACATTGCCACCCTTGAAGGTTTGGATTTTGCAGTAAGAGTGCTGACATTCATGCGGGATAGGCTTTCTGATTTCCAAGAGCAGACTGGTAGCATCTACAACTTGGAAGCTACGCCTGCTGAAGGAACAAGCTACAGGCTGGCACGCATAGACAAACGCAAGTACCCAGACATTCTCACGGCTAACGAGAGGCACGTGACGAAGGGAGCAGAACCATTCTACACGAACTCTTCACAGTTGCCCGTAGATTATGAGGGTGACTTGTTTGAGGCGTTGGAGCATCAAGACAAGGTGCAGACGCTCTACACAGGCGGAACAGTGTTCCACATATTTCTCGGCGAGAGACTTCATTCGTGGAAAGCTGCTGTAGACCTAGTCAGAAAGGTGGCGTGGAACTCGCACCTACCCTACTTCACGTTGACACCAACGTTCAGCGTGTGCACGACACACGGCTACATAAACGGCGAGCACAAGCAATGCCCAACATGCGGAACAAGATGCGAAGTCTACTCACGCGTAGTCGGCTACCTAAGACCAGTAGACCAGTGGAACGACGGCAAACAAGCAGAGTTCGCCGTACGCCGAACCTTCGACAAATCCGCAGTAACGCCAGCAGCCGCGCCTATTCCTGCCTGAGTGAGCCAAGCATGAAGTTCAGCGGACTCCAGAAAACAAGCCTCGTTGATTATCCCAACAGAGTGGCTTCAGTGCTTTTTACGCCTGGCTGTAACCTGCGCTGTCCATACTGCCACAACTGGAGAATAGTCGTAGATCCCAAACCGCCATTCCTGAACGAAGAAACCGCGTTGAGCATGCTTGAAGCACGAAAGAAATACGTGGATGCAGTAGTCGTGACAGGCGGAGAGCCTACACTGCACAAAGAACTGCCAAAATTCCTGAAAAAGCTCAAAGAAAGAGGTTTCTTGGTTAAGCTGGACACTAACGGATTCTATCCTGAAGTGCTGGAAGAGTGCTTGCCCTATGTGGACTACATAGCATTAGACGTGAAAACTTCTTTGGAGAAATATGGGCGATTAGGAGCGAGAAGCATTGCAGGATTTTTACGTGCTGTTGAGATGCTGAAAACTGGCAAAGTTGAGTACGAGTTCAGAACAACGGTTGTGCCAGGCTTTGTGGATACTGAGGACATAGCCCGGATAGGCGAACTTGTGAAAGGGGCAAAGACTTTTGCTCTTCAACAATTTGTGTCAGGAGACGCATTAGACAAGAGTTTCAATGAACTCAAGCCTTATGCCTTGGAAATCCTCCAGAAGCTTGCTCAAGACATGGAAAACTACGCCGGCAATCTGGTTCTTCGAACTTAAAATGACCGCGTCGAACCTGCCATGTGAAATCCACGTTGCCCATGTCAATGGTTGGCGAAATCTCATAAATACGTGCAGAAGCCGTTAAGATCCTTTCCCAAGAAGAATCAGCCACGATTGTGGGATAATCCGAGAGACCTGAGCTCAGACAAATGGAGATATCTCCAGACAACGGACATCTTACGTCTGATTTCTCGCTTTCTCCAAGAAACAACGGGTCAAACTGGCTTAAAAAGAGTGATAGAAGTTAGTTCTATTCTGAACGTGAAAGCAATTTCCATAAGCCTTTGAATATTGAAAAGATGAAGTCGAAAAACTGTTTTCTGAATTCCTTGTTTGATGATGCCATGAACACGATTCCTAAACCCAATAAGAAGAAACCAGTCAGAAGGTCATGGCTTGAAAGCATAACGTAAAGACCTAGAATCGCCAGAATTCCACCTAACACAAAAGCATCTTGTTCTTTAGTCGGTTGTTTTTTCCTAGACGGATTCAGTTTTTGACATCTCCATTTTTACCGTTGTGGTTTTCTTACTTCGGGTCTTTATGAACACTCCAATTAGCGTTTGTACTGCATGGTGAATATTGAAAACGCTATAAACGCAAGACCAAAGCATAAAGAAAAAGCGAACGACTCAAACCTAGTAAAAGCATAGTCATCATTAAAGGAATAACTAGGATTGGCATTCAAGTAACGTTGCATTTGACCGTAAGCAATTACAGCGTTTGCGATTAATATCATTCCAGCGACAAAAAGGATTAACGATGAGAGGAGTATGCTTTGCTTCATATATTGTGATGAAGGACCATTCAAGATTTAAGTTTTCCTTTCTTCTTTTTCTTTATGCCAGCATCCTTTCGTTTTTTTCTTCCATTATGTTTCCTTTGTTCTTTGTCTTTGAGTCTTCCACCTAGATTTCTCTCTAATTAGGAAATTCTGCTGTGATTTCTCTACTTCTTCTTTCTTTTAGCCAAAAAACTGACTTTGACTTTTTTCGGTTTTTTCACAGTTGCGGTGAACTCGACTCTTTCCCTTCTTTTCTTAGGCATTTTGACTCATATTACAATATATGCAAGTTGGTCTATAATAGGTTTCACCAATTGAATCATAGCACTTTGTTGTATCTCGGTCTTTTTCCGTGTTGTATTCTGTCTGTTTTGAGAAGTCTTATATTTGCAGAGACACAATAAGCAAACTAGGGATTTAACAATGAGTGAAAAACAAACCAAAGATGACGTTCTTAAACTCATTCGGTTAATTGACCGCAATAAGGATAGGATATTCAGAAGGTTCGATATTTTCCGTGCGATACCATTCTCTATGATGTCTGTTACACTTATAGTGCTCATTTTCTGGGTGGTGCTCTCCATGTTTTCCTTTGGTTCAAACGTCTATCAAGTAGTTACACTCACTATCGTATTGATTGGCTTTATGATTAACTTTTTCTTATATTTCGAACGTTTTAGAGAAGAAGTGGTTGTGAGGGTCAACTTCAGGGAAATAGTGAGAATCTGTGCTGAAAAAGAGAAATTCGAACGCCAGAGACTTGAAGATGACAGACCTCTTCTTAAAGCACTAATCAAAATTAAAGCGAGGAATTGGGAATTTGACCTTAAACAAATCTACGAATTCAACAAAGATATGTTTATCCCAGAAAAACTGATGGAAAGACTGTATGAGTAAAGGCTAGTCTTGTTCTTCGCTCTCTAGTCCTTTTCACTTTCTATTTTCTTGATCTTCGCTTTTCGAACCGAATTCTTGTTGCATTAACTGCTTCACTCGTTCGGCTCTCTTTCAGAAGCCTTTCCACACACAACACGCTATGCTGGCTAGTACGCCGAAATGCCCACGAACCTCAGTCTCTCAAGTTTCATCAGTGGCACTGTTGTCGCCCTAACCATTTCCAGTTGCTTGCCAATCATCGGTACGTCGTTGAATGCTGAAAGCATGCTGTCCGTAAACCGCATGTTGACAATAGGCTTAGAGATCTCGCCATTTTCGATGAGGAAGGTTCCGTCTCTCGTAAGTCCAGTCAGAACTACCTTGGCAGGTTCCACCGTGTTCACGTAGTGCACGGTGTTAACGAATATTCCATGTTTTGTTTCTGCAATAGCTTTTTCTAGGGTTGCGTTTCCGGCTTTGACGATCATGTTGAATGGCGCAGGTCGGTCAGACCACGAGCCAACACCAATCGGCATAGGAGCGTGCCCAGTGCTCTTCTTGTTCTCCTTTCCAGCAGTGAAAGAGTTGTGGCACAAGCCCTTCTCAGAAACCACACCTTGGTCAATCAGCTTCAAAGCTTTCTTCGGAACGCCTTCACCGTCAACTGGCACAGCAAAAAGCGACTTACTATTGTGCGCGTCATCGCTTACGTTGAGTTTGCTGTCGAAAACCTTCTTGCCCAAATTGTACTTGACGAACGATTGACCATCCTGGTAGGCGGAGGCTGAAAACCCAAACCCTATGAACATCAGAAGCGTGGACACGGCCGTAGATGACAAGACAACCTCGTATTCATCAGGATCAATCTTAACAGGATTCAGGCTCTTCACAGACTTCTCAGCAGCATCCTCAGCCAACACAGAAGGATCAATATCCCTAACACGCCTTGAATACTTCTCCGCAGCCGCGAAACTCTCTGAAGCTCCGGACTTTGATATTACGGTTGTCTTCATCGCAGCCATAGACAGGCTCGCCCAAGCCGAAACGCCCAAAGAATTAGCCACAGCAAAAGCCATCCACTCGCTAGAGTAGAAACCTGCGACCGCTTTGACCTTCCTGGACTTTGAATGCGCTGTTTCGATGGCTTCTTTAACCTTCTTCGCCCTGTACTTAGGGTCGCATTCTGCGGTTTCCTTGTCAAACGCTCCCCTTATCGGCGTCCACTTCTCCGGTTTCGGAAAACTTTTGAACTCCTTGTTCGGCGGAGAAGCCTTGGCAATCTTGACAGCTTGAACAACAGCCTTCTTAATCTCCTCTTCCTCCAAAGTGTTGACACGAACTGTGCTGACCTGCTTGTTCAAAACTGCCTTAATGATCACGCCGCCAGACTTAGCCGCAACATTCTGATGAATCTGCGAATTCGCAAAACGCGTCAAAGCCTCATCTGCCAAAAACGCTGAAACCTGCGCCTGATCAACCTTCTGCTTCATGCAGTATTGGACGGTTCTTTCCGTGATCTCTTTCAATCTTTCAGTATCCACAACCATCACTCTCCTACTTCATCAACCCCACACGCACTTTTCGGAACCTAGCAGTTCCACACCCATGCCCCACATACATGACTTGACCTGGCACACCTTTCCCACAGTTAGGCGTCCCCCACATCTTCCAATCATCCTTGCTCACAGCGTCACATGAACCCCAGAACTGCGGAGTCACCCCCATGTACGTCGGGTTCTTGATCATGCCTTCCCTGCTACCATTCTTTATCCTCCAACCGATCTCCGTGCCAAACTGGAAGTTAATGCGCCTATCATCAATGCTCCAAGAACGATTAGTCGTGATCAAAATCCCATCCTTCGTGTCCTCAACAACCTCTTCAGCCTTCCAATCACCCGGCAACAGGTTGATGTTCGTCATGCGGATGATAGGCAACGCAGTCGGCGAATCAGCACGCATCCCACCGCTACTCCCTTTCAGCTTCAAAGCTGCAGCAGTCTCGCGAGAACTCTGATAACCCACGAACATTCCTTTCCTGATCAGATCTTCCCGTTTCGCTTTCGTCCCTTCATCATCATAACCAAACGTTCCAAGCCCTCTCGGCTCGGTCGCATCAGCCACGATGCTCACATTCTTCGAACCATACCGAAACTTTCCAAGCATATCCGGCACAAGAAAACTCGTTCCAGCATAGTCTGCTTCAGTACCGAGAGCACGGTCAAGCTCGGTCGGATGTCCGCAACTTTCATGAATCTGCAAGGCAAGCTGGTCACCACGGAGGATTAGATCCATCTCTCCTGAGGGACATTTTTCCGCTTCGAACAGCTTCACAAGGTCTTGGCCAACATGCTTCGCATGGTCAACAAGGGCAAGAGACTCAAAGAACTCGTATCCGCTCGTGGCAAAGTCTCCCCTGAACGGAGAAGGGTATGATCTGGTCTGCATTTCTCCATTCTTCACGCCTACGGCTGAAAGGCCGCCTCCGCACCACGTTATTCGCTGGTCTATCTGTGCGCCTTCACTGCTCATGAAAAGCTTGTTCTCGCGGTATCCTCGGTAATGAGCGTAGGATGCCTTTATCAACTGAGACTGTTCCTTGAGAACTCGTGAAGCTTCGATAAGCACGCCAAGCTTCTTCTCCAACGAAACCTTGAACGGGTCCTTCCTGAGACTCGTAGCATACTTGCCTCGGCTAACCTTACCTTTAACAAGAACAGCCTGCTTCTTTTTCAGCAACGCGCTTGCCTTTGCAATGCTCACGGCCCTTTCCGCAGTTTTCAAGATCTCTTTCTTGTTTATGTCAACCGAACCAGCGAAACCCCACGCTCCATCAACGATGACGCGGACCCCGAATCCTTTCGACTGCGAAAAAGACACCGTTTCCGGCTCGCCATTCTTCGCTGACAAGCTCTCGTTAAGAATCTCGCTGAACCTGACGTCAGAGTATGAAGCTCCTCTCTTCTCGGCTTCTTTAAGCGCTATCTTCCCAAAATCTGAAGACATGACAGATCAACCTAGGCTTCTAGAAGAGACTAGGTTAGTTCCTTTTGCTTTTTAAGATTTTAGTCTGAAGCGTAAGGTTTAAGGGTTAATGCATCGTTTAGGTTTCGATTGTTCCTTGTTACGTTGGGGTTTGCTGGTTTGAGCAAGAAAGAGGTTAGTCTGGAAGAGCGTAAAGCTGAAGTTCTGATCAAACTTCGAGGTTACAAGCTTGTCAAGAAGACGAAACATGAAGACGCGGTCAGCTACATAATCGACATGCCAAAGGAGAAGGAGAAGGCGCTCGTCTGGTGCATACCCGGCGAGGCAACCGTAGGCGTAGCATTCATCGCCCGCCTCCAAAAAGCCATGAAAGACACCAAAGTCGAAAGAGGCATAATCGTCACAGACGGACGATACACACACACCGTCAAACAAGGAGCCAAAAAGAAACGCATAGAGCTTCTACCCAAAACATTCCCAGCATTCGACATCTTCCAACACAAACTAGTCCCTAAACACGAAATCCTCACAGAAGAAGAACAGAAACAACTCCTCGAAAAATACCGAGTCAAGCCATACCAGCTCCTCCAGATAAACAGTTCAGATCCGGCAGTCAAAGCCATAGGCGCCCAACCAGGCGACATTCTTCGAATAGTTAGAAAAAGCCCCACAGCAGGTAAACACTTGGCCTATCGATACGTCATAGAATAACCGATTGATAGTTCTTTCAGGTTTTTCCTTTAACGATTTTCTAATCTCTCGCTGGTCAGGTTGGACAGAAGAACATAGTACGGCACATACACGCCTGACAAATCTCATCTGTCCCATCCTGATTTTGGCGTCTTACTCAAAGCTCACGCTACGCTTCAGTTTCTGTGAAAGTGCGTAGCATCTTTCAGACACACATACAAAAAAAAAGTACAGATCGTCTGCGCAATCGCGCGGTCAGCTTATTCTATAGATCTCTTAGGAGATCTAGGAGCTGATCTTTCTTTTGGAAGTCTTTGTTCTTTTCTGCTTCCATGATGGCGTGTTGCACCCATCTTCTGAGTTCAGGATAGTAATCCCCTTCACGAGGGTGCTTCTGCGCTCTTTTGGTCCACGATTGCGTCGACTTGTCTGCGCGGTTTTCCAATGTTTCCATAGTTTTCACCTCAATGTTTTTCAGTAGAATAGTCACGTGTTCGACAAAACTCGGTGAAAGCCTTCTTTTGTCACTGTTCCTTTCTACTTGCATTCTTCAATCAATAGCAATACGCTCGGTCACATATAAGGATATGTGCACCATCAGGCCCCGATAATGCGAAAACCTATCCGCCAGTCAAAGAAAAAGACCTGATAATCCATCATTTCGTCTGTCTTCCTATTTTGCTATCATCACTTCAGTGGCTTTTATGACAGCTTCCACTTCATCACCAGTCTTAATGTCCAGATCCTCAACTGCTTCTCTCGAAATCAACGCCGTAACCACGACAGGGACAATAATCTGAACCTTCACCTTCGCCGTGACAGCCTCCTTCTCAACACCCACAACCTTCCCCTTCAAACGATTCCTAGCACTAATCTTCAACCCAACAGCCTCCCAATAATCAACATCACCCAACACCTCACCCAAATAGCACTCAACACGTCTATACTCATCCAACAGACTCTCGCCGAGTTCGGTGAGCTTTGCTCCGCCTCCGCCTGACCTGCCCCCTCTGTAAGCTTCGATCACGGGTTCTCCTAGGTTTTTTTCGATTTTCCGCAGATAGTTCCAAACGTAGCGGTATGACATGCCCAGATTTTCGGCGGCTCTTGAGATAGATTTCTCTTTTCTGATCTGTTCAAGGATTTCTGCTCCACCCTTTCCGAGGAGTGGTTTGCCCTTGTGTTCTATCCATATTTTGCAGGAGAGTTCGTGTTTCGTTCGAGTAGGCATCTTGTTATCTATTTCGGCTCGGTAGGTTTATAAGCGTAGTCGATATGAACAACAAAACATAACGGTGACTGCCATGAACACATGGATAAAGATCATGATACTAGCAGTAGCAGTAACCGCGCTGATAATAGGTGGATCACTGGCCTATTTCCACTACTTCAACAGAAGAATACTCAAAGTCTCCACAACCACAAGCCTATACGAAACTGGACTACTGGATGAGATCGAAAAGTCTTTCGAAACGAAATACCTTATAGACCTTCAATTCATATCCGTCGGCACTGGACAAGCCATGCAACAAGCCAAAGGTGGAAACGTGGACGCCTTGCTCGTGCATTCGCCTTCCAACGAAACACAGTTCCTCAAAGGAGGAGACGGCGTGTGCAGAAAAATCATAGCTTACAACTTCTTCACGATAGCAGGGCCAGCCTCAGACCCTGCAGGAATCGCGAACGCGGAACCAACGGCAGCATTGAAAAAAATAGTTGACTACGGACGAAACCACACCGAAAGGAACAAGGCGCTCTGGGTCTCTAGAGGTGACGGTTCCGGAACTCACACAAAAGAAAAAACGTTGTGGGCAAAGGCAGGTGTCAACTATACACAGATCTCATCTGAATCGTGGTATGCAAGCTCAGGCTCAAGCATGACAGCAACACTGAACATGGCCAACGAGTTCCTAGCTTACACGCTTTCAGATATCGGCACTTACTTAAAGCTCTCGACGGATGGAACTATATCCTTGCAGGCGCTGATAATGGAACAAGAAAAACTACTCAATGTTTACAGCGTGATAGCAGTGAACCAAACACAACATCCGAACGCAAACTTCACTGACGCAATAACCTTCGTGAAATACCTGATCTCTGACGAATGCCAACAACTGATAGACAACTATGGAAAAGACAAGTATCAACAGAGCCTCTTCCACAGCACCGTCCAACTACTGAAGCAGAACTCAACACTGCAGACAGCCCAGTGGATAGCGAACTACGCATTCATCAAGGACGGAAACGAAACATATGAATGCCCACCACGGTACAGAGATGGCCACCCAGAGCTCTACGACTAGCGGAGTAAGGACACAATGGAGCTCTTGGACGGCCTGATAAAGGCCCTTCAACTCATTTTTTCAGGCAATCCAAAACTGGTTGAGATGACGCTGCGTTCACTTTTCGTTTCAGGTTCAGCCACGGTAATCGCCACGCTGTGGGGAATTCCCATCGCAATGGGCTTGGGACTCAGGAATTTCCACGGACGCACTCTAATGAAAACGATTTTCACCACGCTGATAGGCATGCCAACTGTCGCCTTGGGTTTTTTCCTGTTCCTGATTTTTTCAAGAGAAAACGGCCCGCTCGGTTTTCTCGGCTTGCTCTACACTCCAACGGCGATAATAATCGGCGAAGCCATACTTGTTACTCCCATAGTCGTGAGCCTTGCCACGACGGCGATAGAAGCTGTTGACCCGGAGATAATGAGTCTGGCAAGAACCTTGGGAGCTTCTGATGCTCAGGCTGCTTTCGCCGTCCTGAAGGAGGCTTCAAACGGGATTTTTCTTGCTGGAGTTGCGAGCTTCAATCGTGCAATCGGAGAGCTCGGTGTGGCAATGTTCGTGGGAGGATTCATAGCAGGATCTACAGAGCTTCTAACCACCGGGATCAAGGTGGAACTAGACAAAAACAACATAGACGTAGCCATCGGGCTAGCACTAATATTGCTGGCACTAGTTTTCGGAATAACTCTTGCTATAAACGTCATCCAAAGGAGAAGAAAATGAGTATCATCGCAGAGCTAAGAGAAGTCACAAAATCCTTCGCCAACCAAATAGCTCTGAACAACGTCAACTTACAGGTTCGCGAAGGCGAGATACTTGGCTTGCTTGGACCAAACGGTTCAGGCAAAACAACGCTCTTGAAGATTCTTGCCTTCATTGAAAAGCCAACCAAGGGCGAGGTCAACTTCGGTGGAAGGCAGGTTAAGGACTCTAACGCTGGGCAGATGCGCATGGAAAGCACTTTGGTCTTCCAGAAGACTGTACTCTTCAGCACAACGGTTCACAATAATGTTGTCTACGGCCTGAAAATCAGAGGAAAGCCGAAAAAAGAGGTCGAAGAACTAGTGCGCAAAACGTTGAAGATGGTTCAGCTTGAAGGCTTCGAGAAGCGTCACGCTAAGCGCCTGTCGGGCGGAGAGCAGCAGAGAGTCGCGTTGGCAAGAGCCTTAGCCCTGAACACCAGGCTTCTCCTATTGGACGAGCCAACCGCCAACCTCGACCCAAAAAACGTCTCGATCGTTGAAGAAGCAATAGCGGCGGCGAATCAGGAACTCAAGACTACGATAGTGATGGCCACGCACAACATGTTTCAAGCCAAGAAGCTGCCCCACCGAATAGCGCTGATGGAAAACGGAAAGATAGGTGAAATCGGAACGCCAACGGAGGTCCTCGGCAAGCTTTCGAAAACTCTGGCAAGCTTCGCTGCTGTAGACAACATTTTCACCGGAACCGCAAAAACCACGGAAGACGGCACGACGCACGTGGAAATTGGAAGCAGCGTGAAGTTGGAGATGACGGGTCAGTACAACGGCGATGTTTCAGTTTTCATCAGTCCGGAAGACATAATATTGTCCAAGAGCCGGTTTGCATCCAGTGCGAGGAACGCGTTCAAAGGTAAGATCATCGAAATCTCAGATTCGGGTTCGCTGGTGAGGCTCAGAGTTGACGTTGGCAAGCTTGTGACGGTGCAGATAACTAAGCGGTCCTTCAATGAGATGGAACTCGGCCTCAACGCTGAGGTATTCTTGGCGTTCAAGGCATCAAGCGTTCAGATTGTCTAGAACTTCTCACAGGCCTCTTGAATATTGACCAAGAGCTCGGTTGCCTTGTCGCGTATCTTGTAGCGGATTGAAAGCTGGCCACCTTCAGTCAGTGAAGGAACCTTCTCAACGATTCTCGAAACCAAAAGCACTCGCAGATGTTTTTCAATCGTGGAACGGTGCCTGTTCAGGTTCTTTGCTATCTCGCCTGGGTTGGAGACGCCCTTCCGTATACATTCAAGTATCTGAAGCCTCGACTTGTCAGCAAATGCCTTCAAAAGCTTCTCCGTCTTCTCATACTCGCTCATCTCAAGCGCCTCTGACTCGCTAAGCGTATTACCTTTGAGCAAATAAACTTGCTCCTTGGCACAAAAAGTCTCCAATCAGCGAAAAAAATCACTACAAGCGTTGGAAATAGTTATGTCAGCGACTGCATACGATTGCAGAGAGAGAGGAACGATGTTTCATGTTTCATCCAACCACAAAAGGCAATTACCATGACATGGGCTACAGCTATGGGACGATCCTGTACAAGCATGGTTTCCGATTGGAAGAGCAGTCAAGCAAAAAGCTTGATTTTGGAAGAGAGAGCGAAGGAGAAGTGAAGCGCGTCTTCCCCGAAGTGCTGGAGGAGATCCAGGGGTTTGCCGAAGCATGCCACACCACATTTGAGCAGGCCTCCGCCTTCATGTTCAGCATCGGGGCATTCAAAGTGACTCCTTCATGCAGCGTATTTGCAGCCGTAAGCGAGAACGACGTCGTGTTTGGTCGAAACTACGACTTTTTCTACAGTTTCAAGAAATATGCAGAAAGCTATCTTACGTGTCCCAAGGACGGCTATTTCAGTCTTGGCCATACGGATGTGTTCATAGGACGAGAGGACGGGATAAACGAGAAGGGTCTGGCAATCGGGATGACTGGTGTGGAAGGCAAGACGGTCAAGCCTGGCATCAGCTTCTGCCTCGCGCTGAGATGTGTTCTTGACAAGTGCGCCAACGTAGAAGAGGCTCTCCGAATGCTTTCAGGCATACGTTTGTCGAACGCAAGCAATTTCCTATTGTCCGACAGAGAAGGCGGCATGGCAGTTGTTGAAGCCTCGCCTGAAAGGGTGCGCGTCCGCAAGCCTGAAGGAAAGGACAACGTCATAGTCTGCACCAATCACTTTCTGCATCCTGAAATGCAGGAAATGGAAGACTTGAGTGAGAGAAATCGCTCCAACTGGGATTCGATACCCAGATACACTACGATCTACGAAACCATCAAACAACAGAATGGAAAGATCGGCCTCGAAGGTGCACAAAGGATACTGGCGAACCATAGCGGATATGTGTGTTCACACCAGGAGAAGATCAAGCTGGGAACGATATGGTCCGTGACTGCCACCCTGAAAGAGCTTAAGATATTCAGGGCAGAAGGGCATCCGTGCAAAACAAAGCACAAGCAGGACATGCGATTGAACAAGGTTCTCCAGAAGCGCCTGAGATAACGGTCAGGGTTTCGGCATTCTTTCTGCCGTCAGCTCATATAAAATCACGAGGGCTTCGCCCAAGGGCAGGTTCAGCCTTACAGCCAGTTCAGCTGGCGTTGTTTCCGGCTTTTCGGGAAGTATGACGTCTCTTGTGTAGGCCTTGTGGTTTGGATACAGTACCAAAGCGTGAACCGCCTCAACCAAGATAGGCCAAAGCTTCTCTCTTGAGTATTCCTCAGAGCTCATCAAGCATCAATAGCATACTGCACATAGCTCGAATATTCAGTTTGCCTTCACCGCAACGTATATCCCCCCACAAAACATGTAGAGGCTTCAAGCCAACAAAGTGAAAGCTTGATGGCGATCAAAGCAATAATCTTCGACCTTGACGGAACTATAGCAGCCTTCAACCTAGACTACCGAATGGTAAGAGTTGAAGTCAGAAGCTTTCTCATCGGCATCGGAGTGCCGCCTTCCGTTCTGGTTGTGAACGAAAGCATATTCGAAATGCTGAAGAAAACAGAAATCTACCTTAAGAACAGCGGCAAAACTGAAGGCGCCATAAGTAAAGCCCGCGAAAATGCTTTGGCCATTGCTGAGAAGCACGAGTTTGAAGCTGCCAAGAACACTAGACTGCTTCCTGGCGTGCTGGGCGGACTTAAGGCTTTGAAGAAGATGGGGCTGAAGCTTGGCTTGTGCACGATCAACAGTCGAAAATCCACTGAATACATTCTGCAGCATTTCAGGATTGGAGACTATTTCGACGGTGTGGTTCCCAGAGACAATGTGAAGTATGTCAAACCGAACATCGAACACCTTGAAGCTGCGTTTAAGGCTCTCAAAGTGAAGCCGAGAGAGGCAATGGTGGTAGGAGACGGAGGCGTCGACATGAGGTGCGCTAAGGAATTGAAAGCAGTCGCAGTGGGTCTGCCAACAGGAGCTTCTTCGCCCAAAGAGCTGATAGATTCGGGCGCAGACTACCTGATCACATCAATAGCGGAACTCCCAACCATAGTGGAAAGCATCAACAAGAACCTGAAAGCATTAAGAAAACCTGAAGCTTAGACCAGACAAATCCACTGTCTGTGCTCCTAGAAAGGTTTGAAGTATAGCCTAGTCTGATGGCGATATCTCCCGCGCAACTCCCTTTTTTCTTGTTGTGACTGTTTAGGGGTTTCTTTACCCTCGGTTTATGTTCGATAAGAATGACCCTCGGCATCAAGGATATTTTGTATCTAAGGATGGTAAGCTGAAGCAAATTGATTTTGTTTCGGGATGTCTGAAACGTGGTGAGGGAGAATATTCAAAGAAACAGAAAAGGGCTTTTCAGCGTTTGATGAGTGGGTTGACTGTTGGCAAGAGTCGGCGGGAACGATTGAGGTTTATGACGCTTACGAGCTCTCCTGAGGCCAAGGGACGTAATCTTAATGCTGACTTTAGGACTTTGAAAATGCGCATTCTCCGAAAGTATCATTTTAGGATGAAGTATTGGAAAATACGCACGAATGAGGGCTATGGCGTTCTCCATATTGTCTTTCGGGGGAGGTTTATCCCTCAAGAATGGCTCAGTGAACAATGGGCGGATATTCATAGATCTCCGATCGTAGATATCCGCAGTTTGTACGAAACAAAGAAGGGCTTAACAGGAATCGTCTTCTATCTTGTTGGAAACTACTTGAGCAAACAGAGTTTTGAGCGCATGAGCTGGGGCTACAGCTGGGTTTTCCCTGTCTTTGTTCGCACCTGGAAAAACCTCATTTCTCGGTATAGGTTTAAACGTGGTTTGGAGCTATGGAACAAGCTTCTGTGCAGTGAGTTTGAAGTCACCCGTCAGGTTCGGCTTACTCGATTCATGCCGAGGTGGAAGCATACGAGTGAAAAGAGTCTGCCTTGGGGCGCATTGTTTGCACATAGTTTCAAGTAGAGCTTTCTTTCAGAAGCCTAATATCAGCTTGGCGGATACTACTGATTATATCACTCAGGAAAAGGAGGAGGTGATTCGATGATAAGAAAGGAAGTAATGATTGTTCTAATCACTTTCTGTCTCACTGCAACGCTGTTCAGCATAATCCCTGTCGGAAGCCAAGGCGTTAGAGAATATAATCCTTGGTATGACATTAACGACGATGGAAAGATAGACCTGAAGGATTACTATGGTGTGGGGCTCAAGTATGCAACAACAGGCGACCCAACAAAGAACGTGACAATAGCTGGGCGTGCAAGCAAGCTGATTACCTTAGCCAACGGGGAGCCGATTCCTGCAATTAGCTGGTTCACGTCGGATCCTATCTCGGTTGACGGCTACTCCAAGATCAGCATCAGCATAGGCTTTACCGAACCAGAATTCGACTACTACCTGTGGACTGGGCACGACCCATCAAACACGCTTTTTGTCGCCGATCAGGGCGACGAAACCACACTTGGAAAAATCAACTGCAAAACCTACGACGTAATGAACACATACATCAAGATCCGAGTTCGCAACCCCGGAGCGTATGAAGGCTACCTGAACCTAGACGTCTACCTCATACCATAAACAGAAGCATAGCCTCTCTCTTCCTTTTTCTGCTCTTGCACAGAACCTCACCCAACCTGCTTGTGCGATTGATCGCTGGGCAAACGGACTTGCTCGGATCGTTGGTAGTTTGGAAGGAGCCAAACGACACCGGAAAGAAGACAATCGACTATTGCGAAAGAGCTTTATTTTACATTCAAGGAGATGTAAGTTTGGTGAAGTGTTCATGATATCCTCAGCTTCCATTTCGAACTTCAAAGGAATCAAGGATTGTAACCTCGAAAAGGCGAGCATGATAAACCTCCTAATTGGGAGGAATAATGCATGCAAGTCAACGCTTCTTGAGGCTATATACCATTCGCTAGGGGAGTTTGTTGGACCACGCCTTGTGGAAGCGATGAGAGGAAGGACCAACAAATCCTTCAGCGGACGAGAGTTGTGGTTTGACTATGACACAAGCAGGGCAATACGAGTCAGTCTTGGTTTTCCAGGGTTGACACTAAGTGTCTACTTAACGTTTAGGGAAGAAGTTTTCAATCGAGGGTTAATAGACGTTGACCTAGCAATCGGCGAAGAGATCCTTGAAAGCCTCTTTGGGGGGTCGAATAAACTCCGCGTGGCGACTTACCAATCAGACTTCAATTCTTCGAGTTCCACGACGATGGGAATAGACCATTTAGCGGGCACACCACCAGAGACACAAGAGAGAATCAGAACCTACATTAAGGGTTGCAGATTCATAGACGTGTCAGCAAAAAGAGACGTTGGAGCAACAGAGGAGCTTTTGGCTTCGCTCAAGACCAATCGAAAAGCTAAGGAATTTGGTGACATCTTGTACGAGATGTTTGGTGTAGGGCGCAACTGGGAGTTTCTACCTGAGTTGGAGAATCGATCTGGAGGTGAGAAGAGAGAGTATCGCGCTGCTACAATCGAAAACGAAAAACCTCTTTTTCTAAGTGGTCTTGGAGATGGTATTCGGTCTGCCATGCAAATCATCGGAAATGGGTTGGCGTCCAGCAACACCTGCTTGTTCATTGAAGAAATAGAGAACAGCCAGCATCCGGAATCCCTGAAGAAACTTATACCTTCTCTGGTGAAAATCATCAAGAGGAATCAACTGCAGGCTTTCATAACGACGCACAGTCGATTGGTGTGGCGTCTCTTTGAGACAGAGTTCGAAACTGACATCGAGAGAGACAGATCTTTTCGCTGTTTCCATGTAGCAAAAAGTCCAGATTGCACAGTGAAGTGTACTCCATTGTCGAAGACAGATGAAGATGAATTCTATGGAGCAGTTGACCGTGACCTTTGGGGCGGCTAGTTCAGTTCTGCTAAACATGATTGTGCACTGGTTGAGCGTATTTGGTCGCTTGATCTCTTGGTGAACGGCCTTGCTCGCATCGTTGGGAGTTTGGCGAGAGCCAAACGACACCAGAATACACTTCATCTCATTCATCAACATGTCTCGCCTTTCCTGCGCATGGGGGGTGAGGGGGGTTGAAATGAATCTCACTATCAGAGAGAGAAAAGGTTCCACCCATGCGCATTTGCGTCGTCGTTTTCCCCTACTTCACTTGATAGTTACTGACAAAACTGTACGCTCGGCTTGTGACATGGTGGCATCATTGTTTGTTGATCGGCTTGTTCTGGCTCCTGAATCTGTCTATTAGGATGTCGATTTTCTGAAAGAGTTTCTCTTTGTACCTTTCGCTGTCACGGCAATTCTCTGCGATGACTCTTTCATGCATTCTGTAAAGCGGATCTCCAATGAACCTCCAGAAGACTGCATCACTCTCAAATCTATCCAACCTCAAGTCATAATTGACCATTGTTTTTAGCTCATGTAGGTTCATACAAGAAGTATATTCCAGCTCATGGTCTATTTCGCGGTGTAATTCCTCCTCAGGCATTTTCTTGTAGTATTCTTTGACGTCAAACTCTACCTCTCTCAGGTATGGAGGCAGTTTTTCACTTTTCGTTTCGAAGTCCTCTAACCATTCCTTGACATCTTCTTCCGAACCGGGCAACAGGGGAAGGACTTCTCCAGGCAATTCATAGCTGATCCTTCGCTGGGTCTCGCGCCTGCGCTTGACCAGTTTCTGTTTCGTCAGGTGTCTGAGATGTTTGATCAGTGTTGGGTTTGTCATGTCAATTCCAAGCTTTCTGAGTGACCTGCTTAGATCATTAAACCCGAGCTTCTTGTATGCCACAAGGGTGAAAAAGATCTGACGACATGCGTCGTCAAGGCACATGTACTTGAGGACCAGTTCATCTATTTTCTTGTCTCTCTCGCTGTCTTTGATTTCTTTCTCCATTGGTTTCACCCTTGAAAACAGGTATACTACCTAGTAGCACAGTTCCGACTTAATATTTCTCGACTATCCTTAAGGCCTGTCAGATGATATCACAACAAAAATCCCACGCAAATCATGAAGGAGGTGAAGAGGCAAGTAGAGAATGTCCTAATTGTCACAGCAAGAAAAACTGGAGAGCGGGAGTAAGACAAGCTGAAATCGGGGAAGTTCAGCGGTTCCTCTGCAGAGATTGCGGTTTCAGGTTCAGTGACAAGCCTAATATAGAATTTCGAATGAATGAAGATTGCCAATTAAGCGCTATCTTGAAGGAAGCGAAAAAATTGGATACTGCAACAGAAACCAAAACTGTTGCGGGAGATCTCGAAAAAGAAGACGCAAAAGGAAAAATCATAGAATACCTTTGGCATCTCAACAAAGAAGGACGAAAACCCTTAACAATCCAAGGAAGACGCAAGGTTCTAACACGACTCCAAAAACGTGGTGCAGATCTTCTAAACCCAGAATCAGTAAAAGAGACAATCGCAAAAGAAAACGTGTGCATAAACACCAAGTCAAACTATGTGGCTTGTTATGATGGTTTCGCAAATTGGCTGAAAATTCAATGGCAACCGCCACACTACAAACTTGAACGAAGACTTCCATGGCTACCAATCGAAGGCGAACTTGATCAGCTTATAGCTGGCTGCAAGACAAGAACGACAGTATTCCTTCAAACCCTGAAAGAGACTATGGCAAGATGCGGTGAAGTTTGGCAACTGAAATGGACGGATCTAAACGGCAATATCCTAACGATCAACAATCCTGAAAAAGGCAGCAATCCACGGCAATTCAAGATTTCAGACAAGCTTGTTTCGATGCTTAACAGTCTTCCAAGGAAAAACGACAGAATCTTTGGGCCGGCAACTAGCCTAGGCAATTTCCGAACAAACTTTACAAAAAGAAGGAAGCGAATAGCGAACACATTGGCAAATCCGAGAATCAACAAAATAACATTCCACACGTTTCGACATTGGGGGGCTACAATGCTTTTTGCCAAAACCAAAAACATACTCTTCGTCAAACAACAGCTAGGTCACAGATACATTGAAAACACCATGGTCTATACTTAACTAATCAACTTTGAGTCTGACGAATACAATGTAGCCTACGCAAAAACGCTAGAAGAAGAACGCAAACTCATAGAATCAGGATTTGAATACGTGAGATATGCTGAAGATGATGCAGTCGCAATCTATCGAAAAAGAAAGTAAAAAGGCCAAGGTTTCACTCAGATTGCAGGGGTTTGAAGTAGTATCGTGGCCATTGTGGCCATGTTTGGGTCTGTGAACAAGCTTCGAACGCTATTTCAAGCGGCATTCCTATCTTTATCTGGTCAAGCTGCACGTCCTTTATCATTCCAGGGATCTTTAGGCCGTTCTCAAGCTGTATTATGCCCATGGCGTAGGGAGCCATCGACTGGAACTGAGCAGGAGCTACATGGATGATCGTGTATGTCAACAGCTTGCCCTTCGTTGGAATTTCAATCCACTCAAAGTCTTTTGAAAAGCAGTCGTCACACAATGGTCTTGGCGGAAAATGCACTTTTCCGCACTTTCGACATTTTCCGCCCATCAGCTTTCCTTGACTCATCCACTTGCACAGCTGCTCTATCGTAAACGGTCCGGCTTCACTCATTTTAGCCCCTCCTGTAAACATGCACCGTGGCAGTGGCTCCTGAACCTCCAACGTTATGCGTTAGACCGATGTTAGCGTCCTTGACCTGTCGCCGCTCTGCTTGCCCAGTCAACTGCAAGTACATCTCATAGGCTTGTCCGGTTCCTGTCGCGCCTACCGGATGCCCCTTGCTCTTCAAACCGCCGCTCGTGTTCACCGGAATTCTCCCTCCAAGCCTAGTTTCACCATTTTCAACGATATGTCCTCCTTCTCCGGACTTGCAGAAGCCCAGATCCTCGTAGGCAATTATCTCCGCGATAGTGAAGCAATCGTGAACCTCGGCAACATCGATATCTTCAGGTCCAATCTCCGCCATCTCGCAAGCCTGCTTGGCCGCAGTTTTGGCTGCAGCAAGCGAAGTGAAGCTTTCTCTCTCGTAAAGACCTATAGTGTCGCTTGCTTGGCCACTGCCAATGATGTGAACAGGCATGTCAGTGAACCTCTTGGCCAACTCGGGCCTGGTCAATATCAAACAGCTTGCTCCATCCGTTATCAGCGAGCAATCATAAAGCTTCAGTGGCCATGCAACTACCCGCGATCCTAGTGCCATTTCAAGTGTGATTTCTTTTTGGATTTGCGCCTTGGGGTTCATGCTCCCGTGATAGTGGTTTTTGACGGCAACCGAGGCCAGCTGCTTTTCCGTCGTGCCGTAGGCGTGCATGTGTGCCGTAGCCATCAACGCGTACAGGCCTGGAAAAGTCATGCCCTGCCACTGCTCGAACGGAAAATCCGACGCCATAGCCAAATACTCTGTGACGTCTGCCGTGCTCCGGTGGGTCATTTTCTCAACGCCACCCACCATGACAACATCTGATAGTCCTGACATCACTGCCTGAACGGCCACGCGCAACGCTGCGCCTGAAGAAGCACACGCAGCCTCTGTCCTTGTGGCAGGAATAGGCAGCAAACCCGCCCAATCAGCCATCGTGGCGCCCGTATGTCCCTGATGCTCATAAGACTCACCCATATGCCCAACGTACAGGGCTTTGATATCCTTCTTCGGGTCAAGCTTCGGACACCGGTCAAACGCCTCCTTTGCAGCTTGCGCAAAGATTTCACGCGCATAAAGTCCATCTAGCTTTCCGAACTTGGATAGACCCGCTGAAACTATCGAGACTAATGGTTTGCCGTTCAAGTCGGTGTCTCCTTGAGTTTGCCGCGTTGATGTAGAAATTGGAAATGTGTCTGACCAAGTATTTAAGTTTCCTTTAGTCTCCTCGGCTTTTCTCTGACAAAACTGCTTGCAGAGATGTGTCAAAAAAGGGGTGTGGCTTTTTGTGAAGCCATCTAAGATACTGTTTTGCCAAAGGTCTTCTTGACCCATGCCCTTGTTTTGTCCATGTCTTCTCTGAAACGCTTAAGTTCTTCCGGCGTTCTCTTTGGAGCTACAGGTTCTTCGGCTGGTGTGGCGTAGACGTCTAGCAGGTCGCCTTTGGGCTGCTTGCTGATGTTGATGTTGACTTTGAGGCCGATGTTCACTTTTTCAGGGTCGATTTCTCTCATAGTCATGGGCAAGCAAGTGTTTGTCCCGTCGATTCTGACCATTGCGCCGACCAAAGGTTGTAGGTGTGCCATAGAAGGCCATGCAATAACCATGATAGTGTAGGAGTGAACTTCGCCCTTCTTTGGAAGCTCAACCCACTTGGTTTCGGCCAGCCTACACACAGGGTTGAAGCAGTGAGCACGCGGTGGACAGTACACAAGTCCGCATTTGGGGCATTTCGTCCCGTACAGTTTGCCTTCCAGCAGACCCATGAAGAACTGCGAAACCTTACCGTAGCTGTGATGGAACAGGCTGCCGTGCGGCCTGTGCACAATCAGAAATTTCTCTGGCTTCAATTCGTTCAGCGTGGGGCCATCATTCATTTCAACGATCTTCCAGCCTTCAGGCGTCCAACCACCCTTGCGTTCCCAGTCCTGCCACCATTTTTCGTCGATCTTCTTCTCCTTCAGAATCTTCTCTGGTCCAGGTTGCTTCATGTCTCTCACACCTCCAATACCACAGCGCCTGCTTGACATCCAGTGCCGCCGTGTCCATGAATGAATGCTTTCTTCGGTTTGCTCAACTGTCTGCCAGGTGCACCCCATTTCTTGCCAATCTGATTGCCGAGCTGCCAGTAACTATCAACTACTTGTGCGATTGACGTTGAGCCGACAGCGTGTCCCTGTGCTGTTAAAGCCCCGCTTAGCTGACATGGAAGCTCTCCATGGCGTTCTATGACGCCGTCTCTGACCATGTTCTTGCCTTCGCCTCGCTTGCAGAAGTCAAAGTCTTCCAGCCCTGCCAAGACGACTCCTGCGTAGGGGTCGAAGATTTCGACGAAGCTGATTTCTTTTCGTGGGTTCTTGATTCCCGCGTCTTTGTAAGCCATTCTCGCGGAGACTCTTAGCGCGCCAAAGTTGAGAAGGTCAGGGTAGGGCGACATTGGTTTCGGCACCGTTTTTGGCCAGATCTTCTCGTCTTCTGGGTACAAGCCTTTCCAAGCAGGGTTGTCTGGACGGTCTCCTGCCCTCATGGTGTCTGAGCCGAAGCCTACACCTGAAATCCAAACGGGATTGTCAGTCAGCTTCTTAGTCAGCTCTTCGTTAGCCAAGAGCAATGCCGAGGCGCCTTCGCTTGTCATGGCGCACTCGTAAAGCCTGTAGGGCCAAGAGATCAAGCGCGACTTGTAGACATCGTCGACGGTGATCTTGTTGAAGCCGTTCTGGGCTGGCCACTGGGCATACGGGTTTTCAAGCGAGTTGTTATGGTTAAGAACTGCTACTCGCGCCAAGTCTTCTTCTGTATCGCCGTACACGTGCATTCTTCTGGCCTCCATCGTGGCGTAGAAGGCATTGTAAGTGAAGCCTGAAACGAAGTCCCAGTCTGTGTCGCCCGCAATAGCAATGGCCTCGTTAACTTTCTGAATAGGCATTTCATTCATCTTCTCCCAGCCAACCACGAGCACAGCGGGAAACATGCCAGAGCGCACCCACAAAGCAGCATTAATCACAGCGTCTATTGGCGTGGCTCCTCCAGATTCAACACGGTACGAAGGCACGCCGCTGAGGCCAAGATAATCGTTGATGATCCAGTGCATGCATTGTTGTTGCTCCAATATGTCACTGAAGTATGAGTAGCAGCACGCGTAGCCCTTCTTCATGAAGTCCCCGAGCTCAAGCTCGGGCACATCGTCCAGAATCATCTTGACGGCTTCTGCACACATCTCTTCCTGCAAAGTATGCCGTGGATTGTCGAAACGCGATATGCTTCCTGCGACTATTCCGACTTTCTTTGCCAATCTTTCACCTTCAATTTTCAAAGATGTTGTTCTAGTTGATTTCGACCACTAATAAGATTTTTTACGCGAAAAGCTGATAACTGTTCACATGCTGATCGATCGCTTTGGATGGTCTTGATGACCCCTTTGTAGTGGTGGATAGAATCTGTAAAGCTTTCTACATTGTGTTCCGGAGCATAGGTTAATAAGTGACTTCAAGAATTGAAGCATGAGTGGTCTATATGAAGTTCATAATAGAACTATCTGTTTTCCTGATGTGCACAACGGTCGCAACGATGTTATCTTCAACGGTTTTTTCCGCTCGGTCAGTATCGTCCTCAGTGGAGGCAGCTTCTTTTTCACCGGTTTACACGAACACCGAGTACTCAAACGGCACCATACATGAATCTCTCTGCGACATATGGTATGATTGGGTTAATGCTTCCGGAACGCAGATCATCTGCTACATTCTCTATTCCAACGTCGTTAATTCACCTATCATCAACTTTCTAGGACAACATTTCCAAGTCGGAAACGGCACGGAGGTTTTTGTCGGAAGCACCATGGCTCTGTTGGAGGTTTACAACGACACCAACGGTGATGGCATTCCTCAAGCCAATTTCACGTCTGGCGTTTCCGAGATCAAGTACTACTTGCTCATGAACAGCAGCGTAAGCTACCAAATAGGATTCATCAACAAAACGCTCGAAGACGGAATCCTGCACTACAGGTGGAGTTTCAGGTACACCATGATCGACGGATTTATGCTCTACCCTGAACAGCAACCCGGGCATGTAGCAGCCAGGGTGATGATTGACCATCTAGGTTTCAAGTATGACTTCTACGTTGACCAGAACGTTTCCAACCTAAAGACGAGCTTCGACATTGGAAGCATTGTTGACATACAGCAGTTGCCAGAAGAGCCCCCAGTACTATTGGATGGCCTAAGCCTTTCTTTGCTCTTTAGTACTGCAACAGTCGCGGCCAAACCCTGCACGATTCATGTCAATGGTCAGCAATACAACTCCACAACCACAACGAACTCCGCCATTGCAGCAACCATGGGGCAAGTTGCCGTGGACATGAAAAGAGCCTGCGATTTTGTCTTAGGCGGAAGCTACAACCTCACAAGAGGACAAAACGTCGAAACCCACGAGGTCAAGTCAGAGGTAGCCGCTACATCAAGCGTTCCTCAGAGCGCCCTTTCTGATCTGGAGTGGATCTTGAGGTTTTTCGAAGACAATTTGAATCTCACGGCACTGTTTGGTGCTCCTTTGGAACCGGTTAGTCTGAACTGCAACTCTTCAGCGCTGCTTTACAGAATCTGCTACCCTGTTTGGGATGGGTTGAGGATAGAGCATGACCCAACCTACGTGACGTACCTCTTCAGCAACACTCAGATTCCGGAGTTCCCAACTCTAATGGTTCTCCCGATGCTCATCTCGGCAACTTCACTCACGATTGCGTTAACAAGACTCCGCAAGCGCAGATTCGTTCCAAAGCAAGTCTGACAAAAACAAAACACCCTCCATTTTTCTTTCTGCCACAATGCCCTGCTGGCAGAAGACTGAATCTTTTTATAACGTCTGCTATCACTCTATCAGCCATGCAGATACTGCAACTGTCAACTGCCCTGCCAAAGGACGAGTACACGACTGAACAACTGATGAAGGCTTTTCCCTGTGCGCTTCCAGAAGGTGTCAGAAAGAACATTCTGAACCTCGGAGTATCCAGACGTTACCTCATTGATCATCCAGAAACTGAAGGCTTGATGAGCGAGGATGGTCTAGTCGACCTTTGCCATGAAGCGTGCAGAAAGGCTGTCGAGAAAGCCGGAATGTCCTTCAAGGATATAGACTGCCTTATTGCTACTTATGATGTCAACCCGTTCCTGAGCCCTGGGCTCAGTCAACTTCTAGTCCCAGCACTGGGTTTGGACCCTTACACCAAGCTTGTGAACCTTCAGGGAATAGCCAGCACAGCCTTCCCAAAAGCTCTAGATCTAGCCAAAAACCATCTTGCAATGTATCCTGACGACAACGTTCTGCTCTGCATTTCCGGCGTGAGCTCCTACTGGTTTCAAAACCAAGTACGTGGCTTGAAGGACGTTGTGGAAATAGGCAAAATCGGCTCGATAGGCAACAACGCGCGAAAAGAATTGGAGCTGAAGAAGTGGGTGGCAACCATGCAGTTCTTCCTTTTCGGCGACGGCGTGGCCGCAACAATCGCCACCAGCGAGAATGAAGGCTTGACAGTTGGCAATATTGCCGAGGTCACAAACGTCGGTAAGAAGGATTATCTGGCGGGCTGTTCAAGACTTTCTGCGCTCAATGAACCATTCAAGTTTGGCTTCCATTCGCACCTAGACAGGGAGATTCCGAATCTTGGCGTAGAGTACACTGGCTTGGCACTTGAGAAACTGCTAGGAAAAAAAGCCGAGAGTACCATGAAGAAGGCGAAAAAGTGGGCAGTTCACACAGGCAGCGAGAAAATCCTCAACGCCTTGGCTGAGCACAATAAGGTTAAGCCTGAAAAGCTGAAAGAATCGCACGAAGTTCTCAAAGAATGCGGAAACTTGGCCGGCGCAAGCCTACCATTCATCCTCGAAAGAATACTCTCTGCAAGCAAATTCGCTGGGGGAGATGTCATACTAATGCTGGGCTATGGCTGGGGGTTCTCAGCTTCCGCAAGCTTGTTAGAGTACGCTTGACAAGATTTCAGTTCCGAAGAAAGTTATGTTGATATCGGTGGGAAATCAGTGAACAGGGAGTTTTTGGCCATTCCAATCTGTTGACAGAGACTCCCGCGTCTCATCTTTTTTGACAACAGTCAGGGATTAGCTCGGTTATTTTGGAGCCGTGTTTCCGGTGGAAACCTGTGGCATTCTTGTTGTTCTTTCCTGCTTCTGCAATGGTCATGACCGCAACGGCAATATTTCACTCCTTTGTTTCGACTCTTTCTTTGTCCCAGCGTTTGAAGACCTCCTCAGTTATCAGTGGCCGCAAAGTGAACACGTCTTCTGGGTGCTTGACGTATAGGTACACCATGTAGACTCTTTCGAACCCGCTTGATCTGAGGATTATGTAGTTGGGTTTCTTAGGAGGATTGCTGGCATGCTCTGCAAAGACCTCACTGAAGATTCTTTCGATTCTGGTTGCTGAGACACTATGATCAAAGGCTATTTCGAATGTGTAGCAGTACAGCTCACTAGGTCCGTCGTCTTCGTACAAGAAGTTGGTTATGTCGCGCTGCAGTACGTTAAGGTTGATTATTGAAACCAAGGTGTTGCCCATGGTAAGGACTTTTGTGTAGTTGATCGTGACCTCTTGGACGATGCCTTCAACTGTGCCAATGCGGACAAGGTCGCCAACCTTGAAGGGACGTGTAGCAAGAAGGTAAAGCCCTGCTACAAAGTTGCCAATCGTCTGCTGAGATGCGAAGCCGACCACTGCGCCGCCGAGTGCGGAAAAAGCCAAGAACCAGTTCGTGGACACTCCGCTAAGTCTTGTTAGCGACGCCAGAGCGCCAATCAACATCAGCAGGCGGAAAGTCAGCACCATGCCATTAGTCACTTCCGGCTCTAGGCGCGCTTTCTTGGCGAATCTTCTGATGTATTGCACTACTAACCGTTCCAGAACCAAAGCCACGGTGGCAATCACGATTATCCAAAGCACGCTCAGCAGGCTGACGCCATCATAGATCTTTATTGAATCCAAAAAACTTAGAAGCTTGTCCAACAAACGACAGTTCAACTTCCACATTTTTCTACATCTTTTCACAAAGCCTTTTAATAAACCCTCTCATGACGGCGAAAGCGAACCGAAAAACGCCACAGGAAACATGCATGAAACATGAAGAATCGGGGAAAACAGCTTTTTAGGTCTGATAACAATAACTAGTCAAAACAACCACTTTCATGTTTGCTGGAGGCAGAACAGAACCCATGTTTGACGAAAAAAGGCTCAGCGAGATCAGACGCGAGCGGGAGCGTTGGGAGCAGACTACGTTGACGAATTGGCTGAAGCTGAGCAAGGAAAGAAAACCCGAGTTTCACAATCATTCAGACACAGAGATAAAACGAGTCTACACGCCTGAAGACATCAAAGACATGGAGTACTTGCGAGACATGGGCTTCCCAGGAGAGTACCCGTTTCTCCGAGGCGTTCACGCAACCATGCATCGAGGTCGCTTATGGACGATGCGCATGTTCTCGGGGTTCGGCACTGCAGGGCAGACGAATCAGCGTTTCAAATATCTCCTGAAAGAGGGCGAGACTGGTTTGAGCATCGCGTTTGATTATCCGACGATTATGGGTTATGATTCTGACCACGCGATGTCTGAGGGCGAGGTTGGCATATGCGGAGTGACAGTGGCTTCGCTCAGGGATATGGAGACGTTGCTTGATGGAATTCCGCTTGACAAGGTTACGACTTCCATGACGATCAACGGACCTGCACCGATTTTGCTATCGATGTATGTCGCGGCCGGCGACAAGCAGGGCATACCTCGCGAGAAGCTCGGTGGAACCACGCAAAACGACAATTTGAAAGAGTTTTTCGCTCAGAAACTTTGCATTTACCCCCCGAAGGCTTCAGTGAAGCTTACAACCGACGTAATAGAATACTGTGCAAAGCATTTGCCTAGGTGGAATCCGGTTAGCATAAGCGGCTATCATATACGTGAAGCAGGAGCCAACGCCGTTCAGGAACTTGCTTTCACGCTGTACGACGGAATTGCCTACGTCGAGTCGACTCTTGAAAGGGGGTTGAAGGTGGATGATTTTGCGCATCGGCTATCGTTCTTCTTTGCGTCTCACAACGACTTTTTCGAGGAGATTGCCAAGTTCAGGGCGGCAAGAAGGCTATGGGCGCGTATCATGAAAGAGCGTTTCCACGCCAAAAACCCGAGGTCCATGTGGATGCGCATGCACGTTCAGACTTCAGGATGCACGTTGACGGCGCAGCAGCCACATAACAACATAGTACGTACGACGATTCAGGCTCTGGCTGCTGTGCTGGGTGGCACACAGTCGTTGCACACGAACTCGTATGATGAAGCCTTGTGCTTGCCGAGTGAGCATGCTGTGCGTGTGGCACTACGAACTCAGCAGATCATTGCTCATGAAAGCGGTGTAACGCACACGGTTGATCCAGTCGGAGGTTCTTTTTTCATTGAAGAGTTGACGAATGAGATGGAACAGAAGGCCGTTGAGTATATTCAGAAAGTGGACGACATGGGCGGAGCGATACCTGCCATCGAAAACGGATTCTTCCAGAAAGAAATCGCCGACAGCGCCTACAAGTACCAGCGCGAGACAGACGAAAAAAAACGCACCATCGTAGGCGTGAACGACTACAAGATTGACGAAGCGGAGTGCCCGATTGAACTCTTGCGGATTGATCCGAACGTCGAGAGAGACCAGCTTGCAGGGCTGCAAAAACTAAAAAGGGAAAGAGACAGTAGAAAGGTCAGGGAAGTGCTGGAGAAGCTGCACGATACAGCGGACAAAAAGCAGAACTTGATGCCCACGATAATTGATGCCGTGAAAGCCTACGCAACACTGGGTGAGATTTCAGATGTGTTAAGGCAGGTTTACGGCGAGTATAAGGAATTAATCGTGATCTGAGAGGGAAATGAAATGCCAAGCGAAAAGAAAATCCGAGTGTTGATTGCCAAACCTGGCCTGGACAGCCATGACAGAGGAGCCAAGGTCGTAGCTCGAGCTTTGAGAGATGCTGGAATGGAAGTGATCTACACTGGTTTGCGGCAGACGCCTGAACAGATAGCGGAAACCGCATTGCAGGAGGACGTCGATGTGATTGGCTTAAGCATTCTTTCAGGAGCGCACAAGACGCTGTTTCCAAGAATCATGGAGCTGCTGAAGGAGAAAGGGCTGAATGACGTGATGGTGTTCGCAGGCGGCATTATCCCTGAAGAGGATGTTTCCGGCATGAAGAAGCTCGGGATAAGGGAGATCTTCGGTCCCGGAACCACGACGGAGACCATAATTGAATATGTTTTTGACCATGTTTCTAAGTGAACCTGAACGGTAAGATGTGCAGAAGCGTTGACGAACGTCGGTGAACTGGCGCGGGGCGTGTTAGCTGGAGACCGCAGAAGCATAGCAAGAGCAATAACGTTAGCTGAAAACGATTCGGCTGAAGCTCAGAAGCTGATTGCCGCCATCTATCCGCATACAGGAAGAGCGCACATAATAGGGTTGACTGGACCCGGCGGTGCCGGGAAGAGCACGTTGGCTGACAAATTGGTGCGGGAGTATAGAAAGAAAGGCAAGACTGTTGGTGTGGTGGCGGTTGATCCGTCGAGTCCATTCACCGGCGGAGCTTTCTTGGGTGACAGGATTCGTATGCAGGAGCTTAGCACGGATGTGGGCGTTTTCATACGTAGTATGGCTTCTCGTAATTATGCGGGTGGGATTGCGAAGGCGACGAAGGATGCTGTGAAGATTTTGGATGCGGCAGGAAAAGACATAGTTCTCGTTGAGACAGTTGGTGCTGGGCAGTCTGAGGTGGAGGTCATTAAGGTTGCTCAGACCGTTGTGGTGATTCATGCGCCGGGTTTGGGGGACGAGATTCAGGCGATCAAGGCGGGGATTATGGAGATTGCTGACGTTTTTGTGGTGAATAAGGCGGATCGCGAGAATGCGAACAAGACGGTGATGGACATTCAGTCGATTTTGCAACTTAGTAGTGGCGGGAGTTGGAAACCGCCTGTTCTGAAGACCGTTGCTTTGACTGGTGATGGTGTTTCTGAGCTTGTCGACAAACTGGAGGAGCATAGGCTTTTTTTGGAGAAGGATTCAGAGAACAGAATGAGGCTGTTGAAGGCTAAGGCTGAAGCGGAGCTTACCGAGGCCATCAAGGAGAGGGTGCTTGGTTCGATAATGGAGAATTTGAAGAAGGAAGGCAAACTCGGAGAGTATTTGCAGAAGATTCTGAAAAGAGAAAAAGACCCGTTCTCTGCGGCTGAGGAGCTTCTGAAGGAAAAAGGTCTTGAATGATGACTAGGCTTGAGAAAGGACTGGTTCAAGTTTATACAGGGAACGGGAAAGGAAAGACGAGCGCGGCTTTTGGACTAGCGTTAAGAGCCGCCGGAAGAGGGTTGAAAGTCTACATAATCCAGTTCATAAAAGGCGGATTTGACTACGGTGAATTGTACGTCATTGATAAGATTCCGAACATAACGTTGAAAGCATTTGGTAGAGGAAAGTTCGTAACGGCAAAACCGCCAGACAAAGAAGATGTCAAGCTTGCCAAGGAAGCGTTGAAGCTAGCGAACGGAATCGTGAAGAGCGGAGAGTATGACGTGATCATTTTGGATGAGGTTAATGTTGCTTTAAGCTTGGGGCTGATTGGACTTGAAGAGGTTTTGACGTTGATTGAGACCAGACCTATTCACGTTGAACTGGTGCTTACTGGTCGATCTGTGCCTGAGGAAATAGTTCAGATTGCGGACTTGGTTACCGAGATGAAGGAAGTCAAGCATCCTTACAGTAAGGGATTGCCCGCAAGAAACGGAATAGAATACTAGACCCAGAGAACCTGTGTGCGAAACGTCTCAACTCCCATCAATATAGATTCAGCCTTTGTTGACACCCGAGAAGGTTCTGCATGATGACTGTGCTGTTCTTTCGTTCACATAGCCCTGCCTGTTTGCCTTTATGGATTGTGAAAAGCGGTTGACCTTGCTCTTATTGTGCTTCTTGATGCCAACCTGATGGAAGCTGTTTTCCGTCAATATTGTACGGTACGCTTCTTTCTTCCTTGCAGGACTACGGCTAAAGATTTATTAGCGCTTGATTCCGGTGGTTATCCATGGAAACCGCAAACATAGCGATCATTGGAGCTGGAGTAGTGGGTTTGGCCATTGCTGCCAAGATTTCTGAGAAGAATGAAGGCGTGTATGTTTTCGAGAAAAACGCGAGATTTGGACAGGAAACTAGTAGCCACAACAGTGCGGTGATCCACTCGGGCATTCACTATCCGAAAAACACTCTGAAGGCAAAGCTGTGCGTGAAGGGCAATTCCATGCTATACAACATTTGTGAGGAATACAAGATTCCTTACAAGAGACTGGGGAAACTGACGGTGGCAGTTGAAGAGGAAGAGATGGGTGAGCTGGAGAAGCTGATGAAGGCAGGAGAAGAGAATGGCGTAGAAAGTTTGAAGTTCTTGGAGAAAGATGAAGTCAAGAAGCTGGAACCAAACGTTGAGGTTGAAAGGGCTCTCCTTACGCCTTCGACGGGGATACTTGAACCTGACGAGCTGATGCACCACATCCATGCGCAAGCACGCAAGAACAGCGCTGTTCTAGCGAACGAAACAGAAGTAACCAGCATAGAAAAAGTGAAAGATGGATACGAGGTAAGTGGGGTTAGCGTTGGCGAAAAGTTCGCCGTTACAGCGAAAACGGTTGTGAATTGTGCTGGTCTCTACTCGGACAAGGTGGCTGCAATGGTCGGGCTAGATGTGGATAAGCTCGGCTATAGGCTTCATCACTGCAAGGGAGACTATTTCCGCGTGGTAGGCAAGCCTCCTGTCAAGATGTTGGTTTATCCCGTTCCAAAGGGACCCGGCTTGGGCATTCATCTAACGCCGGACCTTGGCGGGTCAGTCAGACTAGGACCGAACGCATATTATGTGGACAGCATCAACTATGAAGTTGAATCTAGTGAGAAGGAGTTCCGTGAAGACGTGGAAAGGTTTTTGCCAACCATTCGACAACACCAAATACAAGTAGACTCGTCCGGCATAAGACCGAAGCTTCAGGGGCCTAAAGATGGGTTCAAAGACTTCGTCATCAGACACGAAGCCGATAAGGGCTTATTCGGGTTCATAAACCTGGTTGGCATCGAGTCTCCGGGTTTGACGGCAGCTCCAGCCATAGGTGAGTTTGTTTCTGAAATATACGAAAAAGAAATCAAGAGATAGCGATGTAGTGTCTGAGAGTGGATACGAAATGACGGACAGTGTTGAATGTATTGCGGCAGGCACACTGAAGTCGTTCTGTGCAGAAGCACTTGAAAGATTGAGTGTTCCCAGTGAAGATGCGAAAACAACGGCTGACGTGCTGGTGGAAGCTGATCTGCGTGGTATTGATTCTCACGGTGTCGCTCGATTGAGCCGCTACGTTTCAGGCATTCAGGAGGGAATGATGCGACCGAGGGCAAACCCAAAGGTGGTGCATGAGACTTCTGCAACGGCTACGATTGATGGAGATGCTGGGCTGGGGCAACCTGTCTCCCACAGGGCTATGAAGATCGCTATGGCAAAGGCGCGAGAGCATTCAGTGGGATTTGTTGCTGTCCGAAACTCCAATCACTATGGAATTGCCGGCTACTACGCCATGATGGCGTTGGCAGAAGATATGATAGGCATCTCCACGACCAACACCGAAGTACTAGTCGTGCCGACCTTCGCCCGCAACGCCTTGCTGGGAACCAACCCGATAGCTATCGCCGTGCCCGCTGGCGTCGAACGCCCTTACGTGCTGGACATGTCCACGGCCACGGTGACACGTGGAAAGCTTGAGGTTTACGCGCGACTGGAGAAGCCGATTCCGCTGAACTGGGCAACTGACGAGAAGGGCGTGGCCACAAACAACCCTAACCTCGTACTTCGAAACATCACAAAGCGAAGCGGAGGAGGCTTGCTTCCCTTGGGAGGTGCCTCAGAAGAGTCTGGCGGGCATAAGGGGTATGGTTTGGCGTTGGCTGTGGAGATTTTTAGCGCCGTGCTTTCTGGCGCGTTGTATGCGAATCTTGTGTATCCGAAGGACAAGGATGGAAAGCCGTTGCCGTCCGGGATTGGCCACTTCTTCGGCGCCATGCGCGTCGATGCTTTTCGTGCGAAAGATGAATTCAAACGTGACATGGACGATCTTATTCGTCGCTTGAAGGAAGCCCCAAAGGCCGAAGGAGGAGAACGCATCTACATTCATGGAGAGAAGGAGTTTGAAGCTGCAGAACTAATGGCTAGGCAGGGCATTCCTCTGAATCTCAAGGTGGCAGAGGAATTGCGGGCCATTGCCAATCAATTAGGAATGAACAAACCTTTCTAGCAACTGTGGTCTTTTGTCGTCAAGTCACGTTTTCATTTGTCCGAGAAAGGATGTCTGCTTGGCCGGTCCTGTGCGAGTCTGGACATTGATGTTGGCGTCCGAGACGAAATCCTCTCCTCAGCAATCCCGCATTCCTTCCCAATGGTGAAACAGCAAAAACCCTGCTTTTCAAGGCTGAAATGCTTCTCAAGTCTCTAATCGATCACTTACACAGGATTTTTATAGCAAGAAAAGACAACTAGGATTCGGGAACGAACATGAGTGTTGTGTCTAAGAAAGTCAATCTTCTGGAATCCGTTGATGTTGATAAGATTGTCATCAGAAGAGACCGTTATTTCTCCAATGCTTACGTAATCGATTTTCCACTGGATGCCACGCCGGATCATGTTTGGCAAGACCTTTTCGAGCGCGAATGGAAGTCAAGCAGGCACTTGTGGGACAGAAAGCTCTTTGTGATCGGCGATAGGCTCAGACTTGTGACGCAAGCATCTGACCTTGAAGACAAGGTTGATTGGATCAAACAGATAATAGAGCGCGCGAATCAGGGCGTTGACTTGTACAATCAGGAGGCGGGAGTCCGGGCGGCGGAGAAGGAAGAGAAAAAGCGGTTAGAACCGGAAGAAGAGAAGGCAAGTGTCGACGCAATCAAAGACATTCTCAGGAAAAGACTGGGAGCCGTCTAAGGAGTCAACTGGGGTAATCCGCATTTCGAGGATTCAAAGTCAGTTCGTGTAGTGCTAGCTGATTCTACTTCTTTTCGTTTGTAATGGCTTCAAGGGTTACTGAGAACCTGCAGCTGTCACACATTCGGTCTTCCCTTGTTGCTTCTCTCTTTCCACATTTGACACATTTGCCATGCTCAGCTAGCTCTTGCTTCTGCAGAACGCCCTTTAGCATGCTTCCACGGAGAGTGTACTTGCTTTTTGAATACAGATAGGTTTTATGAATTCAGAATACTGATGCCGGAAGACATGCCTGTAATATGAACGAACCGTCGGAGATTCTTCACAAAGCGCAAAGAAAGACTACTTTCAAAATAGGGGGAAGGAGAAAGGAATGATTAGAGGTTCTCCATCTGGTAAAGACCCAGCCTCACACCCAGCGGCCTTTCCGGTTTTGAGCGAGGATCTAGGTTGAATAGTTGTGGCGCGATCGAGCTAAGTCGACCTGATGGACTTGCGGGGTCGGGACGCTTGACGACAAGTTTGGCTTCTAACCTGTTGTGTCGTTCCACGCCAAGTGTTGCGTCCCATACAGTCGGATTATTCTTTTCAATGAATCTTGGAACGACTTCTTCGATGTGGTTTACCTCTTTTTCTCGCATGTTTTCTGGATTGTGCACTTTAGTCAACGTTATTCCTCCTCCAGACTTCTTCATTTATCAAATCCCGGATCGCTACACGGATCGCCTCAGCTCTGTTCGGATAGAATCTTTCATCGACAAGGCGATCTAGAAGCTTGATATACGTTTCAGGCAGATAGAGTGTGATTAGCTTCATTTTCTCTCCCTCTGTGCTGCTACACTGGACCGCCAGAGGTTATACTTGTGCATAATATGCTGCAAATATGATTCAAATATGTCGAGCCATCGGCTTTTAAGGCTTGCGCAAGATCTCTTTCACGTTTCTGTAAATTCCCACAGTCACTGACCTTCAGGTTTTTATTCCTTATTGAAGCATTTAACGTCAAGCGATGGAAAACCATGCGGATCTGTGTTAAGAGTTACGGCTGTTCCACAAATCTGGCTGACGGAGAAGTGCTAGCTGGCTGCTTAGCGGCAGCTGGATATAATGTCGTTAATTCGATTGCCGAGGCAGGCTTAGTTGTCTTCAATACTTGTGCTGTTAAGGGACAGACGGAGAATCGCATGATCAGTGCCTTGAGGCAAGTTCCCGTAAGCAAGAAGGTGATAGTAGCCGGGTGTTTGCCTATGATCAACCTTGAGAGACTGAACAGAGAGACGCATTTTGACGGAGTTGTGGGTCCAGCGGCAGGTGATCGAATCGTTGAAGTTGTGAAGCGTGTTCTTGCTGGCGAGAAGGTTGTCATCTTGGAAGACTCCTCAAGAGCCAAGCCCAGTCTGAGCCTTCCTCGGCTCCCGCTGAATTCCGTCGTAAGCATTATTCCTGTGAGCTATGGCTGTCTAGGGTCTTGCGCTTATTGCTGCGTGGTTTTTGCGAGAGGGCATCTGCGAAGCTGCAGCGTTGACGAAGTCGTTGAGCGCGTGAAAAAGGATCTGACTCTGGGGGCACGAGAGTTTTGGATCACTTCTCAAGACACTGCCTCTTATGGAAAGGATAGGGGCACGAATCTTGCTGAGCTGCTAGATGCTATATGCGCGGTTGAGGGAGACTTCAAGGTCCGCGTTGGCATGATGACGCCAAACATTATCTCATGCTTTCTGGAGGAACTAATCCAATCCTATCAGAATGAAAAGATCTTCAAGTTTGTCCATCTGCCCGTCCAAAGTGGTGACGACCTAGTTCTGCAGAGTATGCGCCGATTCTACACAATCACTGAGTTCAAAGCAGTAGTGGCTACGTTTAGGGCAAGTTTCCCCGAGATAACGCTTTCCACCGACGTAATTTGCGGTTTTCCAGGTGAAAATGAGAAAGCTTTCAATGCGACGATGAAACTGATTGCTGAGGTCAAACCTGACATAGTGAACCTATCAAAGTTCTTTCCGCGACCAAGAACCTCGGCAGCAAAAATGACAAGCGTTTTTGTGCCTGCGTCGGAGATAAAGCGCAGAAGTTGTGTCGTTGCAGAGTTGGTCAAGAAAGTGACCTTTGAGAGGAACCAGCATTGGGTGGGGTGGAAGGGCAAGGTTCTAGTTGATGAAATCGGTAAGGTTCGAGGGTCTTGGGTAGGACGCAATTTTGCCTACAAGCCCATAGTGCTGAAGAGCCACGGAAGCCTGCTTGGTCGGACGTTGCAGGTGGAACTGGTCAAGGCTCATTCAACTTACCTCGAAGGCAAGGTCATTGAACAAATTATTTATGCAGATACACCGTTAATGTGCTGTTAGAGGTTGAACTGTTTGAGCGGAGAAAACGTTATCAAAGTTGGGCGTGTGACACATTTCTTCTCAAAGATCGATGTTGCTGTTGTTGAGCTTATTGCACCGTTGGCTGTAGGCGACCATCTTGTCTTCAAAGGGCCGAACACTGACTTCGAGCAGGTAGTCGAATCTATGCAGATCGAACACGTAAACGTTCAACGGGCTGAAGCAGGGCAGAGCATAGGTCTGAAAGTATTGCAGCACGTGAGGGAAACAGACTCAGTGTACAAGAAGCTGTAGCCAACCCTTCTCCTTTTTCTAGTCATTTGACCGGTTCTTCCCAATCTGTTGTACATCCGCCTTCAGGAACCAAGATTACTGTCGTTTCATCTGGCAAGGGCATTTTCGGGTTTTCTCTTATGGTCAGAAACTTTGCTGACTTTGAACTTGCTTGAATGGCAACTTGCTTGTAAAATCTGTTTTCATTTGGATGATAAACCATCTGAAGCAAGCTTCGGCGATTCTTGACCGGGAAGCGCAAACCTTTCTTTTTAATCTCCACATCGACGGCCTCGATCGCGTCAAGAATACTAGCGTCATCTTTCAGCAGAAGCTGTAGCGGTTCAGGGAATAGCTTGCTTATCTCTGTCTGGCGAATGATTATTGTTAGGCTTTTCATCGTTCAAACTCCGTGGGTTTTGGAGATTTCTGAATGACGCGACTCTACAAGCTGGCTTCTCTCAAAGTGTCTTTCAGAATTTCTTCGCTTGGACAAACTCCGAATATCATTGTATCTTTGTCGATTATTATCGCTGAACTTGCATCTAGTCCGTATTCCTCCAGTTTTTGAGATGCGCCACGATCGACTCACACTTCGTTTTTGTCTCTGCATTCCTGCTTGATCTCGCAAGTAGCTTCACTAGCAGTCTTCCACCCAAGCAAGGCGGCTCAGAAGCGAAGACTTCCACTTATATCGCCATCCTTAGGCCCCATCTCGCCAAGTGACGCTTCAATCGTCTTCATGCTTGATCAGATGCCCATGTTGATCTATGCGCTTGTCGCACGGGTGTTCAGTGTGTTCTTCGGACTATTATACGGAATGATAACAAGTTCTTTATAGAATCTGCTGCAGAAGATGCGGCGTGAGAGCGGGATGGGCTGGAACATAACGGATGCTGGGAAACTTGAAGACGCCATTTTCGAGATGAAGTTCAAGCTTGCGCAGAAGATCGGCGTGCTGAAAGGAATGACTGTGGTTGATGTAGGCTGTGGACAGGGCGGCTTCACTGTTTCTGTTGCAAGGATTGTAGGGGAGAATGGAAGGGTGTTGAGTGTGGATGTTTCTGAAGAGTATTTGGCGGAATTTATGGGAAATCTGGATAAGTGGCGCGTTGGGCATTTGGTCACGTTTATCCGAAAAGACGCAATTGGCTTGGATAGCCTTGCTGTTGGTGAGCCTGTTGACATGGTCGTGAGTTGTCGATTTTTGGAGGAGCTGAAGCGTCCTGATGATATGGCTAGTATTGTTAAGGAGATGACCCGGGTTGTTAAGAAGGGCGGAAAGGTCTGTATCGTCGAGTTGAGCACTAGGACTCGAAATGAAGCTGAAGAGACGTATGTCAGGCTTCATAGAGAAAGCGGAGACTCACTTTTTGAGCCGCGTGAGGTCGTTCGAGTCATGAAAGAAGCGGGACTAGACGGTGTTTGCCTTGAGGAGTTTGCGACTGATATATGGTTTTCGCCTGAGCTTGCAAAGCAAGACCTTGGGTTTGCGCAGGTTTGGTTTGATGCGGAGGTTGAGAGAAGTTTGGGGAAGCTGATAGAGCTATATGGTATGAAATATCCGCCTTTAGTTATATTCACAGGTGTTAGAGATGCTCCACAGCAAAAGGCGCGTTCTTGATAGACAGCTAGTCATGCCTTTCCTATATAGGTCGAATTTGCCAGATATCTTGGAAAAAGAGCTTTGCTGAAGGTACGCACCTCCGTCGACACATGGGTTGAATCGAACATTCTTTTTCCGAAACGTTTCAGTTTTGTTGGACTGTTCTGATTTGGAATCTGTACCAGCGATATGAATGATTCGTATCTTCGCTTCATAAGAGCTTTATTTTTACGCGCTCGTTCTTCAGGTGACTGCTCTGGTTCGATGGTTTGTCATGACGGCTTGCCAGGAATTTAATGAAACGCTGCTTAGTGCTATTGATGCCACATTTCAATCTCTTGGAGAATCTTGTCGACGAGCCATATACTTCTACTTGGAGACCACTTTTCGAGTTGAGAGGGAAAAGATCCCGGATAAGATAGCGGAGTTTGACGATGCTATACGAGCAATCTTCAAAGAAGGTGCTGTTTTGTTGGAAAGATCGATCTTGAACAAACTATGTGAGAAACTAGATATAAAACCCGAGAATGAATCCACAATGGACTTTGCTAAGACTGTCTTGCAGATCAGAACCGTTTTTTTGGAGAGAGAGTCTTTCTTGTTAATTCCGGATACTGAAACCGAGATCAACGTGACTGATAGATAGGAGGTGGAACGATTGAAGCAAAGAGCTAGGATGCTGATTGTTGACGATGATGCAAGCATAAGAAAGACTCTTGCAAGGATTCTGGAAAAGCAAGGCTACTTGGTTGAAGCCGTGGAGAAGGGCAAGCAGGCAATCGAGGCCACGAGTCAGCGGTTCTTCAATGTTGCCTTCATTGACATTAGGCTACCGGACATGGATGGTACAGAACTGCTTGAAAGAATGAGAGAAACCGAGCCCAAGATGATAAAGATAATCCTCACGGGCTATCCTTCGCTTAAGAATGCTATAGACGCTGTGAACAAAGGTGCGGACGGATATTTGATGAAGCCTTTCGATGTTGACAAGCTGCTGACAATGACAAAGAGGCAATTGGAGAGGCAAGAAGAAAGCATGAGATTCAGCGAGAAAAAGGTCACAACATACATTGAAACACGCGTGAAGCAAATCGAGCTTCAGGAAGACAAGAAGAGGGTATGACTACGTCACACTTTCCGTACTCTTTGTTTGCACGTCTCTTTGCTCTAGAATTCCGAGAAAATGGAGAAGAGAACGGCGTTGACGTGTTCTCTTGTAAGGAGGGTGTCTCTAAGAAGACCTTCACCCTTGGATGTCAAGCTGTAAACCCTCTTGCGCTGATTCATGCTTCCCTCTATCAGGCTTTGTCTTTCCAATGAGTATAGGATTGAGTAGATTCTGCCAGGGCTTGTTAATATGTGGAATTTCCTGTGGAGGAATTTGATTACGTCGTATCCGCTCGTGGACTGGTTTCTCCATATGTGCCTGAGAATAACTATGTCCATAAAGTTCTCGATTATTCTTCTGTTGAAGGCATGGGCTGTCTTGTATTCCAAGTTCGACACCGGTTCGAAATGTATATATCTTCTAGAATATAATCCTATGTGTTTGTGACGTCACAGTCACACATAATATGCTGGTATATCGATGGTGAACATATGGGCATACTAGCTTCGAAAGGCAAAGTTTCCACATTGTTCAGCTCGGGAATAGTTGATCCTGAGAAAGTGAAGGTTCTTCGAGAGTCTGAGGAAAGATATCGAAGCCTTGTTGAAAGCTCAGGTTTCGGAATAGCTACCACTGATTTCAGGGGCAGGTTCACCTTCGTTAATGAAGCCCTCTGTAAAATGATTGGCTACTCAAGAAAGGAGCTGATTGGCAAGCACTTTGCACGTTTCCTTCATTCAGAGGACAAGCAGCGCATACTAAAGGTTTTTTTGAACGCTTGGAAGCACCCAACTGAGAAGCCCAGTCTGGAATTCAGGGTCGTTCACAAGAAAGGCCATGTCATTCACATGTATTCCACACCCACTCTTCATAGACGCAGCGGCAAGATACTGGGGTTTAACGCAATAATCGCAGATATTACAGAGCGCAAACAGATGGAAGAATCACTAAGAGAGTCTGAGGACCGGTATAGAAGCATCGTTGAGCTGGCTCCTGATGGCGTTGTGACAGTTGACATGGGCGGCATAGTCACTTCAGTAAATGCCGTTTTCTCAACGATATCGGGCTACTCAAAGGATGAAATCATTGGTAGGCACTTCACCGAGTTAGGAGCTTTGCGAGCAAACAACATACCTGAATATCTAAAGCTATTCGATTTAACCAAAGTAGGAACCGCTCTTCCACCCACTGAATTCGCTTATAACTGCAAAGACGGAACCGAACGTTGGGGAGAGGCCCATATTGGTTTCGTGGGATCGGGCGGCAAGAGAGTGGGTCTTCAAGGAATTCTGAGGGACATTACTGAACGTAAAGAAGCAGAGCGAATAATTCTGGAGAATCAGCAAAAGTTCGAAAGGTTGTTCATGGGTAACCCAGAGGCAGCTGTTTATTGGGATTCTGATTTTCGAGTTCTGGCTATTAATCCACGTTTTACTGAGCTCTTTGGATACTTGCTGGACGAAATCAAAGGCAAGAGTAATGTCGACATAATAGTGCCAAGAGATAAGGCTGAAGAATCAGCGTTCTTAGGCAAGATGTCCAGAGAAGGCTACGTCGATTATGATACCATTAGGAAGAGGAAAGATGGCTCTTTGGTTCATGTGTCCCTGTCATGTGCCCCTATCATGATTGAAGGCAAACTCGTGGGTCTTGTGGGACTGTACAAGGACATCACGGAACGTAAACGAATGGAAGATGCGCTAAAGGAATCTGAAAAGAGGTACAGAACGCTTTTTGAATCGACCCGAGAAGCAGTGCTGTCTACTGATGCTGATGGAAGGGTGCTGTCTGCTAATCCAGCAGCTTTGGCAATGCTGGGCTACACGTTTGAAGAGTTCGTGGGCAAGCCTGCCATCGAACTATATCAAAATCCAATGCAAAGAAAAGAAATGTTCAAGGAACTAATGGAAAAAGGCTACGTAGAGGATTTTGAGCTGACATTGAAAAAGAAAGATAGCACTTACGTATATGTTTTGGGTAGTGCCACGGTTCGCAAAGACAGTGGAGGCAGCATTCAACGAGTAGATGGTATTTTCAGTAATATCACCGAGCGCAAGCAAGCGGAAGAGGAGTTACGGAGATCAGAAGAACAATCAAGATATTTGCTGGAGTTCCAGAGCAAGGTCATCGACACGGCGATTGTGTGGGTTGATTTGCTTGATGCAGATGGGAATGTGACTTTGTGGAACCGTGCGGCTGAGCTTATTTCTGGATATTCTCGCGAGGAAGTCATCGGTCACGGAAAAATCTGGGAGTGGCTATATCCAGACCCGAAATACCGTACAGAAGTTTCTGAAAAAGCCAAGAAAATAGTCGATGAAGGCGAGCACATAAAACACTTCGAAACCATTATCAAGTGCAAGGATGAAGCATTGAAGACTATTTCCTGGCATTCCAACAGTATTCTGGATGAAATTGGAAAACCAGTAGGCAGTATTGCCGTAGGGCTTGACATAACGGAAAACAAGAAGGCCCAGGAAACAATCAAAGAATCAGAAGAAAAGTATAGGAATCTCTTCGAGAACGCAAGAGACGTTATTTTAACAGCAGACTTGAAGGGAAATGTGACTTCAATAAACAAGGCCATTGCGGAATATGGCTGGAAGAGAGAAGAAATCATCGGAAAGAACATGCTTGAACTTATGTCGAAGGAGTCATGGTCAAGCCTACTTAAGGGAATTGATCAGATAATCGAAGGAAGACCACTCGAAGGGGAGATAGAACTAGCCACTCCAAAAGGTAAGAAAATCGCGGAGTACAAAAGCAACCCCACAATCCGAGACAACAAAATCATCGGTGTACAGGTAATCGGAAGGGACATCACTGAAAGGAAAGAAATGGAAGAAAAACTTCGAGACAGTGAGGAGAAGTTCCGTGCAATCACTGTTTCTGCAAATGACGCCATAGTCTTGATTGATGAAGAAGGAAAGTTTTCTTACTGGAATCCTGCTGCTCAAGAAATGTTCGGCTACTCAGAAGAGGAAATAGCCAACAAGAAAATGTATGAACTCATCACTCCTAAGCGCCTTCAGCAAGACCACATAAACGCTTTTGAAAAGTTCCAGAAAGTAGGAAGCGGTCGTATCATTGGGAAAACTGTCGAACTGCCAGCCATAAGGAAGGACGGAACGGAATTTCCGGTCGAATTCTCTCTTTCAACGTTGCAAGTGAAAGGAAAAAGGTACGCACTGGGTATTTTCAGGGACATCACAGATAGGAGAAAAATGGAAGAATCTCTGGCAGAGTCTGGAGAGAACTACAGACGCTTGTTTGAAAGCGCAAATGATGCTCTCATATACGGTGACCTGACTGGACGAATACTCGACGTAAACAAAAGAGCAGAGGAACTGGCTGGAATGAAGAAAGAGGAGGTAATAGGTAAGCTCTTCTGGAAGCTTGGCTTGGTTAGCCCAAAACTCGCGCCGATGCTTCTGAAACGACTGGCAGAGAGGCTTGAAGGCAAACCAGCAAAAGAGTATGAACTGGAACTTACCAGAAAGAACGGCGGCAAGATGTCGCTTGAAATAAACGCCACGATAGTGCGAAGAAAGAACGTGCCTCAAGGCTTTTTCGCCATTGTAAGAGACATTTCGGAGAAGAAGTCGCTGGAGGAAAAGCTAAGGCAATATTCTGAGCATCTGGAAGATCTCGTCCAAAAGAGAACTGAGGAGCTGTCAGAATCGGAGAAAAGGTATTCTGTCTTAGTGGAAGAAGCAAGCGATGGCGTGATGATACTTCAAGACAAGAAAATAGTCTTTGCAAACAAGAAAGCCGCAGAAATGATCGGTTACACAAGAGACGAGGTAAACGGGCTTCCTCTTCAAAAGCTAGTTGATGAAAAATATCTACCACTTGCAGAGAAAATGTATGAGCGAAATCTGCGGGGAAACGCCCCAATGACATTTGAAGATGAATGGAGAGCCAAAAACGGCGAACACATTCCAATTGAAGTTAGTGGAGCACGCATATACTACAAAGGCCGTCCAGCAGTTCTCCGCGTTGCACGAGACATAAGAAACAGAAAACGTATGGAAGAACAGCGCCTGAAGTTGGAAAAGTTAGCGATCATAGGCGAACTGGCAACGATGGTAGCCCATGATCTGCGAAACCCCCTGACCTCGATAAAGAATGCATGCTTCTATCTTAAGAGCACATGCCCTCCGCGTGATGGGGCAGAATGTAAGAGTGTCTTTGAAATGGTCGAAATCTTGGAGCAGGAAACAGCTTTCGCAAATGCCATAATCAACGACTTGCTAGACTTCGCTGTAAAAAGACCACTTGAGAAAAAGAGGAAAAACATAAACAACATCATCAATAGATCCTTGAAGAAAGCAAACATGGCTGAAAACGTGAAAATCGAAAGAGATTTTGCTTTGATACCCATTGTAAACGTAGACGAAGAGCAACTAGAAAGAGTTTTCTTGAACCTGATAAAGAATGCAGCGCAAGCCATGCCAGAAGGTGGAATACTTACCGTAGGGACGAGTGTAACAGCTGACCGCGTTGAAGTGGTTGTCAGAGATACGGGCACGGGGATTGCAAAGGAAAACATGAGCGAGATCTTCCAACCACTCTTCACCACTAAGGCCAAAGGAATAGGCATGGGGCTTGCAATCTGCAAGAGGATCGTGGAAGAGCACAGCGGCACGATTGATGCTGAAAGCGAGGTTGGCAAAGGCACGGTTTTCTTGATAAAGCTGCCTAAGAAGGTGGAGGCATCCGCTCAATGACGAACCAAACGCCAGCACAAATTCTGATAGTCGATGATGATGAAGGCATCTGCAAAACCCTTTCGGCAATACTCAAAGCAGAAGGATATCAAACCACAACCGCAACCACCGGAAAAGAGACGATAGAAAAGACAAAAACCCATTTCTACAATCTGGCATTGCTTGATATCAGGCTGCCAGACGTGGAAGGAACGCAGCTGCTTGCGCAACTACAGAAAACCGCACCAGAAACGATAAAGATCATGATCACTGGGTACCCTTCACTCAAGAACGCAGTGGCGGCCCTCAATCTTGGCGCAGATTCGTACATAATGAAACCGCTAGACCCAGCGGAACTACTGCAAACAGTAAGAAAGAAGCTGGAAATGCAACAGGAAAAAGAAAGAATGACAAAAGAGAAACTGGCAAAATGGATTCAGTCTCAAACGCGAAGTACCCGATCATCTGGCTTTCAGGAATTTCTGGACAATACTGCCACAGAACTTGCAGACTTTGGCTTGACGAAAACTCAGGCCAAGATCTACATCTCATTGATCGCTCTGGGCGTTGCTTCAGTCTCAGAAATAGCTAACATGTCGAAAGTCCGAAGAGAGGAAGTTTATCGAATGATACCTGAGATGGAGAAGCGTGGAATAATAGTCAGAAAGCTGGAGACGCCGAAGAAGTTTTCGGGAGCCAAACCGGAAACTGCTGTTGAAATGCTAACCAAGCTGAAATTGAGGAATATGCAAGAGGAAGTTGACAAACTTGAACAAAGGCGGGTTCAGTTGACCTCTAAACTGAGAACAATGGCGATGCCCATAGAAAAGAACAGCCCTTCCGTGGAGGTTATTTCGATGCAAGATCGCATATTTATGAAACTCTCGGAAATGATGCAAAATGCAAAACGGCGAACAGATGTCGTAGCTTCACTTGATGAACTCAGGTTTGCCTACATGAACCGTCCGAAAAAGCTTACAGAAAGGCTCTTAGGAACTGTCAAAACGCGGGCAATAACAGAGAAACGTGAGCCAGACGAGCTTGTCAAAGAGATCATCGAGATTTCGAGAAACAAAAACAACCCAATTGAACTGAGGCAAACGGAGGAATTGCCGTTTAACCTCCTGATCGTTGATGGAAAAGAAGCAATGTGGGGAGAGCTAGAATCCAAGAACGAAAATCGGCAGAATTTCTGGACAAATGATCCTACGCAAATCGCCATTCTAGAAATGTCTTTCGAAAGCTTGTGGCAAAAGTCGAAAGCCTAAGAGTCAGTAGCCTGCGTTACTTGACAAATCTGAGAATGTAGTCGTTTACGGTTTGCAGAAAAGGTTCCTCCAACTCGATACCGTATTGTTCCGCAAGAACAAAGATTATGTAAAGCAAGTCAGAAAGCTCTGTGGCCAGCATCTCTTTCGTCTTAGGCTTCTCAGACGGCTTAAAGCCCTCCAACCCCTTAACCACCGAAGCAACCTCACCTGCCTCTTCAAGCAAATCTGTAACCATCACAAAAGGCGTCCAACCCTTACCCCTTCCAGGATCTAGGTTATCATTAATCTTCCTGAAGCTTTTCCAGCAAAGATGCTGAGCGTCACGCAACGTCACAGACATGTAATCCACCAACACTAAAGGAGGGCTAAGGTTGGATTAAAATCTTGACTTGGCTTTTCCTTACCTGTTCATATAGAGCGTGATAGCCGCGATTGACAGGAATTCGAGGCAGCCAACAACAAAAAATACCTGCAAGACTAAATTCTGGTAAAAAAGAGCCGCTACGATGGCAGCGAAGATTGGCATGAAGATTATTATCATTCCGGGTATCAGGATTAAGATGTACGTGGAGAGTCTCGCGAAGATATTACCTAGGGCAAATCCCTCCTTCCAAAATTTTTCAGCCAGAAGCAGAATCTCCAGCATGTTGGCTGAAGCAACAGCAAGTATGTGAACCGCACCAAAGGTTAGGATCGGGAAGGAGTTTTTCTCCAGGAAAGATGCCGTGATGAAGATGACAAGTAGAGAAAGGATGTACGTGAGAGTGGCGAGAAACGTCTTAGAGAGGATCAATGTTCGTTTTTTCAATGGCAGACTCCTTGTGTAAGCAGACGCCAAGCCTTCTATCGAGAACAGGGTCGGCGGGATCAAGACGGTCATGAAGGACATTCCGGTCAAGAAGCCCAGTGTTCCAGCCAGCCCCAGTTCACCGGACCAAGAGAAGGAAAACACAAGGATGACGGTTTGAATGGCTGGCAAAAGGAAAATGCTTGCATAAGAAGGCGCTCTCGATGCTATCCTCAGATCCTTGCGGATAATTCCAAGCCAAGGAGATAAAGGTTGAATAAGCGTATCTTTAACCATTTCTTTCGAAGCGGCGAAAACGCCTCCTGCCCCGATGCTCCTGATCGTTCCACCAACCCACTTCACGAGGTAAACTGCAAAAACAAAGTAGCTGAGAGAAGACACCACCGCAAATGCGAGAGAGATATAGCTGAACCCATGAATGAATGTGGCGTATGACACTAGGAAACCGTAGGAGAACGGGTACAGTACGACAATGACGTAAGACAGTGCAAAAATCGTTTGAGTGAAGGACGCGAAAAACTGGATAATCTCCATCCAGAAGTTTATCACAATGTAAGCGCCGAAGGATGGAAGAATCCACACAAGCATCAGAACCAGCCTCAGAAAAGCTTTCCACTTCGATCTTCCGCTGCTGCCCGCGATTCTAGCATAGAAGAACTTGGCCAAGCCAGTAGTGAGAGCCAGAGCAAAAACTTCTGTTACACCAATACTCAGCAACGCAGCTAATCCACCTAGTACTGAATGTCTGAAGAAAACGTAGGCAACTGGAAATCCCGCGACTGCGAGCAGAAGTGGCAAGTCGAAGATTCTTAGAAAGCACAAGAGCGCGACCGTGGAAACATCTCGCTTCGAAAGTGGAAGAGTGCTCAAGAAGTCAACAGCTTTCGACGAGAAAAATGATGTGGAGACTTGGAGACCCATGATCACAATCAGAAACATTAACACGGCAAGAAAAGCTGAGACAGTGCCAACGACAGTCATCTCTTCAGAAACCTGCAAGTTGCTTGATCTGAGGCCAAAAGGAAAGAACACCATTATTCCAAAGACCGCAATGAAAACGCTCATGATGATCTTGCTAATCATGGTGTTCAATTCGGCGTTTCGGACCAGCCTTTTGATGTCGGAATTCGTTCTCTGAGGAAGAAGGCCACCTGAACGAAGCGAGAATATTGACTGGAAGGATGTTTCCTTGTAGATTGTGCGCGATATTCGCCACAACTCGGAAAGCTTCAATAAGGCTTACTCCTCTTCCAAACCCCTTATTATTTCGTCCATTCCTGCTTCTTGTTCAGTAACCTTTAGGAATATGTCTTCCAAAGATCCCTGCGCACCCTTGACAAGCTTGCGAAGGTCATCAACTGTTCCTTCGCCCACGATTTTTCCCTTGTTTATGATCCCGACTCTGGTACAGAGCTTTTCAGCAACCTCCATGATATGAGTCGAGAATATGACTGCTCCGCCTTTCCTTGCATGGTGAGTCACCAATTCCTTAAGTATCCTTGATGAACGAGCGTCCAGCCCAATAAGAGGCTCATCCAAAACCAGCAAGCGAGGCTCATGCAACAGAGCTGCTATGATAGCAACTTTTTGCTTGTTCCCCATTGATAGCGCCGCAATAGGCGTGTCAAAATAGGACTTAAGCTCAAAGGCGGTTGTCAATCTTTCGAGCCTTGTGTTGGTAGCGCTCCTTTCCAGCTTTCTGATGGAAGACGTGAACTCAAGGAACTCTCGGGGCGTAAGCGAATCCAACAGAGCAACTTCCTCAGGAACGTAGCCGATCTGGCTCTTCGCAGCCACTTCATCAGATATAGGCGTGTCGAAGATCTCAACGCTGCCTGAACGTGGTTCTAGAACGCCGACCAAGACCTTGATCGTGCTGGACTTGCCTGCTCCGTTGGGACCCAGCATCCCGTAAATCTCGCCAGTTCTAACTAGAAAAGACAGATGGTCAACGGCTACGAACGAGCCATAAGCTACAACAAGATCGCTAACCTGAACGGCGATTTGTTCCATATACAAACCTCCAGACTTTCAATCGACTCGCTTTCTAATCGCTTGCCTCAATATATCACTTGTCAACGCCAGGGCATTTCCGCTCGCTTAGCTTCAGAACCGGAGTCTATACGAGGCTATGTCTCTATGCTTCCATATTTCTGATCTGGAAACAACTGCTTAATTCGCTGGTCCGTTGTGTTCGACTGACGTGTGTCCTGAATTGCTATCCAAAGATCTACTAAGAATCATGAGAATGCTATTCAACTCCTGCGCTTGTGAGTACGACGGAAGTACGTACAAAATCTTACAATTCTGTTCAGCAAACTGGCTATCTGGCGTCTGAAATGCAGTTGTCACATGTCTATCATACAATGGTTTCTGCTCTTTTGCTCTTTCTCTTAGCTTCGCTTCTCATCGATGCGTCTTCTCCAACACCAAACTACAACAGTGGCAGCAGCACACTTGTCGGCGGTATAGGTGCTCGCACGTCAAACGGAACTTCAGCCGATAAGTCGTATTCTGCGCTCTTAAGCGATTTTGACGATTGGATACAGGCTGGTCTTGAGCAGAGTTCATATCTCTATATGAATAAGTCCCTAGCATCAGAAATCATTGTGGGGACAGGAGAAAAGTACGAAAGCATTCAGGACGCGCTTGAAGCTGGTTATTCATGTGTATTCTTGAGAAAACAACGGTTCAACGTTACGGCGCCAATAAAGCCGCCAAAAGAAGACTTCTACATAATGGGGAATGGAGCAGAAATCTATGCTGTAGCCTCAGTCTCCGCCATATTCGACATACGCAGCATCAGATACGCGCACTTGGATGGGTTGTTCATCAACGGCAACGGTTTGGCGCAGAAATGCATTGATGCTTCGCGGATTCCAAGTCAAGTGCCTGTCCACCAAATCCGAAACTGCAAAGTCTGGGGGGCAAAATCGGCTAACATTGACTTCACAGGATGCGAGGACAGTCTGATATTCAACTGCTGGATAGACGGCAGGAAAATAAACGACACACCGAACGCGACCACGGACTACGGTGTCCAAATAGGTGAGTTTGGCAGCGGCTGCAGAACCAGTGGGCAGATAAACATGATCCATTGTCTTATGAGTTTTCATAGAAGAGCAGACGTTTTTGCCAGCAACGTGGCTCAGCTGAAACTGGCCAATTGCCTTCTAGCGAGCAAGACATCTTGGAGCATGGAATTTGAAGCCCACGTTATCGTTGAAGGTGGTGCAGGAGAGAATCCCATTCAACCGATTCTGGAACTGGCAGACTGCTGGGTGGAAAACGGCCCAGATGGGAACGTTCCAAACATACTCATCCGCAATCGTAAGATCTCGAAGCTTACGATAGTGGGGGGAATATTCTACACTGACCAGAGCCCAAACGTCTACAGTCAGCTAAACCCATGCGCAGAAACAATCACAGTCATCGGAGCACTATTCGAACACAATGCAAAATGCAAGAGCTTTAACCTAATCGCGCCCACGCAGAAACTGGTTTCAATAGGAAACACCTACAACTGGCACGGCATAGACAAAACAAACGTAACAGCATACCTGATCTTTGATAGAGATAGCGCTGAACTTGAGACGAACACCGTGCCCAATCGATGAAACACTACACTGTCATCATTCTAAATCTTTGTTAATCACACGTGTGCCCTGTTTAGCTTTAATGAGGAATGGCGAGTAAAAGGTCACGGGATTATTTCGCATCCGTTGTATTCCATGAACTCAAAGTCTTTTTGATTTACTCTCTTTTTTTGGGTGAGGTCGTTTATTCTCGGCATCTCTTGAGCTATGGCTTCTACGAGGTTCCTCACAGTATCGCAAACCAGCATGTAGGCCTCCGCATTCCACCTCTTAGTCACATTTGCATACAGGCAACGACCCCCACAGGTATGGTAGACGTCGCATTTTGTGCAGGGCTCGTTCACAAGAATTCTCTTCAGTTTCCCGGGATCTGCGTTGCTGATGTGCGCAACGTAGTAGTCTTTCATTCCCCACATCGTTGGGCAAGGAACAATATAGCCATCAGTCTGCACTGCATAGTTTATCCAGCCTCCTCCACAGCGCATGAGGCTTTCCTTTCCGCGTGATAGGAATGATTGAGCTATTCCTAGGAACGGATAGAGCCGCAACACGACGCCTTTTTTTTCCATGTTGTCAACCCAGAATCTGGCAAGTTTGCGGATTCCGGGATTGTAGTTTTCTCGGCTCCATTCTGTAAAGTTTCGCCTTGTGAAGTCGTTCCAGAAGCCTGCGTTGAGTTGCCAGTGAACAGACGTAAAGGAGAATTCGCCATTGTTCACCAGCCAGGTTGCTTGCTTGTAGATGTCCGTTTGTTCCATCACGGTCATTCTGGCGATTAGTTCACCTTCAAACCCGTTTTGCCTGATCAGTTTCAGATTGTCGACCACTCTTCTATACGTGCCCTTTCCTCTGTAGTAATCGGTCAAAGCTTCATCGCCATCCAAAGAAACAAGAATCGTGTGCAGACGGTTGACATACTCAGGTTCCAGGCGATCTAGAAGCAGTCCGTTTGTTTGAATCATGAAATGTTTGGCCTTCACATTGTCCATGATCTGCTTGATCTCGTTAACACAGAGAAGCGGTTCTCCGCCGTAAAAAGTCAGAATGCAATCTGAATCTTGTTGGCAGAACCTTTCCAGCAACCTGATGTCATAACTTATCTTCTTAGGCAGAGAATAGTCGATTCCAAAATTAGCAAAATCGTCGCCTGTGTCTTCGAGTGCTTCGCCATAGCAGTATCTGCATTGTGAATTGCATTCGTTTGTCACTATTATGTGGAAGAACATTAACCTTCTACAGAACTGACGAAAACCTGCTCTTAAACGTGTTTTTCCTTCAGTTTCTTGGCTTTCTCCAAATACCCTTTAAGCTCGCGTTCCTTGATCCGTTTCTCAGGAAGGGTTTCTGGAGCATACAGCAAAGGCAGGACCGCCAAAAATAGGAAGAAGGCGGCCAGAGAAAAAGTGTGATCTGGACGAATCAATGACACATATGGTTCCACAACAAGCCCGATAATCCCAGCAATGAAAAAAGGGGCGTTTCCAATCGCATAGTATTTCTCCCTCTCGTTTGTTTGACTTAGATCTCCCCACAGCGTCAGAATGAATATTGACGTAAGGATTCCCCAAGCAACACCGTTTATTATCGTATAGAAATACCACACTAAAGGGTCATTCGGAACCAAAGACAGAACAGCGTAAGCTAGTCCAATAGAAACAAAACTATAAAGCACCATTATTTTTCTGCCGATCTTGTCTGAAAACACTCCTCCTATGATGGCTGAGAGACTTCCAATGATTGGTCCAATTATGAGTGCCGATTCTGCAAAACCACCAAAAAGCTCTCGTCTAATGGGGTTCTCAAAAAAATCTATCAGGCAAAAAGCAAGCCATGGAACGAAATAGTAGAGAAACTGCCTATTTCGAAGAACCTCTGCAAAGGAAGCATGCCCTTTCTGCTCGATTCCAACTTCACTTCTTGGCCGGAACAGAATGAACAGGACCAGACCCGTCAGTCGCCAGATTCCTGCAACTAGAGCGATAAGCGTTGACTCGATATTACCGAGCGCAAGGGCTAACGCTGCTATCGCCAAATTGCTTGCCAGAAAAACGGCTCCGCTGATGGTTCCTCGTATTTCCAAACGAACGAGTTCAGCAAAAAGGGCAAGACATGATGGCATTCCTATCCCAAAAGCAGATCCCAGCAAGACAGCAGCAGTGAGCAACTGCCATCCGCTTGCGCTAGAAAAGAACATGGGAACTAAGGAAAGTACCACTCCTGTAGCCATCCAATAGTACAGGAAGCGCAAGGCTTTGACTTTTCTTGCTATGACTGAGCCGATTATGCTCGAAATCACGACAGAGAGATAGTAGGTTGTCCGCGTCACGATAGTTTCCATCGAATACGACGCTCCCCCGGGTTGCGGCGACTTCAGATATGACAGTGTCAGCGGCCACCATGAAAGGGTGAAGAACAGCAGAACAAAAGCTATGACGATGTTTCTCTTAATACTGCCTTCCGATTGTGGTTCTTTCGTCAGCAAATGGAGACCACACCTTCTTTGTTGCATTGTCCTAATTAAAACTTCTACGGTTTGAGTCGGACTGTGAACGAAAGTCTTTTAAGTGTACAGGTGTAGTACGTAAATACAGGGTGATTGGAGATGGCAAAGAAAGTTAAGAAGCTAACTAGATATATTGCTGGCTGGTTCGGCGCTTAAAAACCTTTTTCATTTTTTTATGAAAGGCTCTAGCGAAGCTTGGACGAGTAGCTTTAGCTTTTCTATGTTTCTAAATCCTTTTGCTTCTTCTAATGCTTGAGAAGCGTTATCTTTCATAAGGTCTCTCGTTTGCTTTAGTCCATCTGCATTCTTAGTAAGCTGGAAAATAGCTTTGGCGTTCGTCTGCGTTATGCTTTTTTTCAAGAGAATCTTGCGAAGCTGAGATGCGAATTCGGGGTTTCTCAATCCATAGAGCACAGGCAAGGGTAAGCATCCGTTGTTTGCCCTTCGTGCCATTTCCTTTGGATCAAAGATGTCACTCAGGTCGTCGCCCAGAACCCACAGCATGCCTAGGAATCTGCCATATTCGCTCAGTGCTTCGATTTCAGCCTGTGGACCATTTCCTAAGGTTGCTCCAATACGAAAAAGCAGCCCTATGTCTGCAGCTTTTTTCCGGATGATTTGAAGATAACGCTCTGGCTCGACATCTATCCGACCTAGTAGGCCGAGTTCTAGAGCTTCACTGTCTCCCACTTCGAAAAAGGCTTCTTTGAGCATGTTCGTCATCTTGATGAATCTCTTCAGTTCAAGCTTTTCGGCCAGTTTATGCCACATGACTAGTCCTTGGAAGAGAAGGGCGTCTCCTGTAAGCAAGGAAACGTCTCGCTTGAATCTCCCGAAAACGGTGAGTGAACTGTCTTGGGTTCTTGAGTCGTCAATAATATCGTCATGAATATCCATGCCACCGCTTAAGAGCACCAGAGGAACCGCAACGTCCGAAACTAAACCGGCGTCTCCGCCAACAGCTTCGCATCCTAGCGAGATCAATGTTGGTCTGACAAGAAAGCCCATCTGCTTGTAGGAAAGGAAATGCTTCAGTGCTTCACGGATTTCCGAGCATTCGATCTTTTCCTCAAGAATCGCCTGCTGAACTTTTCGGTAGGTTTCCATCCCTCTTTCTTCAAGAAGCTCTCGCACTTGCTTGGCCAGGTTCCTGCCTTTCTCTTCTTTGCGAGCAAGTTTCCTGTTCATGGTTCTCGGTTGCGCTATATGTCGTGTTTCTGTATTTGTTCCTTTAGTATGCCTTCGTAGGCTTCTACGTACTCCTCTCCTTTGTGGGTCATTGTGTAGACTTTTCTGGTTCTTCCGCCTTGTTGTTCTCTTTGGCTGGTCAGGAAGCCTTCCTGTTCCAGGGTGTTGAGTAGGGGGTAGAGTGCGCCGTGTCGGAGTGTTACGCTGAATTTTGCTTCTACCTGTTTCTTGATCTTGTATCCCCACATTGATTGTGCTCTGATGAGCCTTAGTATTTGGATGTCGAGCAGGTTTCTGGTGATGCGTTGTACAAGTTCTTTTTTGACGGTTTCTGTCAAGTTTTTCACGCTCAGAATGGGTTCAGTGTTGAACTTGTTCATGTTTTGGCTTATTTAGGTTATGTAGAGAATGGAATAAAGCGTTATGTTTTGTTATGCTTTGGTATGCTTGGGGTAGGTATGAACGTTTATATCGGCGTTTATGCTCTATAAAGACTTGCGATATGTCCCGCGGAGGACATATTGTATTCGTGTACAACACGGATACACAGGGGGGATATGTGTTGAACAACTCGAAAGAAGTCCAGTCAAAACTGATGAAAGGCCTTCTCGACCTAATAGTCCTGCAATTCCTCAACGGCCAGCCAATGCACGGATACCAGATCATCACAAAGATTCGCAAAACATTCGGAATGTACTTTGGCCCTAGCACGATCTATCCACTGCTGGGCATGCTTGAGAAGAAGGGCTACGTAAAGAGCGAGTGGAACATGTGCAGCGAAAGACCCAGAAAGGTTTACAAGCTGACGACCGAGGGACAGAACATGCTCAACTTCACCGAAGACTCGCTAAACCTCATATGCCACAAAATAGGCACACCAGGACTTCCACGAAACCCAATGAGCATGGAAAGCGGCCCAACCGCAGCATTGCGACCACTGCTGAGAAAGATCGAAGAACCCAAACCAATGATCTAGCAGCCCACACTGAAGCCACTGCTCTCAACGCTTCCAATGCTTTCTCTGCTTTCAACAACCGGAAAAGGAGAAGGCTCCAATCAACCTTTCTTAGACCCAACGTTGAGAATAGCTTTATTCTCTGATTCGCATTATCGGTGTTAGGTGTATTATTGCAGAAAGCAGACATCCTCATTCGCGAATGCACCATACTGCCGATGACTGGTAAAGGCATCATAGAAAATGGTGCCATAGCCATAAAGGACCAAAACATAATCTTTGTTGGAAAGCAAACGTCTGCAGCAAGCATCAAAGCTGAAACAACGATAATCGCAAAGGGCAAAGTCGCAATGCCCGGGCTGATTAATTGTCACACGCATGTGCCCATGACTCTTTTTCGAGGAGTAGCTGAAGATCAGCCGCTGAATGTCTGGCTGAAGAAGACCATCTGGCCTTTGGAAGCTAAGCTTAGGCCTGAAGACGTTTATGATGGAGCGCTCTTGGGCTGCTTGGAGATGATCAAAAGCGGAACGACTTGTTTCGGCGACATGTATTTTCATGAAAAGATGGTCGCGAAAGCTGTTGAAGAAAGCGGATTGAGGGCTGTTTTGGCTGAAGGCATCTTTGGCGTTGGCGGCAAGTCAGAAGGCGAGAAAATGCTCAGACAAGGCGTGGGCTTCGCAGAGCAGTTCTGTGGCAGTGCTGACGGTCGAGTGGGTGTTATGTTGGGTCCTCATGCAGCCTACAGCTGCAGTCCGGAGTTATTGAGGAGGGTGAGTGAGGAAGCTTCGCGGTTGGGCGTTGGCATGTGCATTCACCTTGCTGAGTCGAGGGAGTTGTTTGCAGAGTTTGAGAAGGAGTATGGCGTTGGTGAGGTTGGGTTTCTTGATAGTTTGGGTCTTCTGAGTGACCGTGTGGTTGCGGCTCACTGCATTGACTTGTCAGATAAAGACATGAGTGTTCTTTCGAAGCGTAGGGTGAATGTGGCGTATTGCCCTGTGGCCAATCTGAAGCTTGGTTTAAGCGTGGCCAAGGCTAAGAGTCTGGCTGATCTGGGTGTGAATGTTGGTTTGGGGACTGATGGACCTGCGAGTAATAATTGTCTTGACATGTTTGAAACTATGAAGATTGGGGCGTTGGTTCAGAAGAATGCTTGTGGTGATCCGTCGGTGTTTGATGCTCTTGACGTGCTGAGGATGGCGACGGTGAGCGGTGCTAGAGCGTTGGGTGTTGGAGATTGTGTTGGTTTGCTTGAAGTGGAGAAGAAAGCAGATGTGATCTTGGTTGATTTTCGTAAGCCGCATCTGACCCCATTGCACAATGTTTACGCTAACCTAGTCTATTCTGCACGGGGAAGCGACGTGGACACCGTGATCGTTGATGGAAAGATTCTGATGGAGAATGGACAGGTGAAAACTTTGAATGAGCGGGCCGTGCTGGAAAAAGCTGAAAAGACCGCGCATGATCTGACTTCATGCTGACTGCCTATCACGAGGCAACATACGTGAAACGTTTGAACCCTCATGCTACGGGCTGGAGATGAGGAAGTGCCTTTGAAAGGTGCTTTCGCAAGTGTTCCAACCTCCTAACATACAGATTCGACAAGTCGGAGGACCACTTGTGAGAATTCCGCTGGAATCCTGCCTAGTCTTGTAGACTTTAGGACGTTCGGCCGCCGAGTCTGTCAAAGGAAGAGACCTCGCGAGCTCAAATCCCAACCCCCCCATATTCCCGATCTTGAGCATAATTTGAGTGTATTTTGGCCGGAGAACCCGAATTTGAGAGTATGCACACATTCCGTGTGCGCTAGTCGCTTGGACTTGGGCCCGCTCAGGTATGGGGGCGATAGAGCCTAAACCCTTTGCGGTATAGGGCCAATTGAATACGGATCTGCCAAGCACGCGGGCTTTTCGCTAGACGAAAACAGTCTTCTATTATGGCGATACCAATTGGAGCAGTTTTGTCGTATGTAGGTCGAAGGCCTTGTGATCAAAAAGAAAATGGAAATACTCATATCTCACTTGAACTTTGTAGCAAGTGCTTCAAACAGCAGAGTGCAGAGAAGTTACAGCTTATCCAGAAATCATCGCGCGCAGGAATGTCTTACATCAATTCTCCTAGACAATGTAGTAGTCAATGACTTTCTGCATGCTTTTCGGCGCCGCCTGTTTTGTAGTAAGCTGTTTCAGCATTCTTATCATTTGAGGCTGAAAGCGTGCAATGTCTGTCAGGGTCACTATGCCCACAAGCTTGTTTG
>Ga0315285_10000095_pt1 | contig 85566 bp, 77 predicted proteins | sample YL17G09_36_MG_FD_203698 | JGI IMG/M metagenome (GOLD analysis project Ga0315285, IMG submission 203698) | Sediment microbial communities from Yellowstone Lake, YNP, Wyoming, USA - YL17G09_36 | ecosystem: Environmental > Aquatic > Freshwater > Lake > Sediment | place: USA: Wyoming | collected... | reverse complement strand
TTGTTCGACCCCTTTCCGGGTGCTCTCAAGGGAGTTACCTCTTAATAGCTGTGTCTGGAGAGTCTTTCACTTGTGGAATATTTCTGGGCGTCCTGAGCGGAGATACCGCTGTTATAGGTATAGAAACATAAAAACACGTTCTGATAGAATAAATAAAGCTTGACAGACTTATAATAATATGTTAACCTTTATTTGTAATAAGAAAGAGAGCACAGAGTTTGTGCTTGAAGGAAAGAACAATGTAGCGTTCTGAAAAGAACGCTTTTTTATTTTACAGTACTTTCCTTTCAAAGTCAGAAAACCGGATAATGACGTCCTTTTTAGCAATGCTTGCTAAGTAGGACGTTTTTATTTTTAGGACGAGGGCGTTCTTCAGTGTCCAATTAGGGACTCAAGAACGCCTTTTTTTATTCCTCCAAGTGAAGAGGAGGTAACTATGGAAAGTATGTCTTTTGAAGAACAGATAAAGGCTTTGTCGAAAATAAGTAAAGCCATAGCTTCAGATTTATACTTGGAAGATATTCTCCGTCTGATAGTTACTGTAACTGCTGAGGTAATGGGTTCAAGCATCTGTTCATTAATGCTCATTGACGAGAAAAACAATGAGCTTGTAATCAGGGCGACTCAAAGTATGAGCGAAGAATATAACAAGAAACCTCCCTTAAAGGTTGGAGAGGGAATCGCCGGCAAAGTTGCTAAAGAAAATAAACCTATGGCTGTTAAAGATGTTACAAAGGAGAAGGAATATAAATACAAGAATATTGCAGAAAAAGAGGGTCTATGTTCACTTTTGTGCGTTCCTTTAACAGTAAAAGGCAAAGTTATCGGAGTGGTTAATTGTTACACTTCTACGTCGCACGATTTTATGGAAACCGAAATTGAAGTTTTAACATCTATTGCTAATCAGGCAGCCGTGGCTATTGAAAATACAGAGTTGATGGTAAAGAGCAGGGTAATTCAAGAAGAATTAGAAACTCGTAAAATAGTTGAACGCGCTAAAGGGATTTTGATGAGAGAAGAACACTTAACAGAAGAAGAGGCTTATTTAAGGATTCGAAAATTTAGTATGGATCATCGTAAGACTATGCGCGAAGTTGCAGAAGCAATTATTTTATCAACGGAGATTAAGGAAAAAGCAAGGTGAAGTTTTGCGAATTTAAGTTTACAGAATTTTTAGGGCTTAGTGGTGTAGACACAGAGTGGTGTGAGATGAAGACGACGGTGTTTATTGTTTATAAAGAATAGTTTAAAAACCAATTAAAAAGGAGGAAACAATGTCATTGAGTAAACCAAATGCCAGTCCTGCTACAAATACTAAAAATAGAGTAAGTCCATCTCCCTGTTCTGGGCTTTGCGTTGTATGTTTAGACGGTTGTATAGGTTTTTGTGAAGTGGCAAAATCGGCGATTAGAGGTAGGGAGCTTATCTACCCCCAACCTTATGGAAAAGTAGTTGCTGGCTCGGAGAAAGACTATCCCATAGACTTTTCTCACTTTAATATTCAAGGAACATGTGTGGGTGCGGTGGGAGTAGAAGCTGATTCTGATAAAGCAACCTTTCCTGCTGTAGATGTATCTACTGAGGTCGGCGGAAAATATAAGATTAAATTAGACGTACCATTTTTTACCGGAGCCTTAGGCTCAACGGATGTAGCCAGAATAAACTGGGAAGAAAATGCCGTGGGTGCGGCTATCTGCGGGACAATAGTCGTGGTAGGAGAGAACGTCTGTGGTATGGACCATAAAGCCGAAATTAAAAATGGTAGACTGGTAAAGTCTCCTGAATTTGAACGCCGGATCAATAGTTACAAGAGATGGCATAACGGCCAGGGAACAATTGTAGTGCAATATAATGTGGAAGATGGAAGGTTGGGCGTTCCAGAGTATGCCTTAGAATTAGGCATCGAGGCCATTGAGCCCAAATGGGGTCAGGGAGCAAAAGATATTGGAGGTGAAGTAAAATTACCTTCTATTGAAAGGGCGCTGGAGTTGAAGAAAAGGGGTTATATTGTTTATCCTGATCCTGAAGATCCAGTGACAAAGAAAGCCTACGAAGAAGGAGCGATTAAAGAATTTGAAAGACACTCGCGCCTGGGGATGGTAGAAGAAGAAGCGTTTTATAAGGAGGTAGCGCGTTTAAGAAAATTGGGATTTAAATACGTTACTTTAAAAACCGGTGCTTATCGGCCAGCAGATCTGGCAAGAGCAGTAAAATATGCCTCTAATGCTAAAATTGATCTACTTACAGTAGACGGAGCAGGTGGCGGAACAGGAATGTCACCTTGGCGAATGATGAATGAGTGGGGCATACCGACCGTGGAACTAGAGTGCTTACTTTATCAGATGTTAAAAAGAATCGAAGCGCAAGGTCAATATATTCCGCCAGTAGCAATGGCAGGAGGCTTGAGCCTAGAAGATCATATTTTCAAAGCGATAGCCTTAGCTAGCCCTTATGTTAAGGCTATATGTATGGGTAGAGCAACGTTTGCTGCAGCGATGGCCGCTAAGACGGTGGGCAGATTGATAAAAGAAGGCAAGGTGCCTGAAGAGTATAAGAAATACGGAGATACCATAGAGCAGATTTTTGTTGCTGCTGAAAACTTAAAAGCAAAATACGGGAAAGACTTCAAAGATATCCCCGTAGGCGCTATTGGAATGTACACTTATTACGATCGGTTAGCAACCGGTCTTAAGCAACTCATGGCAGGGGAGAGAAAGTTTGCTCTCAAGCATATCACTAGAGACGATATCTTTGCCTTGACTCGCGAAGCCGCTTGTGTTTCCGGTATTCCTTATGTGATGGATTGCGATAAGGAAGAAGTAGATCAAATTTTAGGCAATACCCAAAATTTGCACACAAATTTTGAGGATTCCTCGATAAGTACAGTTAAATCTTAAAAAGATTTAACCAATTGTCCCTTTAGCAGCCCTTTTTAAAGAGAGGGCTGATTTAAAAGGAGGATAGCTATGGTAAAGAAAGGATTATGTATAACCTGCGCCAATGATAAAACTTGTATTTTCCCCAGGAAGCTTCCCGTTTGGCAATGCGAAGAGTTCAGTGATAAAGAGCCGACAATAAAAGAAGGCCAAAAGCAAACTTTAAAATGTTCTACAAAAGCAAAGAGGCATTGATATAAAGAGTTGCCTAGTATTAAAATGACAGCGATGTCTTACTAGAAAGTTTTCTAGTTGATATTCTAATAGACTAAGGCGTCTTTTACCCGAAGTAGGGAGTGAAGGACGCCTTTTTTGTTTTTGTAAGCTTAAAGAGGAGGAAAACTGATGATTAATACAGGCGATACGGCGTGGGTGTTGATTTCTTCCGCCCTTGTTTTACTGATGAGTCCCGGCCTTGCTTTTTTCTATGGCGGCATGGTGAGGAAGAAGAATATGTTAAGTGTGCTAATGCAGTGTTTTATTATTATGTGCGTACTTAGTTTGCAGTGGGTCCTTTTTGGCTATAGCCTTTCCTTTAGTCCGGGACGGGGGTTTTGGGGAGGTATGAGTTGGTTTGGTTTAAAGGGAGTTGGTTTTGAGCCTTTTGCGGATTACGCAGCGACAATACCACATCAAGCATTTATGATTTTTCAAGCTATGTTTGCCATTATCACGCCAGCGTTAATTATAGGTGCTTTTGCAGAGAGAATGAAGTTTTCCGCATTTTTAGTTTTTATTTTGCTATGGGCAACTTTTGTATATGACCCGTTAGCTCATTGGGTTTGGGGAGTGGGTGGGTGGCTTAAGAGTTTAGGAGTTTTAGATTTTGCTGGCGGAACTGTTGTACATATCAATGCAGGTATTGCTGCTTTGGTCACTGCTTTGATTATCGGCCGCAGAAAAAATTTAGATTCTAATATACCTGCGCCGCACAGCCTTCCTTTTGTGGCCTTAGGCACAGGCCTTCTTTGGTTTGGTTGGTTTGGTTTTAATGCCGGAAGCGCTTTGGCGGCAAATGGATTAGCTGTAAATGCCTTTGTAGTCACCAACACTGCAGCTGCAGCAGCTGGTTTAAGTTGGGCGCTTTTAGAATGGTTACGTAATGGTAAACCTACGATGTTCGGAACCGCAAGTGGTGCAGTTGCGGGTTTGGTTGCAATTACACCAGCGGCGGGATTTGTGAGCGTCATCCCCGCAATAGTTATAGGATTATTGGTGAGCGTATTTTGTTTTACCGCAGTCAGCGTTATTAAGCCCAAGCTAGGCTATGATGATTCCTTGGATGCTTTTGGCGTGCACTGTATCGGCGGTATCTGGGGAGCCTTGGCTACGGGTTTATTCGCTTCTAAGGCAGTGAATCCTCTTGGAGCGGATGGATTGTTCTTTGGCAATCCCAAACAATTTTTGGTGCAGTTGTTTGCGGTTGTAGTAACTTTAGCTTATACCTTTATTGTCACCTTTATTATTTATAAACTCGTAGATTTGTTTATTGGTGTCAGGGTGGTAGAAAAAGAGGAGTTGATGGGGCTTGATTTAACTCAACATCATGAACGAGCTTATACAGTTTTAGAATAGGAGGCTTGAAATGAAACTAATTATTGCCATCATTCAGCCGGACAAATTAGAAGAAGTAAAAGAGGAGCTATACAAAGCCAAAGTCAATTTAATAACGGTAAGCGAAGTTCTAGGCCACGGCCGGCAGAAAGGTGTAACTGAAATTTACCGCGGAATAAAAGAGACAGGCAATCTATTACGCAAAATCCGCCTGGAGATTGCAGTTAATGAAAATTTTGTTGAACTGGCTGTCAAAGCAATCATCAAAGGCGCAAATACCGGAGAGATTGGAGACGGTAAGATATTTATCCTGGATTTACCACAATGTATAAGAATCAGGACAGGCGAGAGGGGGGGTGTAGCGATAGGATGAAAAAGAGCCGTTACAAGAAAGCCAAATCAAATAAACAACTAATAAAAAAGGAGGCAGAGATGTCAAAGAGAACAAAAGAGGATATTTTAAAACTGGTAAAGGATAAGGACGTGAAGTTTATAAGGCTATGGTTTACCGATGTCTTAGGCCAGGTTAAAAGTTTTGCCATAACTGACAACGAGTTAAAGGGTGCCTTGGAAAGAGGCATGGGTTTCGACGGTTCATCTATTACCGGTTATCAAGATATAGAGGAATCAGATATGATCGCCCTACCTGACCCGGATACCTTTTCGCTGGTCCCCTGGAGGCCGAAAGAAAAAGCAGTGGCCAGGATGATCTGTAATATATTAAACCCTGACAAGACTCCTTATGAGGGAGACCCTCGCTATGTTTTAAAGAAAGCGCTCCAGCGGGCAAAGAAGATGGGATTCGATCATTATTATGTTGGGCCGGAGCTCGAATATTTTTATTTTAAGAATGACCAGGCTACAGAGATACTGGACAGAGGAGGCTATTTTGATCTGACTACTCTGGACGTAGCCAGTGATTTAAGACGCGAAACAATTTTAGCTCTGGAACAAATGGGCGTACAGGTGGAATATTCACATCACGAAGTTGCGCCTTCGCAGCACGAGGTAGATATGTGCTATAGGGATGCCCTACAGATGGCAGATAGCGTCATTACCTATAGAGTGGCAGTCAAAGAAATCGCCAGCAAGTTTGGCGTCTATGCTACCTTTATGCCGAAACCCATATTCGGCCAGAATGGTTCTGGTATGCATACGCATCAGTCGCTATTTAAAGGCGATAGGAATACCTTTTTTGATGCCAAATCCAAAGATAATCTTTCTGAAGTTGCGCAGCAGTATATAGCAGGGCTTCTGAAACACGCAAAAGAGATCAGTTTAATCTTTGCCCAGACTGTAAATTCTTATAAAAGGCTAGTTCCTGGTTATGAGGCGCCGGTGTATGTTGCCTGGAGCCGTAGAAACAGGAGCGCGCTGATAAGGGTTCCCGATTATTATCCTGGACAGGAAAAGGCCACGCGTTGTGAATTCAGGGCCTGTGATCCGGCGTGTAACCCTTATCTTACCTTTGCGGCCATGCTTCATGCTGGCCTTGAAGGAATTGAGAAAAAATATAAAGTGCCAGCTCCCATGGAGAAGAATCTGTATCATCTAACGGACGCAGAAAGAAAAGAAAAAGGGATAGAAACTCTGCCGGATAGCCTTGGGTATGCCATAGCAATCGCAGAAAACAGTGCACTTGTGAAAAAGATTTTGGGAGAACACATATTTCCGAGGTTCATCGAGATTAAAAAGAAAGAGTGGGACGGTTACCGCATCCAGGTCTCTGAGTACGAGTTAGACAAGTATCTGCCGATATATTGAGAGCCGGCGGAATCTTTAAAGCGAGATAAGGAATGGAATATAAACACTTTCCTGAAAAACAGGGTTTATATGACCCGCGGTTTGAGCATGATTCCTGCGGAGTGGGCTTTGTCTGTGATATAAAGGGAAGAAAATCAAACCAGATTATCAGACAAGGTCTTGAGGTGTTAAGAAGGCTAGCTCATCGCGGGGCAACCGGGGCTGACCCAAAAACCGGTGACGGCGCAGGGATACTGCTACAAATCCCACACCAATTCTTTATCAAAGTATGCTCTCGGGAAGGAATTAATTTACCCGATGAAGGCGAATACGGTACAGGGTTAGTGTTTTTACCTTTCGACAAAAAAGAATACGAGTATTGCAAAAAAGTATTCGCGAAGTTTATAAAAGATGAAAAACAAATGCTTCTGGGGTGGGGTAAAGTGCCGGTTGATAATTCTGATATAGGTAAGACCGCCCAAGAGACTCAACCGGTTATTGAACAGGTTTTTATTGCTTCCGCCACAAAATGTGGCGGATCCGCCAATAATTTTGGCGGAAAAAATCAATTAGATTTTGAAAGAAAGCTTTATTGTATAAGAAAGCGCATTGAAAATGAAATTCGCGCGTCAGCCATAAAACAAAAATCATTTTTCTATATCACCAATTTATCCAGCCGCACATTTTCCTATAAGGGTTTGCTTATGCCAGAACAGTTGGATAAATTCTTCGTTGACTTAAGGGACGATAGCTTAGAAAGCGCATTGTGCCTGGTTCATTCTCGTTATAGCACCAATACCTTTCCTACGTGGGATTTATCGCAACCATTCAGATTTCTTGCGCATAACGGAGAGATAAATACCTTGCGGGGAAATATCAATTGGATGCATGCCAGGGAAGGATTATTAAAAAGCGACTTATTTGGAAAGGAATTAAAGAAAATACTTCCGGTGATTGTTCCGGGAGGAAGCGATTCGGCAGCCATAGATAATGTTTTTGAGCTTTTGGTCCTATCTGGAAGGCCGCTGGCTCAGGCAATGATGATACTCATCCCTTCTGCCTGGCAACAGGATAATTTTATGGACGAGAAGCTCAAGGCCTTCTACAAGTATAATGCCTGTTTGATTGAGCCTTGGGATGGCCCGGCCGCGATTGTTTTTACCGATGGCACAAGGGTAGGCGCGGTTTTGGATAGAAACGGCCTGCGTCCTGCGCGCTACATTGTTACAAAACAGGATCTTGTAGTTATGGCTTCAGAATTAGGAGTTTTAGATATTGCACCATCCGAGATTTTAATTTCTGGTAGACTAGAGCCGGGGAAGATGCTTTTTATTGATACCCAAGCTGGCTGGATTATCGAGGATGAAGAAATTAAGAAAATAATATTTTCTGTCAAACCTTATGGTAACTGGATACAAAAGAAGATGGTAGAGTTAGAGGCACTTCGTTTGCCTTTGCCGAAAGCAAAGGCAAACGAAACTGCGCCGGATATTTTGCCGCAGCTAAAGGCCTTTGGTTATACCCGCGAAGATTTAAAAGTCATCCTTAAGCCCATGGCCCAGAAGGCTAGCGAGCCGATTAGTTCCATGGGAGATGATACTCCGTATGCAGTACTCTCGGGGAAACCGCAATTACTTTACAACTACTTTCGGCAGTTATTTGCGCAGGTCACTAATCCGGCAATCGACCCTATTCGCGAGGAAATAGTGATGAGTTTAGAAACGTACTTGGGGCCAGAAGAAAATCTCTTATCTGAAACACCCCAGCATTGCCATAAGTTACGGGTAAAAAAGCCGATTCTCACCAATGAGGAACTGGAGAAGATTCGCCATATTCGGGTGAATGGCTTTAAAACTAAAACTATCCCTATTCTTTTCCGGGCAACTGATGGCAAAGATTTAAAGAATTCCCTGGATAATCTTTGTGCACAGGTGGCTTTGGCGATTAAGCGAGGGTTTACTTTTATGATCTTAAGTGATCGCGGCGCAAACAAAGACTATTGCGCTCTTCCGGCACTTTTAGCGGTGGGAGCAGTGCACCATTATTTAGTGCAAAAGGCTCTGCGTACCCGCGTCGGGATTATTGTAGAGAGTGCCGAACCGCGGGAGGTGCATCATTTTGCGCTTTTATTCGGTTATGGTGCGGACTGTATCAACCCGTATCTGGCTTACGCCGCAGTGGAATACCTGTTTCAGGAGAAAGAGTTGACACAAGATGCTTCTTTAGCGCTAAAAAATTATCGCAAGGCCGTAGAAAAAGGTATTTTAAAGATTCTTTCTAAAATGGGTATCTCCACTCTACAGAGCTACCGCGGGGCGCAGATCTTTGAGGCCTTAGGGCTAAATGAGGAAGTTATTGAGAGATGTTTTTGTGGGACCGTCTCCAGAATCGGCGGGATTGGTTTTGAAATGATTGCGCAAGAGACGATTTTAAGACACCACGAGGCTTATAGAGAAGATAATTTGGTAGTTCCTTATTTAGGTAATGACGGTATATATCAATGGAAAAAAGACGGCGAATTCCATTTATGGAACCCCGAGACCATTGCTGCTTTACAAGATGCGGTCTGGAAAAATGATTACCCAAAGTATAAAGAATTTGCGCAACTCGTGAATGACCAGGCAAAGAATCCGGTGACCTTGCGCAGTCTACTCAAATTCAAGAAAACTAATTCTATACCGATAGAAGAAGTAGAGCCAGTGGAAGAAATTGTCAGGCGTTTTGCTACTGGGGCAATGAGTTTTGGGTCTATAAGTAAAGAAGCGCACGAGACAATAGCCATTGCGATGAATAAATTAGGAGGACGGTCAAATACAGGAGAGGGGGGAGAAGATCCCCTGCGATTTAATCCGCTTCCTAACGGAGACTCAACTAGGAGTGCGGTAAAACAAGTTGCATCCGGACGGTTTGGAGTTACTACTAACTATTTAGTTAATGCCGATGAGTTGCAGATAAAGATTGCGCAAGGCGCAAAACCAGGCGAGGGCGGCCAACTCCCCGGACACAAAGTAAGTGTTACTATTGCCCGCACGCGTTATACCACTCCCGGTGTAACTTTAATTTCTCCTCCACCGCACCACGATATTTATTCCATTGAAGATTTGGCGCAGTTAATTTTTGATTTAAAAAATACTAACCCTCAGGCGCGGATTAGCGTGAAACTCGTCTCAGAAATTGGCGTAGGAACGGTGGCTGCGGGAGTAGCCAAAGGCCATGCGGATATGATTTTAATTTCTGGTGGAGATGGAGGAACCGGTGCTTCGCCGTTAAGCTCGATTAAACATGCGGGTCTTCCCTGGGAATTGGGTTTATCCGAGACCCACCAGACCTTGGTGTTAAATGATTTAAGAAGTAGAGTGCGTCTGCAAACTGACGGCCAGATGCGCACTGGCCGTGATGTCGCGATTGCTACTTTATTAGGAGCCGAAGAATTTGGTTTTGCTACTTCGGTTTTAATTGTTTTAGGTTGCGTGATGCTTAGGCATTGTCATCTGAATAACTGCTCACTAGGCATTGCTACGCAGGACGAAGTTTTATGCCAGAGATTCCGCGGTCGGCCCGAATACATTATTAATTATTTTCACTTTATGGCGCAGGAATTGCGCGAGATTATGGCCAGTTTAGGCATAAGAACCGTAGATGAGATGGTTGGCCGGACTCAAGTTCTAGAGCTAAATTCAGAGATTTTGCCTTGGAAGGCCAAAGGAATTGATTTTTCCAAAATTCTCTATCAGCCCGAGGTACCCGAAAGCGTAGAAACGCATTGTCTAATTAAACAGGATCATGGGATAGATGAAGTTTTAGATTTAAAACTAATTGCCAAAGCTTTAGATGCTTTAGAAAAAAGAGAGCCGGTACGTATGGAGTTACCTATTGAAAACACAAATCGCACTACCGGAGCAATGTTAAGCGGCAAGGTCTGTAAGATTTATGGAGAAGAAGGTCTGCCTGAGGATACCATTCACTGTAAATTTAAAGGAGTGGCCGGACAAAGTTTTGGGGCCTGGTTAGCAAGAGGCCTTACTTTTGAATTAGAAGGGTTAGCGAATGACTACGTAGGCAAAGGCATCTCTGGAGGAAAAATTATTATTTATCCTGACCGAGGAGCTGATTATAAAGCTGAAGAAAACATCATCATCGGTAACACTACTTTTTATGGCGCAATTTCAGGTGAGGCTTATATCCGGGGTGTAGCCGGAGAAAGATTCTGTATCCGCAATTCCGGTTTATTGGCAGTAGTAGAAGGCGTAGGCGACCACGGTTGCGAATATATGACCGGAGGAAGGGTGCTAGTTTTAGGTGCAACCGGCAGGAATTTTGCTGCGGGTATGTCTGGCGGCATTGCTTACATTTACGATATACCTAAGAGTTTTAAACAAAGATGTAATTTAGAGATGGTAGAACTGGAAGGGGTTTCGGTAGATGATGTAAAGAATATTTATGAACTATTGAAGAAGCATTATCAATACACACAAAGTCAAGTGGCGGAAAAAATTCTGGATAATTTTGGCCGGGAGATTAAGAAATTTATCAAGGTTATGCCTCGAGAGTATAAACGGGTTTTAGAGAAGAAGGAAGTAGAAGAGGAATTAGAGTTAGCTGAGGTCTTAGATGGGTGATGTGCGGGGTTTTTTAAAAGTAAAAAGGCAAGCGGCAAAATACCGACTAGTTTGCGAGCGGATAAAGGATTACCGGGAAGCAATGCTTTTACGTAGCGATAAAGATTCCGAAGAGCAGGCCTCGCGCTGTATGGATTGCGGCACGCCTTTCTGCCATTGGGGTTGCCCCATTGGTAATTATATTCCGGAGTGGAATGACTTAAGTTTCCGTGGCCGGTGGCAGGAGGCATTTCAATTACTCAGCGCGACGAATAACTTCCCGGAGATTACCGGAAGGTTATGCCCGGCGCTGTGCGAATATGCTTGTGTTTTAGGAATCAATGACGATCCGGTAACAATTCGGGAGAATGAATTAAATATTATTGAATACGCCTTTGGAGCCGGTCTAGTTAAACCGCATCCACCCAAGAGACGCTCAGGGAGAGAAATTGCCATTATTGGTTCTGGGCCTGCGGGTTTGGCTTGCGCTGACCAGTTAAATCAAGCCGGGCATTTGGTCGTAGTTTTTGAAAAGGATGAGCAAGTCGGCGGGATGTTACGTTACGGGATCCCTGATTTTAAACTCGAAAAATGGATTCTTGATCGTCGCTTGGAGATTCTAAAGAAAGAAGGAATTGTCTTTGCAAGGGGAATGAATGTGGGTGTAGATTATCCAGTAAAAAAGTTAAGTAAAGATTTTGCTGCTGTCTGCCTTGCTACTGGTTCGCGCGTCCCACGAGATTTAAAGATCGAAGGCAGGCAATTAAAATGGATCCATTTTGCTTTAGATTATTTAATTCAGGCGAATATTAGGGTGAGTGGCCAAAAATTAGCGGCGGATAAATTAATCGATGCCAAGGATAAAAAAGTGGTGGTTATCGGTGGAGGGGATACAGGTGCGGATTGCATAGGAACAGCTCACCGCCAAGGCGCAAAATGCGTGGTGCAGATAGAGCTTTTAGCTAAACCACCAGAATGTCGGACGCCAGATTATCCTTGGCCAAATTATCCTTTACTTTGTAAAACTTCCACTAGCCATGAAGAAGGCGGAATAAGGGAGTGGTCGGTTTCTACCAAAAAGTTTATAGGAGAAAAGGGTTGGGTAAAAAAACTTTTCTGTCAGAGAGTAACCCAAGAGGCATCTGACAGAAAAGTTGAAATTGAAGCAGATTTAGTCATTTTAGCCCTGGGATTCCTGCATGCTGAACACAACGGCTTAGTCGGAGATTTAGGTTTAGAACTTGATAGCAAAGGGAACGTAAAAACCGATGAGAATTATATGACGAAGGTTCAAGGAGTATTTTCTGCCGGAGATATGCATCGGGGTCAATCCTTAGTTGTTTGGGCTATCTCAGAAGGAAGAAGAGTCGCCTATTCTATAGATAAATATTTAATGGGAGAAACCTATTTGCCGAAGATGTAAATCTTAAAAATTGACATCTTCTGCAGATATGGTATATTTATAAATGGTAATTCAAAGTAAGAATTTACCTAAATTAAACAAAGGCGTTTTAAGGCCAGACTATCGGCGCTAAACGCCTTTTTTATTGAGGCCACAACTTATGGAGCAGCAGTTTTAATTTTGGCGACATAAGTTGTACGGCCGAAATAATCCCGCCCTTTCGTTCAAGTAGTTTAGGCATAAGGTAAGAAAGGGCGGGATAAGGAAGTTTTTATGGCAAAGTACATATTTGTAACCGGTGGCGTGATATCAAGCTTGGGTAAAGGGATTACTTCTGCTTCGATCGGTAAGATTCTGGAATCTCGAGGATTGAAAGTTACTCTGATGAAATTCGATCCCTATATTAATGTTGACCCCGGCACAATGAATCCTTATCAGCACGGCGAGGTCTATGTTACCGAGGACGGAGCAGAAACAGATTTAGACTTAGGTCATTATGAAAGATTTACCCAAGCCAACACTACCAAGTTCAATAACGTTACTACTGGTCAAGTCTATAATGCCGTGATCTCCAAAGAAAGACACGGTGATTATTTAGGAAAGACCATTCAGGTCATCCCCCATATTACTAACGAAATAAAAGAGAGGGTTAAAAAAGTAGCTTTAGTTTCTGACGCAGACGTGGTAATCGTTGAAATTGGTGGAACAGTAGGCGATATTGAAAGTCTACCTTTTTTGGAAGCGGCAAGGCAATTCAGATTAGATATAGGATATGATAATGTACTTTATGTACATGTTACGCTAATTCCTTATGTAAAAGTGGCGGATGAGATAAAGACTAAGCCTACTCAGCATAGCGTAGGCACGTTACGTGAAATCGGAATCCAACCAGATATATTAATCTGTCGAACAGAAAAGACGTTATCAGAAGAGGTAAAAGAAAAAATATCTCTATTCTGTAATGTCAGGAAAGAAGCAGTAATTGAGGCAAGAGATGTGGAGTCCATTTACCAGATACCCCTGGTATTTAAGAAGCAAATCCTGGATGAGATAATTTTAAGTCATTTTAAGTTAATTTGTAAATTCTCAGATTTAAAAGATTGGGAGAAAAATGTTGTAGAAAAAGTGATTAATCCCCGAAACATTGTAACTATTGCCTTGGTGGGTAAATATATTACCTTACAAGATGCCTATAAATCCATATATGAGGCATTAGTGCATGCTGGTATTGCCAATAATTGTAAAGTTGAGATTGAACGGGTAGATTCTGAAGATATTGAGAAGAAAGGTGCGGATAAACTTTTAAAGGGTGTCTCGGGAGTGCTTGTACCGGGTGGTTTTGGTTATCGGGGAATTGAAGGTAAGATTAAAGCGATTAAATTTGCGCGTGAAAATAAAGTTCCCTTTTTGGGACTTTGCCTGGGAATGCAATGTGCCGTGATAGAATTTGCGAGAGATGTATGTGGCTTAAAAGAGGCCAATTCCACTGAATTTAAGTCTAAGACAAAATATCCGGTAATCAGTTTGTTAGCAGAGCAAAAAAAGGTTAAGGATTTGGGTGGGACAATGCGCCTGGGAGCATACCCCTGTAAAATTAAAAAGAATACCTTAGCCTTCAGAGTTTTTGGCAAGACTTTAATTTGGGAGCGGCACCGGCATAGGTATGAGTTTAACAACAAATATAGAAAATTATTAGAGAAAAAAGGTATGATTCTTTCTGGGATTTATCCGAAGAAAAATTTAGTTGAGATAATAGAGTTAAAGAATCACCCTTATTTTATTGCCGTGCAGTTTCATCCGGAATTTAAATCCAAACCCGATAAGGCGCACCTGTTATTTAGGGAATTTATAAAGTCGGCGTTGGAAAGGCAAAATAGAAAATAGTTATGGATGTGATCTTAGCTTTAGAAGACGGAACGATATTTAGAGGTGAATCTTTCGGCGCTACTGGTGAACGATACGGTGAAGTAGTTTTTAATACCAGCATGACTGGATATCAAGAAATTCTTACTGACCCTTCTTATAAAGGCCAGATTGTAACCATGACCTATCCTTTGATTGGCAACTACGGGATAAACTCAGAAGATATAGAATCGCGTAAACCTTTCGTGGAAGGTTTTGTGGTCAAAGAATGCAGTAAGAAAGCCAGTAACTGGCGGGCGCAAAAAACATTAGACGTGTATCTCAAGGAAAATAATATCTTAGGTATTGAGGGAATAGATACACGTACCCTTACTTTACATATCCGAGAAGCCGGAGCAATGAAAGCGGTTTTATCTACTGAAGATTTGGATGAAGAAAGTTTAATTAAAAAGGCTAAGAGTTCGCTGGGTTTAATAGGCGTAGATTTAGTCCAAGATGTTACTGTAGGTAGGAAATACGTTTGGTCGCAGCTCAAGACTAAAGGGTATCATAAGGTAGTCGTTCTTGATTGCGGAGTAAAATATAATATTTTAAGAAAACTTCTGGAAAATAAATGTCAGGTTATAGTTGTACCTGCTAATACAGAAGCTAGCGAGATTCTAAAGATGAAGCCTGATGGGTTATTGCTTTCTAATGGCCCAGGAGATCCCGCGGCAGTTAAATATGTTATTGAAACAACCAGAAGATTAATCGGAAAACTGCCGATATTCGGCATTTGTTTAGGGCATCAGATGTTAGGGCTTGCTTTCGGAGGCAAGACCTACAAACTTAAATTCGGCCATCACGGCGCAAATCATCCGGTTAAGGAGCTAAAGACCGGCAAGGTTTCTATTACGGTTCAGAACCATGGATTCTGCGTGGATATAGATTCCTTAAATAAAAAAGATATAGAAATCACTCATATCAATCTTAACGACCAGACCTTAGAGGGAATCCGGCATAAGAAATTACCTATATTTTCCGTGCAGTTCCATCCAGAAGCTTCAGCAGGTCCGCATGATGCAGGGTATCTATTCAGAGAGTTTATCAAGATGATGGAGAAACATGCCTAAAAGAACCGATATAAAAAAGATCTTAATCATTGGCTCTGGCCCGATTGTAATCAGTCAGGCCTGTGAATTTGACTATTCCGGAACCCAAGCCTGTAAGGTTTTAAAACAGGAAGGTTATAAGATAATTTTGGTGAATTCAAATCCCGCCACTATTATGACCGATCCAGAGATGGCAGATAGTACATACGTTGAACCGATAACTGTAGAAACAATAGCTAAAGTTATTGCCAAAGAAAGGCCCGATGCACTTCTTCCTACCTTAGGAGGTCAGACTGCTTTAAATACTGCGGTGGGATTAGCTGAAAAAGGCATATTAAAAAAATATAAGGTGGAGACTATTGGAGCCAATATAAAGGCGATAAAAAAAGGTGAGGATAGGCAATTATTTAAAGAGGCGATGACAAGAATTGGTTTAGACCTCCCGAAAAGCGATAGAGCCTATAATTTAAAAGAAGCCTGTGAAGTGACCAAAATTATAGGATTTCCGGTAATTATTCGTCCCAGTTTTACTTTAGGAGGAACAGGTGGTAGTGTTGCTTATAATATAGAGGAGTTTAAAGAATTAGCAAAGCATGGCCTTGAATCAAGTATGATTAGCGAGATTCTTATTGAGGAATCGGTTATCGGTTGGAAGGAATTCGAGTTAGAAGTAATGCGGGACATAAAGGATAATGTGGTAATAATTTGCTCCATTGAGAATTTTGATCCAATGGGAATCCATACCGGAGATAGCATCACTGTAGCACCTGTCCAGACATTGACCGATAAAGAATATCAGAAGATGCGGGATGCCGCGATAGCTTGTATCAGAGAAATCGGCGTAGAAACAGGCGGTTCTAATATCCAATTTGCTGTTCATCCTGATACCGGGAGAATGGTTATAATTGAAATGAATCCGAGAGTTTCCCGGAGTTCTGCATTAGCCTCTAAGGCAACCGGTTTTCCTATTGCTAAGATTGCAGCAAAATTAGCCGTAGGTTATACTCTGGATGAAATTCCTAATGACATCACCAAAAAAACTCCAGCCTGTTTTGAGCCTACTATTGATTACTGTGTAGTAAAAATCCCCCGTTTTACCTTTGAGAAGTTTCCTTCTGCTGATTCTACCTTAACCGTCTCTATGAAATCTGTGGGTGAAGTCATGGCTATTGGTCGGACCTTTAAAGAAGCGTTGCAGAAGGCTTTGCGTTCTTTAGAGATTGGATTGAGCGGTTTAGAAGATTTAAAACATAAACCTTCTAGTGATGAATTAAAAAATCATTTAAGAATTCCCAATGCCTTAAGAATTCTTTATATTAAGCATGCCCTCAAAGAAGGATGGAGCATAAAAGAGATTTATCAGATGACTCGGATTGACCCTTGGTTTTTGGAAAACATTCGACAGATTGTGGAATTGGAAGGACAGATAAAGACGGAATTGAAATTGAGCGATGAGAAAAGTTCGGTTGATTTACTAAAGAAAGCAAAAGAATTCGGTTTTTCAGATTTACAGATCGGTCGTTTATTAAACCAGAGCGAATATGCTATCAGAAAGTGGCGCAAAGACGTAGGGATAAGGCCAGATTACAAACTGGTAGATACTTGTGCGGCAGAGTTTCAGGCACATACTCCTTATTATTATTCAACTTACGAACAAAATTAAGTTTTGAAAGGACATAAAAATGTGCGGGATATTTGGGGTATATCCACATAAAGATGCAGCGCAGCTGAGCTGCTTAGGCCTTTATGCACTCCAGCATAGAGGAGAAGAATCAAGTGGAATAATCACGCGTAATGGCAAGAAGGTACATTTACATAAAGCATTGGGTTTAGTGAGTGATGTTTTTGATGAAAGTATTATTCGCAGTCTCCGTGGTGAACTGGCAGTAGGGCATGTACGTTATTCAACCACAGGAAGTAGTAATATCAAGAATACCCAACCCTTTTACGTAAAATCAAAAATTGGCGATATCGCCATTGCGCATAACGGAAATCTTACTAATACGTTAAGTCTGCATCGGGAATTAGAGAACAAAGGTGCTCTATTTCAGACGAGTATGGATTCTGAAATTGTTGCCCACCTCCTAGCGCATAGTCAAAAGAATGATATAAAAGAGGCAATCATCTGGTCGCTCTCTAAATTAGAAGGGGCTTATTCTTTAGTATTGATGCTCAATGATATTCTAATTGGAGCCAGGGATACATTCGGCTGGCGGCCGTTGTGTTTAGGCAAATTAGATGGGGCACATGTATTAGCCAGCGAAACTTGTGCCTTAGATTTAATTGGCGCTAAATATATAAGAGATATACAAGCCGGAGAGATTGTGTTTATCTATAAAGATAAGATAGAATCTCTTACGTCTCCCAAGAAGACAGCCCATGCCTTTTGTATTTTTGAATATATCTATTTTGCCAGGCCCGATAGTAATATTTTTGAACATAATGTGTACATAACGCGTAAAAGACTTGGGGCGCAATTAGCAGCTGAATTTCCCGCTGAGGCAGATTTGGTAATGCCTATTCCTGACTCAGGCACATATGCGGCTTTAGGATTCTCTGAGGCCGCAAAGATTCCTTTTGAATACGGAATGATTCGCAATCATTATATTGGAAGAACGTTTATTCAACCCACTCAGGATCTACGTGATTTTCGAGTGAAGATAAAACTTAACCCTTTAAAAGAAGTATTGAACGGTAAAAGAGTAGTCATAGTTGAAGATTCCATTGTGCGCGGCACGACTAGTAGAATGCGCGTAAAAACCTTGCGTCAGGCAGGAGCAAAAGAGTTACATATGCGGGTAAGTTGTCCACCGCTTAAATTTCCTTGTTTTTACGGGATAGATTTTCCTACTAAAAAAGAACTTGTTGCTTCTAAACATGATATCGATTGGATTAGAGACTTTATCGGTGCAGATAGTTTAAAATATTTGAGTCTAGAAGGAATGTTAAACTCTATGCCTCTTCCAAAAGAACATTTCTGTACTGCTTGTTTTACAGGTAAATACCCCATTAATCACGCATGCCATCTCTCTAAAAACATTCTGGAAAAATAAAAGTCTATTCATGTTTTTTTGTGTCTTGTCCACCTCTCTAAGGCGAACAAAAAGTAACGCCTCATCTCTCAAATAGTTACGCCATTTCCAGCCAAAAATGACCGGACAAAACGGACATTTTTTGCGAGGAATTGCCTCTCTAAAGCCAAAATATTCTTGATATATTAAGGTATTAAGCCTATAATTAACCTTGTGAATTCAAGAGAGGTTTCCCCTCATGGAATAGGAGAGGGACCCCATTTTTTCCAGTATTCTTAATAGCTAGAAAATTTGGGTCCTGAGCTCTGAGCGAAACGAAGAGCGCAGGACCTTACTCTTAATCCCCATGCCCTGGCACATCTACATCATCAAATGCAAAGACGGTAAACTTTATACAGGTATTACCAATAATCTCGAGCGCAGAATCAAAAACCACAACTGCGGCAACGGAGGAAGATTTACTAAATATAGAGCCCCGGTCAAATTGCTCTATACCGAAGATTGCCTGAATAGGCCGGCAGCGTTAATACGGGAAGCGCAGATTAAGCGCCTCGAAAGACCCCAAAAACTCGCCCTCATCAAAGCAGCATAATAACTTTAAAAAGGACTGTTCCTGATATTATCTTTGACAAGGTCGAATTTTATGGTATAATAAAACCAGTTAAAGATTAGGAAATCTTACAGCCGTAAAGGGCATGACGACTAACCTTTACGGTTTTTTTATTTTGTGCGCAAACTTCGGCACAGGGCTGTTTAAATGAATAAGGAGTAAATATCAAAAAAGTTAAGACTTCATATAAAGGTAGGAAATGCAAATTTCCTCATTGCAAGCACATCTTAAGCATCTATAATCATGAAGCATATTGTCATCTCCACCTTGGCCTGATTGTCAAGGAGCATAAGTAGAAGGTTTCTAAATCATGATGATGCATAAGACGACGCATACAAACAGTCTCTTGCAAGGGAATATTCAACCCGACAGAAATTTCTACGGGTTGGGTATTGCCCCGAAGATTCTCGATATCCTTGCGCAGATAAAGTTTAAGGTTCCCACACCCATTCAGTTCAAGGCGATTCCTCTGGCGATTGAAGGTAAAGATGTTATCGGTATTGCGCAGACCGGCACCGGCAAGACTCACGCCTTTGCCATTCCTATGTGTCAGCGCCTTGCGCAGAGGAAGGGGGTCGGTTTGGTCCTTGCGCCTACGCGCGAATTGGCCATTCAGATTGACGAGGCTTTTCAGGGAATCGCTCATTCATTCGGGATGAAGACCGCCTGCCTTATTGGCGGCGCTCCTATGCAGGGGCAGATACAGGCGTTGCGTAAAAACCCCCGTATAGTTATTGCAACTCCGGGGAGGCTTATAGATCATATGAGCCATTGGAATTTTCTCCCGGATAACGTAACGATGCTTGTCCTTGATGAAGCCGACCGAATGCTCGATATGGGGTTTGCCCCGCAGATTGCAAGAATCCTGCGTTTCCTACCGAAAGACAGGCAGACTATGCTTTTTTCGGCGACTATTCCCAAAGAGATTATGGAGATCGCGGCTAAATATATGAAGCTACCTGTTTCTGTTGAGATTGCCCCGTCAGGGACTACGGTAGAAAGCGTAACCCAGGAATTATTTATCGTAAAGAAAGAAGCCAAGCCGCGGCTCCTCGGTAAATTACTGGCGCAATATCACGGCTCAATTCTTTTGTTCTCCCGCACAAAGCATAATGCGCGTAAGATCATGATGTCAGTTCGGGATATGGGATATAGCGCGGCAGAAATGCACTCTAACCGTTCTCTGGGACAGCGCCGTGAAGCACTAGAGGGTTTTAAGTCAGGCAGGTATAGGGTGCTTGTTGCTACCGATATTGCTGCCAGGGGAATTGATGTGATCGGCATAGAACTAGTTATTAATTATGACCTTCCGGAAGACGCAGAAAATTATGTGCATCGAATCGGCCGTACAGCGAGAGCGGGGTGCCGTGGACATGCGATTTCTTTTGCCACGCCCGACCAGAACCGCGATGTCCGGGATATTGAAAAACTTATAAGGTCTACTCTCTCTGTATCGAAGCATCCCGAAATTCCTTCTGAGAAGTTTGTGGAGCCCGGGCATGAGGCTTTGCAAAGGAACTTAAAACGGCATCAAAATCAAAGGCGGTATAAGTTTCGCCGCTTTTGAGCTTTTGCCGGGGTTGCTTAAGGTGTTGTGTTTTGCCTCATCATAAATAGTTTGCAGAAAGCGGTTGTTTGAAGTAAAATCTTTAACTACGCGGTATCACCATGCGGGGAGGTACCCAATTCTATCGGATGAATTGGTGCCCCGCCTTCTGCGGGGATTAAGGAGAGTATTTTGACCAGAGATAATTATTCATATAAAAAGCATCAGAAAGAATTGGCCAGGAAAAAGAAGACAGAGGAAAAGAAACAAAGAAAACTGGAGAAAAAAGCGATGGAGGCTGGCCTTGAGTCTGGGCAGGTCCCCAAGACCCAAGTCGCCTTAGAATAAATAAATACTTGCAATCTAATTTAGAAGCCCTATAATCACAACTCAAGGCTAAATCTTTAGTAGAAATAAAAAAGGCACCCAAATATATCTAGGCACCCAAACATAAAGGATTGTTTGGTGTCCAACTTTCTGTGTGGAGTATTTGGTGCCCATAACTATGGGAGGAAGCATGGGATATCAGGGTGGTGGTGGAGGTGGATACGGCGGGCCACGGGAGATGCACAAGGCAGTTTGCTCGGAGTGCAAGAAAGAGTGCGAAGTCCCGTTTAAACCCAGAGATGATCGTCCGATATACTGCAAGGATTGTTATTCAAAGCGCAAGAACGAAGGCCGTTAACTGTAGCAAAAGTGATACAATAAATACAGTAATAGCGTAGAAGTCTAAAACCGCAAGGATAGGATACTTGGCCTTGCGGTTTTCTAATGGTATAATAACATATCATTGTGAGTTTGTAAGGGGTAAAAAAGGAGGAATTAAAATGAACAGCTGTATGAGATGCGGAGAGAAATTATCACATAATTATTTGGTAGCAATATTTACGATTATAAATGAAAAAAGAGAAAGAGTAATAGTATGTTTAAAATGCAAAGAAATTTTAAATAAAAAAGGAAAGTAAGGGGGAGGGATGAAGACGATTGATTGCCTGAAATGCAGACGGAAAAATTCTTGTTGTGATTTTGGGGTATGGGTAGATTTAGAAGAAGCTAAAAAAATATTATTCCTCGGATTAAAAGGGGATTTTTATCATCTTGAGAAGGATAAAAGTTTTCCTTCCGGATATAAAGTCGGAACGAGCTATGAAGATAATCACTGTTCTTTCCTTACCCCGAAAGGGCTATGTGCCATTCACAAAGTTGATTATAATTTGAAACCGGATCACTGTAGACAATTCCCATACGAAAACGGAAAATTATCGCCGTTTGCAGACGTATTATGCTCGGTGGTTAAATCAAGAAGAAAAATGGAGCCCGCCCGGGCTAAAGTCCTGGAGACCCAAGGGCCCCAAAAGCTGGATACTCCGCGGTTTAGGCCGCGGAGTACAAAGAAAAAAACCGGATAGATTAAAATGAATATTTTTGTGGGTAATTTGTTGTTTGAGGCCACTGAAGGCGATGTAAAGAAGCTCTTTGAAGGTTATGGGTTTGTCGCTTCTGTGGCGATCGTGATGAGTAAGGGAAAAAAGGCGCCTAGGTCAAGAGGGTTTGGTTTTGTCCAGATGCCTGATGAGCAGCAGGCGCTCGCTGCGATAGCCGCTATCAACGGCAAGGAATTCATGGGCCGGGTTCTTAATGTCAGTCCGGCGCATCCTAAAACAGAAGCTAAAGATGAGAGTGAGTTAAAAGAGAAGAGGCAGCCGAAGGTAAGGATTGAAGACGAACAGTATCCCAGAGAAGAAAAAGAAGAGAAGAAAATTTGGGGTAATTCAACCCTTAGAAAGCCAGGGACATATAAAGGTGGCAGGCGCACGCGTAGCTATATGAATCGGCAGGTTTTAGCCGGAGTGCAGGAAGAGGCTAAGCCACGGCGTAGGAGCCAAGACAATCCTATGCGGTGGCGTAAAAGGGGAGCTCAGTCGAGGCCTTGGCAGAAAAACCCTGATCAGCATAAACCTTGGAAGAAAGCCGAAGGCGAGTCTAAGCCTTGGCGCAAATCCGAGGGTGGTATTAAGCCTTGGAAGAAACCCCCAGGAGATGCTAAACCTTGGAGTAAAAGCAGTGGGCGTCCGCAAAAATCCAGGTTTAAAGGCCGCAAAAAACCGGGTGGCTATAAAAGATGAAGTTAAAGTTACGGGAAGATTAATTTATGGTATAGGAAAGTATAAAATACTTTCCTAACCACTGAAAATAACCTAAATAGTCATCACATAAGGAAATTTTCTTGATGGTTGGGCTGGGGAAGGAAAAGGCGCTGCGGGAGATGATGACGCGCTTGGGCGTGCGCGAAGAGGATATTGTCGAGAGATTCATCCGCGCGCAGGGACCCGGGGGGCAGAATGTCAATAAAGTTTCCACCTGCGTCTACCTGCGTCATCTCCTTACGGGGATTGAAGTCAAGTGCCAAGAGGAGCGCTCCCAGGCTCAGAATCGGTATCGCGCCCGGCAGATCCTGCTTGAGAAGATTGAGCGTGCGGTCCTGGGAAAACTTTCTGAAGAACAAAAGCGTATCGAGAAGATCCGCCGGCAGAAACGCAGAAGGTCCCGCCGGATGAAATTAAAGATGCTGGAATCAAAGCGGCGTCATGCCGCAAAGAAGTTACTTCGGGCTAGCGTGCGGGAAACCGGGGATTGACCGGTTACTTTATTCCCAGCTCTCAGGAGTCCGGTAATTCGCTATAAAATACCCCTCTTTAGAGCAGATAATCCTTGTCATAATCGGGTAAGGCCTATATAATGGTAGGTAGGAATTATTAAAGGAGGTGCACATGTTTTGGGTTTTAGCGCCTGTAGCTGTTGTAATTGTACTGTTTGGGATCAGAATTGTATCGCAATGGCAGGTTGGTGTAGTTTTCCGTCTGGGCAGATATGTCAGACAAATTAAGCCGGGGCTAAACATTATCATCCCGGTTTTAGAATATGTAAGTTACGTTGATATGCGTGTTCGTACAATGGATGTCGTTCCTCAAGAAATTATGACTAAAGATTCAGTTCCGGTTAAAATCGACGCCGTAGTCTATTATAAAATTTTTGATGCTCCAAAGTCGATTATTGCAGTTGAAAATTTTCAATTGGCTTCGACCTTATTAGCTCAGTCTAAGTTAAGAGATGTTTTGGGTAAATATGATTTAGACACTCTTTTAGCTAATAAAGATCAGATTGGTAAAGAGGTGTTAGAAATATTGCAGGGGCCGACGGATGAATGGGGTATTTCAATAATCAGCGTTGAAATCAAGAATATCGAAATACCGGATAACATGAAACGTGCAATGGCTAAAGAAGCTGAAGCTATCCGCGAGAAGAGATCACGGTTAGTCAAGGCATCAGCCGAACAGGAAGCAAGTAAGATGTTTACGGAAGCAGCTAAAGTTATCTCCGAATCGCCCAATGCCTTAATTTTAAGACAATTGCAAACTTGGCAAGAAATTGGTGCCGAACAAAATAGTTTGATTATCCTCGTGCCGACGGAGTTTGCCCAGGTTATAAAGAATTTAGGGGCCAGTAAAAAAGAATAGCTGATTAAGGGCATTAGTACACCTTTAGTAAGCAAGAGAAGAGGTAAAAAATATGAGAAGCAAAGCTTTTAGTTATATTATGCTTGGTCTGTTAGCGTTTATTTTTTTAGTTTCGAGGAATGTAAGGGCAGCTGAAGACCAAGAAGTTAATACTCGTCAAATGAGTGGCAAAGTAATAACATTTACTGATGAAAGTATTACAATAGTTGATGAGTCAGCCGAACCGGACACGGCTCTTGCTCTGCCCCATCGCTTTATAATAGATAAAAAGACAGTGATTGATGGAAATATTGCTGAAGGAGCAAAAGTTACCATAACTTATATTATAGAAGCGGCGGACAAAACATATATTAAAAGGCTTGCCTTGAAGATTAAAGTTATAGCAAGCGATAAACAAGGGGGTTAGCTGAAACTTAAGATAACTCTCTAAAATTAGTTGGGTCGTCCATAAGTTAAACTCAATTCAATAGAGGTGAAACCATGGAATATAAAAATAAAATGAAAGCGCTGGAAATTCAAGATGCCCTTGAATACACCAAGAGTATCATAAATACCGTGCGTGAACCCTTAATAATTCTGTATGAGGATTTAACCGTAGCCTTAGCTAATCGCTCCTTCTATCAGGGCTTCAAGGTAAAGCCTAAGGAAACCGAGGGGCAACTTATCTATGATTTAGGGAATCGCCAATGGGATATTCCGAAACTGCGAGAGTTGCTGGAGGATATCCTTCCTAAGACCACAAGTTTTGATAACTTTGAGGTTGAGCATGATTTTCCTGATATCGGCAAGCGAATAATGCTCCTGAATGCCTGCCGAATTTATCTGGAGGCCAATCGCACGAAGTTAATCATACTTACTATTGAAGACATCACCGAACGCAACAAGATAGAGGAGCTCCGCGAGAAGATAAGGGATTTAGAAGCACAGTTAAAGAAGAATCCGTAAGCTTTAAGCTAAAATCCAGCCAAAATCCCCGTTAGATTTAGCCACTTTCTACGTCATAAGATTTCCGGATGATTTTATGTTTCAACTGATTCCTGCCGAGAGAATGGAAAACTCGCCAATTTATTTTGGAACTTTTTCTCTCACTTTGTTGTCTAATAGATAAGAAAGGAGAAAAGGAGGATAAAGATGAATAAAAGAACTTTTGCAAGCAAGTTTTGGTTAGCGGCATTCCTTAGTTTAATTCTTATTATTCCTTCTACAGATGCATTTGCCCGGGGCCAGTCTAGGCCTATGCCTTCCAGATATGAAAACGTGAGGGTCGGCCGCGAAAGATACCATTATCGTGATGGCAGATTCTACAGGCTGGGTTTCTTTGGTTTTTGGTTTTTTGCTGTCCGCCCACCCATTGGAGTAATTATTAGGGTTCTTCCGGTTGGCCGCAGAACAATTATAGTCGGGGGCATCCCATACTATTATTATGACGATATTTATTACAGAGATTGTCCTTTAGGATATATTGTTGTTCCGGCACCCGTAGTGAATCCGAATGTAGTTGCACCGCCTCAAAACTTATATGGCGAAACAGTGACTATAAATGTCCCCAATTCAAACGGCAGTTTTACTCCTATTACTTTGGTCAAGCGCGGCAATGGTTACGTAGGACCCCAAGGAGAATATTACCCAGGGCATCCGACTGTCGAACAGCTAAGAGCACTGTATGGAAATTAAGTTAATGCCCGCGTAGGCTTAAGAATATTCTTGATGCACTGAAGTATCCTAGATATAATTGCCCTGAGTGAGCATTCAGGGCAATTATTATATCAGGAAACTTTTCTAGCCTAAATTTTGTCAAATATATTGGGAGAATAGAAAATGAACGATATTACCCCGGATATATTAAAGAGCACTTCCCAGGGGGATCTAGGCGCCTTTGAACAGGTGTATAAGGCGTTCAGTAATTTTGTCTATAATGTGGCTTTCAGGGTTAACCGCAATAGTGCAGATGCAGAGGAAGTCACTCAGGATGTTTTTATGAAGGTATACCATAACTTAAAAGGGTTTCAGTTCCATTCAGCATTCAAGACATGGCTATATAGGATTACCGTGAACACGGCGATTAACTATTACCGTAAGTCCAGAAAAGAAGGAAAGGATAGAGTAGATTATGATAGCGTAGTAGATTCACTTGCGGCTGAGCGCTCAACCGTGGAAGAGGTTATCCAAGGCGATAATGAAACCCGACTCCAGGAGCTATTAAAGATTTTAAGTCCAAAGTATAAGGCCTGCCTGGTATTACGGGAGATTGAAGGATTAAGTTACCAGGAGATTGCCGCTAGCTTAAAAATTCCCATAAATACCGTGCGTTCCCGCCTGAAACGGGCGCGCCAGGCGTTACTAGGGAAAGGAAAAAAGGAGAAGTAGAAGATGCGGTGCAGAAAAATCCAGGAATTACTTAAGACCGATTATTTAGACGGCGAAGTTAGCCAAAAACAAGAGCAGGAAATCAAGGAGCATCTGGCGCGTTGTCCGAAGTGTCGCCAATTAGAAGAAGAACTGCAATCCCAGCGCAGGCTTTTTCAAAAGGCCAAGCAGCAAAAGGTGCCTGAACGCGTATGGCATAATATTCGTGACGCCATCATTACAGAAGGCTTAAATGAAGAGGAGAGCCTAAGCGCAGGCGTCTTTGAGCGGTTAAGAAAATATTTATTCGCTCCTAAACCGGCATTTGTCTTAGCCACTACCCTTGCAGTAGCAATCTTTTTTGCCTTTTTAGCCGGTGTCTTCATTCAGAAGAAGCAATCTCTAAGCAAAGAGAATATACCAGAGACTGATATAGCTGTTTATAGTCTAAGTAGCGCAAGCGATGTTTCACTTTATGAACTGGGAACAGATATAGAGGAATATTTTTTATGAGGGAACTTTTTTAGGGGGCTTATGCGTCTAAGTTAATGAAAAGGAGGCACACGATGAGGAAGATAAAATTAATCATTATCGGTTTAGCAGTAGTTTTCCTTGCCACAAGTACTGTATATGCCCAGATGCCAGGCCAAAGGCAAAAGCCCCCCGATGAATCCAGGGGTCGCATGGCGAAAGAACTGAATCTGACTCAGGAACAACAGGTTAAACTAGAAGCCAATCGCAAGGCGCAACGCCAAGAAGTAAATAAGCTACTTACGGCAATAAAGGAGAAACAAGCGCAATTAGGAGAAGAATTGAAGAAGCCCGGTGTCACCAGAGCCGCAATTCAACCGCTGGCAAACGAGATTAAATCCTTGCAGGCGCAGTTGATGGATTCCCGGCTAAACGGTATTTTTGCGGTAAAGAAAATTTTTACGCCTGAGCAGTTTGCTAAGTTTCAGCAGATGACAGAGAAGCGGCAAGAAAACAGAAAAGGTCATTTTCAAGACTGGCGCAAAAGATGGATGGGGCGATAAAGAACCTCTCCCTTTAAATTTTAAGCCCGTAACCAAAAGTTACGGGCTTTTTATTTTAGCGGGTCCTGTTCTTCGCCTGTTTCTCGCTAAATTACTTACCATTTTAGAATTGATTTTTATATACCACAGTGGTATCATTTATCTATACACAAAAGAGTGGTTATGAGGTTTAAATAGGTTAAATCTAAGGCAATCTCTAAAATAGGGGGTTGCTTTGCTTATTCTTTAAAGGAGACATTATGAATTTTATATTTCTATTTATAATAATCGCTATAGGGCTTATTTTATGGCAGAAGCGGAATATTAAAATAGCAAAAGCAAACCGTTTGTCAGAAGAAAAAAGACAGAAAGAATATCTCAAGGCAGAGGAAGAAAAAAAGCTTCGAGCAAGAGAAGAAATGCTTGAACAAAGAGAAGAAAGAAAACATCAGGCAGAAGATGAAGAGACGGATCGTAAGGCTAGAGTAGAGGGGAAGTTTAGAGAAGAGGAATTAAGGCGCAAGATAAAAGATAGGAAAGATCATGAGTTAGAGGAAGAGAAGCGTAAAATAGAAGAAAATGAAAAAAATCAATAAAAAACAATTAGTAGTTGTCTTAGGTTTGATTTCGTATGTAGCTGGTGGATTAATTGTGGTAGTTTTTAATTTAGAAACATTTATCAAAATTCTCCAATCACAAATTAATCTTTTTATCCCTATCTTAAAGACATACATTCCCATTTTAATCTTCGGTATTTTTTTAATCTATCTTTTAAGAGATAAGAATAAATGAAGATATGAGGAATAATTGTGGAAAGGACGCTGAAGGAGAAATAAGATGAAAAAACCAATCTATCTATTCGTTATGGTAATGTTAGTGAGTGGGTGCGCGACTACTGCAAAATATGAGGCAAAATTAAATACCTGGATTGGGGCAAGCGAAGATTCTTTGATTGCTTCTTGGGGAGTTCCTGATAAGACCTATGAGATGCGCGAGGGTAAAAAGGCTATTGAGTACATGCATAAAAACACAGTTCAAACCGGCGGTTACACCTATACCACGCCACAAACAACCTATGCGTCCGGCAAGATAGGAGATAAATCTTATAGCGGAACCTCTACCACCTATGTAACAGAGACAGAGCCAATTCGCAAGTATAGATTGTCTTGTAAGACCAGTTTTATCATAGATAAGACCGGGAAAGTAGTAAGTTGGCACCACGAAGGAAATGATTGTGTTTCCAATTAGAAGTGGCCGCTTATAATACTTTGTCCTCCTACGCCTACGGCTTCGGAGGATTAATTCGCACAATAACTTACTCACACTAGCGTATTCGTAAGTTATGTGCTCATTTAAAAAATAGCTATGTACAGAAAGAACATTGAGGAATTAAAGAATAGGGCCGTAGAGTTGGGTGCCAGAGAGAGCAAACTCATTGAGGTAAAGACGGTTGAGACTGCGGCCTGGGTAAGATATAAATGCCAGTTTGGCTGTTCTGGTTTTGCGGAAAGTTTGACTTGCCCGCCGTATTCACCTACACCTGATGAGACGCGGAAAATACTGAATTCCTTTAAAAAGGCAATCCTCATCCATTGCCAAAGCGGCTCTCATGTGGATATTTCAAAAGTGGTCATAAAAATAGAAAAAGAGGCTTTCCTTGCCGGATATTACAAGGCCTTAGGTATGGGGGCAGGCCCCTGCAGACTTTGTGCAGAATGCAACTTAAAGGGTGATTGCCGGCACCGTGAAGAGGCCAGGCCTTCTATGGAGGCCTGCGGTATAGACGTTTTTGCTACTGTGCGTAATAACGGCTTTAGTATCGATACTCTGGATTCAGCCAAATGCAAGGCTAACTATTTCGGCATTGTGTTGATTAAATAATTATGCCCACCCTTAACCCCAACTCCCTTAAAATCGGCTATGTAATTTTGATTTCCACCCGCAAATTCGCCATTGAAAAACTTCAGCAAAAAGCCGGCTGTGGCGCAAGTTCTAAATGGACCCATGTTGCCGGTAGCCTGGGTGGCTACGATGCGGTTGAGGCTGCAGTGCCAAAATCAAGAGTGATGAACTTACAGAAAGAATATGTTGATAAGGGATGCGAGATTAAAGTAATGCGGCGCAAAGGCCAAGCAGATCAAAAGCGCTACAAAGTTGCTCTCTGGTGGGCCACAATGAATAATTTGCCTTATGATACCTTGCAGTTTTTTTGGTTTCCTTTGTCTATTGCTTGCGGTAAAATAGGAGTTGTTTTTCATAATTTATTTAGTAGCCGCAAAAGATTTCTTTGTTCTGAATTGATTGCAACTGGTTTTTATAAAGAAGGCGATTATTTATTCGGCAAGCCTGCAGAAAATGTTTTGCCTGCGGATTTTGATGATCCTCAAGTTTTTGAAGAAATAGGTAATATTTGGTTTTCCGCCGCCTAAAATTGCGGTGAGGTTTTTGCCCTTAGTGGTTTAGAGGGATAATCTATATAAGAAAGGAGAGACATGAGTGATAAACTTTTTTTAAGTCCCCTTGAGATATCAAATGCACTTAGCGATATTGGCGAAAAGAAAGCAACTGCTACGTTCTTTGAGTTGTTAATTTTTGGGGTTTTAGCGGGTATCTACATTGCTTTTGGAGCTAATGTTGCAACTGCTGTATTAAGCGGAGGAACTCTTGATGAAGGACTAGCCCGTTTTCTTGCCGGCAGTGTTTTTAGCGTGGGTCTTATATTAGTGCTCATTCCGGGTTCAGAGCTTTTTACCGGTAATATCCTGATGACCATCGGGTTCATTTACAGAAAATACTCTTTTACAAAAGTATTACGTAATTGGTTAGTTGTCTATTTTGGCAACTTGTTGGGAAGTATACTTATTGCCTGGATTGTATATAAATCTGGTCTGCTGGGTAGCCTGGGACATTTAAATCCGATAGGTGCCGTGGCAGTTAGGATTGCGGAAGCAAAATTAAGCCTGGGTTTCCAAGAGGCGGTTTATCGGGGAATTTTGTGTAATATGCTGGTGTGTTTGGCTGTAATTGTGAGTATCGCAGCCAAAACAGTAACCGGTAAAATATTCGGCATTTATTTTCCCATAATGGCATTTGTTGCTTCTGGTTATGAACACTCTGTGGCTAATATGTATTTTTTACCTATAGGCCTGATGATGAAAGGAGAGTTTATATCTAAATTTTTTCACATATTTGATAACCTTATTCCGGTAACAATTGGTAATGTCATAGGAGGCCTTTTAGTTGTCTTATTACATCCAAAAGTCGAGGAGAAAATTGCAAGATTTTTTTTGCGCAAAGGTTAACAAGTAGTCCCTCTAGACTTGGCGGAAGGAGAGGTGCAGGGTGAAGTTATTACTTATTTCTTCAAGTCCACGCAGGCAAGAGAGCAACACGTTTCTTTTGGCTAAAGAGGTTTTAAGAGGTTGTAATGCGTCTAAAATTTTAGATGTAATTCATCTGTGTGATTTGAGCATAGGTTTTTGCAGGCATTGCGAGGAATGCCATAGGAAAATTTTGCATTGTTCAATAGTAGATAGCACGCTTGGAATTCTTAATAAAATGCTTGAGGCTGATGGCATAATTTTAGCCTCGCCCAATTATATAAATCAGGTTACAGCTTCGATGAAGGCGCTTTTTGACCGCTCCAGCCATTTTATCCACTGTAAGCGGCTTTTAGGTAAATATATTGTAGCGGTTATCTCTTCGGGAAGCGGGCAGGATGAAGATGTTTTGGACTATATTAAGTATTACACTCATACCTGCGGCGCTCAGTATTCAGGAGGCGTATCTGAGCGCGTGCCGGTGAGCAAAGAGAAAATGGAAGAAGCCTACAGATTAGGCCTCAGGTTAGCTATAGACATAAAAGAAAAAAGGGCATACCTTAAGCAGATAGTGCTTATTGAGGAAGGCAAGCAGCATTTTAAAGAAGTAATCAAAAAAAGAAAGAATGATTGGATAGAGGAGTATCAGTATTGGCAAGATAAGGGCTGGTTATAAAGGTGAGAGGGACGTTTCCTGCGGTACCAGGTTTTTGAATCAAAGGCTCTTATAAATTAGGGAAAGAAGAACCCCGCCAACGATCCCTTCAAACCTTTTCTTCACGGCTAGACAGGTAGAAAAAAGTCAAAAGAAAGTTACCTTTTGCCATTTACAAATCTTTGGATTTCTCTATGATATGGATGTGAAAAGGAAAGCTCAAAAAGATGTTTCAGAAGGGACAGGGGGCAGAAGATAAAGCGAAGGAGGGGAAAATGCTGAAAAAAGCAGGGGTGGGGATAGCACTTGTGTTGCTGGTGCTCAATACAACCGGCTGTTTCTATCTGCTCGCCGGTGCTGCCGGAGGGGCAGGCACAGCAGCGTGGTTATCCGGCAAGTTATCTCAAGATGTAAACGCGCCTTTTGAAAGGACAGTCAGGGCAGCAAAAACAGCATTGGAGTCATTTAAGTTTCACATTGAGAAAGAGACAGTAAAGGATAATGTTGCGCAGTTAATCAGCAAATACGGCGATGGCAGAGAAATCTGGATTGATGTTCGCAGGATTACAGATTCAAGCTCAAAAGTAGAAGTTCGCGTAGGCGCAACAGGAGATAAAAAAGCAGCCCAGAGGATTTTGGATAGGATTAATCATTATCTCTAAGCGCAGGATAAATCATGCAAACGATGGTGGAGGGTTTTGCCTCAATAATTTACTTGACAATTGGGCGTTATGTTGTATACTATAGCCAGTAGTAAATGAGGGAAGCTAACACTTTGAGCCGTAAGGCAGAGGATAAACTTGCCGAGCGGTTTTTTTGTTTCGTGCCGTTATTTACTACAAAAATTTAAAAGGAAGGAGGTAGTAAATAATGGCAAGAGGAAAAGTAAAGTGGTTTTCAAACCAGAAAGGTTATGGGTTTATTACTACTGAAGCAGGAACCGACATATTTGTGCATCATAGCGCAATTCAGGGTGATGGCTATAAGTCTTTAACCGACGGGCAGGAAGTGGAATTTGAAGTCGAAAAAGGCCCTAAGGGTGAACAGGCTACTAAAGTAGTAAAGCTATAACGAAAGAAACAAAAGGCCTGGTCACAAAGCCAGGCCTTATTTTTTTTAAACAGGAGGGTTTAAAATGCATACAGGAAAAATCAAGAAACTCGTGCGCGATAGAGGGTTTGGGTTTATCAGCGACACAGACGGCAACGAAGTGTTTTTTCATCAGAGTAGCCTCGTAGACGTTACCTTCGATGCTTTAAACGAAGAACAGGAAGTTAATTTTGAGATTGAAAAATCTCCTAAAGGCCCCCGTGCTGTTAACGTAAGTATCCCGAAATAGAATTTCGTTTCAGTTATTTTTGCTATGAAAGTAGTTCTTATTGAGCCTCGCTCATCAGAGGCGAATGTCTATAGCAGGCTCCCCATGCCTCTTTTAGGCCCGATATATTTAGGGACTATCCTAAAAAAACGAGGCCATGAGGTTGAGATTTATAAAGAGGATATCTTAACGCCTGACTATACAAAGATTGATGCCGATTGTATAGGCATATCAATCCTTACCTCAACCGCACAGCGCGGCTATAAAATAGCCAGAAAATTTCCTAAGGAAAAAGTCATCATTGGCGGAATTCATGCCAGCCTTCTTCCCCAAGAGGCAGCGCAATTTGCCCGCCAGGTAGTTATCGGGGAGGCGGAAGATTCCATTATTGATGTCGTGGAAGGAAAAATTACTGACCGGTTTGTATATGGGCAGGCGGTTGAGGACTTAGACCGCCTTCCTTATCCGGATTTCTCTTTAATCAAAGGGTTTCAGTATCCTTCGGCAATTATTCCGGTTTCCACATCCCGAGGCTGCCCTTTTGACTGCAGTTTCTGCTCGGTAACAAAAATTTTCGGCCGCAGATACCGTTTTCGTAATGCAGAAAGCGTAATAGGAGAACTGGAATCCAGAAAAACCAATGCCTTGTTCTTCTGCGACGATAATTTCGCCGCCCATCCTAAGCGCACTTATGCTCTTCTAAACTTCATGCTCAAAAATAAAATTCAAAACTGGTCCTGTCAGGTGCGTTGCGATATTACTAGAGATAATTCTTTGCTGGACCTGATGGCCAGGGCAGGCTGCAGGGTTGTTTGTGTCGGCTTTGAATCAGTTAATTCCTTAAGTTTAAAGGCTTATGAGAAAAAGCAGACTATTGAAGAAATTATCGGTGCGATACGTTCTTTTCATAAGAGGAAAATAAAAATTCACGGTATGTTCGTTTTAGGCAGCGATAATGACAACAGAAAAACTATCTGGGATACCGTAAGGTTTGCCAGGAAAGAAAAAATTGATACCTTACAAATGAGCATTCTTACTCCTTTTCCCGGCACTAAGGTGTATGAGGACCTGGAAAGAGAAGACCGTATTTTTACCAAAGACTGGAGTCTTTATGACGGCCAGCATATTGTATTCAGGCCAAAGCTTCTCTCGGCCAGAGAGCTTCAGGTGAATATAGTTAAAGCCTACTCCAAATTCTATGCTTTAACAAGGTCTTTATCGCTGTTTGTCAGGTTTCGTTTTAGAAACGCTCTTTTTAACTTAATGGGCTGTTCCATTGTCAGGGAATGGAAAAAGGTTAACCGTAAGATGTCCTGGCTGTTGGAATAATATCTATATTTCCTACCTTTAAGAAATCCTCATTCTCTAAAGCTTTAAGATACAGGCAAAATCCGCTTTAATTCCTATTTTGGCTTGACCCGTCTTGGTATTTTGACCTTGACAACCCTCTTGATAGCGGTAGAATAAATTTTAGTTAAGTAAGAGGCAGAGTCAATGGTTTCCGCTCATATGCGTATTATAAAGAGAAGTGCACTTTTTTTATTTATAGCGATAATAATTATTCTTAATAATTATAATTGCCTTCTTTATTGCGAAGTTGATTGGCAGGAGCACAGTACCGACCACTTTATTATTTATTACCATAAACAGATACCTCAGGATTACATTAAAGAGGTGGCAGCAAAGGCAGAAGAATATTACCAGAGTATTGCCGAGAATCTGGGTTTTAATCTTTATGAGTTCTGGCTCTGGGATAATCGCGCCAAGATTTATATTTTTAAAGATGCAAAGGAGTATCGCCAGGAAACATCTGATCCTTATTGGTCAGGCGGTAATGTATCTATACGCCGTAAAATAATCAAGACATACCCCTGGGCCGAAGGATTTTCTGACAGGTTGCTTCCCCATGAATTAGGCCACATTATGTTTAGGGAATTTGTAGGATTCAAGAATAATGTTCCTCTCTGGTTAGATGAAGGCGTGGCAACTTTGCAGGAAAAAGCGGATATAAAGAATAATTCAATAATAATGAAGAAGCTACTGCGCAAAACCATACCCATACCTATAAGGAAACTTACGAGGATAACACAAAGAACACTCATTGTCCCTGAGGTATTTTATCCCCAGTCAGCCAGTATTGTGGATTATCTCTTAAGTCAATTCGGGAAAGAACGCTTTGTCAAATTTTGTAAATATTTAGAGGATGGCAGCCATTTTGAAAAGGCAATAGCCTCCGCATATAATTTTAATGACTTGATGCAATTAGAAAAGGCTTGGATTGAATATCTGAAAAATCTAAAAGACAATAATTAAGATATTGTTATGAAGATAATTACCCAAACTATCAGGTTAAATACCAAAGGCAATCCGGACTTAATAAATATAACCGAGAAAGTAGAGGAGATTTTAGAATCCTCTAAACTTAAAATGGGTAATGTCACTATTTTTGTTGTAGGCTCTACTGCTGCCATTACTACATTTGAATATGAGCCGGGTTTAGCCAAAGATGTACAGGATATGTATGAAAATTTAATCTCTTCCCGGCAACATTATCATCACGACGAAACCTGGGGTGATGCTAACGGATTCAGCCACCTAAGAGCAGCCCTGCAAGGGCCTTCCTTAAGTGTTCCTTTTGAAGAAGGAAAGCTAATATTAGGCACCTGGCAGCAGATAGTCTTGGCAGAATTTGATAATCGTGGGCGTCAGCGCCAGATAGTGGTTCAGATTATAGGAGAATAAATTAAAGAAATGAGAATTTTATTTAGAATTAGATTAAAATTAAGGAGATTTATGATATACTTAATAAGTATGTTTTTGGGTTTAAGCTTATTTAAAAATATTAATTTTATATAAAAGGAGACGGCTATGGCTGTGAAAAAGATTTTTTTGGATGAGAGTGAGATTCCCAGGCAATGGTATAATTTAGCTGCGGATCTGCCTACGCCAATGCAACCGCCGCTTGGGCCGGATGGTAAACCTATTGATCCTAAGATGCTGGCTGCGGTTTTTCCTATGAATCTGATAGAGCAGGAGGTAAGCCGCGAGCGCTGGATTGATATACCGCAGGAGATTTTGGAGATTATTTACCGTTGGAGGCCATCGCCTTTACGCAGAGCAGAATACTTAGAAAAGTATTTAGAAACCCCTGCACGTATTTATTATAAGGATGAGAGCTTAAGCCCTCCGGGAAGTCATAAACCCAATACTGCAGTAGCGCAGGCCTGGTACAATAAGCAATTCGGTATTAAAAAATTGACTACAGAAACCGGCGCCGGACAGTGGGGGAGTGCCTTGGCCTTTGCCTGTAAACTTTTAGGTCTTGAATGCAAGGTTTATATGGTAAGAGTTAGTTTTGAACAAAAGCCGCTGCGCAAGATTATGATGCAGCTTTGGGGTGCCAAGTGTGTAGCCAGTCCCAGCAATGAAACAAATATAGGAAGAGAGATTCTGAAAAAAATGCCTGATACTCCGGGTAGTTTAGGTATAGCCATAAGCGAGGCCGTAGAAGAGGCATTGTCTGATAAATCAGGCAAGACGCGTTATTCTTTAGGTAGTGTTTTGAATCATGTATTGCTGCATCAGACAATAATCGGCCTGGAAACAAAGAAACAGTTAAACTTGATAGGTGAGAAACAACCGGATATCATTATCGGTTGCGCTGGAGGAGGGAGTAATTTTGCCGGGTTATCTTTTCCTTTTGTCTATGATAAGATTAACGGTGCAAAAATTCAGATTATGCCGGTTGAGCCAACTGCCTGTCCGACGATGACACGCGGCCCATTTGCCTATGACTTTGGTGATACAGCAGAGCAGACGCCGCTTCTGCCTATGTTTACCTTGGGTCATGGTTTTATTCCGGCACCCATTCATGCGGGCGGCCTGCGTTATCACGGTATGGCACCCTTGGTGAGTCAGGCAATTGTGGAAGGCCTGCTTGAGCCCCGTGCATACAATCAGATACAATGTTTTGAATCCGCATTAATATGGACTAATACAGAAGGCGCTATACCTGCGCCGGAGACCAGCCATGCCATTGCCTGCGTTATTGAGGAAGCTAAAAAAGCAAAAGAAGAAGGCAGGGAAAAAGTAATCTTGTTTAATTACAGCGGTCATGGTTTAATGGACTTGGCAGGATATGAGAAGTTCTCCTGCGGCAAGCTTACTGATTATGAATTACCGCAAGAGGAATTGAAAAAGTCTTTAGAATCCATAAAAAATCTACCTCAGGCCAAAATGCAAAAGACAGGCAAATGGTAGAAAAAGGAGGTGAATTAAATATGGCAAAGTTTTTGATGCTGGGCAAATATTCATTAGAGGCAATAAAAGAAATCTCTGCTGAGCGCACAAAGAAGGCAGCGGTTGTTATTGAGAAAGCCGGCGGCAAGATAAATTCTATGTATGCCTTATTGGGAGATTACGATTTAGCTATAGTGGCAGATTTTCCGGGCATTTCTCAGGTAATGAAAATATCAGTTGACCTTGCGAAAATGTCAGGTATTTCTTTTACCACTTTTCCTGCGGTTACTGTGGAGGAATTCGATAAGATGATGGAGTAATTGCAAAGGAACACTAAATCCAGGTATTTATGATCTTATTGCCTCTGCTCTTTGGTTTAAACCCTATGTAGCAGAGGTTTTTGCTTTAGGATAAAATAGGTGGCGATAAATTAGGAGACGCTAATATGCAGATAAAAGAGATAAGGTGCAATGATTTGAATACCAAAGAGTTTATTGAAGACAAAATAGAAGCGATATCCTCTGCAGTTGGTAATGGTTTGGCGATTAATGCCTTATCCGGAGGCGTTGATTCTTCCACTGTTACGATGTTAGGTTTTAAGGCTCTGGGTAATAGACTGAAGACCTATTTTATTAATAACGGCATAATGAGGCAGGATGAGCCAGAGCAGGTTGTATCCTTATTTAAGAAATTAGGCGTTCCCGTAGAGATAGTTGATGCTCAAGAACAATTTCTTAATGCCTTAAAAGGCATAACTGACCCGGAAGAAAAAAGAGAAGCCATAACCCAGACATTTTACCGGGATGTTTTTGGTAAACTGGTTAAAGAAAGCAAGGCAAAATATCTTTTGCAAGGAACAATTTTGACTGATGTAGATGAAACAATTGCGGGAATAAAAAGACAGCATAATGTTTTTATGCAGCTAGGTATTGACCCGCAGCAAGCCTTCGGATATAAGATTATCGAGCCTTTGGTGGAATTGCGTAAGGACGGCGTAAGAAAGGTAGCAGAGGCTTTAGGCCTGTCTAAATCTACATATAATCGGATGCCTTTTCCTGGACCGGCTTTAGCCGCAAGGGTAATCGGAGAAGTTACTGCGGAAAGAATAAAAATAGTAAAACTAGCTACTGCCATAACCGAAGAAGAATTAGCCTCTAGTGGTGCATTTCAATATATGGCAATTCTACACCAGGATAAAGTTACAGGTATGCGCCAAGGTAGAAGAGATTTTGGTTTGCAAATTGAAATTAGATGTTGGGATAGCCTTGATGCCAGAATTGCTAAGCCTACCAGATTATCTTATGAGGTTTTAGATAGATTGGCTAATAGAATAGTAACCGAAGTCCCCGGCGTAGTAAGCGTTACCTATAACATAACCTCCAAACCACCCTCCACCCTAGAAGCGGTTTAGTTAATAAGAGATTGAATTTGTGTTTAATCAACTTTACTTTTCAAAGGTCATAAGATATAATCTATTGCATAAGGGGACATAATGACTATAAAGAATAATATTTTAGTTGGCCAGATGCTTATTGAGGAAGGAGTAATTACAAGCGAACAGTTAGACACCGGCCTTAAGGAACAGAAGAAGACCGGTGATTTTATCTGCACGACCTTGGTTAAATTAGGCTTTGCTTCTGAAGAGAAGGTATTCAAGGTATTATCGCGCCGATTAAACATTCCTTATGTGAAGTTAAAAAATGTAGAAATTGAGCCTTTAATAATCCAGAAAGTTCCTGCAAAATTTTCCAGCCACTATAAAATTATACCAGTAGAGTTCAAAGACAATTGTTTAACCATAGCCATGGCAGACCCCTTGGATATTCGAACCTTAGATGATATAAGGTTGATTTTAGGTTTGGAAGTCAAAGGAGTACTGGCAAGCGAAGTAGAAGTCATAGAAGCCATAAATAAATATTACGGCGTGGGTGCCGAGACATTAGAAAAGATAATTGCTCAAAGGCCACCTTCTGAAGAGTTAAGAGTAGAAGTAGGAAAAGCTGAAGAATTAGAAGTTTTAGCGCAAGATGCATCGATTATAAAATTTGTAAATCAGATATTATCAGAGGCAATCAAGAATAGGGCAAGCGATATACACCTGGAGCCGTTTCAAGATGAGTTGCGCACCCGGTTTAGGATTGACGGCATCCTTTATGATGTACCTACACCTGAAACGATTAAATATTTTCATCCTGCCATAGTATCGCGTATTAAGATTATGTCAGGTCTTGATATTGCAGAGCGCCGTCTACCTCAGGACGGAAGAATTAAGATTAAAGTTAATGAAGAAGAATTGGATTTACGCGTTTCGATTCTGCCTACTGCTTTTGGTGAAGCTGTGCACATAAGGATATTAAGCACCCGATTGTTTTTGGAGTTAGAAAAATTGGGGCTTCTTCCCGAAGACCTAAAAATTATTGAAGCGGTAATAAAGAAAGCGCACGGAATTATATTTATTACCGGTCCTACAGGCTCAGGTAAATCTACCACTTTATATGCAGCCTTGGCACGCATAAATTCTAGTGAAGTTAAGATTATTACGGTGGAAGACCCTATTGAATATCAACTAAGAGGTATTAATCAGCTGCAGATAATTCCGCAAATCGGATTTACTTTTGCGGTGGCACTAAAGCATATATTAAGGCATGACCCGGATGTAATGATGGTTGGGGAGGCAAGAGACTATGAAACAGCAGAGATTGCCATAAGGTCAGCATTAACCGGTCATTTAGTTTTTTCTACCCTACATACAAATGACGCTGCCGGTGCGGTAACGCGACTGTTAGATATGGGGGTTGAGCCGTTTTTGCTATCATCTTCCTTGGAATGTCTTATTGCCCAGAGGTTAGTCAGGCTTATCTGTCCTAAATGTAAAACAGCGGTAAAGCCAAAGAGTGAAATATTAGACCAGATAAAAGATGTAGAAATTAATTTGAAAGAAGTTGAATTCTACGAAGGCAAAGGTTGTGAGGAATGTAGATTTACCGGGTATCAAGGAAGAACCGGCATATATGAAGTTTTACCCATAACTGAACCCATCAGAGAACTAATACTGAGCCGCGCCTCCAGCCAGCATATAAAACAAAAGGCCATATCGCAGGGGATGCATACACTACGCCAAGATGGCTTGCAAAAGGTTATGAAAGGTCTTACCACGCTCTCCGAAGTTATCCGCGTGACTCAACAGGAAGAGTTGCCTGAAGAATAAGTTGGCAAATAAATTGATTAAGCATAAAAAGAAAAATTCAATTTTTATCTTTCAGATTACAGAAAGTGCCATAAAGGTAATAAAATGCCTATTAACTGGCGGCTCTAAGCGCGAATTTGTAGGGTTAGAGTTAGAAACAATAGCTTCGGATATAGACGATAGGAAATTATCTGAAAAAATAAATAAGATTTTTAAAAAATTAGAATACAACCTTAATCCTGTAATTGTGTCTTTACCGCGTAGCCACGTAACCTGCAGGTACCTAAAAGTTCCTGCGCAAATTCCGCAAGAGATAGAAAAGATCGCCTCTTTACAAGCATCAAGATACCTTCCTTATCCAGCCGAAGAATTAAATTGCGGATTTCAAATTATCCAGGTCGACAAAGAAGGATATTCAGAAATTAATTTAGTTATCGTGCATAAGAGTGCAATTGAGCGTTACGTTAATATTTTTAAGGAGCTAAAAACTCCCAAGCCCACCGCAGTGTTAAGTTGCTGTGGGCTTTGCAATCTTTATCATTATCTAAGGCCGCAAAAAGACGGACCGGTTATGATTTTAGATGTTGATTCCAAGCAAGTAGAATTAGCCATAACCAGCCAAGAAAAATTACTTTTCAGCCGCTATTTTAAAATTACTAACTCCAGTCCTAATTGGCAAAATATCTTTATTGATGAGATAAATAAAACCAGAGAAGTTTATTTAAAAGAGGTAGCAAAAGAACCTCCGGATAAAATCATCATTTTTAATACCGGAAAGAATTTTCGCGGGTTAGCCGGAATCTTGAAACAACAGATGAATTTATCGGCTGAAGAGTTATCCTATAGCGAAAAAATTAATATTCCCAAAGAATTATTAAATAGAATTTCATCTTCTGATTATTCATTTGCCAGTCTTATGGGGTTATGTTTAGAAGATGTATCGGATTATCTGAATGTTTTGCCCTTAGAGGTAAAAGAGGCGGCTAAAAGCGTATCACGACGCAGAGAACTCTTGCGAACAATTTTGTATATATTAGGCACGATTTTTATTCTGAGTTTAGGGTTAGCCAGAAATTTAGATAATAAGAAACTATATTTAAAGCGGTTAAAAACGGAACTGAATAAGATCGCCCAAGATGGTCAGCCGTTAGAGGAGATGGAGAGGAGTTTAAGGTTTTTGGAGAAACATTTAGAGCAGAAGACTTCCAGTTTAGAGGCACTTTACGAAGTCCACCAAATTATGCCCCAAGAACTATCCTTAAGTAATTTTAGTTATGAAGCAGACAGAGGGATAATTTTACGCGGCCAAACGCAGGAATTAAATTCTGTATTAAACTTTGTCTCAGGACTAAAAAAATCTTTGGTATTTAAAGATCTAGATATAAAAGTAAAATACGCTACCAAAAGAAAGACTACCTCCGGAGCAGTTATAGATTTTGAGATAGTTATTCTTAAAGATTAACAATGAAAAAATCACTTACAAAAAGAGAAAGCTTAATACTTTACCTTACAATATTTTTGGTTATTTTTGCGATTTTATTTAATTTTTTGATTTTACCTGTTATAACTAAAATCAATAATGTAAACAGAGAAATCAAATTAGTCCAGGCTAAATTAAATAAATATAGCTTACTTTTGAGTCGCAAGGACTATATACAAAATCAATATAGCAAGTTTTCTTCTGTTCAGGTACCATTGGGTCAGCGAGAAGACTCATTAGTGGGCACACTAAAAGAATTAGAGAATCTGGCAAGGCAGGCCAATATCCGTATTATAGACATAAGGCCCCAGGGCCCTTCTAAAAATTTAACTTCTTACCAAGAAACCCTGGTTGACTTGAAGACAGAAGGAGCGATAGAAGGGTATTTTAATTTTATTTATCACCTTGAAAATTCACCAGTTCTGTTAAGAATCAACAAATTTCAACTTACTGCCAAGACAAATACCGAAGTATTAACAGGCTCATTTACTATCTCACAACTTTCTCAGTAACTTATAGTTTGAGAATTCTCAGTAGAATTTAACGCTGGCCTTATGTTTTGTGCAAATTGACAAATGTCACCTTGAAAATTTGCACATTTTGTGTTATACTCATAATAGATAATTGGTAGATACCTACTGATAAAGGCAAACCAAGAGCAATCTTGGGACGCAAAGCCGAGGTCCCGCTAAGGCGGGAAGCCTGGCTGCCAAAGAGGTAAGATAAAACCTTGAGGTTTGCCTCAAGGTTTTTTATTTAAAGCCCTCAAGTTTGCCTGAGGGCTTTTATTTTGTAGAGTTTATAAGGACTTTTAAAAATAATTTATGGTGAGAAGATGGAAAAACAAACTAAACAAAATACAGAATTACTCAAACATCGGGTTATTACTCTGTTAGACCGTCACGAGCTTGAATTCTTAAATAAATTAGGTAATGATGCGATGTTCTCAACCGGCCATAAGCTCACCTACAACGAAATCTTAAAAGGTCTGATTGAATTTGCTATGGAGATAGGGTTGTCTGGAGAGGGGATAAGGTCTCTTAAGGATTTAAAAGAAAAAATTTTACATGCTATTAATAAGGCTAAAACTAAGGAAGATTTTCCTACTCCTTATGAGATTCTCAACGCTAAGCAAGAGCAGCTTAAGGAGCAATCTTTGAAATCCAAAGATAATGATAAAAATGAATAAAAGAAACTTTCAAAGATTTGATGTCAGGGCGTCAGTGAACTATCGTAAGCTGGAATCTTTAGCTACACCCAGAGTTACCCAGACAGAGGATATGTCTGAAGCTGGTATCCGGATTAATCTTCCTGAATATATCGAACCAGAGACAAGGCTGGAGTTGACTATTCGTATTCCTTCTGGGGCCCGGCCTATTATGGCTATTGGAAGGGTAGTTTGGGTAAAGCCTGGGCAGTTAAATAAACAGTTTACCACTGGCATCCAGCTTACCTATATAAGAGAGGAAGATAAAAAGCGGTTTTATCAATATGCCTTAGGTTAGGGGGCATAACAGATAAGGGAAGCTTAAGATGAGAAGAATAAATCTAAAGATGAGATTAACAGTTTGTATTTTGGCTATTCTGGGGTTATTTATCTTCAGCAATAGTCAGGTATTAGCTGGTGAAATTTCCTATGTGAACTTTGATATTTTAGTAGCTATTTATAGGGGGCAAACACCGCACGGTCAATATACGCCTGAGCAAGTTCAGGATATCTACGTGAATATGGAGAAGGTGCGGGAGTTCTACTGGCGCAATTCCGGCGGAGCTGTGAATCTGAAGTTAGCGTTTATGGAAATCAATGAAACTAAAGTTCCAGAAGATTACGATGGATTGGGTTTAAAAATCCAAGTCGTAGTAGATGATTTGCGTGAGCGTGGCGTAACTAATGATCAATATGATGCAGTGATGTGTTTTGACATAAGTGCCGGCGGAAATTTCGGCGGAGCTACTCTGTGGGAATTAGGTTCAACTAAATACTCATGGACTGGAGCAATAGATGTGTGGACTCCTTTGCATGAGCTACACCATTCTCTGGAAGCAATGGTAAATCAAAGTGGATTTGATTACTTAGATGTTCACCCTAATTTCGTAGGGATCTACGGCGGTAACTTTGACGTGAATGCTTATATCTTTCGTAATTGGCCACGATTGCATTGGTTTGAGCTTAAACCACCTTGGGGAACTCCTGTAACTACATCTGATAGTGATGGTGATGGCCTAGCAGATAACGATCCACAGGCTTTTCTAGATGAGGTAAGGTTTGGCACGAACCCTTCTCTTAGCGATACCGATGGAGATGGTTTATCGGATCTTCAAGAAGCTTGTGCCAGCCAAGATCGTTCAGCCAATCCGCTTAATCCGGATACAGATAACGACGGAATAAATGATGGCAATGATAATTGTCCTACTTATGCAGTTAACAAATGGATTCCCCGTTATAGCCCAACCTTAGATGGTAATATTGAGCCTGAATGGCCTGCTTTCTATAACTATACTGCAGAAGGTATAACTACATATCTTACTTGGGATTCTGTTGGAATTCATGTAGCAGTTAGGATGTTGAATCCCAAACCAATTAAAATCTATATCGATGCCAACCACGATGGTTGGTTACGTGGTCCAAGTAACGATCCTACTGCAGCAGATTATAACTCCATTGCCGATAATTATGAGGTTATCATTGACCCAGTTCAAAAACTGGTAGTAACAGCGCACTGCCGTTATCCAGAGACCAAAATCTGGGCAGGTTCGCCGGTCTGGGAAGAAACCCTTATTCAACCCAGCCATATTTTACTTGCAGTCAATGTAGACAGCACAGAGATAGAGTTAACCATACCCAAAAATGCCAGCACCTATCTGGTTCCAGAATCAGGTCAGAGCATCGGAATCACATTTAACTCGGGAGATAAATGGTTTTTTGATCGCGAACATCTGGTGGAAGTCAACTTAGTAGATACAGTTCCAGAAGACCTTGCCAGCCCACTTATGCCTACTCTAACTAATCCTGAGGATGGTCATACAGTTGACCTTGCCAATCCGCAAGTAACCTTTGGATGGCTACCAGTTTTTGATACTGGCCCAGCAGGACTTAAGGGTTACCAGTTTCAGCTTTCCGAACTTGTAACCTTTGAAGCCCCATTAGTAGATATTATGACTGCCAACAATCAATACTCTATAGCGCTTCCGCATCAGGGAACATACTACTGGAGAGTAAGAAGTAAAGATAACGCTGGCAATATGTCAGCATTTACTGCCACAAAGGTTGTTCGCTATAAAAACAGACCACCAGAACTTGCTCCAATTGGAGACAAGGTCGTTAATGAATGTCACTTGCTTGAGTTTTCAATTACTGCTACTGATTTAGAGGGTGACGAATTAATCTACATGGCAGCAAGTAATCTACCAGAGGGAGCGAGCTTTGATCCACTAACCCAGATATTTAGTTGGACCCCAGACTGCGCTCAGGCTGGTACTTACCCAGGAGTCCACTTTGAGGTATATTCTACTAATTCTGGGGGTAGTTATAGCGATTGCTCAGACTTTGAGGAGATTACCATCACGGTCAACGATGTCACCATTGACGATCATACTCCACCCTCTACTCCAATAGTTGCTGACCAAGGTCAATTTGCTGCACAGAACTGCCTTTATGCCTCTTGGCAATCTGTGGAGAGTGAGTCTGCTATTGTGGAGTATCAGTATAGAATTACTGAAGATTCAACCTCGGGTAGAGTCGTCGTTGATTGGACCTCGGCAGGAAACTCTTGGTATGTTTATACAAATACAGAAGGATTAGGTCTTCAAGACGGTCATATCTATTATTACGGAGTTAAAGCCAGAAATTGTGTAGGTCTGTGGAGTGATATTGGTTATTCTGATGGGGTAATAGTGGATAAAACTCCACCCACCATACCTGGCATACCCAGACTTTCCTCTGGTACTAATCCCAATAATACAGGTACCTACTCTATAACTTGGACTGCCTCAACAGATAATGCTGGTGGCAGTGGCTTAAAAGGTTATTATGTTACGCGTAATCGCCAGAGGATAACCTCCTTTGTAACTACCAATTCCTACTCTGAATACAATCTACCCGAAGGCACCTACATTTATCAAGTCTTTGCTGAAGATAATGTGGGTAATGCCAGTGGTCTCTCAGGCAAAAGTCAACCGATTGTAGTGGATAAAACTCCGCCCGTTCCCCCTGGTATACCATATTTGTCTAAAGGTACTAATCCCAATAATACTGGGACCTATTCTATATCTTGGACTGCTTCTAGTGATACCGGAGGCAGTGGCCTAAAAGAATATCAGGTCTATCGTAATGGTAGTAAGATTCCCACTCAGATTCCTATAACTGCCAATTCCTACTCTGAGAATAATCTACCCGAAGGTAGCTACACTTACACGATCATTGCCATAGATAATGCGGGTAATGCCAGCAGTCTTTCAGCTGCAAGCCAGCCTACTGTCGTAGATAAGACTCCACCCACAGGTACTATTATCATCAACAATGATGCTGCTTATACCAACACTACCTCAGTAACCTTAAATCTTTCTGCTATTGATACAGGTGGAAGTGGCTTAGATAAGATGCAGTTCTCTAATAATGGTACTACCTGGTCAACGACTGAAGTTTATGCTACGAAAAAGGCTTGGGTCTTAACCACAGGTGATGGTATCAAGACCGTCTATGCCAAGTTTAAAGATTTGGCGGGTAATTGGTCAACACCAGTAAGTGATACCATAATCTTAGATACTACCAAACCTACTATAACTAATATCTTAGATTCACCTGATCCCTTTTATACCACGAAAGGCCAGGTATCTAAGATCTCCTATACCTTAGCTGATAATTTATCTAGTTCCTTAAATGTCTCTATCTATGTCTATACCTACACTGGTACCTTAGTGAGAACCCTAGGTCCTTATAAACAAGCCTTGGGTAGTAACTTTACTACCTGGGATGGCAAGGACTCCAAAGGTGCTTATGTAACTAACAGCTTCTATAAATACCAAATTAAGGCAACGGATCAAGCAGGGAATTCCACCACCTCAAGCTATTATTATGTGACCAAGATGTAGGAAAAACAGGAGGGGTAAGATGAGAAGACATAAAGGAATAATCTGGGCAATAGTAATTCTTGTAGGTTTATCTTTTGTTATTGGCCCCAAGTACGCTTGGAGTGCAGTCTTACCTGAAGATGAGAAGGCAAAAGAGGAATCAGGGCAACTACCAGAAGATAAAGAACTTATCCACAGTCTTAAAGATAAATTAATCGGAGAAAAAGAAGTCAAACCCAAGCTTCCTGAATATGCTCCAGGTGAAGTATTGGTAGGATTAAAGGAAGGCTCAAATATTGAGGAGGTAGTAAAAGAGATAGAGATAAAGCCAAATAGTTATGGCAGAGTCCATGATATTAAGCCAGCAGTAAATAAATTTAAAAAGACCTACAAGTTAGAAAAGGACTCTGAGGGTTATTATTGGTTCCTGGATAAGAATTACAAAGAGGTAGAAGATATTTCCGATGAAGATTTATTCCAAGAAGCCTACAAGTCGATGCCTGAGGTTGAAAAGAAACTCTACCGTTCCTATAAGATAAAACTACCTGAGGGCGTATCAGTTGAAGAGGCAGCAGCTAAGTTAAAAGAAAACTCCAAGGTAGAGTATGCCGAACCAAATTATATTGCCAAACCATTCTATATACCTAATGATCCCTTATACCCTCAACAATGGGCGCATCAAAAGACTCAAGCCGAAGCTGGTTGGAATATTGAGAGAGGCAAACCCAATGTAGTCATCGCTATAGTAGATACTGGAGTAGATTACAACCATGAAGATTTAGCTGCCAATATCTGGCGTGATGCTGGAGGTAATCCCGGTAAGGACTTTGTGGATATAGATACGGCAGCGTATATAGCAGATGGTTGTACATTAATACCAGGAGAAGACTATACACAAATAGACAACGATCCTTCTGATTATTTTGGTCACGGAACACACTGTGCAGGTATAGTTGGTGCAGTGGCTGATAATAATAAAGGAGTAGCGGGTGTCTGTCATAATTGCAAGATAATGCCAGTAAGGGCTGGTTTTAGTATATTTATTTCAGGATATGGAGAGGTAGGATTATTAGAGGAGGATGATACTGCTAATGCCATAATTTATGCCGCTGACAACGGCGCTCAGGTAATTAGTATGAGTTTTGGAGGTTACGGATCACAAGTAATGAAGAGCGCAATTGATTACGCCTATTCTAAAGGCACAACCCTCGTAGCTTCTGCAGGCAATAGTAATAGCATAGTCGAACAATATCCAGCTGCTTATAAAAATGTAATTGCGGTAGTTGCCACAGCCAGTGATGACGCAAAAGCTTATTATTCCAGTTATGGTGCTTGGGTAGATGTAGCTGCACCCGGTGGTGATAAGTATAAGGATAATATGATACTAAGCACAGTTCCTAAGATAGGCACTTTAAAAGATCCTTCCGGTTATAGAGCTTTACAGGGAACTTCAATGGCTTGTCCGTATGTAGCTGGTTTAGCTGGTCTTATAATAGCCCATCACCCAACTTTTACAAATGCAGAGGTCAGACAGGTGCTTCGGTTAACTGCAGATGATGTAGGGGGTTCTGAATGGAATCTCCAGACTGGCCACGGGCGCGTTAATAACTATCAAGCCCTTCTTATCGATAAGGCTCCTTCGGTTGCCCGCATAACCTCAATTTCATTTGATCGAGCCAAGGGCCTCTTGCAAGTCAAAGGTTCAGCGTACGGAGCACAGTTTGTCAGTTATCGCATTGAATATGGCCACGGACAGGTGCCTGAATCTTGGAACTTGCTTTATACCTCCACTAATCCCGTTATGGAGGGAACCTTGTGTGCAGCTCCTGCTGAGCTGAGTGAGGAAGGATACTACGCCCTGCGTCTTACCGTAGAGACTACTGCCGAGAAACCCAGCAAGGACTGGGCATTGTTCTACTGTTCACGTTTCTTCATGGCTAAATGGGGAAGTGTAGGTATAGGTGAGAGTGAATTTCTCTACCCAATGTTCATTGCCGTTCATCCGAATGGCGAGGTTTATGTATCAGACCTGATGAATGGACGCATCCAGGTTTTTGATTCGGCGGGAACCTTACTGCGAGCTTGGTCGCTTCAAGGTTGGCCAGGGGGGATCGCTGTAGACCAAGATGGAACGCTTCTTGTGGTCGATGCGCTTTATGGTAGGCTCTCGAGGTATAGTTCTAATGGGACTTGGCTTGAAGACATTTTTACCGACAATTCTATTCTGTGGGACGTAGGTGTAGATACTGATGGCATTTATCTTCTTACGCTATACGGCAAGATTTACAGGCTTTCGCCCAAAGGGGTCATCATCGATACGTGGGAGACTTCTGTAGAGACACCCGGGGGTATTGCCGTGGCTGATGGTTTCATATATCTTCCAGACCAACTACATCAGTGTGTATATAAGTTCACAACAAATGGGAAACGCATTTTGACTTTTGGCTCTTGGGGATCGGACGACGGACTTTTTGAATATCCGGGTGATGTGGCAGTGGACCGAGCGCTCGGCCATGTCTATGTGTCAGATATAGGTAATGGCCGCGTGCAGGTTTTTAATACTGAGGGAATCTATTTAGGTCAGTGGGGCAGTCCCGGAACTGGAGAGGGGCAATTTACACCTTTAGCAGGACTTGTGGGAATTAATGGATTGGATGTGGATGGTGAAGGAAGGGTTTATGTGCTTGATACCTTAGGTGGAACAGTTCAGAAGTTTCAAAGGCCCATTCCGTTAGAGATTGCCGTGATTGATTACCAGATAGATGATTCTCAAGGAGATAATGACGGTTATATTGATCCTGGAGAAGAAGTTAACTTGTTAGTTACACTGAAGAACGTCTGGATGGAGGCTTCAGATTTATCCGTAGCATTGGAGATTCCAGAGATCAGTATATCTCCATCTCCGCATGACCCTTATGTAACGGTAGTGAATGGTTTGTGGAAGGAAGGGGCTTTTCCCTTTGGCTCAGTAGCCAAGAATATCGCTCAGCCTTTTGTCCTCAGGGCAAGTGGAGATTTACCTCTTGGCCATCAGATCAACTTCAAACTTAAGATAGATGCCACTGCTCCTTCTGCAACTTATCATAGGAGTAGAGATTTTCAGATTGGAGCGTGGTATCGGTACGCGCGAGGCTGGCCGCAGTTGGAACCTAAGGGATACTTATCCGCTAACTCTGTTATGTCTACTGCTGATCTTGACCGAGATGGGAATTTAGAGGTTGTTTACACTACTAATGAAGGCGTTTTTGTGCGAAGTCATGACGGAACACTGTCCAGTCAATGGCCGATTTCTGTTTTAGACCCAACTCCTCCGGCTATTACTGATCTTGATGGTGATGGTGACCTGGAGATTGTCGTTGGTTCTTGGCAGTACACCACGGGTGAGTGGGGTAAGCAGAGTCAGGTCTTTGCTTGGCATCATGACGGCAGGCCTGTAGAAGGTTGGCCGAAGACTGTTGAGGGATTTCGAGGGATGCCTGTGATTGCTGATTTGGATAACGATGGGTCTCCAGAGATTACCATGGCTACATGGCGACTGGATAAAACTTCTAGTGACCCATGGGATCTCTGTGTGTATGTTTGGGATAGTCATGGTACCTTACTACCTGGTTGGCCAAAATTTCTTCTTCAGGAGACATCAAATAATTATGCGATGTATTCGCCAGTGGCAGTTGCAGATGTGGATGGAGATAAAGACCGTGAGATTATTGTTTCCACAAATTATAACCTCTATGTTTGGCACCATACAGGCGCATCTATTCCTGAATTATCCCAGTCTGTTAGAGTAGTAGCGGGTTGCCCAGTGGTAGGAGATCTTGAGGGAGACGGTCAGATAGAAATCATTCTCCCTACTCCTGCAGCAATTTATGTGTGGTCTAATGGTAGATTGGCTTCAGGATGGCCACAGCAGTTGTCTAATGGATCCGTAAGTGATCTAGCTCTTGGAGATATCGATGGCGATAAGGATTTAGAGATTGTATCCTCGGTTAGAAATAGCAAAGGAGGAAGTCTGTATGCTTGGCATCACGATGGCAGAGAGGTAGTTGGGTGGCCTATCCAAGGGGGGCTATCGGTTCCTCCATTGACTTTTTCGCCACCTACTCTAGTAGACCTTGACGGCGATGGAAAAATGGAAGTGATCAGCAAAGGAATTTATAATGAGCAATACAGTTATTTACCCCGAACTTGGAAAGTTTTTGTATGGCATGATGATGCTACTCCTTTCACGGATGTATTTAGTATACCTTTAGAGGGAAGTGGTTGCTCGTTTGCCGAAATCACAGACCTCGATAGTAATGGCGATATTGAAATTGCACTCAGCAACGTAATTCTAAAACAAATTGGTCAAAATAACTATATGCCCGTTCAGGGTATATACGTATGGGGTCTTGAGGGGCAATTTAAGAGGGATAATATTGGCTGGGGTAGGTTTCGTCATGACTTAGGTCGCACCGGAGATTACTCTAATCGTCAGAATATAGCTCCTCGAATTGTGCCTATAGCCCCGCAAGTTGTAGGCGAGGCCGAGCTCTTGAAGTTTACTGTTTCTGCCTCGGATCCAGACGGTGACCCTCTGAGCTGGAAGCTCGGAAAACTCCCCGATGTAAATGCAGATGGTTTCATCAATTGGTCTGATGTAATGCGTGTTGTAGAGATCGCCCTTGGTCAAGGGGCTCCACCCAGTCCAGAAGAACGCGCGAGAGCAGATCTAAACGGCGATGGTCGTGTGGACTTCGGAGGAGATGGCTTAACAGCGGCGAAAAGTATACCTATGGGAGCAGGCAATGCACAGTTTGAGATCGCCACAAAGACGTTTCAGTGGACTCCTGCCTTTGGTCAGGCAGGTAGTTACGACCTGGCTTTTACGGTCAGCGATGGTAAGCTCACAGATTCCCAGACAGTCACGATTACGGTTCTTCCAGAGAAGAATCCGCCTACCACTCCTGGCACGCCCTATTTAGCAAAAGGTACTAACCCTAATAATACCGGCACCTACACCATAACCTGGACTGCTTCAACCGATGCTGAGAGTGGTTTAAAAGACTATTATGTCGTCCGAAATAACCAAAAGGTAGCCTTGGTAAAGGAGAATTCTTATCCTGAGGCCAATCTATCCGAAGGCACCTACATTTATCAAGTCTTTGCTGAAGATAATGCGGGTAATGCCAGTAGTCTCTCAGGTAAAGGTCAACCGATTGTGGTGGATAAAACTCCACCCGTTACCCCTGGTATACCATATTTGTCTAAAGGTACTAATCCTAATAACACGGGGACCTATTCTATAACTTGGACTGCCTCAACTGATACCGGAGGTAGTGGCCTAAAAGAATATCAGGTCTATCGTAATGGTACAAAAGTTCCTCCTCAGATTACCATAACTCCCAATTCCTACTCTGAGAATAATCTAGCCGAAGGTAGCTACGCTTACATGATCATTGCCCTAGATAATGCCGGTAATATAAGTAGCCCTTCCGGTTCACTAACTATTGTAGTGGATAAAATCCCACCCACAGGTACCATCTTAATTAACAACAACGCCACCTACACCACATCTACTTCCGTAACCTTAAATCTCTCGGCTACTGACACCGGTGGAAGTGGTTTGGATAAGATGCAGTTCTCTAATAATGGCACTACCTGGTCAACGGCTGAAGCCTATGCCACGAAAAAGGCCTGGGTCTTAACTACAGGTAATGGCACCAAGACCGTCTATACCAAGTTCTCAGATAAGGCAGGCAATTGGTCAGGAGTATATGCGGATACAATTATCTTGGATACTACTAAGCCCTCGGTCACTGGCATCACTACTTCACCGAGTGTTTTTGACCCTGAGGCAGGCCAAAGCACTAGTATAAAATATACCTTAGCTGATAACTTATCTACCTCTTTAAATGTCTCTGTCTATATCTATACCTACACTGGTACCTTAGTGAGAACCTTAGGTCCTTATAAACAAGCCTTAGTTAGTAACTCTACTACCTGGGATGGCAAGGACTCCAAGGGCGCTTATGTAACTAACAGCTTCTATAAATACCAAATTAAGGCCACGGATCAAGCAGGGAATTCCACCACCTCAAGCTATTATTATGTGACCAAGATATGATAAAAAACAGTAGGTCTAAGATGAAGCGGATGAATGTAAAGATAAGGTTAATACCTCTCACATTACTTTTTGTTATGCTCGCTTTGCATATTCTAATTATTCCAGCTTGGGCAGGGCCGCAACATTGGGGAAGTGGATATCCTTATCTGGCAGTGATGAGGAAAATTGATAATTATGGGAATATGGAACTTATAGTATATGAACCACCGCTTCGAGCAAAGGATTCCACTTGGATTTCTCGTTGGCTGAACCGAGACACAAATTATAAGGATGCAATTCCTGGCGGAATGGTTATAGGCAATTTTTGGCCAGGAGACTTCGGAAAGGATTATCTTGTGGTTGTATTTCGAACTACAGATGGGGTATTAATCAAACTCTTTGAACCACCAGAGGTTTTTACTACCAAGAGTTGGCGTCTTGTCGATTCTGGAAAGGTAATGATAGGAGATTGTTTGGCTGTTACAACCGGAGATCTATTAAGTCAAGGTCGCGATCAACTTCTCCTGCTTATAAAAGGCGCACAAGGATTGGAACTAGTTATTCTTTCGCCACCATTAAAGCCCTCAGGTATTAATTGGACGCAAGAACTTAGGGTGCCTTTACCCAGTATTAGTGGTCCTTTACCCAGTATTAGTAGTGGTACAGTAAAAGGTTTTGCTTGTGGCGACTTCTGGGGTGAGAAAATAGACCACTTAGCGATAGCTTCAGAGAGTAATGGTAAGACAAAGATTGATTTCTTTCGGCTTGATAATCTTGATAATAAGGAGCCTAAATTGATTGTTACTGATGCAGCAAAGGAACTTAAATTGATTGTTACTGATGCAGCAGAGGATTTACCTCAATTAGCACAGAATGGCCTGGTAGCTGCAGATTATGTCAAAGATGGATTCGATGTTTTAACCTTTATTAACGCTGACCCCACCAAAGGATTTGAATTGCGTGTTGCACCGTTAAAATCTCCTGATGAAAAACCCAATCCAGGTCCGACATATACTGGAAAAGCTTTATCGGGTCAATGGCTTCCTGGTGTAGGAGGGACTAAAAGTAAGATAGTGATGACTGGAATGTTCCAAACTCAAAGCGCATCCAATCCCAACGCCATCGCTGCCGGAAGAATATTTGGTTATATCAAAGACGATCATGATTTTATGACACGTTATCCGTATGACGCAAGGCCAGATGTTGAGATTGCCTTTACCCATCGCATTCCCACCAAAGGCGAACGGCCACCTTATGGTTGGCCAGCCAAGAATGAAACAATTAGTTACGAAATAAACTTAAAGAATAATGGTCAAACGACTATTCCTAATGGTTCAGCAAAATTGCGGGTTTGGATAAATACTCCCTATCGAAATGCTGATATCCATCCGAGTACTTCAGGTAGCCCTGGCTTTGTTTTGCCGGTGAATCAGGACATACCACCTTTTGATCCAAATAATCCTAGTTACGTAAAACTTACGGTAAATACCATTTGGCCTTATGATTTAATTACCGCTAGCCCAGGAGCAACCTGGAAGAAATTAAATATTGAAGAGGTGGGTGAACGCTGGCTGGTGGTGGTTTTAGATTGCACAGGTGACACTAACCTGCGCAATAATCGTTACGAAGCAGCGTTACATGCTATGACGTTTCATCCTATATTTCGATATAACTCCACGCTTGCAGACCGGCAACCAACTGTCTTGGGTGATCCTTGTAGTAAAGAGTACCTCTCGCGCAAACTTGCCGATGCACTTACCTGCACTTGGGAGCGCTCTCGCACTACCAATAACGAAGATGTCCTACAGCGCGTTTTCTTTGATGGCTACGAGATTGGCTGGCCTGATGATTTACCTGAACCGCAGAGAACCGAGCTTTGGCAAGAGATTCAGAATCAGTATGAGGGTTGGCGTGAACTAGAAGGATGGTGGGGAGTCGGCCAAGGCTGGGAACGCTTTAATTGGGAGTACTCTGGAGAACTCCATGAAACCGGACATCTTTTTCATCCCCTTGGTGACCTCTATTGGTACGGTGTTCTTCCGTTTTGGACAGGAACAGCGAAAATGGCTGATGGAACTCCTGTGCAATTTAATACCTATATGTGGGGTCCTGAGCTCTTTGGTTCTTATTCCCCAGCAGTGATGGGGCCACCTGCCTGCGAAATGATGAAACGGTGTCTTGTGGGTGTGCGCAACGCTTATATAGGAGGATGGGAAAGTTTGGCTCCAGATAGAATGTATGTCCGAGTAGTTGATCGCAATGGCAATCCTGTCTCAGGAGCAGATATCTCCTTGTGGAGATACAGGGATTCCGCGCCATATGCTACAGGTTTAACTAACGCTGATGGTCAGTGGGATATCACTTACCTCTTTGGTTCATCAGAAGTCGATCAATTTGGTCGTAGGCACTATGACAATGGTAGCTTGATTCATGCACTTGCTCAAATTTTCACGGTCAAAATTGGTAACTATCAGGATGCTATTATCTGGGGCATGGAAGATATATTTAGTCATAGTCGGCTCACGCGTATGTATTACTCGTTCGTCAATGAAAACGAGTGGACCTGGGATTTCCGCACAAACTATGATCCACTTGCGCCAGAACCGAGTTTTACTCTTGAGACAGCAGTTGAAGCAAGAAAAGTTAAACTTGGTATTCAGGGAACCGCAGGCGCTACTTATCGTCTCTACCGGCGCTGGGAGCCAGCCTATATTCGCACGCATATCGGAGATTTCACTGCTCAAGATAATGCACTTACCATCCTGCAAGATATGGCAGAACCTGACTCGCGTTGCCGTGGAAGATATAGAGCTATATACGAAGTAACTGAAGTTGTGGGTGACACAGAATCCCTGCCCCGTTCAGTTGCAGTTATAGGTCTACTAAATGCACGCGGAGTAACTACACAAGCAGATGGTAAACTACTTGTGGCTGCGAATAATGGTGATGCTAATCCCTTCTGTATCCTCTTTAATGGAACAACGCCTTACCAGGAATATTTATATCACTTCCGTTTTGGTCACACCGCAAACAAGGTTGTTCCTTCTTTTCTCTCGCCGGGTCGATACTACGCGACATTAGCATTTTCAGATTATGACCCTGATTATCGTTTTGATCTCATACCGCCCCCGCCTGGAGGAGGTGGATATGATGTTCGAAACGATTTAGGGCGCTTTCTGGCAATAGAGTATAGCACAACGTCTCCCTACACGATCAAACTGACTAGCGCACAGACTGCTTCAGCATTTAAGCCCAATGACGGCGTAGGCTATTCTTCAGAGTGGTGGGGTCCTTCAGAATGGGGTATAGTCCAACAGGTTTCAGGAGATACGCTTACAGTGGACAAATCGATTTTTCCACCCGGATTAACTGAGCCGTGGTTCAGCGGACTAAGATTAGCGGGTCGACCGGGCAGCAATGCCAGCCGGCGTGAGTTGAATGGTGCGCGCGGATTAGCCACTATTCTTAAGAACGGAAAGGAGTATGTGGTTATTGCCGATACAGGTAATAGTCGGATTGTGGTTTGGGATGATACTACAGGATATGTTACGCATTGGCAGGCAAATGGTTTGAGACCTGCTGCAGTAGCAGCACATCCTACTGAGCAAGGCAAGTTTTTTGTTATCGATAGACAAACCAATTGTCAATCACGGCTTTATCTATACTCGTTTAATGGTTCAACAGTCCAAGTTGAACCAGGTTATCCGGTGCTGATTGATGTTGGAGACTATGTTGAAGATTGGTGGATAGGTGAGATAGGTCTGGCAGCAGCAGTCGACCCGAGTAATGGCAAGCTCATCCTGGCCATAACCGATGCCCAGCAAGGCAGAGTACTTGAGCTGATGCAATCAGAGCAAGGATGGCAAACTGTAGCCACATATACCAAACCCATTGGTGTTTTTGCCGGCTCAGATATTCTCTTGCACCCAAATGATGTTGCTTATGTGATAGAGAAATGCACATTTAAATTATTTGCTCTTGATGATGCCCAAAGAGTGGTGCTACTGAACCAGAAAAATATAGTTCGTCCGGATCTCGTAACCTCAGATATCAAGTTCTACAAACCCAATTCTCCAGAAATCCCTGAAAACGAAGTTACTCCTGAGATAGGTAAATTAGTAACCTGTAAAGCTATCTTAACCAATAAAGGTTGTTCTGACACAGGCATCTTCAATGTCAAGTGGAATTTAGATGGAGAACAGGTAGGTTATGGAAGCCATGGGAATCTTTCTCTAGGTGCTACCTCAGATGACAATGTGAGATTCGACTGGACTCCTACTGTTTGGGGTGTTCATAGGTTAGAATTTATAGCTGATGTAGACAACCATGTCTCTGAGTTAGATGAACAAAATAATACAATTACCAAAGAAATCACTCCTTTAGATACCACTCCACCTACCACCCCGGGCACACTCAGGCTTTTATCTGGTAGCAATCCTAACAATACCGGCACCTACACCATAACCTGGACTGCCTCTACTGATTCGGGCGGCAGTGGCTTAAAGGAGTATTTATTGGAACGTAGTAACTCTACTTGCAAGGGGGACATGTGTTTTCGTATCAGACAAAAATTCCCTGTACCCACAAACAATTTCGCAGAGAACAATCTATCAGAAGGTAATTATGATTATTTAGTTATAGCTATAGATAATGCCGGTAACATAAGTGACCCTTCAGGTTCACTAACTGTTGTCGTGGATAAAACTCCACCCACAGGCACTATCATCATCAACAATGATGCCGCTTACACCAACACTACCGCAGTAACCTTAAATCTCTCAGCGCAAGATGCTCTCAGCGGCTTAAACCAGATGCAGTTCTCTAATAACGGTACTACTTGGTCAACGGCTGAAGCCTATGCCACAAAAAAGGCTTGGGTCTTAACTACAGGTAATGGCACCAAGACCGTCTATGCCAAGTTCTCAGACAAGGCAAGCAATTGGTCGCAAGCGTATTCAGATACCATAATCTTAGATATTGCCAAGCCCACTATCACAAGTATCTTAGATTCACCCGACCCTTTTTATACTAAATTAGGTCAGGTATCTAAGATTTCCTACACCTTAGCTGATAATTTATCTAGTTCCTTAGAAGTCTATGTCTATGTCTATACCTACGCTGGTACCTTAGTGAGAACCCTAGGTCCTTATAAACAAGCCTTAGGTAGTAACTCCACTACCTGGGATGGTAAGGACTCCAAGGGCGCTTATGTAACTAACAGCTTCTATAAATACCAAATTAAGGCAACGGATCAAGCAGGGAATTCCACCACCTCAAGCTATTATTATGTGGCCAAGATGTGATAGAGAAGTAAAAACTGAAAAGTCAGAGATATTCATTATAGAAAGGCTGGTCATTAAAACAGACCAGCCTTTTTGTTTAAAAATACTTGACAATTTTTTATTTTATGCTATATTACTCTCTAATTAGAGAGTAGAGAGTATGGCATATAATAACTTCTATCTTATCAAAGACTTAGCACGTTTAAGCGGTTATTCCATATACACCATAAAGTTCTATTTGAAGATTGGCTTGCTTAAGGAAGTGGGCAGAAGCCCAGAGACAAATTTTCGCTATTTTAACGATACAACCTTAGAGGCCTTGAAAGAAATAAGGCGGTTGAGAAAAGAAGGGAAATCGCTCAAGGGGATAAAAGAATATCTTTTATCAGCTTAATCTATGAGTTATTTTACGGTCTTAGGTTTGCAGAAAGAACCTTTCTCTACTAGTCCTGACCCGGCATTTTTCTATCGTTCCAGCCCCCACGATACCGCCTTAAAACGCTTAGAGATTGCTATTCGCCTGCGCCGTGGCTTAAGCCTGATTATGGGTGATGTAGGAACCGGCAAGACCACGCTTTGGCGAACATTATTGCAGACCTTTGATAATGAAGATGGGTTTATTTTCCACATCATCTTAGACCCTAATTATAAATCCGAATTTCAGTTTTTGACCAGTTTGGTAAAATTGTTTGGGATTGAGCCGGTCTTTAAATCTACTTTAGATTATAAAGAGGCAATAGAAAAATACCTTTTTAAAAAGGGAGTAGAGGAAAATAAGACCATTGTGCTTTTGGTTGATGAGGGTCAGAAGCTCACCCCCGACCATTTAGAAATTTTAAGAATACTTTTAAACTATGAGACCAATGAATATAAATTACTACAGTTGGTTATTCTGGCTCAGGTAGAGTTACTTCCTCGATTACGTCGGGTAAAGAATTTTATGGACCGGATTGTCTTAAAGTATATGATTAATCCTTTAGATGAAAAAGAGACCAAAGAGATGATTGACTTCCGCCTAAAGCAGGCAGGCTACAACCGAGAAACGCCCCTTTTTACCGATGAGGCAGCTAAATTAATTTATGAACATTCTGGAGGCTATCCGCGTAAGATTGCTCTGTTCTGTCACGATGCGCTGGAGGCAATTGTGATGAAAGAGAAAGACACCGTTGACACAGATGTTATACAGGAACTTATCCAGAGCGAATTAAAATGAAAGAGAACATTTCTCCGGAAGAAAGATTATTGAGGTTGATAAAAGGCCAGAAAAAAGAAGCCGTAGCTTCATCGGTTGAGAAAAAGCCTACAGTAGTAACAGAAGGATTAAAGTCATCCATTAAGCGTTCTATATCTCCTTTGTCTCAGAAATATTTCTCTATACTCTACATCCGCAGAATAATCTGGGTAGCTTTTATACTATCAGGCATTTATTTAGTTATTTCTCTTATCTATCCTTCGTTCGGCTTAAGAGAAGTTAGCTTACCTACAGTAACAGAAAAAAAGGTTATCCAGCCAATAATAGGGCTAAAACAGGAACAAAAGCCTTTTGAGTATTACTTAGAAGGTATCAGAAATCGCCGCATATTTGTGAGTGAATCCGCTCCAGTAGAAGAAAAAACTGTTAGCGTCGCAGATGCAGATTTAATTAAAGATTTGAATCTTTTGGGTATTGTCTCGGGTGAAAATCCGCAGGCAGTAATCGAAGATAAAAAGACAAAGAAGACCTATTATGTAAATAAGGGTCAATTTATTAATGAATTAATGATTGAGGACATTCAAGAGGGTAAGGTAATTCTAAATTATAAAGGTCAGAGGTTTGAACTTTATTTATAACCATTAAACGGAGGTAGAAATGAAGAATAAATTATTTTTTATTTTCGTTTTGTCATCTTTATTATCCTGGAATTTAACATTGGGCCAGCAGGATTACGAAGGAGCTAAACCGGCTCCGCAGAGGTCCGTTACGGATAGTCAGGCCGTAATTCAGAGCCCGGCACAAAAGAATAAGATATCTTTAGACATAAAGGGCATGGACGTTGTAGATGTTCTGAAGATGTTGGCTACCCGTTCAGGAATGAATATAGTGGTAGGAAAAAATGTTACCGGTAAAGTTACGCTATTTTTAAAAGATGTGGATATTATTGATGCCTTTGAAATAATAATCTTGGCTAATGACTTGGCTTATGAGAAGAAAGGTGAAATTATCAATGTTATGACTCAAAGGGATTACGAATTACGTTACGGAGAACGCTATCAAGATAAGAAACAGGCCAAGGTTGTGCAATTAAAATACGCCAAGGCAGCGGATTTATCGCGTGCCTTAAACCAGATTAAGACTAATGTAGGCAAGATTGTTGTGGATGAAGCCTCTAATACCGTGGTTCTGATAGATGCTCCTGATAAGATAAAAGAGATGGAGGACTTTATTAAAGATACAGACCTGCCCTTAAAGACGCGGGTGTTTGGCCTAAACTATGCTCAGGCAGAGAAGTTAAGCACCAAGGTACAGGAGATAATTACTAAGGGAGTAGGGTCTATTAGGATAGACGAGCGCACCAATAAAATTGTAGTGACAGACTATCCGGATAAGTTAAAAGAGATAGAGAACATAATCAGTGCATTCGACGAAAAAACGCCCCAGATATTAATCGACGCTCAGATTGTAGAGATAAGCCCCAAAAAAGACGCGTTCGCCATGGGCGTTGATTGGGATTATTGGTTAAAAAAGAATGTCCGATTAATAAGTTCATTACCTGCACCTGCGCTTACAGGCGTTGCTACTATGCCCAATAAACTATCTTTTGGTGTTGCAGCTGCAAATAAAACGGTGGGCAATGAAGGAGAATATAAGTCTATATTAGACCTTTTAAGAGTAATTGGCGAGACAAAAATTATCTCTAGTCCGCGCATTATGGCCCTAAATAACCAAGAGGCGAAGATATTGGTGGGAACAAAAGAGGCCTATATTACTTCGACTAGCTCTCAGTCTGGAACTGGATCCACAATTACTTCTCAATCCGTAAATTTCGTTGATGTAGGAATAAAACTTTTTGTCACTCCTACAGCTAATCGTGACGGTTTTGTAACCATGAAGATAAGACCAGAGATAAGTTCTGCTCAACGCACAAATATCATTTCTCAAGATCAAAAAACCGAAATTCCCATTGTGACCACCTCAGAAACAGAAACAACCATCATGGTTAAGGATGGTGCTACGATAATTATCGCTGGGCTTAAAAAAGATAAACGGGAAAAAGAAGTAAAAAAGATTCCTCTTATAGGAGATATACCTTTACTTGGCTATTTATTTAGGAGTACAAAAGATGAAGTGACTAAAACGGAGTTGGTTATTTTTATTACCCCCCATATCGTTTCAGGCGAAGAACCTCTAGGGTATACGAGTTTAACTAAAGATAAAGATATCTTATATTTGCAATCCATAGCTGATATGCAATCTAAGATAAGTGCCGAGCAAAAGACAAATAACTTTATCAAACCCGGCAGTTTGCAGGATTATAAAAAATTTGTATTGAATAAAATAAAAGCAGCCTCTGCAGCTTCAAAAACCGATGAGGTCCTGTCAAAGGGAGAAGTGGAGATTACCTTTATCTTAAATTCTAACGGTGAGTTAAAGGATGAACCACAGGTAATTTCTTCTACTAATCAGAGTTTGAATGAGATAGCAGTGGAATGTATAAAAAGAGCATCTCCTTTTCCGGAATTTCCTTCTTCTTTAAATAAAGAAGAGGAGGTCTTCAAAATTAGTTTAGCATATGAATAAACCAGTAACGGCGTTGCTGAGTTTCTGCAAGTTAATGCCTAATCGTAAGATGATTTTATGGATAAAGAACTAATTATAGTAGGTGACCGGATTTTGATTGCATCGCCTAAATAAAAAATTGACTTTTTAGAAGTTTATGTTAACATTACTCTAATTATTTTGGTCTGAGTTTCTTAATTTAAGCGAAAGGAGCAAAAAGACATGGCTGGCTTTGATTTATTGCTGTTGGCGCCGGTGGGTTCGATATTAGCCCTTACGTTTGCCGGGTATCTGGCATTATCCATTCTGAAAAAAGACCAGGGTAATGAAAGGATGCGCGAGATTGCTGAGGCAGTAAGAATAGGAGCAAGGACATATCTTAAGAGACAATATTTAGGCGTGTCTATTTTTTTTATAGTAGTATTTTTTATATTACTGGGTCTTGCGCTTAAAAAATATTTGGTAATCTTTGTGCCATTTGCTTTTCTGACCGGAGGTTTCTTTTCTGGCTTATCGGGCTTCATCGGTATGAGTATTGCCACCCAATCCTCTAATCGCACTGCAGCTGCTGCGATGAAGAGCTTAAACTCTGCACTAAGGGTTGCTTTTTCAAGCGGCGCAGTAATGGGCTTAGTGGTTGTGGGTCTCGGCCTTTTAGATTTAAGTATCTGGTATTATTTTCTTAATTGGTATTATTCTACTCATCCTATACCAATATGGGCGGATAAGATTACTGCCATTACTTCTACTATGCTTTGTTTTGGAATGGGTGCTAGTTCTCAGGCATTATTTGCCAGGGTTGGCGGCGGGATTTTTACTAAGGCAGCAGATGTGGGTGCTGATTTGGTAGGTAAAATAGAAGCAGGGATTCCGGAGGATGACCCGCGTAATCCCGCAGTTATTGCGGATAATGTGGGTGATAATGTAGGCGATGTAGCAGGAATGGGCGCTGACCTTTATGAATCCTATGTGGGTTCGATTGTAGCTACCTCTGCTTTAGGTGTAGCTGCTGGTTTAGGTGTAGCAGGCGTAACTGTGCCTATGGTTATGGCAGCGGTGGGTGTAATATCCTCGATAATTGGCACATTTTTCGTAAGAAGCAGAGAAGAGGCGAGTCAGGGCGTTTTACTGGTAGCATTAAGAAAGGGCGTATTTGCCAGTTCCATATTGGTGGCAATAATCTCATATTTTTTGGTAAAAGCTGCTTTAGGAACTCAACATTTAGGAGTTTACTGGTCAGTGCTTTCCGGATTAATTGCCGGCGTATTAATAGGTTTATCCACTGAATTTTATACTTCCAGTAGATTTAAGCCCACACGTTCAGTTGCAGATGCTTCCTTGACTGGGCCGGCTACAGTAATTATCGCAGGCATAGCTTCTGGTATGATGTCAACGGCAATACCCGTGGTTGTAGTAGGCATCGCGATATTAATCAGTTATTTCTTATCCGGCGGTGCCACCAATTTTAATGCTGGCCTTTATGGTGTGGGGATTTCTGCAGTAGGCATGCTTTCTACATTAGGTATAACTTTAGCCACTGATGCTTATGGTCCGGTGGCAGATAATGCAGGCGGAAACGCCCAGATGTCAAATCTAGCGCCCGAGGTCAGAAAAAGAACCGATGCCTTAGATGCATTGGGTAATACCACTGCTGCTACAGGTAAAGGATTTGCTATTGGCTCAGCAGCATTGACTGCTCTGGCCTTGATTGCTGCTTATCGGGAACAGGTAGTTCTCTACGGTAAAGAAATGAATTTAAGCCTGATGAATCCTAATGTATTGGTGGGATTATTTATCGGCGGAATGCTGCCATTTTTCTTCTGTTCGATGACGATGCAGGCAGTAGGAAGAGCTGCAGGTAAGATAGTAATTGAGGTACGTCGGCAGTTTAAAGAAATAGCCGGGCTTATGACAGGCGAGGCCAAACCAGATTATGCCCGTTGTGTAGATATCGCTACTGCCGCAGCCCAGAAAGAAATGATTATACCATCGCTTTTGGCGATTATTGCGCCTATTGCAGTCGGGCTATTGATAGGCGTAGAAGCTGAAGTGGGGTTATTGGCTGGTGCAACTGTGACTGGTTTTGTTTTAGCAATCATGATGGCTAATTCCGGCGGTGCCTGGGATAATGCCAAGAAATATATTGAAGAAGGCCATCACGGCGGCAAAGGCTCTCCAGCGCACAAGGCCGGCGTGGTCGGAGATACTGTAGGCGATCCCTTTAAAGACACCTCTGGCCCCAGTCTAAACATCCTCATCAAACTTATGTCTATGGTCTCCATTGTTTTTGCTTCCTTTGTGATTTCTCACAGCCTCTTTAAATAATCTTAGAGACACAAGAGACGTTTAAAATCTAATAAGATTACTTACACGTTCTGGTGGTGATTAAATAAATTTTGAGGGGTCTTTTGCGTGGTTTAAGGCGTCTTCGCGAGAGATAATTCCTTCTTTATATAAATGCAGCAATGACGAATCCATGAGGTGCATCCCAAGCTTCGCGCCTACTTCAATATTGGTGTATATTTGTTCCAGATGACCTTGACGAATAAGATTCGCTATGGCGGGAGTTCCTAGCAGCACCTCAGTTGCAACTACGCGCCCTGGTTCGCTCTCTTTGGGGATTAACGCCTGCGCGATTATGCCTTGGAGACACTCTGCGAGTTGTATCTTTATTTGCTGTTGTTGATAACCAGGGAAGATATCTATAATCCTATTTATACTGGAAATGGCATCTGCGGTGTGTAATGTACTTAATACAAGATGTCCGGTCTCTGCCGCAGTAAGGGCTATGGAGATAGATTCTAAGTCTCGCATTTCTCCAATTAAAATAACGTCTACATCCTGCCTTAATGTATGTTTAAGTGCATTAATAAATGTTAGGGAATCAAATCCGATTTCTCTTTGTCTTATAATGCTTTTTTTAGGCATATGGATGTATTCAATAGGGTCTTCGAGACTAATAATCATTACTTGTTTTTCTTTATTGATGAGTTCTATCATAGCTGCTAAAGTAGTGCTTTTTCCGCTTCCCGTAGGTCCGGTAACTAAAACAAGCCCATGTGGTTTACGAGCAAGTTCTTTTATAATAGGAGGCAACCCCAGTTCTTCTATCGTGTTGATTTCTGTAGGTATATACCTAAAAGCAGCTCCAAATTGCCCTTTTTCTTTATGGATATTTACACGGAAACGTCCAAAATCAGTCGTGTATGACATGTCAAGCTCTAATTCTGCTTCAAAACGTTCTATTTGCTGTTGGTTTAATAATCCATATATTAAACCTTTTACCTCGTCAGAGCTGAGTGGTTTCATCTGCATGGGAGTTAATTTTCCGAAGATACGCATTATAGGCGGTTGATTAGCAACTAAATGTATGTCCGAGGTCTTATTTTTTATCGCGAAGTTTAGAATCTTGTTTAAATCTAATCGTCTAATATACTCTCTGATAAATTGGGCATCTTTTTCTTCTATTTTTGTAAATACAACGCCTACATCGTAGAGTTTACCCTCAGTTATTTCATCTATTCGCACTACCCTGCCTTTAGTCAATATAGGGTTTGAGAGTTTAGGGATTGTAATTATGAGGTTCAATTTTGCTGAGAGGAGAAGGAGTTCTTTGACAGGGAAGAGAATGCCGCCTTCGCTTATATCTTTTGAGATTGTTTCCTTAGAAGGCCCTGATGTATCGCCTTCTATAGCGTATTTCACTGTGAAACTGACAGGCAGCCTCACATAACCCCTTTTTTCTTGCGATACTTCTTTCATTATTCTATTTCTTCCTACGATTTTTACAGTATCACCTATAATCTATCAAAGATATTTTAAAATTGCAAGAAAAATTATCAATCATATTCATAAATCTAGCATCAAAAAATTTTGGTTCGGAAGTTACAGATTGCTAGACTTGTCTAAGATCAACTCTTTAAATAATTTAATTATAACTTCTAATCTTTAGTGGTATAATAATTTTGTCATGAATGATCTAGAATTCGTCCAGCGGTGTGTAAGAGCAGATAAGCCTACCTGGGATGAATTCTTAAGAAAATATTCCCGCCTGATATATAACTATATATACAGCGTCTTAAAGATAAAAGGCTTTTTACTTACAGAAGAAAACATCGCCGATCTCTTTCAGGAAATCCTCTTTTCATTAGTAAAAGATAATTTTAAAAGATTAAGAAGTTTTAAAGGTAAAAACGGCTGTAGCCTGGCCAGCTGGTTAAGGCAGGTGGTTATCAACTCCACTATAGACTATATCCGCAAATCCAGGGCTCTGATGGATTCTCTGGATGAAGAAAATAATGATGAATTAAGCCTCAAGGATACCTTAAAAGATGATTCTATCTTAGTTTCCGAGTCAATCATACAGGAAGAAAAATCGGTCCAGTTAAAAGAATGTATTGAAGGGTTAGATAACGAAGATAAATATTTTTTGGAATTGCACATTAATAGAAACCTGGGGCTTGAAGAATTGAAAAGGCTGCTTGGTATTTCGCGGGGCGCAATAGATATGCGCAAATCCCGGATTATCAGCCGATTAAAAGAGTGTTTTAAGAGCAAAGGTTTTAAGTTAGATTTTTAAAGGTTCTACGTCTATTATATTAGGAGAGGAATAAAATGCAGGATAAGTTAGAGAGATTAATCGAGATAGTTTATAAAAAATGGAAGTCAGGCAAGCCTCGGATAAAGGAAGCCCATCCGGATGAAGAAACTTTTGTTTGTTTTCTGGAAGGCAGGTTATCTTCCGAGGAAGCCGCTGGTATTAAGGTTCATTTAATAAACTGTGATAGTTGCGCTGAGGTTTTGGCAATTCAGGCTAAATTAAAAGCAGACGAATCAAAGGAGGTTCCGGCAGAACTGGTTGAGCGTGTTAAAAATCTGGTAGCCGAAGAGAAATTAGCACTTTTGGAGATACTGCTTAAAGTAAAGGAAAAGTTCTTGGAGATCCTGGATACCAATGGCGATGTTCTGGTGGGCAGGGAGTTGATGCCTGCACCAATTTTACGCAGTCATAAAATAAAAGATTTTAAAGATGAGATTACCGTATTAAAAGATTTTAAAAATTTAAGAGTTGAGGTAAAAATAGAAAATAAAGGCGCTAGCGTCTTTAACTTAACTGTAATAGTAAAAGAAAAAGAGACGCAGAAGATGATTAAGGACTTAAGGATTACCCTTATAAAGGAGGATCTGGAACTGGAATCCTATCTTGCCGATTCCGGAAGGGTGACTTTTGAGCACGTCTTACTGGGTAAATACACTGTTGAGATATCCTCTCCAGAAAATAAAGTCGCATCAGTCTTAGTAGATATAAGAATTTGATGAAATATGCCCGATACTAACGCCCTGGTTTTAGAGATACTGAAGCATGATAACCAACTCTCAATGAGCATCTTTGAAAAAGAGGAAATCTCCTCCACCCTAAAGCATTACAGCCAAATATCCATATCATTTACGGAAATCAGCAAATTATGCCAGGAGATAACCTCTATATTAAACAAGACAGATAAAAACGGTATTTTAGAACCGGATTCAATTAACAGTCTAAAAAAAACAGGCCAATTGCTCTGGGATCAGCTTTTTACCGGCTTCGTTAAAGACAGGTTAAAGAGCACGCAAATCTTAGATTTAGTCTTGTTCTTAGATGAGGAATTAATCAATATACCCTGGGAGCTGTTATATACAGGAGAAGATTTTTTATGTTTGAGGTTTAATTTAGGCAGGCTGGTAAGGACTAAAGGAAAACCAAACCGTCCTCAATATCGCAGCCTCTCCAGCAGACTAAAGATGCTTATTCTGGCTAATCCCACCAATGACCTCAAATCCGCATACCTGGAGGGCATATCCATTAAGAATCAGTTTGACAGGAAAAGAGGCCAGATCAGCATTGATTTTAAATCTACCCAGATAAATACCCTCTATATAAAGAAGAATTTAAGAGATTATGATATTGTGCATTTTGCGGGTCACTGCGAATATGACCCGGGTGAACCGGCCAATAGCGGTTGGCTCTTAAGCGACGGAATATTGTCTATCTCAGATATCCTTAAGTTAGGAGAAACGCTGAACCTGCCCACATTAATATTTTCCAATGCCTGTCGTTCTGCGCAGGTTAAAGCGGATTTAATAGACCAAGACTATCAGGTAAAAACCTATAGTTTGGCATCCGCATTTTTATTCTCCGGCGTTAGGCATTATATCGGAACGATTCGCAAAATCGAAGACCCCATTAGCCTTAGCTTCGCCAAAGAATTTTACAACCAGTTAATCGCAGGAAGGTCAGTGGGTGAATGTATGAGGTTGGGCCGTTTAAGGCTAATCAAGGAATATGGCATTATGGCTATCCCCTGGGCAAGTTATCTTCTTTACGGAGACCCCAATTTTATATTGTTTAGGTCAGAACATAAACCGGTAATACGAAAATTTAAAAGAGATATTTCCTACTATAAAAAGCGCATAAGAAGAATTGCTTTGGCAGCCTCTATCATATCTATATGTATATACCTGTATATGTGGCTACCCACTCTAAATCCCAATACCTATGTTTTATTTCTTAAGTCTCAAAGATTATTCTTAAAAGGCAAGAACCAAGAGGTTATCTCTCTTTGTAGCCGCATCATCCAAAAAGAACCCACCTTTTTATCAGTTTATCCGTTACTGGCGGATACCTACCAAAGATTGGGCAGGCCAGATGTGGCCTTAAAATATTATTTTGAATATGCCAGATGCAGCGAAAAAAGACAAGATAAAAAGAATTTATCTTCTGCTTATACGGGTATAGGCTGGATTTATCAGAGTCAAGGGGGGTATCCCAAGGCATTTGATTTTTACAACAAGGCCATAAACTTAAGCAGAGAAAATAAAGATAAACTAAATGAGGCTATGGCGTTGAGAAAATTAGCAGTCTGGTTTATTGATAAAGAAGAATACGATAAGGCATTAGAGTTACTGACAAAAAGCTCGGAGATTAACCGCCAGAAGCAGTATCTTTATGGACACAGATACAATCTTGCCTGTGATTATTTTGATATCGGGCTTGTATTTATTAATAAGGATGATTTGGGCGCAGCACGTGAATTTTATAACAAGAGCTGTCAGTTATTTGAAAAACTCGGGTCAAAATTTGAACTAAGCGATTATTATTTTAATCTAGGAGAGGTATGCGTATTTGAAAAACAATACCAGAAGGCCTTGGATTGTTATATGCGAGGTTTAAAGATAGATAAAGTGCACGGAAATATTCCCAGCATAGCCAGCGATTACAATATGATCGGCGAGTTATACGAAGAGATGGATAATTTTACTGAAGCAGAGAGATTCTTTAATGAAGCAATAGAAATCTGCCAAAACATAGAGGCACCTATGGAGTTAGCCTCTGCTTATTATAATTTAGGACTTTTATATAAAAAGAAAGGCAAGATAAATAGGGCCAGAGAATATCTTAGGCAGGCACAGGAAATATACAGCCGGATAGATACGCCTGATTACAGTAAAGTTAAAGAAGAACTTTTGAGTTTGTAATAATTAATAGATCTGAGTGGATTAATCTATTTTCTGTCTTGACATTTTAGGAAAAATAAGTTATGATAGAAATAGAATAATTTAAGGATATTAGAGATGTGAGTTAATGCTGTCTTAATATTTAAGATGGAAAGCCGCGGATGAGAGGCAAAAGAGTTAAATACTTCTGAATTTGCGGCTTTTTTATTGATTATGCAAAAACCGGACTTAGAAGATAGAAGAATATTTGAAAGGATTCCTACAAAACTTTCTCTTAAGTTATTGGATCCACACACCAACAGAGAAGGATTGGCCCAGACTCAAGATATCAGCGCCAAAGGCGTGGGCCTTTTAGTAAAAGATGAATTATTCCCGTATACCCCTGTAGAGATGTGGCTAGAAATACCCAATAAAAATACGCCGCTTTACCTGAGGGGTGAAGTGGTTTGGTCAAAACCGGCAGAATCCAGAAATTACAGGGTAGGGGTTAATTTAGATAGAGCGGAATTGATGGGTATGTCCGCAGTTTTAAGTAATATAAGCCTAAAATAAGATAATACTCGCCTCGCCGGTTTTAGTTACCCGGTCTAAAATATCTTCCCGCCTTTAAGCAAATAAAATTCCTGACAAAATCTAAACTTTCTGCTATAATTATTTTTATGGGATATGGGATTAAGAAGTTTAAAATCTCGGAGGATAAATAGTGGATAAGGTTCTGTTGTGGTCTTGGGCGCTTATGGTAGGACAGGTAGCCACAACTATGATTTTGTTTCTTCTTTTGGCTAAGATTAATGCCGAAGGCAAGAAACAAAATAAAGTTGCCAAAGACAAAAAAGAACCGCAGATTAGCATTTTAGAAAACCAAATTAATTCTTTACGGGAGGAATTAAAAAAGGCAAAGACCGGCTATAGAGCAGTACAAAACGAACTCCAGGAACTAAAAAACATAAAATCTAATTTAGAAAAAGAACTAAACAGACAAAAGGAATCTTACGACCTTACCCAGAGAGAATTTTATCGTTTAAAAAAAGAGGAGTCGGAGTTGAGGGATAAATTGGCAAATAAAGAACGAGAATCGGAAAAGATGCGCTCACAGAGCTTAACAATCGAAGGAGAGCTCAGGGGTAAGAATCAGGAGCTTCGGGTTTTACAAGATGAAAATAAAGAAATTGCCACCAAGTTAAAAGATTTAGAAACACACCTTGACAGATTGGAAAACGAAGCAAAGACACAGAGGAATATTATTGCCGAAGACAAGGGTAAGGAGAAAGAAAAAGAAGGTAAGCCAGTTTTTAGCGAAGGAGCACTAAAGAGGCAAGAGCAATTAGAATTATCCAGGCAGCAAAAGAAGGGCAGAATGGGTGAGATTTTATTGGCGCAGCATTTTATAACAGAAGATATTTTAGATAGGGCGCTTGAATTCCAAAAGAATACAGGCAATAACATAACGCAATATCTACTTGCCTATGGTTACATAGATGAGGCACAACTTGCGCAGTGTCTTTGTACTCAATTTGGCATTCCCTATCTTCCTTTGTGCGCTTATAGTATACCGGATGAGATAATTAAATTAGTGCCGGTTGATGTTGCGGAAAAATACTGGCTTATTCCGGTTGAAAAGTTGGGGAATTTCCTTATGGTGGCTATGGCTGACCCCTTTGATACCAAGGCCATTAAGGAGGTTGAGGAGATTTCAGGTTTTAAGGTAAGGCCGCTTGTAGGCATTCTTTCGGAGATAATAGAATCTCTTGAGCTTTACTATAAGGTTGCTCCTAGAGAAAAGGGCGCGATAAGCAGGAGCATAACACCGTTTTTTATAGATACCAAGACCTACAAAGGGCCTGAACGCAGGCAAGCGGTTAGATTTAAGGCCAAAATCGACATATATTTTCCTGTGGAGGGTTATTATAAGAAATCCCAGACAAAAGATGTAAGCCGGGATGGTTTGTTATTTGAATCTGATACAGTCCTGCCTATTGGTTCGCTGATAACACTCCAGATTGACCTTCCCAAAGATTTAAATCCCCTGCCTATAGGAGCAATAGTGCAGGTTCTAAGAGTTACATCTTTAGCAGATAATAAGTTCGGGATAGGCGTAAAGATAATGAAAATTTCCAAACAGGAACTTAATACTATTATTGAATATGCCTCTTCGCAGGAAGGGGGATAATTCTTATTTCATAAAAATATAATAAATTAACATAAAGCTAATAATAAACACAGGAATTATTCTGATAAAAAATGGCTCAAATGTCCCGCCATGCTTTATTATAAGACCTGCTATAAATCCCTCCGCATAAGAAGTAGCCAAGAGTATAATTGTTACTACCCAACAGAAAGAAAACGACTTTCTTAGGTCCCATAATCTCCATAATATTAAAAAAAGCACAAGCATAGATATCCAGAATAACGGATTAAAGACAGAAAATTGAAAATGCTGCAGGCTTTCAAGATAAGGGCCCAATATTGTTTTTATTTCCTTAATATCTATTTTCATATCCATATCAGACCTCCTTAACTCAATTATACCACAAACTAATAAAAATACCTGTTAGATTTTGCTACTTCTTGTTTTTTAGCCACTCGCTAAATTGCTTACAATTTTAAGATGCAAGTGGTATAATTGAATGAAAAAGGAGGAGAGATGGATATATTTTTTGAGTATTGGAAAAAAGGGTGGAAAGTTTGGTTAATGATGATTTGCATTAACTTTTCATACTTATTATTGTTTATTCCCATCGCCTTTATTATTATATTTTTAAGGGTAAGTAAAGGACTATATTATTTTATAGCCGCGACCCTGGGATTAATATTTGCCCCAACTATTACATATTACATTTTCAAATTATTTTATGGAGAGCAGTAACTGCTTCCAAAATAAAGGAGCAGTTTAGCTGAGGTGGTATTTATGGCATATAAATTGCTGGTTGTGGATGACGACAAAAATAACTTAGAGATGTTTAAAGAGATACTTACGCAAGAAGGTTATGAAGTTATAGTTGCGTCTGACGGAGAAGAAGCATTGGTCAAAGTAAAAGAAGCTAACCCTGACGTGATTCTCTTAGACTTGATACTTCCTAAAAAGAATGGTTTTGAGGTACTGAAGGAAATAAGGCAAAATTATAAAGATAAATGGCGACCGGTGATTATTATTAGCGGTCAAGGCGATTTAGAATCTGTAACCAAGGGTTATAATTTAGAGGCAGACCATTATCTAACCAAGCCCTGTCCCCTGGAGCATCTTTTGCGCGGGGTAAGAACAATGATCTCTTTAATTTCGGCGCGCGATACGCCTTAGCATTCATCTAAACCTATTCATCCCCTAAATCCCTTACCATTTTGAAATGGAAGTGGTATAATAAATGAAGGCATAAGTTATGGAGTAGGCTATTGTAATTGGTGAGGTGACATAACTTATATGCCCGAATTTATCCTTGCCATCAAAGATGGCAAGGATCTGAGATTGGGAAATAAATAGTTAACAAAAGGAAAATATGAGTAATATTAAATTGGAGGACGATAAGAATTGTTTTGTTTGTGGTGATAAGAACAACTATGGACTCCGGCTTAGGTTTAACATTGATAAAGATAATGCAATGCATACAGAGTTTATGCCCCAAAAACGTCATCAGGGTTTTAAGGATATTGTGCATGGTGGTTTAATCGGACTTATCTTAGATGAAATAATGATGAACTTGGCGTGGAAAATGGGGAAGAACGCTGTTACTGCTGAGTTTAATGTTAGGCTAAAGAGAATAGCTAAAGTTCGAGAGAAGCTATTATTTAGAGGATGGATAGATAGAGAAGACAACAAGATAATCTATACTAAAGCTGAAGCAAAAAATGAGCATGGAACAATTATTGCTCTTGCAAGTGCAAAGTGTTTCAAAGTAAAGGAGCAGTTTAGGTAACATTATTCTAAAACCTACAGTAATTACAAGGCTGGACTTAAAACGTTTCAGCCCTTTTTATTTGTAAAATATCCTGTTAGATTTTCCCACTTCTTACGTCTATTTAAGTGAGGGCACAATTTACGGAACGATAGTAAACGTAAATTGTATGCCCGAACTTAACCCTCGACAATTTTTGAGATTACGGTTGGTTACGGTAACTGTCCATATTCCAAAAATTGTCAAGGGTCAAATTCAGCCAGATAACTTATGTCGGAGAGTATCAAAACCGATACTCCATAAGTTATGGCTTCATTTGAGTAGGAGGTGGGAAAGATGAAGAAATATACAGTAGTTTTGGTAGCGGTAGGTGCGCTTGTTTTAAGTTTTGTGGTTGGTGTTTTTGCATCAGAGTTGGTCTGGGAGGATATAGGTAGGGGGAATTTAAACCTGGAAACAGTGTTGGTAGACCCCAATAATCCCCGGATCATCTATATCGGTTCAGACAAGGGTATTTTGAAGAGCGAGGATGCGGGGGCAACATGGAGAAATATTTTTTCGGTTGGAGGTACAAACAAAGAAATAATTTTTTTGTTATTTGCTTCAGGTGGTAGTAATTCTTTATATGCTGCAACAGGAAACGGGTTATATTTTAGCCACAACCAGGGAAGAAACTGGAGCAGGATATTCAAAGGGAAAAATTATTTTGAGAATGAATGCACCACATTGGCGGTTTTGCCCTCAAGCCTTTATCTGGGCACAAAGGCAGGGTTATTTGTCAGTTCGGACAAGGGTCGCTCTTGGCATAAAGAAACAGGTCAGATTGGCAAGACTTCTATATTGGCCATTGCTTATAGCCTAAAGGAGCCAAACTCTATTTATGTTGCTTCTGTTGACGGCGTGTTTATGAGCAAGGACAGCGGTCAATCTTGGGAGAGGATTTTTGTAACGCATCCCGTAGAAGATGGCAATGATATAGAAGAGACAACCGAAGATCGGGATGAACAAGAACGGTATTCCAATATACGATATATCACTATCGACCCGAATAACTTAAATTACCTTTATCTGGCTACCTCCGCAGGAGTTTATAAAAGCCAGGATAAAGGGAAAACTTGGGAATCGTTGCCTGATTACGGCCTGCTTGATAGGGAGGTAAAATTTTTATTAGTCTCTCCCGAATCAGTTATTTACGCCATTACCAAAGCAGGGATATTTAGGTATGAACAGCAAAGATGGTATGAGTTATCGTTAGGTTTAGTTGCTCAGGATATCAGTTCGCTTTATTTGGATAGGCAAGGTAGGCTATATGCTGCCTGCGATAAGGGTCTATTTAGGACAAGCGAAGAATCTTACAGTAACAACGGTAAGACAAACGCAATTGATTTATATTTAAAAGATGAACCGCAGATTAGCAAAGTCCAACAGGCAGCTATTAAATACGCTGAGGTGGAACCGGAAAAGATTATGCGCTGGAGGAAGCAGGCAGCAAGGCGCGCATGGCTGCCTAAAATCACAGTAGACATGGACCGTGATATGGATAGAACAACCTCTAACAGTATTTGGGGAACATATTCCTCTAATGGAATACCAGGAAGATATTTTGTTGGCCCCGATGATATTACCAAATATAATAATAAAAATTGGGGCGTATCTTTGACTTGGGAATTAGGAGATTTAATCTTTAGCGATGACCAGACCAATATTGATGTGCGCTCAAAACTAATGGTTCAATTACGGGACGATATTCTGGATGAAGTAACTAAGTTATATTTTGAACGCATACGCATTAAGATAGAACTGGACGGTCTCTCTATAGAAGATAGAAAGAAACGGTTTGAAAAGGAATTGAGGCTGCAGGAACTCACATCTTATCTTGACGGCCTTACCGGCGGTTATTTTTCTAATTGTATATCTAACTAATTAATCCAAATTTTATCCTCTCCTAAAATATCTTGCAAATGAGTTATATTTATGATATTTTAAAAATCTATTCTTTTAATAATCTATTTTAATAATATATCAAAATGGCCTTATTGCATTTAAGCGATACTAATTTTAAAAAAGAAGTCTTAGATTCAGGCCTGCCTGTTCTGGTTGATTTCTGGGCAAACTGGTGCGGGCCATGCAAAATGGTCACACCCATACTGGAGGAACTCGCCAGAGAATACGCCAATAAACTTAAAATTTGCAAACTGAATGTGGAAGAGAATCCTAAAACCGCCACCCTTTATGGAATAATGTCTGTTCCTACCCTGATATTTTTTAAAAACGGTAAAGTTATAGAGCAGATGATGGGAGCTTTAAGTAAATCTGAGTTGAAGAAAAAGATAGAAGAGAATATTTAATGAAAAAAATATTTATTGCCGCTACAAAGCAAAACGACGGCAAGACCACCGTGTCATTGGGTTTGATTTTTAATTTAAAAGATAGATTCAAGAAAGTGGCTTTTATAAAACCCATTGGTCAGCGTTATCTTGAGGAGGAGGGCGTTAAGGTTGATGAGGATTCGGTTTTGATTGAAAAGGTTACTGCGGCCTGTAAAGTAAGATGCGGGCTAAAGGATATGAGCCCGATTGCAGTAGAAAAGGGTTTTACTGAAAGATACATAAACTCACCCGATAATAAATCAATAACAGGACAGATTAGAGAATCTTTTAGGAGGGTCGCTAGAGGCCAGGATTTAGTTATTATAGAAGGTACAGGCCATGCGGGCGTAGGTTCTGTGTTTGACCATTCTAATGCACAGGTAGCCAGACTTCTTGGTTCCAAGGTGGTTGTTATTTCTTCGGGCGGCATAGGTAGGCCCATAGATGAGGTAGTGTTGAATAAAGCACTATTTGAGAGAGAGGGCGTTAAGGTTTTGGGGGTTATTATTAATAAGGTTTTGCCGGAAAAATTCGCTAAGGTAAGCCGTTTAGTAAGAAAGGGCTTAATGAGAAAAGGCATAAATGTTTTAGGTGTTATTCCCTACGATCCTCTTCTGGACCGGCCAAGTGTGGAACAGATTTTGGAAGAGACTGATTTTGAGCTTTTATGTGGAAAAGAGGCTTTGGAAAATTACGTTTCCCGATTTATTGTAGGCGCAATGGAGCCTTGCGGTGCCATAAAATACATAGTTGACGATAGCTTTTTAATTACACCGGGAGATAGAGAAGATATAATCAAGGCTATTTTGGGATGTTATCGTGATACAGACAAAGAACGACTTAAGATATCAGGCATGGTTTTAACCGGCGGGATTGTTCCTCATCAACAGACAATGGATCTATTAAAAAAGGCACGCATAGCGGTATTACTGGCTAAGCACGATACCTACACAGTGGCTTCGTGTCTGTCCGACTTAACCGTTAAGATTAGGCCGCGCGATACTAACAAAATAAATAGAGTCATAAAATTAATTAAAGATAATGTAGATTTTGATAGTATATTGTCCCGCCTATAAGTTAGGCTTCAGGCGGGATCCCGCCCAGAACTAATTGAGTGGCGGGAAAAGGTATTTGATATGGATACGATTAAAAAAATACGCGAAAGAGCCAAATACAAACTTAAGACAATTGTTCTTCCCGAATATAATGACCCGCGCATAGTAGAGGCAGCCAGAATCATTGAAAAGGAAGGTATCGCTAAAGCATTACTCTTAACTGAAGATAAAATTAATCCTCAAGACAAAGAAAGGTATATCCAGGAATTTTATCAGCTACGCCAATCCAAAGGCTTAGATATGCCAACAGCCAGAAAAGCGCTGGATAATCCACTTTATTATGCAGCTATGATGACGCAAACCGGTAAGGCCGACGGTTTTGTGGCGGGTGCCAGTCATACTACACCTGATGTAGCCAGAGCCGCGATACAGTGTTTAGGTGTAGATGCGCATATAAGCATTGCTTCAAGTGCATTTATTATGGTGGCGCCAGATTGTCCTTTTGGTGAGGATGGGACATTTGTCTTTGCTGACTGCGGCATAGTCCCTGAACCCAATCCCCGACAACTTGCTTGCATAGCTTTATCTGCAGCAGAATTTGCCAGTAAAGTTTTAGATTTTACCCCTCGTATTGCTTTACTCAGTTATTCTACAAAGGGTTCAGCTAAAGGCAAACCTATTGAGAAGATAATCGAGGCTTTAGGATTACTTAAAGAGATGGCACCTGATATGGTAGCTGATGGTGAGATGCAGGTGGATAGCGCTATTGTGCCTGAGGTTGCCAAGATAAAATGTCCGGATAGCCAATTAAAAGGAAAGGCCAATGTTTTAATATTTCCTAATTTGGAGGCGGGGAACATCGGTTATAAACTCGTGCAGAGGCTCGCCGGAGCAAGGGCTATAGGACCCTTGCTTTTAGGTTTGAATAAACCCTGCAGTGATTTGTCGCGCGGATGTTTAGTTGAGGATATTATAGACTGCGTTGCGGTTACAGCCATAAGGGCACAATAGTTATGAAGGTATTGGTAATCAATTGTGGAAGTTCTTCCATAAAATATAAACTTTTTGATATGCCCAGAGAAAGGGTTGTCTGTCAGGGTGTAATTGAACGCATTGGCGAGAAAGGCTCTAAAATAAAGGATCATTATACGGGTATAAAGATAATCCTGGGGCAGATTAATCAGGTTGAGCTGGTAGGCCACAGGGTTGTGCATGGCGCAGAAGAATTCAAAAGGCCGGTATTAGTTAATCAGTTAGTAATTAGAAAAATAAGACAATGTTGCTCCATTGCGCCCTTGCATAATCCGGCAAACCTGGCGGGAATTTTAGCCTGTAAAAGATTATTGCCGGGTATAAAGCAGGTGGCGATATTTGATACTGCCTTTCATCAGACATTACCTGATTACGCCTACATCTATGGCCTGCCTTACGCATATTATAAGACGTTGGGCATAAGAAAATATGGCTTTCACGGCACCAGTCACGAGTATGTAGCTTATGAGGCAGCAAGAATTTTAAAAGAGCCGATTAACAGATTAAAAATTATTACCTGTCATTTAGGTAATGGCTGCAGTATCACGGCGATAGATAAAGGTAAGTCTGTCGATACCAGTATGGGTTTTACGCCCTTGGAGGGCCTGGTTATGGGCACGCGTTGCGGAGACATTGACCCTGCCCTGGTTACTTATCTCATGCGCAAAAAGAGGCTTAAGGTTCACCAAATAGACCAGATATTGAATAAGGTAAGCGGCCTAAAAGGCATATCCGGCTTAAGTAATGATATGCGGATATTAAATAGGCAGGCAAGCAAGAGAGATGAGCGGGCAAAATTGGCGATTGATGTTTTTGTTTATCGGATAAAAAAATATATTGGTGCTTATACAGCTATTATGAAGGGCTGTGATACCTTGGTTTTTACTGCGGGCATCGGAGAACACCAAAAGGAAATTAGGCAAAAAATCTGCCGGGGTTTATTTTCCCATTTAAGGAAAAGGCCCGAAGTTTTGGTTATTCCTACAGATGAAGAACTGATGATTGCCAGGCAAACTTATCAACTGATACGAATAGGAGGCCACTGATGCTTAGAACCATTTTAAAATCTAAAATACACCGGGCGCATGTTACGGAAACGAATCTCTATTATGAAGGTAGTGTAACCATTGATGCCAAACTTATGGATGAGGCAGGCATAATACCTTATGAAAAGGTAGAGGTTCTAAATCTGAATAACGGCCAGCGCCTGGAGACTTACGCAATTCAAGGTAAAGCCGGTTCCGGAAGTATCTGCCTTAATGGTCCGGCAAGTCGGGGTGCCTGCGTGGGCGATGAGGTTATTATTCTTTCTTACATCTTAGTAGAAGATAAAGAAGCAAAGAATATAAAGCCAAAAGTAATAAACGTCGATGAGCAAAACCGCATTAAGAATTAGGTTGCTGGGTGATCCGGCATTGAGAATTAAGGCAAAATCAGTAAAAAAAGTAGACCAGATACATCGCGACATATTAAGCGAAATGGCTCATCTTATGTATGCGGCTTCAGGTATAGGTTTGGCTGCGCCTCAGGTGAACATAAACGAATCAATGATCGTGGTAGATGTGGGTTCCGGTCTTTATAAGTTAATAAATCCTAAGGTTGTAAAAAAAGAGGGTCATCAGGTTATGGAAGAAGGCTGTCTGAGTATCCCCGGAATCTGTATAAAAATAAAACGCGCCAAGAATATTCTTGTAGCAGCACAGGATGAATTCGCCAAGCCCGTCAGTATTGAGGCTAGTGATTTATTGGCCTGCGTTATTCAACACGAAATAGATCATCTAAAAGGTAAACTCATCATAGACAAGGCTTCAATTTTGGAGAAATTTAGAATTAAGGGGAAACTTACCGAATTAAAAAGGAAGGCAAAAGATGAAGGAATGCCCGAATCAAAAACAAAATCTTGCCAACTGCAATTGTAGTTACGAGCCTTGCTCCAGAAAAGGTACCTGTTGTGAATGCATTCTCTATCATCGCAAGAACAACCAGATTCCTGCTTGTTTTTTCCCTGCCGACATAGAAAAAACCTATAACCGCTCGATTAGTAATTTTATAAAAACCATAAAATGAAAAATAGGCTCCCCTATTGGTTTAAGCAGGATTTAGCCGACGATACTACCCTGACAATGCTGGGTTTATTGTCGGGGTTAAATATAAATACGGTTTGCCAAAAAGCAAAGTGCCCTAATCTTAATTACTGTTTTAAGAAATCAAAGCTTACCTTTATGATTTTAGGGAATACCTGCAGCAGAAATTGCCGTTTCTGCGCAGTAGATAAATCAGATAATAGAAACAAAGGCTTAGATTTAGATGAGCCGTTTCGTATCGCAGAAGCAGTGAAGGAATTAGGCCTGGATTATGTAGTGATTACTTCAGTAACGCGCGATGACTTAGAAGATGGAGGAGCTGCGGTATTCGCTAAGACCATAGAATTAGTTCACTCAATTAATAGAAACATAAAGGTAGAGGTATTGATACCTGATTTTCAGGGCAAGATAACTAGCCTTCAATGCGTATTGGATGCTGTTCCTGATGTAACGGCCCATAATATTGAGGCGGTGAATAGATTGTATAAAGATTTAAAGCCGCGCTGCGATTATGGGGTCTCTTTGAGGATTTTAAAGAAGATAAAAGAATTGAATCAGGCGATGATTACCAAATCCTCTCTTATATTAGGAATAGGTGAGACAGAAAACGAAGTTATTGCGGCCATGGAAGATTTAAGGGATGCAGATTGCGATATATTGACATTGGGACAGTATCTTTCGCCATCCGTTAACCATTACCCTGTAGAAGAATTTATTGACCTTGAGCAATTCCAAAGATATAGTAGGATTGGTCTTGGCGTAGGATTTAAAGCAATATTATCAGGGCCTTTAGTACGCAGTTCTTATAGGGCAGAAGAAGTATACAGAAAATGTATGAGCTCATCATAATCGGCGCAGGGCCGGCGGGGTTGGCGGCTGGCCTTTATGCAGGAAGATACAGAATTAACACTTTAATCTTGGAAAAAATCAACGTAGGCGGCCAGATACTTTCCTCCCCTACCATTGAGAATTTTCCGGGATTTCCCGCAGGTATAGCCACGCAAGAATTAATAGAGAGATTTAAGAAACAGGTAGATGAGCTGGGCGTAAATATAGAGATGGAAGAAGTTTTAGAAATTGTTGCTAAATCAAAAGATTCTGTCTATGAGGTAAAGGCCAAAGAAAAAAAATATCAGACAAAAAGCATAATTATCGCCACGGGTGCGCAACCCAAAAGACTCAACATAAAAGGAGAAGAAAGGCTTATTGGTCGCGGCGTCTCTTATTGCGGGACCTGCGATGGCCCTTTATTTAGGGATAAAGATATAGCGGTAATAGGGGGTGGTGATAGAGCAGTAGAGGAAGTTATTTTTTTAAGCGGATACGCTAAGAAGGTAAATCTTATTCATCGCCGTAATGAACTGCGCGCCTCTGGGATTTTACAGGAAAAAGCACAAAAAAATCCCAAGATAAATTTTGTCTTAGAAAGCGTGGTGGAAGAAATTATCGGTCAAAATAGGGTTGAGGGGTTAAAGGTAAAGAATACAAAGACAGAATCTGTGACTACCATAGCCTGTCAGGGAGTATTTATATCTGTGGGTATAAAACCAGACACTGATTTTATCAAAAATCAGTTGCATCTGGATGAAACAGGTTTTATTATTACAGACCAGGATTTAAAGACCTCCTGTGAGGGCATATTTGCTTCTGGTGATTGCCGGAAAAAAAGCCTGTATCAGGTAATCAGCGCCTGTTCTGAGGGGGCAACTGCTGCGGATTCGGCGCAAAAGTATTTACTTAAGCTATGACAAAATTTTCCGCTCATAATCCCGAATGTAGTAACCCAAGTAGTAACTCTTCGGGATCCCGAAGCTACGCCTCTTTGAAACACTACACTCGGGATAAAGAATTAAAAGACTGGGTCAATAAAATGGCCCGCCTCTGCCAGCCTAATGATATAGTCTGGATAGACGGCACAGAGGAACAAAAAAAGAGAATAGAAGAAGAGGCTGCGGCTTACGGTGAGCTTATCAGGCTAAATCAGGAGAAACTCCCAGGTTGTTTTCTGCACCGCAGCGCTGCTGATGATGTTGCCCGCACTGAGCATCTTACTTTTATCTGCACCAGGAAAAAACATGATGCAGGTCCGACCAATAACTGGATGTCTCCCAAGCCTGCTTATAGAAAGGCAAGAGCAATATTTAAAGACGCAATGAAGGGCCGCACTATGTATGTTATACCATTTTCTATGGGGCCGGTGGGTTCGCCATTTAGTAAGATTGGAGTAGAATTAAGCGATTCTCGTTATGTAGTCTTGAATATGCTGATTATGACCAGGGTAGGCGAGGCAGTGTTAAGGCAACTGGAAAAAGAAGATAAATTTACCAGATGTCTTCATTCTAAGGCAGACCTGGATATAAATAAAAGATTAATATTACATTTTCCTGAAGATAATACTATCTGGAGCGTAGGTTCTGGTTACGGCGGAAATGTCCTTCTGGGGAAAAAATGCCTGTCATTACGTATTGCCAGTTTTATTGCTAGAAAAGAACGTTGGTTGGCAGAACATATGTTAATTATGGGTATAGAAAAGCCAAACGGCCAGATTCAATATATTGCTGCTGCCTTTCCCAGCGCCTGCGGTAAGACCAATTTAGCCATGCTTGTTCCGCCCGAAGGACTAAAGCAGAAGGGTTATAGGGTTTGGACTGTAGGTGACGATATCGCCTGGATGCGCATTGATTCTGACGGTTCGCTTTGGGCAATAAATCCTGAGACAGGATTCTTCGGGGTGGTGCCGGGGACAAATTCTCAGACTAACCCCAATATGGTAGAGACCATAAAAAGAAATACTATTTATACTAACGTCCTACTAAAACCGGACGGAACTGTCTGGTGGGAGGGTGCTGACGGAGAAGTTCCTGAATACGGAACCGATTGGCAGGGGAGGGCCTGGAGGCCGGGAACCCTAGATACCAACGCTAAGCCAATCTTAGGCGCACACCCCAATAGTCGTTTTACCACTCCTATTATTAACTGCCCTTCATTATCATTTCGTTTAGAGCAACACCATGGCGTACCCATTTCCGCTATTATTTTTGGCGGTCGCCGTGCCCATCTTGCGCCTCTTATTTATGAGACTTTTAACTGGCAGCACGGCGTATTTGCAGGCGCTACTATGGCCTCTGAATTGACTGCTGCTCAGGTTGGCAAGATAGGTCAGGTCAGGCGTGATCCTATGGCCATGCTTCCTTTTTGCGGTTACAATATGGCGGATTATTTCCGGCATTGGCTGGATACGGGAAAACGTATGAGTAAATTCCCTAAGATTTTTCACGTAAATTGGTTCAGGGCCGATGAGGATGGCAGATTTTTATGGCCGGGATTTAGCGAAAATCTGAGGGTTTTAGAATGGATATTGGACCGTTGCAATAATAAAGCAGGGGCATCAAAGACAGCCATTGGTTATATCCCTTATCCCTCTGATATAGATATGACTGGTTTAGAACTATCCCGGGTAAATCTGGAGAAACTTTTGAGCCTAGACAAAATTGAGTGGCTGGAGGAATTAAAAGGCATAAGAATTTTCTTTAAACAATTTAAAAAAGATCTCCCTCAGGAATTATGGCAGGAATACGACGATTTATTAATGCGTCTTAAGTCTTAGATGAATCAAGAAGTTCTATTATCTACGGAATTTAAAGATTTAAATCTCTATAAACGCGGCAAGGTAAGAGACGTTTATGATTTAGGCGACAGATTATTAATTGTTTCTACTGACAGAATCTCTTGCTTTGATGTAGTCTTGCCTTGCGGCATACCGTATAAAGGTGAGGTCTTAACCGGCCTTTCCTGTTTCTGGTTTGAATTCATCAAAGGTATAACGCCACATCATTATATCAGTTCCGATATAAATAATTACCCCCAAGAATTGCAAAAATACAGAATACATCTTTTAGGGCGCTCGATGGTAGTTAAAAAAACAAAACCCCTGCCTGTTGAGTGCGTGGTAAGAGGCTATCTTTCTGGTTCAGGATGGAAAGAATACCAGATGCGCCAGTCTATTTGCGGGATAAAGTTACCTAAAGGCCTAAATGAGTCAGATAAATTGCCTCAACCGATTTTTACTCCTGCAACCAAAGAAGACGTAGGTCACGATATTAACGTAACAGAAGGCTACATCGAAAAACAGGTGGGAGAAGATATCGTCAAGAAACTAAAAGATATAAGCATTACCATTTATAACAAAGCAAGCGATTATGCCTTGGGCAAAGGAATTATTATCGCGGATACAAAATTTGAGTTTGGCCTATATAATAATGAGGTTATCTTGATTGATGAAGTGCTTACTCCTGATTCATCGCGTTTCTGGCCCAAGGACCAATATAAGGTAGGCATATCTGAACCCAGCTTTGATAAACAATTTGTCAGGGATTATCTGGAAAGCCTAAAATGGGATAAGAATCCGCCTGCTCCGGGATTACCTCAGGAGATTATTACCAAGACCAGCCAGAAGTATCTGGAAGCATATAAGAGGATTACGGGAAAGGAATTAACATAAAATCCCAAAGCCAAAGTTCCAATGGAGGAAACGATTAAAGCAGGCATTCTTAAGAAACTATTTACTATTATTCTTAGAATCAGCATAAGTGTTATCTTGCTAGTTTTTTTATTTAAACAGGTAGATAAAAAAAGCCTATTAGAGATTATAAAAAATGCAGATAAGCCTATTTTATCTTTAGCATTTTTTATTTCTTTCCTTATTTATCTTTTGTGTCTTCTACGTTGGCAGATGTTGCTTAAAGCAGCCAAGATATATCTTCCCTTGAAGAGGATAATCATTGCATTTGCAGGAGGCGTATTTTTTAGTCTGTTCCTGCCTTCGAGTATTGGCGGTGACCTGGTGCGCAGTATAGATTTAGCCACACACACAAAGAAACCCAGAGAAGTTGTGGCCACTGTTCTTTTAGACAGATTAAGCGGATATGTGGGGTTAGTAATTATTGCCCTGTTAGCAGTAATATTTGGCTGGAAACTTATCCGGGATACCAGCGTTCTTATTTCCATTACTATAATAACAGGTATATTGTTTATTATTCTATTGGCATTGTTTAATAATTTCTTATTCTCTAAAATAAATAAACTTTTGCATTCACCCACTGCCGGTAAGATAAAGGAGTCATTAAGGAATCTGCATCAGGAGATACATATTTTTAAACAGCATAAGAAGATAATAGCGAATAACTTAATACTCTCTATTATTATACAGATAATCGGGCCTTTGGCTTTTTATATAACTGCGTTATCTTTAGGTATAAAGACAAATATAATTTATTTCTTTATCTTCGTGCCTATAATAGGCGCCATTACGCTGCTGCCTATATCTATAGGCGGCCTGGGTTTAAGAGATGCCATGACTATATATTTTTTCACCAAGATAGGCGTATCAAAAGATTTAGCTTTTGCATTATCGCTTACATCATTTCTTTTCATTGTAATATATGGCGCTCTGGGAGGAATCATCTATGTCCTTACAATACATCATCGACGGATATAACCTCATACATAATCCTGCCTTCACCTATTCTAAAAAAATAAACCCCGTTAGAAATACCAAATATCTTAGGGGAAGAAACGAGATTTCTAACGGGGTAAGGGATACAAAAAGAGCCCTTCTGGAGCTTATTAAAACAAAAAGGCTCTGTGGTAGTCCCCGCAATAAAATAATCGTAGTATTTGACGGTTATCCTGGTGCGGGGGAATTTAAACAAGATTATGCCGATGCCGAGGTTATATTTTCTGGAAAAGAGACCGCAGACGACAAGGTAAAAAAGATAATTGAGGCATCCGGCAATTGTAAAAATATCGTGGTAGTCACCGATGATAAAGAGTTCAGATTTTTTGTAAAAGCTGCTGGCTGCCGGATAATGGGCGTAGAGGAATTCATAAACCGAAAAGATAGATTACATATTCAGGAGGAAGGCTTTTTAAAAACGGAACTTAATTATAGCCAGATAGATAAGATAAATCAGGAATTAAAAAAGATATGGCTAAAATAAA
>Ga0315285_10000094_pt1 | contig 85799 bp, 45 predicted proteins | sample YL17G09_36_MG_FD_203698 | JGI IMG/M metagenome (GOLD analysis project Ga0315285, IMG submission 203698) | Sediment microbial communities from Yellowstone Lake, YNP, Wyoming, USA - YL17G09_36 | ecosystem: Environmental > Aquatic > Freshwater > Lake > Sediment | place: USA: Wyoming | collected... | reverse complement strand
ACCCATTCCAAGAGTTCCAGCTCGGACAACCACGGCTCGACCTGTGGCCTTCGCGGCATGACCAGCGCCTCCTTGCACCGGCCGGCCATGCTACGTTACTATACGTTTGATGTCAAAGTGGTATGAGTCCCGCCCGGCGTGTAACGGGACGGCAGCGGTTCGTTTACGGCGTTTGGGGCACCGTCTGTCGCGGTCACCCGCGGGAACCCGGTGCGCCGGGAGGAACCGAGTCACCCCGGTCATGGGGCGGTTCAGCCGGGCCGTCACGGGCGCCACTCGGCACGGCCGAGCGGGAGCTCGGCCGCTACAGGAAGACTGAAGGCGCGCTACATCCACCGGGCGGCCCAGCGGACCGCGTTCAGGAGAATGCGGCGGACCTCCGGATTGAAATAGGTCGGCACGGACTCGTGGCCGGGGCGAAAATAGAACACGCGGCCCGCCCCCTCGCCCTGCCCGACGCCCTGGCCGGGCCCGGATGCAAAAGTGGCGTCGATACCGCCGCCGACCGTCCACGCCAGGCCGGACGGGAAGTACTCCCCGCCCGCGGGAAAGCAGGATTGCAGCACGACGACCGTGGGCGGCGGCACATCGAAGGGCGCCCCGTACATCTCCTCCTGGGCCAGCGCGAAATCGCGGACGCCGTGGGCAATGGGGTGCCGCGGCGCGCACACGCGGATTTCCTCGGGCTGCTCGTCTTCGCGCCAGCCGCCTTTGAGGTGCCCGGTGCAATTCAGGATTCTCTTGAAGGGCTTGGCGTAGTGGGCCGAGTGCAGCGCGATGAAACCCAGTCCGCGGTGACAGACGTGTTCCGCGACGCGGGCAGCGCACTCGTCGCGGACCTCGTGGTGCCGGACGTGCCCCCACCAGATCAAGACCTCCATCTTCGCCAAAGCGATGTCCGAGAGACCCTGGTCCGGGTCGTCCAGGCCGGCGGTGCGGACCTGCACGCCGTCGCCGCCGAGCTCGATCAGCCCGTCGGCGATCGCGTTGCGAATGCCCCGCGGATAGACACTGACGGGAACGTGCGGCGCGTTCTCGTCCCACACCAGCACGCGAATGGGCTCTGTGCTCATCGCTTGACCTCCGGGATCCTTCGACCACATGTTCCGGTGGCGTCACACCGGCGTCGCGCGGCAGCATTCTAACGTCGCGCCGCTGCAATTCTCCATGAGGGGTGGAGTGGACCTATTGCCCGCAGAAGTGGCGGGCGAGACGCCCACCCCACCCGGACCGCTCGACAGCTCATTTCAGATCACCCAGTTCCAGCCGCAGCGTGACGATCTCCTTCGGCGCAGCGGGCACCGTTACGGCGTTTCCCTGTCGTGCTAGCGGGCGCTGCGGCTCTTCCAGCGAATTCGCCAGATGGGCGGCCTTCACGGGCATGAGGAACTCGAAGCGCTGCTGGGCCGGCTGATCCGTCGGGTTGAAGGCCCGAATGACGAGCGCAGCGCCGTCTTCGGAGCGCTTGCACGCCGTAATGACCAGCGGCCCCGGTCCGAGCGTCAGCCAGGAGCCCGTGGCGGGCAGCACCGGCTTCTGGCGGAGCAGTTTCTGCCGTGGCGGCTCGGTGTAAATACACTCTGTGTCGCCGGCCAGGCACTGGCCCAGACGCAGCAGCTCAATCACCGGCAACGGGCCGGCATGCGGGTAGATCCAATAGGTGTGGCTCGTCCGCCCGAGCATCTGCGCGCCGGGCTCGCCGCCCGTGCCGACCGTCTTGGCAAAGCTGCGGAAGAGCGTCAGGGCAATCGGGCGCTCGGGCAGGTCACGCACCGCGGACTCCGGCTGGCCGGTCGAGATCACCGCCAGGCCGCGCTGGCCGTCATTGACCGCCGTGAAGCTGTATTGCGGCTTGGTCTCCAGCTCCGGCTCATGCAGCCGATGCGAATCGGGCCGCAGGGCGATCTGGCGCTCGACGACATCAAACGGGCTGTCCGCGAAGTACGTTGCGGCCGCCACGTGCGTCGGAACAAGCACGCGCAGCCGGTGATCGCGGACCTGGTTCTCGACCTCCGTCCGCACTTCCAGGTACGGCGACCCGGCCCGCAACGTCAGGAAGCTCGTAATCTCCAGCGGGACCAGCCGCGGGCTTCGGCGCATGACTTCCTTGTCAAGCAGGAAGCACTCCGGCACGTTCATCACGACGCGGACACGGAGCGTCGTCAGGGCAAAGCCGTCATGGATGACCGCGATGTCGGCAGCAGCGCCCGTGCTCGTGAAAGTCTCATCGTTGACCGCGGTGCCGTGGTACCAGCCGTCGCCGATGTCGGCCCGATCCTCGAAGGCCAGGCCGCCCCGATACGTAAACCCGGTCTTTCGGTCGCTCAAATCGATCGTGCCGCTGGGGTTGACGGCCACGCGGAGGAACTCGTTCTCCAGCGTGCGGTCATCCACGAGCTGGGAGCCGGTCGAGCGCGTCTTCTCCTTGGTCGGCCGGCACAGCAGCGTCGTCCAGCCATGCGGCGGAACCTGGAGCCGCACCGCGACCTGCACCCGCTCGCGCCGGCTGTCGGCGTAGCCGGCCACGCGGTCGTACGTCCGGCACGGCACCAGCTTGGTCACGTCGAGCCGCTGGTACGGCACCTCGTTGGCGTCGGCGTCGTACAGCCGGAAGCCGACAATTGGCTCGTAGCCAAACCACTCCTGGAAGCGGTTCTGCGTGTCCAGCCGGAAGTACAGCGGCAGGTCAACGACGCCGTCGATCGCCCCACTGCCGGGATTGAAGACCGTGACGGCGAAGTCCTCGCCGCCCTTGAGCCGGGGCAGCCGCGTGCGGTCGGCGATCGCCCGCAGGCTCATGTGCGACGCCCGGTCGGCAATCAGCCAGCACTGGTCGAAGCGGTACAGCATGTCCTGGTGCACCTGGTCGATGCTGCTACCGCAGATGCTGTCATGCGGGTGGCTGCGCAGCAGGTACTTCCAGGCCAGCCGCAGATACGCGGCCGGATACTCGTGCCCGAGCAGGCTGGCCCAGGCGGCGAACGGCTCAGCCCACTGCAGCAGCCGGTGCTCGCAGCGGGCGTTGTGCTGTTTGAGATAGATGCGGCTGCTCAGCACGCCGGGGATCACCCAGTTCCCGCGCTCGCCCGGCTCGCGCAGCTCGCCCTTGAAGACCTTGAGCTTGAGCTTCTGCCGGCGGACGGCGTCAAAGAAGTCGTCGAGCCGGCTGTGCTGAATGCGCAGTCCGGCCCGTCGCGCGCGCGCGAGCAGTTCGCTGGTCGCCGGCTCGGGCGGGACGTGGTCGATGCCGTCAAAGAGCAGGATTGCGTCGCCAGGGACGTGCTCGCGCTCGAAGGCGAACATCTTTCGCAGGCCGGCCAGGGCGCGGTCGAAATCCAGCTTGCCCGCCGGTGTCCGCGCTGCGTCGCGCACGTCGAACTGGTAATGCCCGTAGCCGCGGTCCTCGAACGCGTAGGTCAGCACCTCACTGCCGTCGGCCGCCCGCCAGCGGAACAGGCCCGGATGGGTCGGGAAGTTTGTCCCGCGCCACACCACCGCCGTGTCGATCCCGAACCCGCGGAAGATCTGCGGCATCTGCGAGTTGTGCCCGAAGATGTCGCAGACGAAGCCGATTTTCATGGGCGGCCCGAATTCGCCGACGACCTGGTGCCCGCGCAGCAGGTTCCGGATGAGTGACTCGCCGCTGACGAGGAATTGATCCGGCAGCACGTACCACGGGCCGGCCTGCAGGCGCCCCGCGGCGAGCAGCGCCTTCAGGCGCTCCCGTCGCTCGGGCCGGATTTCCAGGTAATCCTCGAGCACGACGCTCTGTCCGTCGGTCTGATAAAACCGGTACGCCGGGTCGCGCTCCAGCAACGCGATGACCGCGTCGAGCACGTCGACCAGCCGAAAGCGGTAATGCTGGAAGGGCTCATACCACTCGCGGTCCCAATGCGAGCTGGCGACATAGTGGGCGGAGACGTCCGAACGACGAGAAGCTGCGCGAGATGTTTTCCTCATGCTGCGCTCCGCAAGGTCGGAATCGGTCGCGGCCTGGCAAGTATTAGAGGTGGGGCGAGGGCGAGGCTGCAAGAGGGGTCCATAGGGGTAAGCCGGCGCCGTAGCCGAAACGCGCTTTTCGTGGTGTAATCTGGACGCGCCTGCCGGTATGGGATTATCGTTACCGGCAAGCCGAAAAAGGTGCTAACGATGAAGCAAGCGAAAGTCCCCGAGCATGTTTGCCGGCGTGCCTGGATGATGACGGGCGTGTTGGCTGTTGCCGTCCTTGTGGCGCTGACGGACATGGCCGGCGCCCAGAGTCGTCCGCAGGTGCCCAAGCCGGCGGTGCGCGCCGTACCACAGGGGAAAGCGCGGCCGGGGCCGACCACGGTGCCGCACACGCAGCCGGCCGCGAGGCCCCAGCCCAAGCCCACGGTCGTCCTCAAGCCGGGCGAGGTGCCCGCGATCTCGTTCGAGCAGCCCGTGTGGGACTTCGGCCGCGTGAAGGCCGGGGGCGAGGTCGCGCACGACTTTGTGTTCACCAACACGGGCAACGGGCCGCTGGAGATTCTTGAAGTCAAGCCGGGCTGAGGGTGTACCGTCGCCGGTCAGTTTGACCGGCTCGTTCAGCCGGGTCAGTCCGGAAAGATCCCGCTCAAGCTGACCACGAAAGGGCACGGCGGCCCGCTGAAGAAGGTCGTGACGGTCGTGACCAACATACCCGACAGCACCGCACCCGTTACGCTGACGATTCAGGGTGAGATCTGGGAGCCCGTCGGGGTCGCCCCGCGGATCGTGAACTTCGGCCAACTCAACAGTGAGACCGCCCGCGAACCCACGCTCTCACGGTCGGTGACCGTCACCAACAACCTGGAAGAGCCGGCGGAGCTGACCGACGTACGCTGCACGAGCGCCCTGTTCCACGTGGAGACCAAGAGCGTCGAGCCCGGCAAGAAGTACGAGCTCACCGTCACGATCGCAGGGGCGCTGCAACCGGGCAGCAACACCGGCACGATCGAGCTCTCCACTGGCGTCGCGGAGATGCCGACGCTCCGAATCCCAGTCCAGGCCTCCCTGACGCCCGACGTCGACGTCACGCCCGCGCAGATGACGTTGCCGCCGACGGTCGCCGCGGACGTGAAGAACCAGTTTACGATCCGGAACCACACGCAGACGCCGCTGGATATCACCGATCTGACGGTGAGCAACCCCGCCCTGCAGGCCGAGTTGGAAGAAGGGCAGGACGGGACCTCGTACATCCTGCACGTGACGGTGCCGAGCGGCGCGGAGCTTTCGCCGGCCGGCGAGAAGATCACCTTCAAGACCGGCGTGCCGAGCCTGCCGGAGGTGACGATTCCGGTCACGGTAAGGCACGCACCCGCGACGCGTCCCAGCCGGCCGGCGTCGCGGCCCACGATGACCCGGCCGGGGCCGCAACCCCGACCGCCCGAGCGCGAGTAACCGTGCAGCGCCAACAGAAGCCGGCTGCGAGCCGCGAAACCCGGTAGGACTGTGACTACGACGGCAAGAAAAACCCTGGTGCTCGTCGGGCTGGGCGTGGTCGTCGTGGCCCTGCTCGGCTGGCAGATCACACGCCTCACGCAGCCGCGGCCGTTCAGCATCCAGTCGGCGCGGATCACAAAGCTCGACGTCGCCGCACGGAGCGGCGAGGTTGAGTTCGTGCATCCCAAGAGCGGCCGTCTCACTACGGTCACGGCCCGAAACATTCCGCCCGACTGCGAGGTTTCGATTGACGGCAGCCGTGCTGACGTGAGTGAGCTGCGCGTGGGTGACGCGGCCGCGGTCAGCGGCCTGTTCTATCCGTGGGACCAGTCGGCCCGGCCGCAATCCATCCACGTGACACGGCCGGCGCCGGCCACCAGCCCATCGTAGGCGTATGGATCGTCCGACGGTTCACGACGAGGCAGGCCGTAACCTTCATCCAATCCGATATGGGCTGGTGGCGGCGGTCCTCTTGTGCGCCGGTGCGGCGGCGCACCTGTGGTACCTGATCCACGATTGTCCGTTCGACCTGTCGGGGGACGAGGCGCACTACTGGGAGTGGGCCCGGCGGCTGGACTGGAGCTACTACAGCAAGGGGCCGCTGGTTGCGTACATCATCGCCGGCTCGCGCTGGCTGCTCGCCGGATGGTCAGAGCGCGTCGTGGGCAACGAAGCGCTGGCCGTGCGCGTTCCGGCCATCCTGCTGTCCCTGGGTACTGGACTCGGCCTGTACACGTTGACCTGGCAAACCCTGCGTGCACCGCGGCTGGCCCTGGCGGCGGTCGCGCTGACCTTTACGATCCCGATTCTGGCCGTCGGTGCCGTGCTGATGACCATCGATGCGCCGCTCGCGTTCTGCTACGTGTGGGCGCTGGTGGCGGTCGAGCGCGGCCTGCGCACGCGGCATCGGCTGCCCTGGATTGCGGCCGGCGTGCTCATCGCGCTGGGCATCCTCGCGAAATACACGATGGTGCTGATCTTTCCCGCCGTCGGCCTGGCCGTGCTCGTTGAGCCGAGCTTTCGAGCCAGCCTGCGCCGGCTTGGGCCGTACCTGGCAACCGCGATCGGGCTGCTCGGCCTGGTGCCGATCCTGGCCTGGAACGCCCAGCACCACTGGGTGAGCTTTCGGCACGTGGCCGGACAGGCCGGCGTCACGGGCGGTCACGCGCTCGATCCGCTCGGGCCCTTCAGCTTCCTGGCCGGTCAATTCGCCGTGATCGGCCCGATCTGGTTCGCGTGTCTGCTGTGTGCGGTCGTCGGCCTGTGGCGGAAGCCGCAGCCGCAGCCGCCGGAATGTCATGAAGCCTCCGCGCTCCGGTTGCTGCTGTGCGCGACCGTGACACCCTGGCTGGTTTTCCTCGTCTTCAGCCTGATCACGAAGATCCAGCCGAACTGGCCGGTGCTGGCCCTCTTGCCGGGGCTGGTCGTGCTGGTGGGCTGGCTGGCCCGGTTGCTGCGACACGCCACGACGCGGCGCATGGCGCGCGGCGTCATCGCCGCGGGCGTGGTCCTGGGCAGCGTGAGCGTCGTGATGCTGCACTTCACCCAATGGTTGATGCCCGCGCTGGCGTGGATGGCGCGTCGCGAGCCGCCCTGGAACCTGACGCCGGTCGCCAAGTACGATCCCACCGCACGTTTGCGCGGCTGGTCGGACCTGGGCCGCGCTGTGGGCCGCGCGGAGCGACTAGTCGCGCCCGGCGCGTTCATCATCACGGACGATTACCAGACCGCCAGCGAGATCGCGTTTTACTGCCCGGGCGAGCCGCAGGTGTACTGCCTGCAAGCCGCGCTCGGCGACCGGCAGAGCCAGTACGATATCTGGAGCAATCCCATCCGCAATCCGGAGCTGTTCGTCGGGCGACCCTGCATCTACGTCGGCGCGCTGAAGTCGGAATTGATCGGCCAGGGCGGATTGAGCCATGTGGCGCTGCCCGGCGTGCGGCTGGCCGAAACGGTCGAGCACCGCGTGCGCGGCCAGCTTCTGCGGGTCTGGCCGGTGTACGTGTGCGACGCGTTTGCCGGCCTGCCGCCGGAATTGAGCCGTGCGTTCCAGAGGTTCTAGATGAGCGCGCACGATGCGACGAGGCGTAAATCCGAGCCCCAATCCCGGCGCGCCGGGACAGCGCGGGGCCAGGGCCCGTCGCTTGCGCTCTGGGCTCTGATGGGCGGGGCGGTCATCGTCATCGTCGCCGGCTTCCTCGGCCTGGATCGCTGGTTCTACGAGCACGTCTCGCTCGCCTTAGCGCCCCGGGATCGGTTGGGCAGCGGCTTCTACCCGGTCAGCAAACCGCTCTGGCTGCTGTGCCGGCGGGCGTTCGGTTACGGCGTAGTGCCCCTCGCCGTGCTGATCGGTCTCGTCGTGCTGAAACCGGAACGCGGGCGACAGGCTGTGGTGGGCGCGCTGGCGATTATCGTCGCGGCCCTCGTGGCCAACGGGGCACAGGCGGCCATCGGCCGGTTGCGACCCAATCAAGGCACAACCCACTTGGCATTCACGCAGCCGTTCGCCGAGCTGCTCACGAAGCAGAACGTGTCGTTCCCTTCCGGCGAAGCGGCGACCGCGATGGCTGCAGCGTACGTTCTGGGGCGACTACTCCCGCGCTGGAAAGCGGCCTTCTACGTGTGCAGCACGCTCGCCGCCGTCGCACGGCTCGTCAACGGGGCCCACTACCTCAGCGATGTGGCCGCCGGCGCTCTGCTGGGCAGCCTGCTCGCCGCTCTCGTCTTCCGCTGGGCTGCGCCAGCCGCGGAACGCCGAAAGAAATCAGCCGGGGCGTAGCCCGCCGTGCGCGTTCTTGGAATCCGGACGCGTCGTGGCTGCGTTTCGTTGCGCCGGGGTCGGAAGCTGTTCCAGGCCGGGTCTGAGGCGGTCCTCGAAGACGCCCTCGACGCGCTGCATGAGCTCGGCGCGGCGCTCGTCGAAACGGGCGGATTGCTTCTCGCGCTCCTCCGGTGTGGCCTTGTTGAGCGCGTCGCGGCGGCCCTGCCACTCCTCGAAGTCGCTGCGGCGGCTGCCGATGTACTGGCGAGCCCGGTCTTCGCACTCGCGACAGATGGTCCAAGCCTTGCGCGCCTGGTCGTCGTCGAGGCGATAGCGAACGATGAAGCGCCGGGTATAGCGCTCCCACTGCGATTCGAAGTTCTGTGGATCGAGTGCGGCCTGAAAACGCGAGGGCCGCGTGGCGGCGGCCTGACTTGCGGCAGGTCCGCCCTTCAGTTTCGCCAAGGCAAGTTCGAATCGGCGCTGCATCGTCGGACCCCGCTGCAGCTCGCCGTTCTTCAGGCGCTCGGTGAACTCCGCCGGCGACACGGGCTTCTTGCCGTCCCATACGATTGCGTCGCTCGCGACGTCGGGCTTTGGGTCTTGAAAAACGATTGTCGTGCCGACCTCGATCCCGATATCCGCTTGCGTCAGGTTCTGCGGATGATCGGGGCGGTTGAACTCGGCGGACAGGGTCGTGATGACCGTGGAGGGGAACACGTCACCGGCGCCGAGGCGGTACCGCTCCATACGCTGCGGGAACCAAACGCCGTCATATTGGGCCAGGGTATAGCGAGTTTCGCCAATTTGCTGGCCGTTCATCCAGACGCCCGTGCGCACGATGTTCCAGTCCTTTTCCGGGTCGATCCACCAGCGCCATTCGCCATCCTCGACCTTGGCCCTGACTACCGTCAGGCCGCCCTCTTCGAAGCTGTCGTAGTCCGGGAGCGGATAGCCCAGAGCGCGCAGGCGCTCCTCGGGGTCAGCACCGTCGACGACCGGATCGAGTCCTTCTTTGCGCAAATCGTGGAGTTTGAAGAAAGACCGTCGTTCGCCCGACCACACGTCCGCCGTGGGTGCGTCCTCGGAATGCTGCCAGATCTCGTCGCCTTTTATGAGGAAGCCGATCGGCCCGTTGTACGGCAGATCGTTGCGCGGCCGGCCATCCGCGTCCCGTATGACGACTCCGTCCTGGTCGCCCTGGTCGACGGTGATGTACGTCTCCCCGGCGCATTGCCAAGTGAAGTAATGGCAAGTTGGCGGCGAGCTGCTGTCACGGGCCCCGAGCCAGTCCCTTCGGAATTCTATGCGCGCCGTGCGCAGCCAAGCGCTTTCGCGCGCTTGTTCAGCAGCGAGTAAGGCGGGCGGCTTGTCACCGAATGCGTACGCGCGCGGGCTTCCCGGCGCAGTTGCGATCGTCACCAGAACAAGGCCGGACAGCACGCGGCGCGCCGGACTGTGCAAGCACATGCCATTAGCCCCTTAGAGGCAACTGCCAACCCAGACTGGGTAGTCCATGGTGCCAACCAGCCCTCGCGTGTCATCCTTGTCACACGGATTGTTCGTGGGGTGACATGTTCCCCCGAACCGGGAGTGGCATGCCCGGCTCATGTAGCAGAACGTCGGGTTCGCAGCGTAGATGAAAAGGCCTGTCGTCATGACCGGTCGATGGTTGCAGATTATGTCGCTGGAAACGCACTGCGCTCCCACATACAAACAGTAGCAAACCTGGAGGCCCGGGCAATCCCGACAGACCTCCTCCTGCGACGTCGTCTCCGCGCAGATCCACGAACGCGGCGAGTCGCCGACACTCGCGGGAATCGCAACAGCCACGAGGACGCAAATAGCGACGCCTTTCGCGCAACGCAAGAACATAGCGCCTACCTCCACTCGCGCCTGGTCGCCGTGGCCCGACAGGCTGCACGCGAGCCGCTTCCGGCCGCGGTGCCCCAAGCGCAAACACTCTACCCCCCCCAAGACCCGTCAAGACGTTTTTTCCCCGAAGCAGGGAAGAATCTGCCGTAGACGCCCCAGTCTCTTGCAGGCCGCCCCATTCTCTAGGCCCGGAGGGGCGAAAGAGCTGGCGCCGGCCGCGCGAGTGACGCGAGCGACCGCAAGTGCATCTGGAATGACTGCTTGATCTTGTCCATCCGCGGCGACGGTCGCGGGACGAACCCGAAGCGCTCTGCATCGTGTGGGGCCTGTATCCGGGCCATGCGTTTCCAGCCGCGATTCATCCCGAACACGAACAGGGCGGTGCTCAGCGAGCGCGTCCGCAGCAGCGAGCGCAGCGCCCGCTTCAGGACCCACGGCTCGCGCGCCGCCGCGTAGCGCAGCTCGTAAATCGCCTCGTCGAGCTCGCGGGCGGTCATCCGCCGCGGGTGATAGACCGTCTCGGTGAACGTGTACCGCTCCCAGTCCTGCGGCCGGTCCAGCGCCAACAGCCGCCCGTCCGCCTGTAGCCGGTCGAACATCTGCGTGCCCGGCAGCGGCGTCAGGTTCGTGATCTGGATGATGTCCACGCCTATGCGCACCGCCAGCAGCGCGGTTTCCGCGACGGTGTCGGGCGTGTCCTCATCGCTGCCGATGATGAACCCGCCGAAGACGGCGATGCCGGCCCGATGGAAGCCGCGCACCAACTCCGGGTAACGGGCCAGGTTCTTGCGGTTGATCCCTTTGTGGTAGCTTTTGAGCGCCTGCTCGTTGAAAGTCTCGAACCCGACCAGCATCCCGCGACAGCCGGCCTGGTACGCCAGCCGCAGCCCCTCCGCGTCTTCCCCCATGTTGATCGTGGTCTGGCTGAACCACAGCCGCTTCTTGCCGTGCTGGATGATCGCCCGCAGCAGCTCCTTGGCCCACGCCGCGTGCTTCGGCCCAACGCCGAAGAAGTTGTCGTCCACCACGAAAATGAACTTCTTGGCCGTCTGATTCCACTCGGCGAGGATGGAGTCGATCGAGCGGCGGCGGATGTCCGGGCCGTTGAACTTCGTGACCGAGCAATACTCGCAACCCACCGGGCAGCCGCGCGAGGTCTGAATGGCCGCCACGTCGTACACGCCGTTGATCGGCTGGAGCGTTTGCCGACCGCCGCCGAGGCGGGTCTGCTCGAGGTCCGAGAGGCGGCCGGTGTAGCGCGGCCCAAGCCGGCCCGCCGCGGCATCGGCGATGATCTGCGGCCAGATTTCGTCGCACTCGCCGATCGCGACGGCGTCAAAGTGCTCCGCGGCCTCGTCGGGACAGGCGGACGCGTGCGGTCCGCCCATGATCGTCGGGATGCCGCGTTGCCGGCAGCCGGCGGCGATCTCGTAAGCCCGCGTAGCGCCGCTGGTGTACGACGTCACGCCGACGAGGTCATAGCGGCCGTCCTTCAGCAGCGTGTCCGTCGCGGCGGTCCCGAAGGCCTCGTCGATGATGTCAACCTGATGCGCCGGCGGAACCAGCTCGGCCAGCACTTGCAGCCCGAGCTGCGGAATATACGTGCCGATCGTGTGATAGCCTTGCGTGCGGCGGGTAATGGGGCTTACCAGGGCGATTCGCACAGCGCGTCCTTTCGCGATTCCGATCCACAGCCGGACCCAGGCGTGGACGCCCGGGTTCTGCGGTAGCCCGAACAATGAGGAATCCTAACCGCCCGAGTGCCGCCCGTCAGCAGAGCGGCCCACGGCAGCGCGGGAAATCCAGGGGCCGGCGTCAGGGTACGAGCCGCGTGTTGTACTCGCGCTGGTATTGCTCGAACTCCGGCCCAGCGGGGTAATGCTCGCCCGGCGGATACGGGTAGGCGCTCATGCCCCGGAAGGGCAGCGGTGCGACCGTGTCCGGCTCAGCGGTGTATAGGTCCATGTCCTTGCAGTACGCGTGCGAGATGAGAATGAAGCTGCGGACCTGACCAGGCGTGGACGGCGGCACGCCACGGGCATCGAATGTGAGTGCGATCTCGTCGCCCGTGCCCAGGATGACATAGCGGTCGTCCCAGTCGGCCAAGAGGCTTTCCACGGCGCCGTAGCGCGTGTACGCGCCGCGCGGCATCTTCAGCGCAGAGGTCGGCGCAATCGCGTCGTAGCTGTACACGGTTGGCAATCGGCCGTCCGGCGAGTACTCGAGCGGAAAGCCGAGCCGACGCAGGTCCGCCCCGTTCAACGGTACGTTGCGGACCACGAAGTCTTCCGCGCCCTCGTCCTCCGCGATGAAGATCTGATCGAAGTAGATCTCCAGGTTCGTGGAAATCCGCAACCGGCAGTCATCCCGGTTGAGTTTCCCCGTTAGATCGACGGCGATCGTCCGCCCCAGGCCACCCGGAGCGCCCGCGTCGGGCACGATGACCTCCCATTGGCCGCTCTCAGACCAGCGCTCAATCCGCACGGGTTGCCACGTCACGCCCGCCTGCCAGGCCGCAAACGTGCTCTGCGAGTACGGGTACTCAATCCAGCCGTTGATGAACAGGTAAACCTCGTGCTCGGGATCGAGCCCGGCCAGGCGATCCGAGAAATCCAGTAATAGCGCATGGGGTTTGCAGAAGCCGAAGAAGCGCCGGTCGATCTGCGGCTGATACGCATAGAGGCGATCCACCTGGGTAAGCTGCGCCGTGCAGTCCGTGCCGTCGGGTGCGGTGGCCGACGCGGCGAACATGCGGGTCTGGGGACACAGCAACCGATGAGTCGGCGGGGGACCGGTGATCACCAGGCGCTCGTCGGGATACACGGCGAATTCCGCCGGATGATCCACCGCGAGCAGCTCGACCTGGTCGACGTAGGCCACTTCTTCCATCGGCTCGCAAAGACGCAACTCGTACGCGCCGTCCCTTTCCGCCAACTGGTCCGGCTCAATCTTGACATGCTCGCAGACCTGCGGCTGCGCGTACTGCCCGGGAGCAGCGAGGTAGCCCAATCCACCCACGCCGGCAAAATCGCTGACAAATCCGAAATGCGTTCCGTTCCACGCGAAGAGCACGGGGCAACTGGAGATTCGTCGCTCCGTTTCCTGGATGCGATGCTGGCGGCCGGCAGGCAGCTCGCGCTCGCATTGCGTGACGCCGTCTGGCCACACGAAAGCCACGTAATCCGCCTGCGGCGCTCCGTCCAGACCCAGCACGAGCGGGACAAGCGACTGGCTGAGCGACCCGCTCAGGCCCGTGTACGCGAGCACCTGGCTGTGCAGCCCACAACGCAGCTCAACCCGCGTTCCGAATCCGCTGACCGGACTGCGCGTGCGCTGGTCCGGACCGCGGTCGCCGGTCGGCACGATCGCCAGCCAGTTGGCCGGCGGCGTGAGCTTTGTGAGCAGCACCTCAATCCGCCCGTTCGCCGAGGCGCTGGCGCGCACCAGGTCAGGTATCCCGTCTCCGTTCAGGTCGGCCAGCTCGCTTCCCAGGACGGCGTCGCCGCGCGGCCAGGGCGCGGCTCGGGCGACGAAACGTCCTGCGCCATCGTTCAGCAGAAAATGCGCCGGTTGACCGAGCACTACGACATCCAGGTCACCGTCAAGATCGATGTCGATGACGCGCCATCCGGCCGTGCGGTCCCAAGTCGAGATGGCCCGGACGCAGCCGTCGAATTGCGCGCTGGGCTCGAGCGGTCCGCTGCCCTTGCTCAGATACAGCCGGCCGGGTGTGCTTGGCCCGGGGAAAACTAGCAAGTCCGGCCGGCCGTCGCCGTTGAAATCTTGTGCAACGCCGCCCCAATCCGCACGAACCGGTTCCGCGGTGATCTGCCCTGCGTGGTACTTGCCGAACCGGTCATTGAAGAAGGCTCGCGCCGGACCGCCTTCGTTGAACACGATCAGGTCTGTGTCGCGGTCGCGGTCGAGGTCCACCGGCGCGAGCATCACGCTGCGCTCGGTTCCGCAGGCCACGCCGGCCGGCTCCGCGATGTCGGTGAACGTCCCGTCGCCGTTGTTGTTGAGCAACTGGTTGGCGGTCGTGGCGTTGCAAACGTAGATGTCCAGGTCGCCATCGTGGTCGGCATCGAGAAATGCAGCGGACATGCTCAGCACGTCGGCGCCGGCCGTCCCCGTACTGGCGGTCACGTCTTCGAACGTGCCGTCGCCGCGGCCACTGAACAAATAGTTCGGCCCCGCGCAACTGACGAACAGGTCAACGTTGTTGTCGTTGTCGTAGTCGCCAAGCGCACAGGAGATTGCCCCACGGACCCGGGTCAGCCCCGCGGGCTCAGTCGCATCGCCGAAGCGACCATCGGGCTGAGCCAGCAGGAGCAGAACGCCCCGACTGCCGTCCCGGATAACGCCCGCCACCACAATATCCAGTCGGCCGTCGCCGTTCACATCGGCCAGTGCCAGTTGAAGCCCCCAGCTCGCCGATTCGCGGGTCTCCACGCCGCGCAGCGGTGCCGCCGGCGATGCTTCAAAAACCGTCGCGACACCGCCGGCTTCCAGCTTGCCGCCCGCGACGGTCGGTCGGGGTTGGCCGGACAGGGGCCGCACGGTCGCGAGCGGCCCCATTTGCCCATAGTGCGGCATGACCACCAGCTCGTGCAGCGGGCTTTGGCGCAATTGGGCGAACCGCTCCTGATAAGCCCGCGCCTCATCCTCCTGACCTTCCCGTGCGGCGAGCCGCAGGAGATCGTAGTAAGCACTGGCCAACGCCGGATTCAGCGCGACAGCGCGTTCCAGGTCCGCGCGGTACGGTTGACCGAGATGGGACTTGCTCCGCGCCAGCAGATACCAGGTACACGCATCGTCCGGAACGAGCCGCAGCACGCGTTCGAAGCAGGAGATGGCCGGCTCGTCGCGCCCGCCGTACTGGTGCGTGATCCCCCGAAAGTACAGCGCCCGGACATTGTCCGGCTCGTCCTGCAACACTTCGTCCAGCAATTGCTCGGCGTGTTCCAGGTCGCCGCGCGCGGCCCGGTTGAACGTCGCCATCGCCAGGTTGACGCGGACCTCGCCGGACTTAGGGGCCAGCTCCAGCGCTTGCGCGAACGCCTCCACCGCGGACGCGTAGTCGTACTGCTCCATGAAGGCCACGCCGCGGTTGTTGGCCTGCACTGCCGGGTCGCGGGCCTGCCAGGCGTCCGGCGAGCCGGGGCGGCGCTGGGAGCAAGCCAGCCCCGAAAGGGCGACGATCAGGGTCGTGATTGCAGACCGCGAATGAAGCGCGGCCCGCATGGACCGAAGCGCGCGCAAATCAACCCTCATAGAGCATCCCGTGGCGAGCGGGCTGGGCAAGAACCGGCTTGGGCTCAGGCTGCTTCTGGCGGGCTATTTCTGCCGCGTGTAGGAACCCGTCATTTCGATCTTCTTGGCGAGGTGCAGCGCATCCGCCCACTCGGTCATGGTCCAATCCAGCGTGTTGTTGTCCTTGACCTGCATGGTGTACAGGCCGTAGCTGTCCGTGCCGTCGAGCCCGATGCTCTTGTAGGGCATGCGCCACTGCTTGGCCTTCGCGTCGTAGCACGCCGTGCCGTCTTGCGGATAACCCCAATTGTTGAACATCCACCACGTGTACCGCTTCGCCTTGGGATGCCAGCTCCAGATCCCCTCGGCATCGAAGGCGGCATGCGCGCCGCGGGCCGACAGGCGGCCTTGCAGGCAATACTTGTCCAGCGCCCATTTCCATTCGGCCGAACCGGTCCACTTTTCCTCGCCGGCCTTCGCGTTCAGCACCTTGGCGTCCCACTTCCACGTGCCCACGAACACATCGTAGGCATCGAGCTCGGCGGCGCGCGCCGGACGCTGGATGGTGCTGAAGTCGACCGTCGGCGCGCCGCAACCGACCAGCAACCACGTCGTGAAAACGACACCCATGATCAGCACTGCTCTCGTTGCTCTCATGCCAATACCTCCTGTCCATTAGGAAATGGCCAGACCTAGACGCCAAACACGCGCATAATATAAACGCACCCGTGGCGAAAGTCAGTACAATACGGGCGCCCGACCGAATTTTCGTTCGGGCCACGCTACGCGGGCAATGACCGTGCGAACGCCGCTGAACCAACCCATCGTCCTGACCGGCTGCGGGTGGGTAACGCCCCTGGCCGCGGGAACGCTTGACGACGTGCTCGCCTGTCTCCGCCAGGCGGTGAGCGCACCCGTACTCGTGCACGGCTGCTGGACCGTCCCCGAGTCGTTGCGGGACCAGGGCCCCGAATTGTCCGATGAACTGACAAAGGACCACGGCGGCTGGCTGGCGGGGCTTGCGTTCGTGCATGCCCGCCGGGCTGCGGCATGGCGGGAGGGTGCCTTCCAGCCCGAGCGGGTGGGACTAGTCCTCGGCTGCGCGCTGGCCGGTCAGCCGGGGATGATCGGTTTCGCGCGTGAGGTCCGCCAGCAGACGGCCCGCTTTGTCAGCCCGCTCCATTTTCCGCAGACGGTGGGGAATTACGTGGCCGGCGCACTGGCACGCGGCTTCCACTTGCGCGGTCCAAACCTGACGCTGGCCAGCGGCGAAGCTTCGGGACTCGATGCGCTGGCCGAGGCCTTTGAGCTGCTCGGCGCCGGCCTGGCGGATGTCGTCCTGGCGGGCGCCGTTGCGGAATGCCCACCGAACCTGGCGAGCGGTCTGGCCGGGAGCGGCGTTGTCCTCAGCGAGGGCGCTTGCCTGTTTGTGCTGGAACGGGCGGAGTCGGCCGCCGCCCGCGGCGCTGTGCCCCTGGCGACGATGGCGGGCTACACGCGCTCGCCCGCTACGGAGTTCCAGGCTGCCCTGCGACCGGCGCTCCTGTCGTGTGCAGCCCGCGGCCGGGTGGGCGCAGTTTTCATCGAACAATGGGTGGGGCGGAGTCCGGGCACCACCGGCGTCGCCGCGGTGGCCGCGGCCATCGGCGCGGCGAGGGGTCAACCTGTACCGGTCCTCGATGCCGCCGATCCGGTCTCCGTGTCAGTCCGCCCGGTTGCGTTGGACGACCTGCGGAACGACGACGGCACGGTGCGGGCGTTCGTTCAGGCGGCGACGGACGGCGGCCACATGACGACACTCGAGCTGGCCATCCCCGCGCGCACCTCAATGTAGCGGCCCGCGCCCCCGCGCGGCCGCGCGAGGCCCGGGCCGGCCGCGCGAGGCGCGGGCCGCTACACCCTGCGAAACACGGTCGCCGCGTCGTGGCCGGTGAAGCCGGTGGAGAGCTTCAGCACGGTTGCCACCTCGCGGTGGATTGCCGCTGCCGCCAGTGGCACGGGCAGGATGGCCGCCTCGGGGCGGGTGTGCAGCGTCGCCGGCACGACGTTGTGTCTCATGGCCAGCAGTGCCGCGGCCATCTCGATGACGCCGCAGGCCGCCAGCAGGTGCCCGAAATACGGTTTGAACGCCGTCGCGACGGCCTGGCGAGCCTCGCCCTCCAACGCCTGCCGAAGACTTACCGCTTCATAGCTGTCCGACAGCGCAGTGGCGGCCCCATGCGGGACGACCAGGTCCAGCTCGTTGGCCGAAACGCCCGTCTTGTCCAGGGCACTCCGGATGACGCCGCGCAAGCGCGCCGCGCGCACGTCCGGCAGCGTCTGCTTCCAGCCCTGCTGGGCAAAGCTCCCGCCGAGGTACGCCGCATAGACGGTAGCGCCGCGGCGCGCCGCGTGGGCGGCCGACTCGAGCACGATTGCAGCGGCGCCCTCACCGACATAGAAACCGGCGGCCTGGCGGTCGAACGGGCGCATGCACTCGTCCCGGGCATAAAGGCCCAGCCGCCGGAACCACTCCAACCGCACGGCCGTATCGAAGGCCTCGCCGCCCGCGACCACCGCCATGTCGGCTAGGCCCGAGCGGATCTGCTGGGCCGCCACTTCGATGGCAAACGCGCCCGACGCGCACGCGTTGTGCACGCTGGTCGAGAAGCCGTGCAACCCCAGCGCCTTGCCCATCAGGTGCACGTAGAGGAATGGCTGCATGTTGTAGAAGCGGGTGGCCAGGGCGTCATAGAGCGGCGTAGCACCGTCGCGGTCCGGCGATGAGGTCCCCAACAATTCGAAGAGCCGGGCCACGGTACGTTCCACCCCCGGAGCTTCAAAAACCTGGACGACCCCGATGTCGTTCCGGTCGCGGTCGTACTCGACACCCGCGTCACGGAGGGCCAGCTCGACGGCCAGCAGCGTATAGGCCAAGTCCCGATAGGCGGGACGTTCTTGCTGCGCCAGGAAGGCCGCGTGGGGCGCCAGGCCGGGCACGTCCGCGTCCGGCGGCATGGCGGCCAGCGGCAATTCGACCGTGCGCCCCACGTCAACCACCAGCGCTCGGCGTTGCACACGCGCTTGCCCCGCGCACAGGGCGTTCCAGAAGGCCTCGCGGCCGACGCCAATCGACGCGACCGGCCCCACGCCAGTGATCACGACCTCCGAAGAATGCACGCTTGCCGGCCGCAACGTGTTCTCCTATCGGGGAGCATCGGCGTCCCGCCGGTGGCCCAGGACCGGCGGGACGCCGATGCTCCCCTGATTAACCGGCCGCCAGGACGACGCTGCTGTTGTATCCGCCGAAGCCGGCCGAGTTGTTCACAACGTGCCGCACGCGGCGCTTAGCCAGCGCGCCACGGAGCACTTCCGCGGGATCGACGTCCATGGGATGCTCCAGATGCCACGTCGGAATCAACGTCTGCTGCTCCAGGCTCAGCACGCAGCAGGCGGCTTCGAGGGCGGCCGCCGCCCCCATGGTGTGCCCCAGCAGGGCCTTGATCGAGCTGAAACTGACCCCTTGCGGGAAGCATTTCCGCAAGACCTCGACCTCGATCGTGTCGTTCTGGGGCGTCCCGGTTCCATGGGCGCATACATAGTCGATCTCCTTGGCCGCCAGCCCTGCGGCCTGTAGGGCGCCAAGCGTCGCGCGCGTCAGGCCGTCGCCGGTCGGGTCCGGCCGGGTGGGGTGATAGTGCTCGCAGGTGTCGGCGCAGCCGAGCACGCAGGCCCGCCGCGGCGCGTGACGCGCGCGGGCCTCCGTCTCCCGTTCGAGGATGAAAGCGGCGGCACCTTCGCCGACCAGCAGCCCGTCGCGCTCGCGGTCAAACGGCCGACACTTCTCCGTCGCCATGATCCGGGCCCGCATGAAGCCGAGAAACGCCAGCCGGCTGAAACCGTCCGCACCGCCGGCGATGGCGACATCGCACTGGCCGGAGCGCAGCGCCCGCACGCCGGCGCTGATGGCCATGTTGCCCGCGGCACAGGCGCCAAACAAGTCGATGGCCGATCCGCTGACCCCCAGGTCGGCCTGCACGTTTCGGGCGATCGACCCCGGCGGTCCGGCCGCGATCTCGCGCGCATGCTCGGCTGACAGCCACTCCGTCTCCGGGGCGAACAACCGCTGCTCGATAAAGTCGGTTTCGCCCATCGTCGTGCCGATGATGACCGCGGTCCGGCCAGGTGCAATATCCACGTGCTTCAAACCGGCCGACGACAGCGCTTCCCGCGCCGCCGTTATGGCCAGTTGAGCCGCACGCCCCAGTGGCGAACCCACCGGCAGCGGGTCGCGCACCTGGCAGGCCATCTTGCGCGGCAGCTCCGTCGTGTCCAGGCCGGTGACCGGCGATGTGCCCGCCCGCCCACCGCAGAGCGCCTCCCAGAAGGCCACCTGACCCACGCCGATCGGGGACGCTACGCCCAGCCCCGTGATGACGATGTTGTCGCCCATTGCGCCAACCCGCTCCGGACACGCGCGACGTTATGCCCCCGCCGGCAGCTTCTGCCGCATTATCTCGAACATATCGTTCAGGCAGGTCACCCGCCGGATGAATTCTTCCGGCACCTCCTCCCCGATCAGGGTCTCGATCGTGGAGATCATGTGGACGGCGTCGAGCGAGTCGAGCCCGATCGCAGTCAGCGGCTGGTTCAAATCGATCTGCTCGGCCGGGACCTTCAGGGTCCCGCTCACCCAGCTCAGTATCTCGTTCTTGGCTTCCTCAAAGCTCACCATGGTCCCCAACTCCTGCGTGAAGTGCCGTCTGACTCTCCGGGCCGGGGCCGGGTTCGCCGCCGATCAACCCTGCCAGCGGATACTGAACATGACCAGTCATCCATGCGGCTACGCGCGCCCGCCAGCATCGGTATCCGTCCTCCACGCCTTCGGCCCGCACCTGGGCTTCAATCCGGTCACACTCCGCGATCGCGGTCCGCACGGCCGCTTGTACCTCGGCCGGCGCACCGGACAGGTCACACTCAAGCTGGCCGGGGTCATTGATCGAACGCGCCTTCAGGCCAAAGCACATGCCCACGTGAATGTCCGCATGCCAGTCCGCCGGCAGTCTCGCGGCCAACTCCTGTGCGATCTGCAAACGGTCGGGGAAAATGAACACCGACGCAAGCCCCACGCCGCCGGCGGCATCCGGAGCGTGAGTGCCCAGCTTGCGGATGTGCTCCTTCAGCAACGGCGGATCGCCCATGTAGTAGAAAAACATCGCACGGCCGACGCCCTGATACGCAGCGTGCCGCGCGTACCCTTCGAGCGCGTCAAGTCGCCGCAGGCTGGTCGCGTCCTTGGGGTAGTCGAAGAAGGCGTGCTTGAAGCCGTAGCCGTCGTAGCACAGGTAGCGGTAGAGCGGGTCCAGGTCCGCCACCAGCCGCGAGAGCTGCGACGGGTTGTAGCGGCGTAGTCCGGCCCAGAACCCGAGCCCGACGTGATGCAGGTAGCGGAATCCCGGGTGCCGTTCGACCACGCGCCGCTCAAAGTCCGGCCCGTCGAACAAAAAGAGCCGCCGCGGCGTGTACCCCATCGCCGCCCCTTCTTGCGCGAACGGGCGTAGCAGCGCCGGCAGCCCGTCGCAGTATCGTTCCCACGCGACGGCGGACGGCGAGGCGATTGTGGCGTTGAAACCGCCGGCGAAGCTGGCCAGTATGCTGTTGACTCGCTCGACGTGCTCCGCAGGCACGCGCAGGCCGAGTTTATCCACCGTCATGCTGCGTGCGGGGATCCTGAAGATGGCCAGCGCGAGCCGCCACCAGCCGGTGATGAGCACTATCATGCCCGCCACCACGATCACCGCCATTAACACGACGTAGGGCATCTTCCACCAAGACTGCCGGAACCGTTCCCGGCAGCGCGAGTGCGCACCGCGACGCCGTCGCGGTTAACCGACGACCATCCCCGGTTCGTGCCTGTCTATACTTTACCGTATCGTCGCGTCCGGTGGGAGAAAACATCCTTGTATTTCGGCGACGTTGGGTCGATGGGCCGCCACGTTACGGGTGGGCCGGCGACCGCCCGAGCGGGATCAACCGCCCTTCCTGGATCGTGCCCAGTCCAACGGCGTGCTCGTTTTGGCCGAGAGCGTTCCATTCGACCATCCCGGTGACCCCCATGCCCGGCGACCAGTTCCGCACGGCGTCGCGGATGAGCGCCCGATTGAGCCCCGATTCCCGGATGGCCGCGATCAGCAGGCGTAACGCGTCGTAAGTGTAGGCTGCGGTATAGTCCGGCTCGCGCCCGAACCGGGCGCCGAAACTGCGGGCAAAGGTGCCGGCCGCCTCGCCGCCAGCGACCGGGTCCCACAAGCACGGGAAAACAGCGCCTTCGGCCGAGTCGCTCGCCGCGTGGATAAACGCGTGGCCCGCCATGGCGGGGCCGCCGACGGCCGGCACGTCCATGCCGCTTTGCCGCAGGGCGCGCAGGAACCGGGCGCTGTCTTGTGGCCCGGCGAGTAGGGCGATTGCCGCCGGGTTCGCCTCCCGCAGAATTCGCAGGTGCTCGTCGAAATCCACGCCGGCGGCGCGAAACTCCAAGCGCGCCACAGGGAAAACGTGCAGCCCGGCCAAGGCGGCCAGCAGCTCGGCCGACAGTGTGCGGGAATCGTGGTCCGTGCCCGACACTACGGCGACGGCGCCTCCTTCGGAACACGAAACCAAAGCTTTTGCCAGCGCCGGGGCCTGCATTCTGTAGCTCGGAGCGCAGGAAAACACCCACGGCACGTTGGCCCGATTCGTGGTCGGGTCGCTGCTCACAGAACTTATGAGGGTCAGGCGGGCCTTCGCGACGACCTGTGCGACCAGGTGAGCCGACGGGCCGTCCGGCGCCCCCGCGATGGCCCAAACGCCCTCTTCATACGCCAGCCGCGTGACGGCTGCGACGCCCGTGTCCCACGGGTTCTCGGACCATGCCGGCAGCAGACGAAATGGCAGGCCGCGGTACCCGCCGGCCTGGTTGGCCTCTTCCACGGCCAGCGTTGCGGCGAGCCACATCAGGCCCGCGGTGGGATGATTCGGGTCGGTTGGTCCGAACCAGCCAATCTTCACTTCGCGGATGTCCTGCGGCGGCGGGTCCTCCCGCCCTGGGCCGACGTACTCGGCGACCTGGTAACGCGCGCTGTGGTAGGGTTGCCGGGCCCCGCCGTTCGCAGGCTGGATAGTGGCAGGCTGTGGTCGTGGGGCGCATCCCCCGACAGCAAGCGTGAGCAGGATCAGCGACCGAACCACTACAAGCCCTCGCGTGTCACGGCCGGGACAGTCCGCCGCGGCGGACCGGCCGCTACCGGCAAGGCTGGAGCCTTGCACTACATCGCTCGCTGGTGCGAGAATCCCTTCTCGCACCCATCGCCGGAATCCCTTCCGGCATTCGACGGCCGGGACAGAGCCCGGCCGCTACCGGCAAGGCTGGAGCCTTGCACTACTGAAGCAAGGGTCGAGCGTTGCCCTACGGTTCCGGGGCCATCTTGCGGCTCACGCGGTCGCGCGGGGCGATGACGCCGCGGGGCAGGTCCAGGTCCTCGCGCGAATAGTAGTGCCACTGTCCGTTTTCCAGGCGGGCCAGAAAGACCTCGCCGAGGTCGTCCAGACACGCGCTGAGCGGGATGAGTCCCGTTACACCTTTGTATGGCAAACCGCGATGGGCCAGTACGTCGCGAATCTTGGCGCGGTTGAGGCCGGCCACCTGGATGGCCTCAATGAGCATGTTCATACCATCATAGGCGTGGGCCGCATAGGTGTCGGGCTCGATTCCGTAATGCCGCCGGTACGTCGCACGGAATGCATCGAGGTCCGGGTCCTGCCGCGCGGGGTTCCAGGGATATCCACAAACGACGCCCTCCGCGTTCGCGCCGGCCAGCGCGACGAATTCGTCGGACACGCACCGGTCACACGCGAAGTACGGCTGGTTCATGCCGATGGCCCGCATCTGGTTGAGGATCAGGGCCCCGTCGCCGGCGTCGCCCCAGTGTACGACCGCGTCGAGGTCCGCCGCCTTCAGCCGCTCAAGTTGCAGCGAGAAATCCGTCGTTCCCAGCTTGTATGCCATCTCCAGGATGATCGGGCGGCCGAGCCGCCGGGCGCCGTCGCGAATCTCCCGCACGCCGAAGCGGCCGTAGCGGTTGCTGGCGCGAATGATGCCGACGCGCGTGTAGTTCAGCTTGCGGTAAAGGTAGTCCTCGAGCAGGTATCCCATTTGCCGGTCATCGCCGATGCAGCGCATCACCCACGGGATGTTGGTCTCGATGAAGGTGGGGTCGGTGTCGGCGCTGTTGAGCACGACGATCTCGGCCTTGAGGGCCACCCGGATAGCGATGTGGGTGTTGGCGCTGTCGATCGACCCCAGAATGGCCCAGACCTGGTCCTCCGGCTTTTCCGTGTAGGCCATCTTGATGACCTCGTCGCCGGTCGAGCCCCACAGGCCGTTGTCATTGGCGATCCGCAGCTCGAAGGGCACGTGCCACGGCAGGTAGCCACCGCGCTCGTTGGCCTGCTCCACGGCCAGTTGGGCCCCGCGCAGCATCGCGATCCCCAGGACTTCCTCGTGGCTCTTGCCGCCGGTCGCGACCGAGACGGTCGGCACGATCGGCCCGATGAAGCCGATCTTCACGCTGGGGACGTACTCGGGCTCCGGAATCCCCCGGCCGGCACCGGTGTACTCCATCTGCTCGAGGAAGTGTTCCTTGTACGGCGTGACATCGCGGAACGGCTCAACGTCCACGGGTGACAGGGCGTAGTTGGTCTCCTTCCTCAGCGTCAACTGCGGCACCTTGTAGTAGCCCGCGTCGTTGATGAGCCTGAGCAGCCGGGCCAGCTCGTCCTGGTCGGCGCGGCCCGTCGTTTCCGTGGGTGGCGGGGCCGCCGGCTGTGTAGACGGGCGGGGGATGTCTTGCGCCGTGGCTGCCACGGCGATCGTGACCCACAGGGCCAGCGCGGCACCGGCCCCGCGGAGCGACGTACAGCTCGAATGGTTGGCTGTCATGGCCGTGAGTCCCTGATCGTTTCGCGCTGCTTTTCGACGAGGCGGCCGGTGCGATCGTGCGCCGGCCGCAGTCCCGCGTAGTACCCCTCGCCAATGGCGTGGGCCAGGCCCTTCGCGGTGCCGACCCAGGCGTCGTTGCCGTCGAGCGCCGCACAGATGGTGAAGTTGTGCGGCAGGTTGGGCGGCGTGTCGATCTGGGCCAGTACGGTCGCGTCGCGCATGACGACCGCCTTGCCGCGGCCCGCCTCCTGGTCCGTGGTGTACGTGACCCAGGTATTCGTCGGGAAATCGACCACCACGCCGAGCCCCTTGTCGCTGCAGAACCAGGCTTCGTTCGCGCTGCGCGCGGCCAAGTTGTTCATGAAGTTGCTCGGCAGCCCGGAATCGTGCTGGAAATAACCGCGCCAATGACGGCCGTCATAGCGGCAGGCACCGAAATACGTGGACACCCACAACACGTCCTCGACATAGCCCGCCGCCGTCGTGATCACGTGGACGATTCCATCGTCACGGTACAGGTCGATCTCCATCTCGCCGTCGGGGTCGAGGTAGTCCTTCCACGTGCCGCGCTGCACGTCGTATTCCAGGATCCCGCTGCCCCACACCGCCAGGAACACCTTGTCCCGCGTGCAGCACACGCCGTAATTCCAGATCTCCTCCATCGGGGAGTTCTTCTCCGTGAAGATGGTCCATTCGCCGGTGACGGTGTTGTACCGGCTCGCCCCGGCCGTGGTGGCGGCCCAGACATGGTCGCCTTCGAGACCGACGCCGTAGACTACGTTGTTGACCAGCCCGCTGTTGAGCTGGTGCCAGTGGTCGAAGTGCCCGCCGCTGAAGCGGGCCAGCCCGCCGCCGAACAGCGCAATCCAGAGGTCGTGCGTCTTGGGATCCACGGCCAGACCCGTGACCACCCGCCACGGCAGGCCGTCCTTCGGCTGCCAGGACTGAATCCGATGGGTCTGCTTGTCCAGACAGGCCAGCCCGTCCTCGGTGCCGATCCACACCTGATCGCGATCGACCGTGACGGCGAAGATGTGCTCGTTGGGCAGGCCGTCCGCGGCCGTGAACTGTTCCCAGCGAGTATAGACATACGGCATGTCGGCGGCCGCAACCTCGGTACCCGGCGGCGCCGGCCCGGATGGGGCCGCGGCGCGCTCGGTTGCAGCGCAGCCGGTCAGGCCCGCCAGGAGAAACACCAGACTGCGCTGCGCCGCTACGCTGTTCATGGCGGATGCCTTCCGGAAATGTTCAAAGAGTCTTCAGAAACTCCACCAGGTCGTTGAGCTGGTCTTTCGTCATGTCGTTGGTCACGCCGTGCCGGTCGTAGGGATTGAACCGCGTCCAGATTTCCTCCAGCGTGTCTGCAATGCCGTTGTGCAGGTAGGGGGCCGAATCGTAGATGTTGTTGAGGTGCGGCGTGTCAAAATCGCTCTCGCGGTCGAACCGCATCTGCGTGCCGATGTTGTGCCGGGCGCGGTCCATGTAGTACGGCGGGGGATGACACGTGATGCAGCGATTGGCGAGCGGAATCTCCCGCCGGTCGTTGGTCATCGTGCGCTCGAATATCAGGCTGCCGCGGCGCTGCGCCGGCGTAAGCTCGCCGCCGACCGGCCGGTACCGGTTCGGCGGCCGGGGGATGGTGCAGACATATGAGGTGAGCGCGGTGAGCTCGGTGGGCGTGAAGGGTTGAATCCGCGTGAAGAACACGGCCAGCCGCGGGCCGCATTCGCGTTCCAGGGTGGGATTCGTGCCCTCCCACTTGAACGGGGCGGTGTCCAGAATGCCGCGCAAAGTCCGGTTGTCTACCGGCAGGACGCCGATCCCGTCGGGCTCGATATCGAAGGTCAGCCCATTGACGTGGCCGTCCGGATGACACGAGTGGCACGAGAACTGGCGGCGGCCGGTAATGTTGGCGCTGTGAAAGAGCCGCTCGCCGTACCGCACCTGGGTGATTTCCTGCGGGCCACCCAGGTCGATCCGTGCGACGGCCTCCAACCGGGCGACGTCGATGACGGTCAGGGAGTCATCCAGGGCATTGGCGACAAACGCCGTTTGCCCATCGGGCGAGAACAGGACGCCCCGCGGGCTGTTCTTGGTGGGGATGTGCTTGACGATGAACTCGGTCGGCCGGCCCAGGTGATTCGGCAACACGTGCTCCCGCTCGTACGGCGACGCGTCGCGCAGCAGCCCGAGCAACTTGTCCACGTCGATGACCGCCACGCGGTCCGAGCCGCTGCTGGTTACGAAGGCGTACCGCCCATCCGGGCTAATGGCCACGTCCGCCGGGTCCGGGAAGCACAGGTTCGGTTCATCGAGCAGGAGCTGATCGACGGTGCCGTCCCGCCAGACGATGCCCAGCCCGTTCGTGATGGTCCAGCCTTGCAGCAGGCGGGTCATCGGCACCAGGTTCTTCGTGCGGTTGAGCGTGGCGAGCGCAAACTCGCCGCTGGGATGCCACGCGATCCCCTGCATCAGGTTCGCGCCGGGGACATCGGCGCGACGAGTCACCACGCCCTGCTGGGCGTCGATGACCGTCACTTCGGACACCGACGGGGTGCGAAAAGGGACGAAGCGCGACAGGTTGTTGGTCACCGCGATCTGCCGGCCGTCGGGGCTCAAGGCCAGCGACCAGGGGCCGCGGCTGGCCGCCAGCCGCCGGGCCTCTTGCAGCGTCTGCGCGTCAATTACGGAAATGCTGTCCGCCGATGTGTTGAGCACATAGATCAGCCGCCCGCTCGGATCCGTCAGCACGCCGTGCGGTTCATCACCGACGGGGACCGTCCGCAGCACGCGGCGTTCACGCGTATCGATGACAGCCAGGCTGTCGTCCAGGCGATTGGTCACATAGGCCCGGCCACCGTCGGGGCTGAACGCGACGTCCGTGGGCTGGCCGCCGGTCGCGATCTCGGCGACGACCTGGCGAGCTGCCAGGTCCACGACAATCACCGTGTCCGAAGCCTCGCAGGCGACGTACAGCTCGCGGCCATCCGGCGACAGCGCCAGGTTAAGTGGCCGCTTGTAGCGCAGCTCGGCAGTTTTTTCACCCCCTTTTGACGGCGGGCGGTGCGTCGGATGCGCGATCAGCTTCACGGCCGCTTCATAGTCGAACGTCTTCCCATGGGCGTGATCATGGCAGGCCTGGCACGTTTCCGCGCTGATCTGCCGCAGGCCGGCTTGTCGGGCAGCGCGCGCATCACGCATGATGGCCTCCGACGAGTATTCGCTCCCCGCGCCATGGCACGCCTCGCACTGGACGCCCTCCTGGATGTCGAACTCTGGCAGGAAGCAATCCGTGCCGCGGGCGGCCCCCAGGGTATGACAGCGCAGGCACTGGGGACTGCGCTGCGGATCGCCCGGCACGCCCTCCTTGGCCGCCAGCGCGTAGCCGGCCTCCGTCGCCAGCACCGCGTACGCCCGCGCATGCCGGCTCAGCCGCCAGCGGCTGAACTGATAGCCCAGCTCGGGCTGGTCATGGCACTTCGCGCACGCCAAAACGCCGGTGTACTTGTGGACCGCGGTAGCGCTGGTTCCCAGCCGCTCGTCAACGTCGGGCGCCGGGCTCGTCGCGGGTTGCACGTCTTTCGTGGGGACCGGATGAGCGTTCGCCGCCAGACCGGCCTTTACGTCAAACACCGGTGAACCAAGCACGGCCACGTGCGAACCTTTGGGGTTGTGGCATATCAGGCACGCGCGTTCGTCGGGCATCTTCAGGCCGGCGGCCACGGCTCGGTTGCGCTCGGCCATCACGTCGCGGGGGATGTACTCGCTGCCCGGACCGTGGCACGCCTCGCATTGCACCCCGTCCTGCAACACGAGCGTGCCCTCGCGTTCCCAGGCCTCCGCAGTGGCGGCGGTGGCATGGCAACCCAGGCAGACGGGTGACTTGCGCGGCTCCCCGGTAATCCCGCTGAGGGTAGCGATCTTCCGGGCCTCCGGACCCCACAATGCGGCATACGCCCCGGCGTGCTTGGACGCCCGCCACAGGCTGAACTGGTGCCCGGCGGCCCGGTCGGCGTGGCACTCGGCACACACCCGGACGCCGACGTACACGGGACGGCGGTCGGGGCTATCGGGGCCGCCGGCGAACACCAGATTCGCCGCCGTCGCCACGATTACCAGACTGCTCATTCGCCTGCGCATAAACCGTGGCGTCCTCGTAGTATCATTTCTCCGCAGCAACATCGAGGAACTGGTTGGCTTTGACATTCTCCAGCGTAGTCTTTCCGCCGCCGGGCCAGCGGACTTCCACGCGGTCGGCGCGTGTCGCCTGACCCAGGCCGAAGTGGGCGCGCGAGTCGCCTTGCGACAGATAACCCACGGTCCCGTACACCTCCTGCACCATTCGCAGCTCCCCAACGGTGACGGTCACGCGGGCGCCGAGGGCGATGACGCCCGTGCGGGCGAGTCGCGGTGCCACCGTCAGCCAGTGGTTGCGGTTGCCGCCGTCGTTCCGCAGCAGCTTGGCGGGCCCGTTTATGTTCATGACGAGAATGTCGAGGTCGCCGTCGTTGTCGTAGTCGCCGAACGCGGCGCCGCGGCCGACGTACTTCTGACGGAAGTACGGACCCGACTCGTCGGCCACGTCGCTGAACTTGCCGTGGCCGTCGTTGCGGAGCAGCACGGCCTCTTCGGTGTACTCGTGATGGGCGTCACCGTTGGCCACGAAGATGTCCAAGTATCCGTCATTGTCGTAGTCAAACAGGCCGCCGCCCCAGCCGGTGTACTGACCGCACACGACGGCGACGTTGCTCGGGGCCGTCATGTCTACAAATGTCTTGCCTTTGTTCAGCAGTAGACAACTGTAGCCCATGTCCGGGATGAACAGGTCGAGCCGGCCATCGCGGTCCACGTCGCCGACCACCGGCCCCATCGACGAGGCACCCTGTCCGCCCTCGCCGAACGCAATGCCCCACCGCAGGGCCTGGTTCTCGAAGGTCCCGTGGCCGCGATTCACCCAGTAGCAGTTCGGTGTGCCGTCGTTGGTGACGTACACGTCGATCAGGCCGTCGTCGTTGAGGTCGGTGGCCACGGCACTCATCGCCCGTCCGTCGGGGAAGTACACCCCGGCTTCCTGCGTCACGTCGCTAAACGTGCCGTCGCCGTTGTTGCGGTAAAGGCGGTCCGGCTGGGCCTTGTAGCTCAACGGCCCGGGGAAACCGGCCGCCGCGTAAAAATCGCGGAACTTGCCGGCGTCATAGGCCAGGTAGTTGGCCACGTACACGTCGAGGCGGCCGTCGTTGTCGTAGTCCAGCCAGGCCGCCGACACGCTCCAGGACGGGTCGGCCAGGCCGGACTTTGCGGAAACATCGGTGAACGTGCCGTCGCCATTGTTGTGGTAAAGCACGTTCGGGCCGTAGTTCAGGACGTAGAGATCCAGGTCGCCGTCGTTGTCGTAATCGGCGGCCGAGACGCCCATCCCATAGCCCTCGCCGCCCCCCACGCCGGCCTGCTCGGTCACGTCGGTGAACGTGCCGTCGCGGTTGTTTCGGTAGAGGGCGTTGTGCAGCTTTCCGCGCAGGTCGCGGCCGAGGTTGTCGCTGACGTCTGGGCGCCAGCGGCCGTTGACGAAGTAGATGTCCAGATATCCGTCGTTGTTGTAGTCAAAGAAGGCACAGCCCGGACCGGTGGCCTCGACGATGTTGCTCAAGTCGTGGTCGCCGAAGCCGTGCTTGAAGCGGATCCCCGCCGGCTCCGTGACGTCCTCGAACGTCGGCAGGCGGGGCTCATCGGCCAGGGCCGGCGCAAAAGCCACGAGAATGGTCAGGCTGCGCATCATGGGCGGTCCTGCTCGCCGGGGACGCCATCCCACAGCGCGCCGAGATCGATCCACTCCACGAAAGCCGTTTTCTCGCCCTCGGTCAACGGCTCCGCGCCCGCCGGTGGGCAGGCCCCGGGCGTCGGCGCCTGCGGCCCGCGCGCATCCCACGGCCGTGACGTGTTGCGGCCAAACAAACGCCAGATCAGCGGGCTGGTCCGGGCCTGGCCCGGATGCACGAGCGCGCCGACCACCGGCTGGTTCGGTCCGGCCGATTTCGCCGCTGCGGCCAGCAGGCTGACATAGGCGCGGCTGAACGCAGCCAGGCCCGTGCTGCGCAGGTCGAGGCCCCCACCCCGGCCGTCATGACACCGCGCGCACTTCTGGTCAATGATCGGCTGGATGTCGCGCCGGAAATCCACCGTGCGGCGCCGCTCGGGCGGCAAGGTCAGGTTGATCGCCGGCTTCTGAATCGCCAGCACGAGCCGGTTCTCCGGCGTGAGCTCGGGGTCTTCGTGGCAGCCGATGCAGCCGCGTGGCTCGTGGGGCTTGACCCAGATCCAGCCGCAGGTGCGCAAAGCCATGCCGTTCTCGTCGAGGGTCTGGAGCTGCACGGGCAGGTTCGCGGGCAGCTCGATGTGAAAAGAGCCGTCCTCTTCGAGCGCGAAGTCGCCCAGGATTCGCCGTTGAACCAGCGCGGGAATGCCGTTGCGTGTGGAACCTGGGCCGCCGATGCTGCCTGACGGTGCCTCCGGCAAGTATACCGACGTGTCGGCAGCGCGCAACGGGACCCCTTCCAGCACACGCAAACGCCGAATCAGCCCGGGCCGCATGTGCTGTTGATGGCTCGCTTCGGTGAGATATGTATTTAGACAGTAAAGCTTCCCAGTTGATTCCTGTTCGTTGACGACGGTCGATCGTCCGTCGGGCTGCGGGCGCGGGGCAAGCATACGGCCGTGGATGTCGTGTCGTTCGGGGTCGTCAAAGATCGGCTCAGTCTGCCCGGTGCGCGGATCGAGCCGGCAAAGTCCGTGCGTCGCGCTGCCGTCCGCCGGGCGGCGCGACACCAGTACCTGGCCGTCCCGCAAAGGTGCCGGCGAGTGATAAAGCCACTGCGCGTCGTGCGTGATCGTGCGGTGCGAGTACAAGTTCCGGCGTGTGGTCACACAGGCCAGTTGCCCGGCCCCGTCCCACCCCACCTGCTCGGCCTCGACGAACACGACCAGTCCATCGGCCGTCGCGCACGGCATGTGCTTGAGCCGCTGGCCCTGGTCGCCGCAGTAGATGGCATAGTCCGCGCCATCCGTGTTGACGCCGAACAGGGCGACGCGCCCGCGCATGCCGCGGTCCAGGTCCATCCGTTGCCAACTGGCCAGCAGCACCCGGCCGTCATCCATCAGGAAGGGGTCGAGGTCGTCACTGAGGTTGAACGTCAGGCGACGTAGCTGGCTGCCGTCGAGCTTGCAGCTATACAGGCTCGTGGCCGGACCGCCGCCATACTCGTTGCACATCGCGGCCGCGTCGCTGACAAACATGATCTGGTACCACGGCTCCGGCGACACGAGCGTGTAGAGCGTCGCCTGGTAGGCCGGCGTCCGGCAGTTGCCGGCGTCACGCGTCACTTGCCGCACGCCGCTGCCGTCGGCGTTCATTTCCCAGATGTTCCACGGATCATCGGCGTGTCGCTTGGCGGCGAAGACGACGCGCTGCCCGTCAAAGGACACGTCGGCCGCGCACGCGCTGTCGAAGCCCTCTGTGAGCACACGCAGGCGACCGTCCGGTTCCAGCCGCACAATGCGTCCGCCAGCGCCGTAATCGCACCGCAGCATCCCGCCGCAACGCCCGGGCTGTTTCTCCAGCTCCGGCTGACGCGGAAGTTGCGTGAAGAGGATGGGAACATCCAGCGCGGGGGCTTCCGCCCGTACGGCCCCGGCTGCGTGAACGCCGGCCAGAAAGAGGCAGGCCACCAGAAGGCCGCGTTGCCCACTCGGGATGCTGCCAGGCGCTGTCATTGCGGACGCTCGCTCTTCGCCGCCTGCCGCGTGTGCAGAATTCCCACCGTTGATTTCCCCGGCCGCGTGTTGTATTCCCGCAGATACTGCTGATGCGCGGCGTCGTCAGGGTAGTGTTCATCCGCGCGATACGGATACCCACTCATCCCGTGGAACGGCAACGGCGTCACCGACTCGGAGAACTTGGTGTTGAGGTCGCCGTCCTTGACCCAACCGTTGGCATAGAAGATGAAGTCCCGGCTCCAGCCGGCCGGCAACTCCGGCAGGCCGCGCGTCTCAAAACGCAACCTCAACTCATCGCCGGGACCAAAGATGACGTACATGTCGTCCGGGCGGAGCAGCAACGGCGTTACATCGCCATAGCGCGTGTACATCCCTGCCAGTGGGTCCCATGAGCCAGTCGGGCTCACGTCGTTGTAGTCGAAACGCTCATAGCCCAGCTCGTCGCGCGTCATCCGAGAGAAGCCGCGGAAATGCAGGTCGGCCTGGGCGACCGGCAAATCCGTTTGGCGGCACCGGGCAGCCTCGTCACGCGTTGCCACAAAGATGCGGTCGAAGTACACGCACATGTTGGTCGCCAGCCGCACGTGGTAGTCGTGGCCCGGAAACCGCCCGGTAAGATCCACCGGCACCGCCAGCCCTTTGCTGGTCGGCAGGCCGACCCAGTCGCGGGCGGTTTGCCAGGCCCCGGTGTCGTCACGGACCTCCAGCGTCAGCGGCGTCACTTCGAACCGCGGATCCTGGCTGATCGCCATCGTCACGCTGGCTTCCGTCCAGTAAATCCAGCCGTCCAGAAAGAGCAGGATCTGCTGGGCGCCGGATAGATCGCCGAGGTCCAGCGTCAGGGTGTGCGGCTCAGCGAGTCCGTCGTATGGCGTCAGCGGAAATGTCGGGCAGCGTCCATCGTGCGCCCGAACGAGGTCCAGCACGTCGTTGCCGCGATCGTCTACTGCCGAAAGCGGCGGCCGCAGGTCGGCGAGCGCGAAGAACTTGTCCTCCGGGAACGGCGGCGACGTGAACATCTCGTTTGGCAACACCTCGAGCGCGGCGGGATGGTCCACGACCCGCAGGGTAATCTGGTCCGCGTATGTAATCTCCCGCAATTCTTCCGTCAGCCGCAGCTCGTACATCCCATCCTGAGGCACGAGCTGGTCCGCGCGGATCTTCGTCAGTTCTGTACAGTCGACCGGATAGTAGACATCCGGCCCGAGCGGCGCGCCGAGCGGCCCGATCCCCAGAATCTCGTTGACCAGCTCGAACCGCGTGCCGTTGTACGCGTAGAGGAAAGCGCACGAAGCCGAGACCTTTACGAACTCCTCCACCGTCAGAACCTGATCTATCGCCGGCTGAATCACGTTTTGGGCCACCCCGTTCGGCCAGGTCACACGCACGACATCGACACTGGTCAGGTCGCCCAGCCCGAAATGCGCCCGGCCCTGAAAGTAAGTCTGCTTCTCATAGTGCCCGCCAGCGGAGACCTCCACCGTGGCTCCGTAGCCGCCGCGATTCACCTTCTTGCCGACCAGCCGCACGTCGAGCCAGTGGCGGCGCTGCGCGCCATCGTTGCGTAAGAGCACCGGGCCGCGGTCGCGTGTCTGCAGGACAATGTCCTCGTCGCCGTCGGCGTCCATGTCGCCGGTCGCAAAGGCCGCGATCTCAGCCCGAAACTCGGCCAGACCGGTTGCGGCGGAGACGTCGCGAAACTCGCCCGGCCCCGTGCCGGCCAACAAGCCCAGTGCGCGGCCGTCTGCGCCGGCAAGCAGCAAGTCACTCCAGCCATCATTGTTGTAGTCGAACACGCCGATTGGGCCGACGCCGGTGGCGGCCAGCGCTGCGGGCAGCTCGATCGGCCGCCCGCGGAAGCCGGCGTGTCCATCGTTCGTGTACAGCAGCACGGTTTTGCCGACGGCGACGACCAGGTCGCTATAGCTATCGCGATTGAAATCACCCTCGGCGACCGCCACGGCGCCCCCGGGGATCGACGGCGTGAACGACCCGCCCGGCTGGAAGCGCCCGAGCCGCGCGTTGAGAAACAGCCGCGCCGGGACGTTGGCATTGACGTAGAACAGATCGATGTCGGTATCGCCGTCGAAATCCGCGCAGAGCACGCCGCGGGCCTGCGCCAGCTCGACCAGCAGGCCGGCCTCGTCGGTCTGGTCAGAGAAAGTTCCGTTGCCGTTGTTGCGCAGCAAGGCGTTCGTTTCACCGGCAAAATCGGCGGGCAATGAGAATCGCTCAGCGGTGGGCGGCTCAGCCAGATCGAAGTCGTTCACCACGAAGAGGTCGAGGTCATTGTCGTGGTCATAGTCCACAAACGCCGCAGCGCGCCCGAAGCGCGGCTCGTTGGCGTGGGCGGCGGCGGACACGTCTTCGAAAGTGCCGTCGCCCTTGTTGCGGTACAGCACGTTGGGACCACAGTTGACGACATACAGATCGAGGCGCCCGTCGTTGTCGTAATCCCCGAACACGGCCGCCAGACCCAGGCCACGGTCGCCGACCCCGGCGGCATCGGTGACATCCGCAAACCGCCCGCCGCCTTCGTTGTGCCACAGGCGATTGGCGGAAGCGGCCGGGTCGGCATCGCAGTTGACGACATAGATGTCGGGCCGGCCATCGCCGTCGTAATCGCCCAGCACAACCGTACCCCCGACCGACGGCACATAGCGCGCGCGCACTTCGTCGCCGTTATAGGTGGCGCGTTCGAAGTGGTCCGGCAGTGCGGCCCGCGCCGCAGACGGTGCGACCGGCCGCGACAACCCCGCCGCCGCGGTGACGTCCGCGAAGCGGACCTTGTCGTCCGGGTGTGGCGTCAAGTCGCCGGTCAAACGCGCGCCGGTAAGGATATATGTGTACGGGCTGCGTTCCAGCGCCTCGGCGGTTTTCTCCACTTCGTCCACTGTGCCCTTGACGCGCTCATAGATCTCGGTGTGCCGCGCGGCATTCTCCACATCGCCGACGCGGCGATACAGAGTAATCAACTGGTACTGTGTGCTCGGGTCATTGGGGTTCAGCTCGGCGGCCTTCCGGAAGGCTTCGATGGCGTCCGTGAACTGCTGGAGGGACTTGTAGCAGACGCCCAGGTTGTAGTACGCCCCGCGACATTGCGGGTCGCGCGCGATCACCTGCCGCAGGGCCGCGACCGCTTCCGCCAGTCGGCTCTCGCGCTTGTGAATGATGCCCCGCACGTAGTACACGCCGAGCAGGCTGGGGTCCCGCGCCTCCGCCTTGTCCAGGGCCCCCAGCGCCTCCTCGTACTGCTGCGCCCGCATCAACACCAGGCCCAGGTTAAAACAATCCGGGGCCGAATTCGGCGCCAACTCGGTGCAGCGCCGGAATTCCCGCGCCGCCTGCACGAAATCGTCATTCTCGTAATGCGCCTTGCCGATGAGACGCCGGCTGATCAGCTCCGCGGTCTGCGTATCGTCCGCCGCGGCGCATACGGCCAGCCTCCCCGCCCAGACCACACAGATTATCGCCAGGTACGGCCCGACGCTGCGCTTCACCTCTGTGCGCTCCTTCTCCAGGGTTCGCCGCGATCCCGCACCTGTGCGTCGCGTCGTTAGTCGACCCACACCTTCGCCAGGTCGGTATCGACCGGATCCTCCAGCCCGCGCAGTTTCTCGATGTAGTCGATCAACTCGTCCGGCGATTGGTTCAGCAGTTCCAGCCGTTGCTTCAAGTCCGGCGAGTCGGGGTGCTCTTTCAGTCCCTGCTCCCAGGCCTGCCTGGCCTGGGCCAGGCTCTCCTCGACTCCCGCGTCGCGGTTCTTGACGTGCGAATCTCCCAGGCCGACGTAGCCGAAGGCGAAGTACGCGCGCTGCTTTTCGGGCAGCAGCGCCTTCTGCATGGCGATCAGCTCCGTGAAATCCCGGATGGCCAGCGGGGCGTGCCCGAGCTTGCGCGGCCAGTGCAGGTGGTTCATCCCCCGTACGAATTTCGCCGTCCAGCAGGTCGGGTCGTTGTGCAGGATAATGTCCAATTGCTCGATGGACTTGTTCGACAGCTTGCCCTGACTGACGATACCCAGCTTTGGGTATGGCATCTTGTCTACATAGGCGAGCGAGCAATTGAGGCGCGGCATGATCGCCTCGGGGTGCATTTCGGTCAGATCCTCAAAGAACCGGATCGACCGGTCGAAGTACATGTGTCCATAGCGGCCGATCAATGTGCGGTAGGTATTGGAGTACAAGAGGGAGTTCGGATCGAGCTGGATCGCTTTCTCCAGCTCGCTCAGGGCGGCCGTGCGTCGCCCGCGGCCGTCCAGCACCAGCGCGAATTCATACCGCGTGCGCGCATTCTGCGGGTCGCGCTCCACCTCCTGCTTGTACTTCAGGTACTCCTTCTTGAACTGTTCCAGCGCGCTCCATTCCAGCGGCGGATCTTCCTCCGTGGCGGTCGCGCCCGCGGCCGCCTGGCGCTTCTGGCGCTCGACTTCCTTCCGCCACGCTTCGATCTGGGCCTCCTTCCAGCGCTTGCGCTCTTCCAGGAAGGCGGCCGGCGTGTTCTCGGTATACTTCAGGAGCTGGTTCGGCTTGAGGTCCTCAAATCGTTCGACATAAGCGGTCGGCCAGCGAATCTCGATGGAATCGATGGTCTGGTGTTTCCCCAAACCGAAGTGCAGGCGATGCGGGCACTGGCTGTGGTTTCCATTTCCGCCGTCCAGCTCGCGAATCTGCGAGAGATCGCCGCAGACGACCTTGACCCGTGTGCCGATGGCGTCGCGGTTGCAGTGGGTCCCGGTCAGCTCGACCTGCAGCCAGTTGTTCCTGTTGCCGATGTCGTTACGGTAGAGCGCGCCTTCCTGGCCCTGGTTGGAGAGATAGACATCGAGGTCGCCGTCGTTGTCGAAGTCCGCGATGGCCAGCCCGCGGCCGTCGCGCTTGTCCGCGAGCCCGAGCTGCGCGGCGACCTCCTTGAACGTCTCGTTGCCTTCATTGTGGAAGACCCGCTTGGGCTCGTAGCCGACGAAGGTGGAGTTGCCCATCTGCGGCCAGTTGCAGGCGTCCGTCGGGTCGAACCCGGGCTTGGTGACGGTCTGGGCCAGCTTCGTAAAGTACTCGTCGTTCGGATCGCCCGAGATGTACCCGTTGGCCACCATGATGTCCAGAAAGCCGTCGTTATCGTAGTCCCAGAAGCGCCCGGCCCAGGCCCAGCCGGCGTCGTACACGTTGGCTTCAAATGAGACGTCCCGGAACGTCCCGTCCCCCATGTTGCGGTAGAGCTGGTTGCCTTCCCTTACGTATTCCTTGGTGTAGATATTCGTGATGTAGAGATCGAGCCAGCCGTCGTTGTTGTAGTCCCCCAGGTCGATGTTCATGCCCTTGTTCGTGTCCCAGCCGATCGCCGTGTCGGTCACGTTGGTGAACGTGCCGTCGCCGTTGTTGCGAAACACCCGGTCCTGGCCGAAGTCATTGGCGCAGAACAGGTCCAGGTCGCCGTCGTTGTCGTAGTCCGCGGCCCCGACGTCGAGCGTCCAGCCGGTGTCGTCTACGCCGGCTTCCTTGCTCACATCGGTAAAGGTCCCGTCCCCGTTGTTGCGGTAGAGCACGTTCGCCCCGCCGTCGCGGGCCGTCTCGAAGTCCTCGTGCATCTGCCGTGAATCCTCGAGATTAAACAGATCCACGTGGCGGAAGTAATTGCCGACGTAGAGATCAAGATAGGAATCGTCGTTGTAGTCAAACCAGATGGCGGCGTTGCCGTTGCCTTTGTCCCCGACCCCGGCCTGCTCGGTCACGTCGGTGAACGTGCCGTCGCCGTTGTTGTGATACAGGATGTTCCAGCCCCACTTGGTGATGTAGAGATCGAGATGGCCGTCATTGTCGTAGTCGCCCCAGACGGCGTCCATGCTGACGCCGTGCTCGTCGTTGGCCCGCGCCACGCCCGCCTTCTCGGCGACGTCGGTGAATGTGCCGTCGCCGTTATTGTGAAACAGCCTGTTCGGCTGACCGACCGCGGAATTGGTGACGTAGAGGTCGATCCACCCGTCGTGGTCATAATCGGCGGCGGCGGCGGCAGCTCCGACGGAAGCCATCCACGGCATGATGTTGTCCAGCTTGTGGTCCAGGACCGGCTTGTGGTGCAGGTGCCGCACCCCGGCCTGTTCCGTAATGTCCACAAACGGTTTGCCCGCCGGCTGACTCGCCACACTCGTGCGGGCCGCAGAAGGCTGGCCGACCACGGCCCCGCAGGTCAGTCCCGCCAGCGCACAGGCACAGAATACGCGGCGACAGAAGTTCGGAAGGGCTTTCATGTTCGTTTCCACTGGAGTGAGCACTACCACTTCGCTTCCCGCTGCCCTCGTTGCCCCTTGACGGGGCAAACACCGACTCGTAGTTTACAAAAACGCGCGCCGGGGCGTCAAGCCAGTACTGCTCGTCCTTGAGGCAATGCAGCGGCGGGCTCGCGGCGGCACGGTTCTCCGCTGCCCGCGGCGCAACTTCGCGCCCGGGCGGATCCTGTTAAGCGAGTGTGTGCGGTGCGTCGGTACTTCGAGCTCATCACCTCGCACCCCGTCGCCGTGCTGTGCATCGCCGCTCTGCTGGGCCTCGCCTTCGCCCCGTTTGTCCTCACTCTCACCCGCGATACCAGCCCGGACGCCTTCATCCCGCCCGGGCACCCCGCTTTCGCGCTCAAAAAGCAGGTCGAGGAGTCCTTCGGCGTGACCGAACCGATCGCGGTCGGGGTCATCCGCGATCAACCCGGCGGCGTCTTCCACCCGAGCACGCTGCGGCTGATTCGCACCCTCACCGAGTCCATCCAGCACCTGCCGGGCGTGCGTCGGGACGACGTGGTGAGCCTGGCGACCGAGTACGGGGTCTACTTTGAGAATCGCGAGCCCGGCTTCGACCGCTTGCTGCGGGAGATTCCGGAACCCCCGGCCGGCCTGGAAGCCCTCAAGGCCGATGTCCTCGGCTACGAGCTGTACCGGGGCACGCTGGTCGCCGCGGACGGCTCTGCGGCCTGCGTGGTCGTTCGCCTGCGGGACGAGCGGCACGCCGAGGACGTCTACCGGGCGGTGGCCAGGCTCCTGCGGGACGCTGGGCACGGAGGCCCAGCGCTACAGGTCACCGACGAGCGGCTGGTCGTCGCCGGCGAGCCCGCGGTGCGGGCGCTCATGGGCAAGGCCGTCTCCGATGACGCCCTCCGCATGAACTTCGTCTGCCCCGTCGCGATGACCATCCTGATAGTCCTGGCCTACCGGACGCTGCGGGCGACCGTCCTCACGCTGGCCGCGGTCGGCGGCGCTTCGGTCCTGGCCCTCGGCCTGATGGGGGCCTGTCACGTGCCGGTCTACATCGTCACCAACGGCATTTTCGTCGTGATTATGGCGCTCGCGGTCGACAACTCCTTCCACCTCATCGGCCAATACTACGACGAGCAACTCGACCTCCGTGGCCGCAGCAAGCAGGAGCTGATCGTCGATGCGTGCATGGTCCTGTGGTTCCCGGTCGTCATCACCTCCTTCACCGACCTGGCCGGTTTCGTGGGGCTGTACACGGGCGGGATGATGCCGCCGATCAAGTACTTCGGCCTGTTCACCTGCGTCGGCGTGCTGGGCGCTCTGCTCTATTGGGGCACGGTCGTCCCCGCCGGGCTAATGATTCGACCGCTACGCATGAGTCCGGTCTTTCTCAAACGCCGCACGGCCGTAGTGCAAAGCTCTGCTTTGCATTCTGGACCTGGCAGCCCCGGAGTTTGCCCGCGGGCGGACTGGGTCGGCCAGCGGCTCAGCCGGTGTGGCGCGTTCGTGTTCCGCCGGCCATACTTGGTGCTGGCGGTTGGAGCGCTTGTGCTGGCCGTGTCGGGCTGGGGCGGCTCCAAGCTGGTCATCAATGACGCGCGCATCCTGGCCTTCAAGGATCATCACCCACTCGTGCAAGCCAGCCATGTGCTCAACCAGCGATTTGACGGGACCAGCCACCTTAACATCCTCGTTTCGGCCGACCAGCCGGGCGCGCTGCTGCGCCCCGCTGTGCTCCGTCAGATCAACGACCTCGAAGCGTTCACCGAGACTTTGCCCTACGTGGGTGGCACCCATTCCGTCGCCGGTTGGGTCAAGCGTGCCCATCAGAAGATGCACGACGAAGACCCTGCGTTCTACGCGATTCCCGACGACCCCGAAGATACGCGCTACTATCTCGACGTGCTCGGCGGCGAGACCTCGCCCATGGCCCGCTCGCTGCACGAGGTTGTCGACCCCACCTACACGCACGCCAACCTGATCGTCCGCATGCGCAGCAGCGAGTACATCCACGAGCGCACCGTGATCGAGACCTTGCAGAAGTACCTCGACCAGCACTTCGGCACCGGCCCGCTGCACGTCCAACTGGCCGGACGGGCCAACCTCGACTACCACTGGCTGTCCATGATTGGCGAAAGTCACCTGCGCAGCGTCCTGCCCTCGCTGGCCTGCGTGCTGGTGCTCACCGGCTTCATGTTCCGGTCCGCCATTGCCGGCCTGTTGTGTACGCTCACGGCCAGCGTGGCGGTCGTCATCATGTATGCCATAATGGGCTTTGGCGGCATCCCCTTGGGCGTCGGTTCATCGATGTTCGCAAGTATTGCAATCGGCGCCGGCGTGAATTTCCCGGTTCACCTGCTGGACCGCTTCCGCGACGGACTGAGGGCCGGCGATGTCGCCCCCAGGCAAGTTTTCGAGCACACGTTTGCCGCGACCGGCCGGCCGCTGTTCTTCACCGCGGTGGTGATCGGGGCCGGATTCCTGCTGCTGTGCGTGTCCGAGTTCCGCACGCTCAACGAGTTCGGCCTGCTCATCGGCACCGCCATGCTGGTCAGCTTTGTGGCCAGCATGACACTGCTGCCGGCCCTGGTGGTCGCCTTCCGGCCACGCTTCGTGTGGGGCACGGCTGTTCCGGCTACGGCAAAGCGACCGCGCCCCGAATAACAGCCGGCTCGGAGGCCGGCTGTCGCTCTTCCCTTGCGCTGCTGCCTACGGCGCGTGCCCGCGGCCCGCGGCTACTCCACCCGACCTACCAACGAACGAAGCACCTGGGGCCAGGCGGGAGCGGAATTCGGGGCCGGTACAATGAAGAAAAACGAGAACCCCGACAAGTCTGTGCCGCTCACGTGGACTTGTACCAACGCCGGACCTTCGGCGTCTCCTACGACCACCATCAGGGCCACCCCGTTCTCGTCGGTGGTCGCGGTAGCCTGCGTGCCGTCGGGCGAAATTGTCCCGCTGGCGAAGTGGTAGGCCCCCGTCAGCGGGCCGCCGGTCATCTTCGAGAAAACCACTTCTCGCCCGGGCCACGGGACGAAGTTCACTTCCACGACCGCGGCGATCGTGCCGCTGCCGCGCCCCGCAGGAACCCGGTTGGGGATGGGCCCCTCGACGTGAAGCTGATCCGGAACGCACGTAGCCGGGCATGTCGAACGGTCACCCAAGTACACGCCATCCATAGCGGCGCACATCTCTTCCGTCACGAGCTCGACGCAGTCCCCACCGAGCAGGCAACAGGCACCCTCGCATTCGTCCGCGATGTTGTCGTTGTTCGAGTCGTGGTTGCCGTTGATCCGGTTCCCGTGGTTCCCCTTGTTCGCAGCGAGCGCCCCTTCGGCCTCCTTGTTCAACCAACACCTGGCATGGCCGCCGCCCACGGCCTTCAGGCCGGGGATGGCGTTGGACGAACCCACGGTTAGCCCCGCAAGGGTCCCCTCGCAAGTACCGTCGAAGGCGATGTCGCTGCCGAACGTCACGACGCCAAAGTCCGGCGGGTCAATGTGTCCTGGGCCGGCGAGCACCCAGAAATTCGGTTCGCCGTCGGCGTTCTCCAGAATCAGGCCGTCGCAGATCCCGGCGTATTCCGGGCAGCCGCAATCCAGCTCCAACGCGGAGCCGCCGTCCGCGGGCGTGAAGTAGAAGCGCGGGATCACGCCGAAGCTGGCGTAGAAATACCCGCCGTCCTCCTGGTCCCTCGTGATGGTCATCTCGCCCGTGGGCTGGAGGGCGGTTGGCGACAGACACACGCGGACGTCCCAATCCTGCGTTGCTCCGCCGGCGAAGTCGACGGTGATCGTGCCGGCCAGGGACAGCGCAACGATCTCCAGGGTGATCGTGTCCGAATCCCCCACCTCGAGCGGGATCGTATCATTCAGCCTGCGCACAATCGTGTCGCACATCCCCAGCACGCCGGGTGGCTCGGTCGCGATAGGCAGACCATGGAAGTAGATCGTGGCGCCGAACGGCAGCGAGCCCGGGCCGAAGAAGTCCGCCGGAATGGGGTCCACACTGAAATCGTACGTGGCCCCACCCGCAGGGGTGGCCCAGCAGTCATCGCCGGCAAACACGACTTCGGGTACGGCTAGCGCGGGGGCTGTCAGTAGCAGGCAGGCCAACAGGGCCAGCGGGGCACCAGCGCCACGACCAGGCCACGCTCGGACGGGCGGTAACGCCGGCAGGCACGCCCGCCACCTTCGGCACCGCGGCAGCGCGAGCAGCGCGACGCCGAAAAGCAGGAGCGACGCCGGCTCCGGGGGGATCGTCTTGCTGCTGATCGTCTCATCGAACCCCGTGCCGGTCGCGCCGGGCGGGATCGAGATGGGCAGCGGCGCCGGCAATGGCCCGTTGTCCGGGATCGGCGGGTCAAGTCCGAACCCGTTGTTCTCATTGCCTACCGGCCAGCCGTAGTAGGCCTGGACGCTGCCGTCGGTGGTCTCGATCGTCAGCGACAGGAAATCAATCGCGAACATCGCGTCGTCGGTGTCGGTGAGCGTGGCGTAAATGCCAATCCCGTCTGCCGCAAGGGCCTGGAACCACGACGCGGGAATGGCGGCCGTGACGATGCCGGTCTCGAGGTCGCCCTGGTTCATCGGCGGGTCGGGGTCCGGCCAGGACGCTGTGCCGAATAGCTCATCGGAAAGGTCCAGCGCGGGCAGGCCTGTGTGGAAGTCAAGCAGGTGGACGAAGTTCACCTCGTAAGGGCCAATGTACCGGTGGGCCACCATGGCAGCGACATCCATCGAAAACCAGGCGGAAACGATGTCTTCCTGGGGGATCGGGTCGTAAACGAATATGGGGTCCCCGTGCGCTAGATCGCTGGTGCAAGCAAATGCAGCGACCAGTGCGACCGCTAGAGGCAATGCGGGCCGGTTGTTTCCTGTGAATCTCATCGCCGTCTCCTCCTTCCTGCGGGACTTCCACACGTGCGCGAAGCCGCGCGACGCGCTACATGGCCTCAAGTCGATACTTTCACGCCCTCGGCGCCGTCGAATTCCCGGCACGAGTTCCAAGAGCCACCCGGCGGCGCCGCACTTGTGCCTGAATTCCCAACGAAGTGGACAGCGCTCAACACGGCCGCACGGGGCTGACGGCTCGTGTTTTCTCGCGCGCGCTCCTCTCCGCGCACCGACCCCGGTCGCCCCTGAAACTGGTCGGGCCAAAGCCCACGACCAATATTGTGTTACCGCGGTCGGCAATCAGACGCAAGAATTTTCCTGATTGATTTAACCCCTCCAAGAACGGTCCTTCGTGGATTCGCGGGGCAGAGAGGGCGATCCGCCGCGGCAAGCTGCCTAGCCACCTTGACACCCGGCGCGCTCGCCTGGAGCTCGTTCTGCGGACATGGCGTAAACATACGTCCCGGGCGGCGGAATTCTCGGTTGAAATCTATGTTTCAATTGCATCCAAGGCGGGCCGATGTTATCTTTTTTGCAGTGGCACCTTTTGTCGGACCGCCGGAGAGTGTTCGGCCAGCGATCGGGTGGCCGCCCGGTGCGGAGGCGGACAAGCGGCCAAAGCATGGCTCGGTTGTGCTGGTGGAATATCTCGGCGCAGGCAGGTAACGCGCAGAACAGAGCCCCTACTGTCGAGCGTCGGCCGGCCAGCCCGGTGCGGCCCGGCAGTTGCCGGCAAACCGTGGATGCGGCCCATGCCTGATTGTCGGTTATTGGCCGATACCCCTCCCGTGGTGCCGGATCATCGGCGCAACGTGCCGATCTTGACGCTGACACTACTGACGATTGCGGCCGCCAGTCTGGCGGGTACCAACGACGGGCCACTGCTTTTTACCGACGTCACGACCGCCGCCGGAATCGGCTTTGTCGAGACCATCGGCGACGACGACATGACCAACATTGTCGAATCGACGGGCGTCGGGTGCGGCTTGCTGGACTACGACGGCGACGGCTGGCTGGACATTTACCTGGTCAACAGTTGCTGGCTCGAAGGGGTATCTGATCCCAAGCTCGATGCGAAGCGGCGCCAGACGCTCGCGGCGGCCACCGGCCGTCTGTATCGCAACTGCCGCGATGGGACATTCGAAGACGTCACCACCCGCGCCGGCCTGGCACGGCCCGGGTACGGCATGGGCGTGGTGGTCGCGGACTACGACGGCGACGGCGACCCGGACATCTACGTCACGAACTACGGCCCGAACTTCCTCTTCCGCAACAACGGCGACGGCACCTTTGCCGAGGTCGCCAGGAACGCCGGGGTCGACGACCCGGCCTTTAGCGTGGGCGCCGTGTTCTTCGACTATGACCACGACGGCCGCCTCGACCTCTACGTCGGCAACTACATCACGTATGACCCGACGGTCACGCCGGAGCACGCGCAGGACGTGGTGCGCAGCCCCCTGCTCTACGCCGGTCAGCCGGATCGGCTGTTTCGCGGCAATGCCGACGGCACTTTCACGGACGTTACCAGGACGGCGGGCCTGGAAGTCCAGCCCCCCGGCCGGGCCATGGGCGTCGCCGCTTTTGATTACGACGGTGACGGTTGGCTCGACGTCTTTGTCGCCAATGACGCCATGGAGAACCACCTGTGGCACAACCAGGGCGACGGAACTTTTCAGAACCGAGCGCTGCTCGCCGGCGTGGCGTTCGGCGAGTCCGGGGCCGCGGCGGCCTCGATGGCGGTTGAAGTGGGCGATTATGACAACGACGGGCTGCTCGACGTCCTCGTCCCCGATATGACCCAGTGCTGCCTCTACCGCAATCTGGGCCGCGGCCTGTTCGAGGACGTAGCGGTCCGCGCGGGCCTCGCCGCTGCCATGAACCGCTACCACAGTTGGGGCGGCGTGCTGGCGGACTTCGACCTCGACGGCGCGTTGGACATCTATATCGCCACCGGGAACGCTTGCCGCTTGCAGGGGCAGGAGAACTGCGTCTTCGTCGGCGATGGGCACGGACGTTTCACGGACGTGTCCGCCAGCGCCGGCCCTGCGCTGGCCCAGAAGTTCGTCAGCCGCGGCGTGGCGCGCGGGGACTTCGACAATGACGGCGACGTGGACCTGCTGATCAACAATCTGAACGATCGGCCGGTACTGCTGCGCAACGACACACCGCGCGGCGAACGACACTGGCTGGGTATCGAGTTGGTCGGCCGACCTCCCAATCGCGACGCGATCGGGGCCCTGGTGAAGGTCACGGTGGGTGGGCGGACGATGGTCCGGTCGCGGCTTTCGGGCGGCAGCTACTTATGCCAGCATGACCCGCGGCTTCATTTTGGCATTGGTCCACACCGCCAAGCCGATCGAGTCGATATCACTTGGCCGGATGGAACATGCCAGATGCTGGACAACGCGCCGGCCGATCAGTACCTGGTCGTTCGACAGGGAACACCGCCGCCGGGGACCAACGAGCAGCCGCTGCGCAGTCGGTCGGGCGGTGAAAACCGGCGCGGCATGGATTAACAGAAAGCCGGTTTTGTGTTATACTATATCTTGGATTTCAGGTTCGCGGTTGGGTGTAGCCGCACTGCTACGGAGCGGCTGAAAAGGGTCAGCGGATGATCGCAGCAGAACGAACGCGCATCAAGAAAACGCCGATGGAGCGTAAGGCGGTGCTGAATGAGGCCTACGAGTATCCGAAGAAGGTCTCCTTCTCTCGTGGCATGCGCGTGGAGCTGGACAACTGCGTCATGTTGTTCATCTCGGGGACGGCCTCGGTGAACGAGAAAGGGCAATCCGTCCACCCCGGTGACATCCAGGCCCAGACACGCCGCACCTTCACGAACATCAAGGGCTTGTTGGAGAGCGCGGACGCCGACTGGCACGACGTGGCACGCACCACGTGCTACCTGGCAGACTTCCGGTACTACGACGATTTCAACGCCGTCCGTAATGCGTTTTATGCTGAGGAGGGCCTGGACCCGCTTCCGGCCAGCACCTGCGTGGAGGCCCGCATCTGCCGCCCGGAGCTGCTGGTCGAGATTGAAGCCATCGCGATCATCCCCAGGGACCGGGCCAAGTGAGGCGGCGTGCCGCCAAAGACGGTTGGAGAGGCCCGGCTGCGCGGCGCGAAAGCAGGCGGCGCTAGCGCCGGGCCGGGATGATGGTCGGCGATTGCGGGAGTGACGAGACATGATTGTGGTGATGGACCCCAACAGCTCCCGTGAGCAAATCGAGCGCGTCGTGCAGGCGCTGCACGAGATGGGGGCCAGCAGTCATGTGATCCAGGCTGCGGACCGCAGCGTAATCGAGCTGCTGGAGGCCGGGCCGCGACTGGATCGCGCGCGCCTCGCCAGCCTGCCGCGGGTGGAGCAAATCCTGGAGCGGCCGGTTCCGATTCTCGCCGTAGGGCGAAAGCCCGGCGAGCAGACGCGCGCGGTCCCGCTGGGTCCGCGCGCCGTGGTCGGCGGACCGCGACTGGCCGTCATCGCGGGCCCGTGCAGCGTGGAGAACGAGGACCGGCTCCTGGAGACCGCCGCCGCTGTGGCCGAGGCCGGTGCCGTGGGCTTGCGCGGCGGCGCGTTCAAGCCCCGCAGCTCGCCGTACACGTTTCAGGGCCTTGAAGAGCGCGGGCTGGAGATGTTGGCCCGGGCCCGCGAGAAGACGGGGCTGGCCGTCGTCACCGAGGTGATGTGCCCCGAGCACGTGTCGCGGGTGCAGCCTTACGCGGACGTGCTCCAGGTGGGCTCACGCAACATGCACAACACGCCCTTGCTGAACGCAGTGGGCACGCAACGGAAGCCTGTACTGCTCAAGCGGGGCTGGTCGGCGACGCTGGAAGAGTTCCTGCTGGCGGCTGAGTATGTCCTGTCCGCCGGGAACCCGGACGTCATCCTTTGCGAGCGCGGCATTCGCACGTACGAGGAGTACGTGCGCAACACGCTGGCCCTGGCCATCGTCCCAGAGATCAAGCGGATCAGCCGGCTGCCGATCATCGTTGATCCCTCTCACGGCACCGGTCGGGCCCATCTCGTCCCGCCTATGTGCAACGCGGCCATCGCCTGCGGCGCGGACGGCTTGCTGATCGAAGTGCACGTATCTCCCGACCGGGCGTGGAGCGACGGAGAGCAGACCCTCGATCTGGAGCAGTTCCGCAGTGTGATGGCCAGCCTCCAACGGCTGGCTCAGGTCTGCGGCCGCGAGTTATAGGGAACCGGCGGGCGCACCCCACGCCGCACCCACAACCCCGGCAGGGCGGGCAGCACCACGAGGGTACCAGCCAAACACGTGCCCATGCCCAAGGCGATCAGGGCGCCCAGCCAAGCGTTGGCCGGCACCTGCGAAACGACCATGACCCCGAAGCCCAGGGCAACGCTGACCGCATCGATGATGATGGCCGGTCCGGCCTCGCTGAGCGCATCGACAAGTGCTGCATCCGGCGGCAGGCCGCGCGCCCGCGCCAGACCGTGCCGCTCCTGAAGGTAGATGGCGTAGTCGATGCCGATGCCCAGCGTCATGGCGGAGAACATTGACGTGGCCACGCCGATGGGGATGTCGGCCCAGCCCATCGCCGCGAAGGTGGCTAGCACGGCCAGAGTGCACGGCACGAGGCAATACACGCCGGCACGCAGGGAGCGGCTGAGGATGGCCGTCACCGCGAAAACGCCGACGAGCGAGCCCCACAGCGAGCGAAGCTGGGTGGACACAATGGCATCGATCAAGGTCTGGCTGACCGCGACGTCGCCAGCGAAGCCGAGCGTGATGCCTTGTCCCTTCAGGTGCGTCCGTTCATAGTCGCGGATGGCGGCCATGAGCCGGGCGGTGTCCACGAAGTTCGCATTCTTGAGATAGACCGCAATGAGGCCCCGCGAGTAGCTCGGATTAACGACCTGCCGCAGCCGCTCCGCGCCGCGCGTCGCTTCATAGCGGTTCCACACCCAGGCGACCTTTTCGCGGCTCTCGGGTATCGAGCGCCGCTCTTCCTTGTTGCCCCCCATGATGAAGCTCGTCGTCTCGACGTAGTCCGCCGGGCCGATCACTCCGCCGACCGCGCAATCCCGCCGCGTCGTGATGAAGTCCTCCAAAGCGGAAATCTCGCGCAGCACGTCCGGCCAGTCCAGGCGCCGCGGCGTGATCTCGTACACGGCGGTCTCGCCGGCGGACAAGCGTAGCTGCCGCCGTAACGACGGGTACGTCTTGTTGGTCGTAAGCTCCACCTCGTCGCCCACCCGCGCCGCCGATTCAATCCAGCTACTCCACTCGGCCGGGGCCTGAGGACGCGTCGGCGGCGGCTTGGAGGCCGGCGCGGCCTGGCTGGGGCGCAGCCGCACGTGCCAGCCGACCAGCTTGGCAGGATCGTCGACCACCGTGGCGGAAATCCTCAATGGACAGCGGTCGTGGGTCGCCGGATCGAGCTCGCCGGTGAGCCGCGTGTCTCCGGTGTCCACGCTGACGAGGAGGGTGTGCATGCCGAGGAACTGCTGGTTGAAGGAATCGATGGATTGCCGAAACGCACTGCCCCGCGCAAAGCTGTCGATCCAACTGTCCTGGATGACCGCCTTGCGCACGCCCAGCGGGCACACCGCCACCGCGATCAGCGCCAGCCCGAGAACCACGTAGCGGTGGCGGAGGATGAGCCCACCGCCGCGCGCCAGCCACCGCGCCGCTGCCGAAACCGGAGCGGCCGCCGCTGCACACCGTTTCGGCGCCAGCCACTGCGGCGGCAGGAGAACCAGCGAAGCGGGTATCACGGTCAAGGACCAGAGCATGCAGAAGATGACGCCGATAGAACTGAACAGCCCGAAGGCGGCCACCGGCCGCATCGGCGACGTTGCGAAGGAAAGAAACCCCACGGCGGTGGTCAGGGCGGTCTTGGTCATCGGCCGCCACATCTCGTCCATCGTCGCCATGACGACGCTGGCCGCGGTCGCCGCGGGGCGTTCATACAGTTCCTGCGTGTAGCGCTTGAAGACGTGGATTTCGTCGGCCACGCCGGTCACGATGAGGATCACCGGCATGACCGCAATGGTCAGGTAAACCGGGACACCCAACCAGCCCATCAACCCGAAGACCGCGGCGATGCAGGCCCCGACCTCGATCAGCGGAAGCAGCGCTGCGGCGGGGCGCCGAAAACTGACCAGGAAGACCAGCAGCATGGCCCCGACCGAGAGCGGTAGCAGACCCACGTGCCGGCCGATGAGCAGCCGGAGGTCGGCCAGCGAGCGTGGCCAGCGTCCGGCCGCAGCCACATCGCCGGGGTCGAGGCGGGCTTCGAGCAGTTTATCGGGTACGCCGAGGTCCTGCAGGATATGGGTTCCGAGCAGGGCCTCGGCTACCGGCGCGCCGATGACGCGAATCTGCTCGGGCAGGGGACCGCGCGCGGCGAGGACGGTTTGAATGGTCTCATACATCTCCGTCCGGTCCACGCCGCCGGGCGTTCCGATCATGATCGCGGTGTCCAGGCCGTCCTGCGAAACCAGGGTGCCGGTGTAGAGGCGGATTTGTCGCAGATCCTCGCGCAGTTGGGCCAGTTCCTGCGAGGTCCGCGGCAGCGGCTCGAGAAACCGGCGGAACTTGAGCGTGCCCGGTACGACCCGGCCGCCGTGCTCGGTAGCCAGGCTGAAGAGGTTAGCCGCGTGAATGCCCGGAATCCGCTCGAACTGGGCGGTCAGGTCCTGGACCAACTCGAGCGTGTGTACGTTGAAGATGCCATCCGGAGGAGCACTGCGAATCACCACCACGATCGGGTCTTCCACCCCGAACTCGTCGCGGATCGCCTGGTCGTACTGAATCGCGGGGGCACCCGCCGGCACGAGGGCATGCCCGTCGGTTCGCAACCGGAGATGCCGTATCCCCGGCACGATGCTGACCGTGATCAGCGTCGCGAGCGCGAGCACCGTCTTCGGGTGACGGATCGAAGGTCGGTACAGAAACCTCAAGCCGTTGCCCTGCCTGGGAACCAGTCGCTACCGCTTTATCGCCGGCGGATCATACATCACGCTTACGCGGACCACACTAATCCCCGCGGGCGCTCGACCTGCCAGATGAAGGCCCGCCGCGGCGCAAAAGGGAACCGCGACCGCAAGGGAGCGGCAGGCTTCCGCCGCAGCTTCCTCCCAGTCGCGGCTCGGGTTAAGGGCTGACGCGCGGCTCGCAGCACGTCAGCGTGTCACAGGTTCAGCGGGCGCGCGGCGTTCCGCGCCGCGCACGAATGAGCCCCAGCAGCGTCAGGCCGATCATCGTGGCCGCCGTCCCGCCGCAGGCACCGCCGCCGCACGGCCCAGGGGCCGTTCGGCCGGCGTCGCCGGTGCAGACATCGCCGATGCCGTCGCCGTTCGCGTCGGCCTGGTCAGCATTCGGAACATCCAGGCAATTGTCGATGCAGTCCGGGACGCCGTCTCCATCCGTGTCAGTGTCCGGGGTGCCGCAGCCGCAGGCACCGGGGGCTGTCTTGTCCGGATCGTGCGGGCAGCCGTCTTCGCTGTCGGGCACGCCATCGCCGTCCGAATCCTGGACGATCGGGGAGCAGGTCCCCTCCTCATGGCCGCAACCGCACTCGCCCGGCGCGGTCTTCCGCGGGTCATGGGGGCAGCCGTCATGGCAATCCAGCGTGCCGTCGCTGTCGCTGTCCTCGTCCGACTCGCCGCAGCCGCACTCGCCGCGCGCGGTCTTGTTGGGATCGTCCGGGCAGTCATCCTGGCAATCCAGCGTGCCGTCGCCGTCGCTGTCCTCATCCGGGGTGCCGCAGCCGCAGACGCCCGGGCTGGTCTTGTCCGGATCGTCGGGGCACTCGTCCACGCAGTCCGGCGTCTCCGGATGTCCGCAGCCGCACTCGCCCGGCGCCGTTTTGTTGGGATCACGCGGGCAATCGTCGTTGCAATCAGGTGTCCCGTCGTGATCGCTATCGGTGTCCGGAGTACCACACTCGCACACTCCGGGGCTGGTCTTGCCGGGATCATTGGGGCAGCCATCGCATACGTCGATCACCCCGTCATGGTCACTGTCGGTCTGGCATTCGTCGGGCACGCCGTTGTGGTCGCAATCCCCGGCCGTACCGGCGGCGATGTCGCACTCGTCGGGTATGCCGTTGTGGTTGCAGTCCGGAGCACCCTCGCAGGCATCGGCGACACCATTGTGGTTGCAATCCGTGAAGGTTTCCTCGCACGGCAGCGGCGAGGCTGTCACCGTGGTCCGCGCGCGAGAGATGCGATTGTTCCCGTCGGTGATGGTCAGCGTGTAGGTGCCGTAAACCGCTGGCGAAACCACGGGGTTCCGCTGCGAAGAATGAAAACCGTTGGGTCCGGTCCACGAATAGCTGGCCATGCCGGCGGGCCCGCCGGAGAGGGTCACACTACGTCCGGTGCACACCGGACTGTTGTTGCTCGCAGTGGCGGCGGTATCGGACGGCGGAACCTCGATGGTCAGGCTGGCGAGCGTGCCGACACCGGCTGCTTCGGTTTCCCAGACTGTGCCGGAGCCATCCTGACCCGCCTTAATCACGGTGGCCTGGAGGTTCGAGAGGGACAGCGTGTACGTTCCGGGCTCCGAGGGCGGCGTGAACGTACCGGTCGCGAGGATTACCTCCGTCTGACCAACATCCGTAAGGACAGTTCCGACGGGGAATTCCCCGGCTGTATTCTTGAGCGTGTTCTGGGCACCGCCGACCTGCACCAGGTGACCGCTGACCACAGCGCCTCCAAACCCGGCCGCGGCGGTGATGCCTTGCGGCCGGGCGAATTGCAGCAGCGGATCGGCGCTGGGTGCCGCGGCTGCAGATAACGGGCCGCCGCTGAAGGTGAGGTCGAACAAAAAGCCGGCCAGACCTTCATTGGTGGCATCGCTGAGCGTGCCGCGCACTTCGTAGGGCAGGGCCACCCCAGCCGTCACCACGGTTACCGCGCCGTTGCCGCCACTGGTGACGGCGAGGTTCAGATCGGTGGCCGCGGCCACGGCGCAAGCGAGGAGAGCGACCGCAGGCAGGCAGACTACGTACATCCTGGACCGTGCTGTATTACTCATGTCAGACCACTCCTATGGGCGCGTCCCTTGCGGAGCCGGTTCAATGCCGGGCACCGACCGGAGGGGTTCACAGTGTCGGCGCCAATCTTCAAACCCTTGTGACTCAGCAGTACTCTTCTCGTCGACCATTTACTCACCTGAGCGACTACCTCGCGCCGGAAGTAGCGACGACGCGCCGGCCGGTGCGAGCGCCCCGCTGCCAAGAGCCAAGGCGAAGGAGTAGGCGACCGACCCCGCATCCGCTGCCATTTCCAGGGCCGTCGTGACACCGTCTTGTGGAAGCGAAGTTATGGTGCGCCCTCCTCGTAGACCAGTGTTCCATTGCGAAAGATCAGGGTCCGCCCCGATTGCCAAACACCGTTAACCCAGCGCGGCGGCGAACAGACGACGATTTCGCGCGCGACCTTGTCAGGCTCCGTGAGGCCGCTGAAGCTGACGGCCGCCCAGTCGTTGTAGTCATGAAGCACGTCACACGTGCTATCACCACAGTCGGGGCTGCCCGTGCCGCAATTGGTCGTCGTCCCCTGTTCGCAGTTGATGTTCCGCGCCATGCCTGCGTCGTTGGCATCACCATCCCCGTTCCAGTCGATCGCCGTCGCGCCACACACACCCTGCGCTTCTTGAAGTGCGTTCTCGTCCAGAGGGATTCGTGTGCCACGCGAGTAGTTCAAAACACCGTTGCCTGCGGAATCGCAGTCGGCGGCGTCGACGCCCGAGAATGTAAAGCGATAGTTCATGACGGAATTGTAATTCGGTTTGTAGTTGCGCTGCTCGTCGCCGCCGTGGCGCAGACTGAGATTATGCCCAAGCTCGTGCATGAACGCGTTACCGATCTGATCGTCATCGCCGGTGGCAGCCCTGCCCATTGCAACGATGAAGTCGTCGCCAGGACACTCGCCCATGCCGGAGTAAACCATAGGGATTCCGTCAACACTTAATTGATCACAACTGATCACGTAATAGAAGTACCCATTTCTGCGGACCCCGTCGAAGTTGGCGCTCTTGAGGGCCAAGAAGTCGCCCTCCAGATTGCCCGTCATGTCCACGATCGCGTCCACGCCAGCGTAGTTACCGCCGAGGTACGGCGACTGACCGTAGTCGAAATGCAGCCTGATACCTGTTTCGTGATCTGGATTGTTGACGTTTGCATTAGCGAAGGCGTTGACCAGGCGCGCCACCTGATTGGCGTGGGGCTTATTCCGGTCAGGACTACCGGCATCGTTTGTAACCCAGTCGCACTCAAGGAAGAGATCTTTGTGACAGGGATTAGCGCCCAGGGCCGGCAGATCCAGCCCGTTGATGGTACCGTAGACCTCGTCCCCGTCCGAAATCCCGTCTCCGTCCGTGGGCGGGTTGTTGGGGTCGGTCCCGGTATAGCAAAGCGTGCAGGGCCGACAACAGTCGCCGGATTCGAAGTCATCCGGAATCCGGTCGCCGTCCGTGTCGGTGCAATCCGTGTTGTCGCCGTGGTACGTACCGCCGAGTGCCGCACACTTTGCTTGCGTCCCGACGGTGCAGGTGTGGTCGCTGTGACAACACGCGCCGATAGAAGGACACGCATCCGGACCGCAAAGCGTATCATCGCCCATGTATGTACCATCGCACAGCGCCGGGCTGCTCATGACGCAGCCGCCGTTTTCCGTGCAACAAGCGCCCTTGCACGTCGACGAGCGCGGCACGCAGGCCGGGGCGCCGTAGGTCTGGACCGCGTAGCCGCCGCCCGAGCAGGGCTTGAGCTTGAACGTGTAGCCGCCACAGACACCGCCGCCACAATCCCCGCCCAGCGTCGCCGCCGGGAAGACCGGCGGGTTGGCGCAGAGGAACGACAGGGGGCCACCCACTTTCGTGTACTTGCACACGTCCGGGCCATCACACTCCGGCGGGCAGAAGTAGTGCTCTTCCCCGGGCGTGATATGGCTCTCGCAGGTCAGTTCCTGGGTCCGGCTCCCGTCGCCACGCTTGGTCTCCGCGATGCCGGGGATGAAGTTCCCTTGCGCGCAGTCGCTCAACTGAAGCTGCGATGAGATCTCCGCGGTGGCCTCCCGCACGAACGGCTGATCGTCAAACTGCATCATGATCGGCGGCGCCGCTCGCATGCCCGCCACCGTCACGCCGGTGTCGAGAATGCGCATCTGCACGCACTCCGGCAGGAGCTCGTCCACCAGGTCCTGCACGCGGACGAACAGGAACACCGGCTGCACGTACACCGTGGCGTCGAACGTACCCGAGTTGCCGTCCCGCTTGGTCAACGTGGCGACCAGTTGGCCGGTCGGCGAGCCGCTCCCCGACAGGCCGGCTACGACGAACCATTGCTCGGAAGTCGCGCCGCCGTTGTACCCGACCGTGATCGGGTCCTTGGAAATCAGGTCGAGGGTCAAGAGCTGAAGATCCGTCTGCGCCACGCCAGTGCCGGGGTCAAAAACCACCGGGCCGTGCTGGACCTGCGTGTCGACCTCGCCGAACGCACCGCTGGGGTCCGCGGGCCGGCCCATCAGCACCACGTGGCCGGTGAACGGGTCGGACCCCGGTCCGAAGAAGCCCGCTGGAATCGGATCGTGACCGTTCATGCCAAAGTCATAGAACGAGTCGTCGACCCGCAGGCCGCCCACTCCGCCCGTGGCCCAGCAATCCGGGCACGCCCCTTCCAGCGCGACCTGACACGAGTCGTCCGGCACGCCGGCACTGCTCGCCAGGATCAGGTAGTCATCCATGTCCACGTCGCCGTCGACGTCGGCGTCCGCACACGCGCAACCGCCGGCGTTGCGCTCATTCCCTGCACCGGGCTCCATGCACGCCAGAAATGCCGTCAGGTCGTCGGCGTCAACGTCGCAGTCGCCGTCCAGGTCCCCCGGCCTTGTGATACAGTCGACCTCGTCGGGCACGCCGTTGAAATTGCGGTCCCGGCTCGTCCCGTCGATGATGTCGCACTCGTCCGGCACGCCGTTGTGGTTGCGGTCTTCCTCGCACTCGTCCGGGATGCCGTTGGCGTTGCAGTCCAGGCTGGTCGTGTTGGCGATGTCCGTGGCGTCCTCTACCCCATTGCCGTTGCAGTCCACCGCCCGCGCCAAGCCCGTCAGGCCGAAGGCCAGGTCATACGCCGTCAGGTCGGCGTCCTGGTAGCCATCGGCACCCGCGTCGCGCAGCGAAACCTCGTTGCCCTGGGCCCCGGGCGGCGCCGTCTCCCACCACCACACATCGGGGAAGGCCACGTCGTTGCGAACCTCGATCCAGTAGCGCACGCCCGCTTCGGCGAGCAGCGGCGGGGAAAGTAGGGCCGTGTACTTGTACTCCGGGAATCCGCCTTCGAAGCCGATGGTCTGGCCGGTCGTGACGCCCTGCACCGCTGCGCCCAGGTTATATGTGGCGACGGCGACGCTCGCCGGTCCGTTCGGGCCATTGGTGTACAGAGTCACCCGGAAGTTGTCGGTCGGGTCGGTCGGCGCCCCGCACAAATCCCGACACGTGCCCCACCATTCCAGGCTGGTGATCGTGGTGCTCTCCGCCAGCGTGAAGCCATCAGCCGCGAACTGCCCGAGGCTGCGGTCCATCGACACCATGTACACGCCGCTGTGGGCCAACTGGTCGGGCGCCTGGGACCAGATGACGGCCCGCCGCGCTCCGCCACGCAGGCCGGGCCGCCCCCAGCGTGCCGCCCGCTCACACTCGTCCGGAACGCCGTTGGCGTTGCAGTCGTCACTGACCAGGCCGTTGCCGTCCGGGTCGTTCGGATCGATGTCGCACTCATCCGGCACGCGGTTGGCGTTGCAGTCCTCGCTCGTTCCCAGGTCAATGTCGCAGCGGTCGGCAACGCCGTTGCCGTTGCAGTCCGACTCGCACTCATCCGGTACGGCGTTGTTGTTGCAGTCGTGACTCGTGCCGTTGGCGATGTCCTCGCTGTCCGGGATGCCGTTGTTGTTGCAGTCCCCGCCGCCGCAGTTGACGGTGATCGTTAGTGTGACCACCGTGACGCCGGGCGGCGTGAAACTGTCAGTCGCCGTGAATTCGATCGGAAAGGCGCCTTCGTGGGCGCAAGTCGGCGCCCACGCCAGGTGCAGCACAGCCATGTTGCCGGACGTGTTCTCGATCGTCAGGCCGGCGGACTGGGCCCCGTTGGGGTCCGCGATGGCGACCGACGTAGTCTGGTCGATCTCGGGGCTCAGGAATTGCACCGTCAGGTCGAGCGTATCCCCGTTGGCCGGAATAAGTTGCACCGCATTCCCGGTCGGAAAGCCCTGTGCCATCGGCGGGACGTTCGCCGAAGTGCCCGTGTTCAGGCACAGAAACTGGCCGTCGAGCCAATTCACGCCGTCGTTGTTGCCGCCAGGGCCGTCGTAGTCGTTCCCCGCGTGATCGAACAGGCCAAGCTGGAAGTAGTGGACGTTGTCGCCCGCGTTGCATCCGACCGTCGCCGCGCGATCGAACCCCGAGCCGGAGCTGGTAAAGCACATGTGGTCGTAGCTGAAGCCAACCGTGTTGCCGAAGCCCATGGCCGGGTTCGTGCCGTCCGAGATCGCGATCTGGAAGGTATTAAGCCGGTCTGTATGCTGCGGAAAGTAGCCGACGTTGTCCCATGTTGCGACGAGCGTCTCGTTGGTCCCGTCATTGTTGGCGTCGACGAACTTATACCAAACCAGGCCGGTGCCCGCGTCCACCGGCGGGCGCGTGTCGATATCGCACCACAAGGCGGCCACCATCACGTAGGCGGCGCTCGGGAAGCCCACCACTGAGTACTGATAATAGGGGCCGGTAAAAGAAAGATTGCCGTTGTTGTTGATCCAGCAGTGGACGTAGTCGGTCCCGTAAAACGGGAAAGTGAAGGGCAGCGGGATCTCGGCGGACGACTCATCATCGTTGGGCAGCATGGCCTGCGTCCACGTCCCGTCGTTGGGGTCGAACGGGTACTTCAGGTTCAGCGCATCGCCGTAGCAGTCCGCCCGCTGCGGCTCGGGGAGCGGCTGCTGATCCTCCGGCGGCTTGGGCGGGTACGGCGGCTCTTGGGCGACCGCCACGCCGGGGCCGGCCCACACGCCGGCGACCAACAGGCTGGTCAGCCCGGCCATCGTGACAAGCATTCGGATCGCGCTGAGTCTGGTCGTTTTCATATCGTTCCCCAGTCGCTCGACGAGCCGGTGCGCGCAGCGCCCCAGATCGCGCCAAAGGGTTTTCGTTACCACAAGGAACCCGCGGCGCCCATCTGCCGCGCTATATTCTCTCTCGCTCGATTTCTCGATCCGCTCCCGGGTAGCCCACCGTTCCCGACCTGCCGGGCAAAGGCGTCCCACGGAGCCGCCAACAGGTATCAAGATGCCGCAAAAGCGCGGAGTAAGCAATCGTTTTTTCGAAGACCGCGTGCAGCTCGCGGTCAACCCCAGAACTCACAAACGCCGACAAGAGCTCGCGCGTGTTTGTGGCGCCAGACCTTGATCGCGCCTCAAATCCCCCACGCTCACAGGCATCCGTGTCCGAGGATGCTCCACATTAACAGCATCGCGCGAACTCGCCGCGCGGTTGCCCAACACGACCACTATAACGCAGTGACCCGCGACGATCAACCATCCGCCGCGGCAGGTTCGCGGCACAAAGTCGCCAGGTCATTCCGATCGTGCCGGCACCGTGAAATGGTATTGTCCCGACCCGACCCGAAACCCGCACTCGCCGCCCGCGCAGCCCAGCAGTTCCACGCTGTCGGCTTGCGCAGCACGCTGGCCGCCTTCCAGGACGGCGTCCGCGTCGGTCGCGGGCACATAGACTGCCGCCGTCGTGTTGGCGGGGACGGCGACTTCCAACACGAACGCACGCCCGGCGGGGGCGAAGCTTTCTTCCCAGTGCCACCGACTGACGATCTTGCCGTGCGGCGAGTCATACTCTCCATTGGCCCGGGTCAGGTTGCCCCCGGGCCGTGGACGAATGGTGAAGTGCTTGTATCCCGGGCGCTCCTCGTCAGGGTTGATGCCCAGGATGGTGCGGTACATCCACTCGCCCACCGATCCGATGGCGTAATGGCTGAACGAGTTCATCCCCGGGTCCTGGAACCCACGCCCTTCGACGTAGCCGTCCCAACGCTCCCAGATCGTCGTCGCGCCGTGATCGATCGCGTAGCCCCACGACGGCATCGTGCGGTTATTGATCAGGCGGTAGGCCTCCTCGTTCGAGCCGCAGCGCGTCAGCTCCTGCATCAGGGCGATCGTGCTGTGAAAGCCGGTCGAGATATGGCCGCCATAGGTGTCGAACGCTTCGAGCATGTACCGGGCCGCGGCCGGCCGCAGCGTCTCGGGCAGCAGGTCGAAGTACAGAGCCAGCGCATAGCCGGCCTGGGTATTGCCTTGGAGGCGGCCATCGGGCGCGACGTACGCGCGGTTGAACGCAGCCTTGATCTGGTCGGCGAGTACAGAGTACTGCTGGGCATCCTGTGCGCGTCCCAGCACGGCGGCCATCTTCGCGACGAGCCGCGTCGAGTGGGCGAAGAACATCGTCGCGAAGACTTCCTTCGGCACCTCTGCCCCGGACTTGGGCCAGCCTTCCAGCTTGAGCGTGTCCGCGTTCAGCCAATCCCCGTAATCGTTGCCGCGCGAGTTCTTCCACAGCAGGTCGGGGTTTTTCTCGCGAATGTACTCGATCCAGCGCTTGGCCGAATCGAGATGCTCCTCCAGCATGCGCCGGTCACCATAATTGACATAGGCCCGCCACGGCACGACCACGCCGGCATCGCCCCAGGCCGGCACGCTGGAGAAGCGCGCCGCGGGGTCGAAGGGATGCGGCGCGAAATCCGGGTAGCGTCCGTCCGCGGTCTGGGCGTCGCGGACGTCGCGGACCCACTTGGTGAAGAACCCGGCCATGTCCATGTCGAAGCACGCCGTCTGGGCAAACGCCAGGATGTCGCCCATCCACCCGAGGCGCTCGTCGCGCTGTGGACAATCGGTCGGCACGCTCATCATGTTGGCCTGCTGCGTCCAGACGATGTTGTCCATGAGCTTGTTCAGCATGGGGTCGGAGCATTCGAAGCGCCCGGCCGGCGGCGCCGATGAGCAAAACGCCCGGCCAACGAGCGCGTCGAGCGCCGGCTTTTCGGGCAGGCCGGTCACCTCGACGTAGCGGAATCCGTGGTATGTGAAGTGCGGCTCGAAGACCTCCGCTCCTCCCCCTCCTAGGGGGAGGGTGGGAGGGGGTGATCCTTTCAATGCGGAGCTCTCAAAACCCACCCCCAGCCCCCACCCTACAAGGGAGGGGGATTCGCGCTCGCTGCCGCGGCAGATGTACCGGTCTGTCTGCGCAGCGCTCCGCAGATTGGCCGTGTAGATCGTCCCATCCGGGTTCAGCACTTCCGCGTGGCGCAGCGTGACCGTGGTGCCCGCGGGGCGGCGCAGCTTCATCCGACACCAACCCGCGATGTTCTGGCCGAGGTCGTAGACATAAACACCGGGCTTCGGCTCAGTGAGCGCGACCGGCGTCAGCTCCTTGAACACGCGGATCGGCTCGTTGGGCTGGGCGACCAGACGGGCCGCGGGTGGATCGAAAACCGTCGCGGGCTGCCACGCGGAGTCATCGAACCCCGGCGCGTCCCACCCGGGCATTTCCCGCCGGGCGTCGTAGGTCTCGCCGTCCAGCAAGTCACTCGCACGCACCGGGCCCGCGGTGGTCAGTCGCCACGTCTCGTCGCAGGCCACGATGAGTGGTCGAGTCGTAGGGGCAAAGCTAGAGCTTTGCACTACTTCGATTTCCATTTGCAGCAGCAGCTTCGGCTGCGGGCCGTAGATGCCGCGCAGGGGCCCGTTGGGCACGATCTGCGTGAGGCCGATTCGGCCCGCGTACCAACCGTCGCCCAGCAGCACGCCGACCACGTTTTCGCCCGACCGCAGCAGTCCGGTCACGTCGTAGGTCTGGTACTGCACGCGCTGGCGGTAGTCAGTCCATTCGGGCGCGAGGATGTGGTCGCCGACGCGCTGCCCGTTGATGCGCAGCTCGTACAGTCCGAGCGCTGTGACGTACACCGTCGCGCGGCGGATGCCGGTAGCGATGTTCGGAATCTCGAACACGTTGCGGAGCATGGTCGCCGGCCGCGCGGAGGTCTGAGAAGTCGACGGCGGCACGGCCGGGGCACCGATCCATTTCGCATGCCACTGCCCCGGATCGAGCGGTCCCATGGACCACGACGCGCCCTCGCTCCAGGGCGACGGCTGGTCCTCCCGGTCCCAAACCCGCACTTTCCAGCATGCCCGCATCCGCGGCTCCAAGGGCTTGCCGGCGTAGGCGATCTGAATGGACTGGTCCGAAGCGACTTTGCCGGTGTCCCAGAGATTGCCGGTGTCGCCGGCCAGTTGCTGCGGTTCATCCGCCACGAGAATCTGGTACGCCCGTTGCACCGCGCCGCGGCGGGCGTCGACCATCTCCCACGACAGGCGCGGCGCCCGCTGGTCGATACCGAGCGGGTTGGTCAGGTACTCGCAGCGCAGATTCCGCGGCGCCGCCAAGCCTGCTGGACCCGACGGCATCTGTGCAAAGCAACCGGCCGCTAACCAAACCGCTAACGGAACGAGTACAACGGATGCGTGGGACATGGCGCCACCTTTGCCAACGATCGACCAACTCGTGCTGCCCAGCACACGGCCGTGTAGTATAGCCAGCGATCACGACGGGCGGGCGTCGCGAGCGCTGGCCCCCTACCCGGCGAGGAGTGCGACATGAAACGGCTCATGGTTCTGCTGATGTGGTTGGCACCGGTTGCCTCGTGGGCCGCGGACACGGACACGTGCCTGGTGCTGTCGGCGGAGAATATCGTCACGGGCTCCGGCAACTTTTTCCTGTACGTCGAGATTTCCGACCGGCCGTATGCGATTCAGCCCCGCGACTGCCTCGAATATGACATCTACCTGCCGGCACTCAACCCAGCCCTCCAGGGCGGCGTCGATGCCGACCTCAAGGGCGATCCCGGCGCGCCGGGACCACCCGCGCTTGCCAAGCACCCCTGGCTGCGGGCCTGCGGCCTCAACGACCAGAACGGCATTCCGCTGCACGGCGACGGCACGCTCACGCCGGCACGCGAGCAGTGGTATCACCGCCGGTTTGACCTTTCGCCCGTCGCCGGCGGGACCGTCGAGCGCTGGAACGTGGTGTTTGAGGGCGACCGGCCCGGGCGCTACGTGCAGTTCCTCGACAACCTCCGCGTGACGCACGCCGGCCAGACCGTGTTCTCGGTCTACGAGAACGGTCCGGCGCCCGAGATCAAGATTCGCCTGAACGAGGGCTACAGCCGCGAGGTCCTGGTGACGACCGCCCCGCACGACGGCACACTCGACGACAAGGCGGTTGCGGAGATTCTCACCCGGGCCCGCCTGGAGAATGACCTGCGCGCTGCGCGGGACCGTTTCCATGCGGAGCTGGACGTCGCACGCCGGCTGCTGGACACGACCGGCGACGTGCCCCCCGAGCTGGCGCAGGCCGCGGCCCAGGAGGATGTCGGCGCCTACGAGGCCCGGAACGCAGAGGCGTATGGCCAGTCGCTCGCCCGGGCGCACGAGAAGCTGACGCGCCTGGAGCCTGAGTTGCGGCGATACACTGGCCATCTCGCCGGCCACGCCCACATCGACCTGCAATGGCTGTGGAGTTGGGACGAGACCGTCAAGCAAATCATCCCGGACACGTTCGGGCAAGCCGTCAAGTTCATGGACGAATACCCCGGCTTCACGTTCTCGCAGAGCAGTGCGGCACTGTACCTCGCCACCGAGGAGCAGCACCCCGAGTTATTCAAGCAGATTCAGGAGTTCGCTAAGAAAGGCCAGTGGGAGCCCGTCGGCGGACGCTGGTGCGAGGGCGACCTGAACATGATCTCGCCGGAGTCGCACGTCCGGCATTTCCTGTATGCCCAGCGCTACTTTCAGCAGAAATTCGGCCGTATCTGCACCGACGGCTTCGAACCCGACACCTTTGGACATCCCTGGACGATGCCGCAGATTCTGCGGCAGGCCGGCCTGCGGTCGTACTACTTCTGCCGCGGCGGCTCCGGCCGGCCCGGCCGTCAGGGCGGACCGCCGCTGTTCTGGTGGGAAGGCCCCGACGGCTCGCGGGTGCTGGCCTTCGACGAGGCCGCCCTCGACAGTTGGTACATCGGGTCCGTCACCGACGACAAGGTCCGCAAGCTCGCCGAGTTCACCGAGAAGACCGGTGCGCAGGACTACCTCATGGTCTACGGCGTCGGCAATCACGGCGGCGGACCGACCCGTGAGAACATCGAGGCCGCGCTGGCCATGAAGGACGGCCGGCCCTGGCCGCAGATCAAGTTCTCGACGCTGGCCGGATTCTTCGACCGCCTGTACGAGCAAGTGGATCAGCTCAAGATTCCCACCGTTCGCGAAGAGCTGAATCCTGTGTTCGAAGGCTGCTACACCTCCCACAGCCGGATCAAGAAGTACAACCGCGATTGCGAAGTCCTGCTCACCTCGGCCGAGACGTTCGCCGCGTTGGCCACACTGGGTGCCACGGCCGTGTCGGCCGTGAGTGAGGAGGGCAGCGCAGGCCCCATCGCCTACACGTACCCGCGCGACACGCTGGCCAGTCTCTGGCGGGATGTGCTCTGGAACCACCACCACGACACGCTGTGCGGCTCGTTCGTGCACGGCTCGTCCGAGTACAGCGCGAAGATGTACGAGTCTCTGCAGAAGCGCGGGGACGAGCTTCGGCGCAAAAGCCAGCAGCAACTGCTAGAAGCTTTCAAGCTCGCTGGTTCTAGCACGCGGATCGTGGTCTTCAACCCGCTGCCTTGGACGCGCAGCGAGGTCGTGCAAATCGCGCCCCCTTTCCGGTTCGCAATCGACATTCCGGTCTTCGACAAAGACGGCCTGGTCCCGTGGCAGTTTGTCCCCGGCGTCTACGAGGACCCGGGACACCTGTGCTTCCTCGCCCGCGACGTCCCGGGTTGCGGCTTCAAGGTGTTTTCCGTGGGATCCGCTAAGCCCCGGATGCCGGGTGCGACCTACGGCGGAGGCGTGCGTCCGGGTTGGCCTGGTCCGGAAGCGAAGTGCACCGGTCGTTTCCAACTTCTGCATGAAAAACCGCGCGACATGAGTGCCTGGGAGCTCGGCGCGATCGATCAAGCGACCGACCTGGTCGAATGCGAGCCCTGCGAGCCCGGCGAGATCATCGAAGACGGACCCGTGCGGCGCCTGGTTCGTATGGGCTACACCTGCGACAAGTCCACGATCACGCTGGATCTGATCACCTATCCCGGCAGCCCGCGCCTGGACTATGAAGCCACGGTCGAATGGAACCAGGTCGGGAGTCCGCAGCACGGCGCCGACATGCTCAAGGTCGCCTTTCGGACCGGCATTTCAGCCGAGACGGCCACGTATGAAATCCCGTTCGGTGATGTCAGCCGCAAGAATGACGGCCACGAGAACGTAGCCCTGAAGTGGTGCGACCTGTCCAGCCCGGAGCGCGGGATCACGGTGCTGAACGACTGCAAGCACGCCTACGACGTGAAAGATGGCGTGATCCGCCTGACGCTCCTGCGCAGCTCGTATGACCCCGATCCGAAGCCGGACGTAGGGACGCACCGCGTGCGCTACGCCGTGCTTCCGCATGAGGGGCCGCTGGACAAGGCAGCCGCAGTGCGGGTCGCCTGGGAGTTCAACCAGCCGCTGCAGACCTTCGTCGTCAAGGGCAGCGGAGAGCTCCAGAACGAAGCTAACTGCGCCCACAATGCCTGGTCCGGCTGCCAAGCCGAGCCGGCCAATATCATCGTCACCGCCCTCAAGCTGGCGGAAGACGGCGACGACGTGATCCTCCGCGCTTATGAATGTGCCGGCCAAGCGACCGTGGCGACGTTTGCGCTTGGCTTCGATTTCCGCGGCGTTGTGGACACAGACTTGCTGGAACGTGAAGCGCCGAACGCCGGTCGCGTGACGATCAGCGGCCGCAAGCTCACCACCGAATTCAAGCCCTACGAAATCCGCACGTTGCGGCTCAGTCGCTAGATCACACGGCGCGATCTTGTGACAGGTGTGGTAGCGGCCGAGCTCCCGCTCGGCCGTCGCGCAGCGGCGCCGCCGCCCCCTACGGCCGACCTGGAGGTCGGCCGCTACGATCACGCGCCGCGCGAGCAAGCGCGTCTTTGCGCGGGCGCTCGCTTGCGCTTCGCGTTCTGATTCGCCGCGGCGAGCTTTCAACCTTTATGAAACATTCAGCACACGCTGGACATTGCCGCGCGCCGGTCTAAGACTCCTTATGCGTTCGCGGCTGGCAGATGGAGATACGCCGTGCGGGCAGGCGCACAACCGGGCACCGTGCGTTTGGCGGAGCTGTATGCTCCCGTCGCCGACGATCTACAGCAGAGCCAGCGCATCCTGGCCGACGAGCTGATCAGCGACCAGACGCTGATCAGCGACCTGTGCCACCACGTGGGGCAGTTCCACGGCAAGCGGCTGCGGCCGGCGCTGCTGCTCCTGGCGGCCGACGCCTGTGGCGAAGTCGGGCCGGAGCACCACGTGCTGGCGGCGGTGGTCGAGCTGGTACACATCGCCACGCTGGTGCACGACGACGTGCTGGACGAGGCGGACATCCGTCGGCGAGCCGCGACGGTGAACCGGCTGTGGGGCAACGAGCAGGCCGTGCTGCTGGGCGACTTCCTCTACAGCCACGCCTTTCACCTGTGCAGCAGCCTCAACGCGCAATTCGCCGCCCGGCTGATCGGGCAGACCGCGATCACGGTCTGCGAAGGCGAGATGATGCAGGTCGCCAACCGCGGCAACTTCGAGCTGACCGAGGGGGAGTACATGGACATCATCAGCCGCAAGACCGCCGTGCTGGTCGAGACCTGCTGTCACCTGGGCGCGCGGCACGCCGGCGCCGCCGACGCCACGGTCCGCCGGCTGCGCGCGTTCGGGCATGCGCTGGGGCTGGCGTTTCAGATCGTGGACGACCTGCTGGATCTGACCGGCGACGAATCTGAGGTGGGCAAGTCGCTCGGGCGCGACGTGTACGAGGGCGAGCTGACGCTGCCGCTGATTCACTTCCTGCGGACGGCGCCGGCACCGCGCCGGGCACGACTCCTGGCGCTGCTGCGCGGAGATGATCCGCAGCGCTATCGGGAGATCGCGGGACTGCTGCGGAATTCGGACAGCGTCGCGTACGCGCAAACGGTCGCCGAGGAACAGATCGCGTCGGCTCGCGCAAGCCTGGCAGAGCTGCCGCCCTCCGCGGCACGCGACAGCCTCAGCGCGCTGGCGGACTTCGTTGTCGCCCGGCGGCAGTAGTAGTGCAAAGCTCGAGCTTTGCACTACTTGACCGCTGCACCCTGCTGCGATGATCCTGACGGACCATGAGTGCGAGCGGTTACGTCTTCGCGGGCGGCGGCACAGGGGGCCATCTCTTTCCCGGGCTGGCAGTCGCGGATGCTCTCCGGCGGCGCGAGCCGGACGCCGACATCACATTCTTCACTACGCCCCGCCCGCTGGATCAGCAATTGGTCGGGCCTACGTCGTATCGCCAAATCGAGCAGCCGGTGCGGCCATTTACCCTGCATCCGCTGCGACTGCCCGGGTTCTGGTGGTCGTGGCAGAAAAGCGTCCGGGCGGCGCGGGAGTACCTGCGGGCCCACCGGCCGCGAGCGGTACTTGGGCTGGGTGGCTATGCCGCCGGGCCACCGGTCGTGGCGGCGCGCGCGCTCGGCATCCGAACGGCGCTTCTGAACCCGGATGCGATTCCGGGCCGGGCCAACCGCCACCTGGCGCTGCACGCGGACCTGGTCGTCCTGCAATGGGACGTCGCGCAGGCATATTTCCCCAATGGAACAAATTGCCAGGTTCTGGGATGTCCGATCCGCAGCGAATTCGCGGCGGCGGATTCGGCCGCAGGGCGGCGTCGCTTCGACCTCGATCCACTCCGCCCGGTGTTGCTCGTCACGGGGGCTTCCCAGGGCGCGCACACGGTGAACCAGACCATGCTGCACGTCTGGCCCGCGTTCCACGCGGCGCACCCGCAGTGGCAGCTCCTGCACCTGACGGGGCCAGCGGACGAAGCGGAGGTTCGGGCAACGTACGCGACCGCGGCCAGCCCGGCCCGAGTCGTCAGTTTCACGCACGAAATGCCGGGGGCGCTCGCGGCGGCGGACCTCGTCGTCTCGCGGGCGGGGGCCTCGACATTGGCCGAGCTTACGGCGCTCGGCAAGCCGGCGATCCTCTTCCCGTACCCCTACCATCGCGACCGGCATCAGCACGCCAACGCGCAGGTTCTCGCCGACCGGGGGGCGGCCATCTGGCTGGAAGATCGCCTCCAGCCTGAGCTGAACGCGCCGGCGCTGCGCGACGCACTCGACAATGTCGCGGATCCCGCTGTGCGGCAGCGCATGGCCCAAGCCGCGGCCAGCCTGGCCCGGGGCAGTGCGGCGGACGACGTGGCGACCTGGCTGGCCGCCTGAACCCAATCCTCCGGACCATGCGTTCGGCGGTTCTGCTTGACGAACGCCGAAAACGCGCTATCGTGGGTAAAGAGGCACGAATATCCACTGGGAGGTGTGGAATGATCAGTCAGACAACCGAGTACGCCTTGCGGGCCGTGGTATGGCTGGCCGCGAACCCCGAGAAAGCGCTCACCGCACAGCAGATCGCCGAGGCCACGCGTGTGCCGGCCGGGTACTTGGCGAAAGTCCTGCAAGGGCTGAGCCGGGCCGGGCTGCTGCACTCGCAACGGGGACTGGGCGGCGGCTTCACGCTGGCCCGCTCGCCCGCCGCGCTGACGATGTGGGAAGTCGTCCAGGCCGTCGATCCGCTGCGCCGGATCAAGTCCTGCCCGCTGGGCTTCGAGGCCCACGGCGAGCAGCTCTGCCCCCTGCACCAGCAGCTCGATGACGCGATCGCGATGATCGAGAAGACATTCAGCGCGTGCAAGATCAGCAAGCTGATCGACCCGGGCCACCCCTGCTCGCCGCTGTGTGCCTACCTGCCCAAGACCAAGGTCGCCGCCGACGGTCGCCGCGCAAAGCGCTAGCCCAACTTTCGCATTTTGCGGAAGGAGGCGAGCAGGCAATCGCGGCGGCGCTTCGTCACACGGCGCCGGCTCCCAGGCGCCGCGGTGACGAGCGTTTCCAGGGCACACCATCTGCGGATGCGGAGCAGACGGCACCAAGTGCCGATTGAAGCAGCCGCGGTCCGCCGCGGCGCATCGGCCGCGCCTGTTCAAACCTCATTTTCGTCGTGCGCCGCGGGGCCCGTTGACGACTCGGCCCCGGCCGGCGCCGCGTCTGCCCCGCGGACTTTGGCGAGCCACCGTTGCACGGTCTGGATGAGCCTCGTGCGGTCGATGGGCTTCGCCAGGAAGTCGTCGCAGCCGCTTTCGATGCAACTCTGCTTGTCGTCCATGCTCGCGTAGGCGGTGAGCGCGATAATCGGCCCGGTATAGCCCTGGCTGCGCAGTTGGCGGGTGGCACTGCAACCGTCCAGCCCCGGCATCTGCACGTCCATGAGGATTACGTCAAACGGCCAACCTTCCGCGGCCGCCGCGACAGCCAGCTCGACCGCAACCTGTCCGTTATTGGCGATCACCACGTCGGCTCCGGCCTTGACCAGGAAGTGGTTGAGCAGGCGCTGGTTGTCCGGCCCATCCTCGGCCAAGAGGACACGGCAGGACGGTACAAGGGATTGAACGCCGGGCGGCGGCAGAGGGACCTGAGCACCCGCCGCGGCGTGCCGTTTCCACGCCGCCGGGTCAATGAACGGCACGCCTTTCATTGACCCCGCCGAGACCTCCAACTGAAACGTGCTCCCGCGCCCCGGTTGGCTCGTGACCGTGAGGTCGCCGCCGAGCATTTCGGCCAGACGCTGGCTGATGGTCAACCCCAGGCCCGTGCCGCCATACTTGCGCGTCGTCTGTCCGTCGGCCTGGACAAAGGGTCGAAACACGGTCGCGCACTGCTCGGCCGTCATGCCGATGCCGGTGTCCGCCACCTCGAATCGCACGCGAGCCTCGGCGTCGGGGGCCCCGCGGGCCGGACCCGGCGACCGACAGGAGACCTGCACGTGAACGGATCCGGCGTCCGTGAACTTGAGCGCATTGCCGACCAGGTTGACGAGGATCTGGCGCAGGCGGGTCGGATCGGTGCAGAGGGTTTCAGGGATGGGGCCGGCGGGCTCAATCGCGAGTTGCAGGCCCTTGTCGCTCGCCCGCCGGCCCAGGAGTGAACGGATGTCCCCCAACAGTTCGGGCAGATGGCACCGCTCGCGCGTAACCTCCAGCCGGCCCGCCTCGATCTTGGACAGGTCAAGCACGTCGTCGACCAGGCTCAACAGGTGCCGGCTGTTGCGGTGGATGATCTGGATCATCTCCGTGCGCTCGGCTTCCGGCAGGTCGGGCTCCAGCAGCGCTTCCCCGAAGCCGAGGATGGCGGTCAGCGGGGTGCGGATCTCATGGCTCATGTTCGCCAGAAACTGGCTCTTCGCGCGGCTGGCCGCGTCCGCCTGGTCGCGGGCCACGGCCAGCTCGGCGTTCGACTGGCGCAGCTCCGCGTTGGCCTGCTGCAGTTGGCTGGTGCGCTCGGCCACCATTCGTTCCAACTCGGTCATCTTCGAGGACGTCTGCTGGGTCAGCCGCCATTTGGTCGTCAGCGCGCAAGTGAGCTGTCGCACCTCGATGGGATCAAAGGGCTTCTTCAGAATCAACAGGCGGTCGCTCTCGCCGAGCTGGGCGATCATCGCGTCCCACGAGTAGTCGGAATAGGCGGTGCAGATGACCGTCTGGAGCTGGGGGTCTTCGTCCCACAGTCGGGCGATCGTCTGGATCCCGTCCCAACCGGGCGGCATGCGCACGTCGACGAAGGCCATGGCGTAGGGGCGGCCCTCCTCCAGCGCCTTGCACAATAGCTCCCAACCCTCGCGGCCCTGGTAGGCCGAGTCGAGCGCGAACCGGCTGTGGGCGGTCACGGCGCGGGATCCGTCGCAAAAGAGCAGCGCCTCGGCGTCGGCGAGCGCCAGGGTTTGCGGCGCGTCGGCGTGCTCCAGAATCTTGCGCATGTCTTCATGGATCGCCCGGTTGTCGTCGATCACGAGAATCCGCATGCTGGGCGGCGCGACCGGCTCAGACATGGTTGGCCGCTCCCACCGGCATGGGGATCTGAAATATGAAGGTCGCCCCCTGACCCGGCCCGGCGCTGTACACCTCCAGGGATCCGCCGATCGCCTTCGCGGCCAGCGCACTGTTGTGCAAACCGAGCCCGTGGCCGTCCTCCTTGGTGGTGAATCCATGCTCCCAGATGCGCGCCAGGTTCTCGGCCGGGATCCCTACGCCGTTATCGCGCACCTCAATCCGCAGGTACTGTCCCGGCGCGCCGGGATCGCCGCGCGCCACCCGCACGTTCAGCCGTTTGTCGGCCTGGTCGCTCTGGCAGAGGGCCTGATTGGCGTTGCGCACCAGGTTCACCAGGACTTGCAGGACGGTGTGCTTGTCGGCCAGGACCGTGGGCACGTCCAGGTACTCGCGTTGCACGTGGATGTGGTGACGTGCGAAGGAGGCCGCATTCATTTGCAGCACTTCGTCCAGAAGATCGGCGACCGAGATCTCGTCCACGAGGGCCGGGCTCCGGGCGTAGTCCGCCGCGGCAGACTGCATGTTGATGATGCTCTTCACGTGCTCGACGCTCTTCACGAGCACGTCGAGCTCGTTCAGGACGGCGGCTTGCTCCGCGGCCAGGTGCTCGGCCAACTGGATCAGGTAGCCGGGCAGGCGCCGGCCTTTTTCGTCCGTCGCGGTGAACGTGGCCCAGTCGGCAGCGTGGGTCCGCAGCAGCTCGGCCACCTGCGACAGGCGCGTCACGCGCGACGTGCGCACCTTGTCCGCTACCAGCGTGGCCGACACGTTGAGGCTGTTCAGCACGTTGCCCACGTTGTGGAGTACCCCCGACGCAACCTCGGCCATGCCGGCCTGGCGGGAGGCGTCCAGCAGTTGCTGCTGCAGGGCCGCGAGCTTGGACTCCGCCCGCTTGCGCTCGGAGATGTCCCGAATCACGGCCACGCCGTGCATCCCTTGGCGGTCGCGATAACCGGACACGGACACTTCGACCGGAATCTCGGTCCCGTCCTTGCGCAGCGCGCTGACCTCCACCGTCTTGCCGACTACCGGCCCGGTCCCGGTGCGGGCAAACTCCGCCAGCCCGCGCCGCTTGGCCTCCTGGTATTGAGGCGGCACGATCAGATCCAGGATGTTCTTGCCAACGGCCTCCGCGGCCGGATAGCCGAAAATCCGCTCCGCGGCGCTGTTCCAAAACTGCACATAGCCCCGGTCATCCGAGGTGATGATTGCGTCCTGGGCGGTCTCGGTCATCGTCCGGTGGCGCCCCTCCGACTCGCGCAACTCCTCTTCCATCCGCTTGCGGTCGGTGATGTCGACGTTGACCTCGGAGACCAGCCATTCGCCGGCCTCGTCCTGGAACGGAATCGTCGTGACCTGGATGTGGCGGTTCTCTTTGACCAGGTATTCCTCGGTGACTACCGGCCTGCGGTTTTTCAGGGCTTGTGGAATCCCGCAGCCGGGACACGGCGTGGCGCGGTCCATGAAATACTCATAACACTTGCGCCCTTCGTACGGTCCGTATACCTTCTGCCATCCCTGATCCACAAACCGCAGGTTGAACTGGGCGTCGATGATGTCCAGGCCGGTCTTCGTGGCCTCGAGGATGAAGGCGATGCGCTGCTGGAGAGCCCGGCTGCGCTCCTCCATCCGCTTGCGGTCGGTGATGTCACGGCAGAGCGTCAGCACTTGAGTGCCATTGACCGCCTGGACGACCGTCGCATTGATCTCGATCGGGGTCGTTTTCCCCTGTTGGTCTACGTAGTCAAGCTCCAGATTCCTCACCGACCCGTGCCCAAAGCACTGCTGCACCTCTTGTCGATTTCGCTCCCGGTCGTGCGCGGCGGTCCATTCCGTCACGCCGCGGCCCAGTATTTCGCGTAACTCTTGGTGGCCACTCAAGCGAACATATTCCGCGTTGGCGTCCAACACCGCGCCGCGTTCGTCGATGATTACAAACCCCGTACCGGTCGTCTCAATTAACGCGCGATACTTTTCCTCGCTTTCGCGCAGCGCGGCGTTGGTCTCCAGCAGGACGTGGGTCCGTTCCGCGACCTGTCCTTCGACGCGAGTCGTATACCGGGCGGCTTGGACGACATAGGAAGTCAGGAGGAACGTGCACAGAGCTCCAGCGCCGCGCGCGATCCATGGATAGGCGCGCGCTGGGCGAGCATAGAACGCGGGGGCGGGACTACAGCGGAGTCCCCAGACGCGTCCGCCCACGTCAAAACAGGTTTCGGATGAAACCAAGCCGGCCGCATGGGCTTCGGGGCGAGCCTCGGTCGAGCCCGGCGGCCCGGTCCGTGAGGGATGGTACCACAAGACGCGCTCGCCCGAGGGGCTCGTCTTGTCAATCAGCCCGATGTCGATGCCGACCGGCTTCAGCGGGGCGATGCACGCCTCCAAAAGATCGCCCAACCGATACACGCCCAGGACGAATCCGGTTAGCGCTTCCCGGCGTTGCTCCACGGCGTCCGGTGTGATGGGGTCTCGGTACATGGGAATGAAGACCAGCACCCCATACTGGTCGCCTTTCTCCTGCACCAGCCGGAGGGGTGCCGTGGCCGTCATTCGGCCGCTGTCGCGAGCCTGCGCCAGCGCCTCGGCACGGGAGACGCTGGACGCCAGGTCAAAGCCCAGGGCGCGTTCGTTCCCCTGGAGCGGCTCGACATAGAACACGGGGAGGTACTCATCGCGCCGGGCAGCGCGCACCAGCTCGCCTTCCGGACCGAGCTCGGTGACCTGGAAGGTCGCCAATCCATCGTCGCGCGCCGCCTGTTCGTAAGTCTCGCGCGCCGCCGCAGGTACGCGGGGTATCCATTCCAGGGCCTGGATGCCCGAGTTGCCGGTCATGATCGCCGCCGCGAAGGTCCTGAACTCCCTCCGGCCCGCTTCGCGGTCGGCATTGCAGAACGCGCTAAGGGCCTGCAGGTCGTGCAGGTTGTCCTGGATGGCGTCCATCACCGCGCTGACACGATCCTGCGCCAGACGTTCAAACTCGCTGCCCAGCCGGTCCCGTTCCAGCTTCGCGGCGTACATACCGGCGACGCACGTGAAGCCGGCCCCGATGGCCGCCACGAGCACGGCGGGCCCATACCGCCGCAGCCACGCACGGGCACGACGGGGCCGGGCCGGGCTCCGCGCCGGGGGAGTCAAACTGTCTGTGGCGCCAGTCATCGCGTGCCTTCACGGGACCGGGCAAAGAAATCACGACTGTCGGAGTCCCAGCCCGCCGCGGCGGGCGGCCCGATTTGCCAGGCAGCTCGCGCTGGCGATCGCCGTCCGCGCGTCGCATGCCGTGCCCCCTGGCGGCCAATCAGTGCCCGGTCGCCCGGCGGGGTCGGAGGGTCAGCGACGAACGGAAAGAAAGTCCGCTTGCCGAGGAAGAGCAGGCCACTGGCGGCGATCCCCCCGGCGGCATACAGCCAAGCCGCGCCGTGTCGCGTCCCCCGGCTGGCCGGCACGCTCCAACGCACAAGCCAGGCTTGGCCGCCCAGAACGACCGTTGAACTGCCCACCACGCCGCGCGGCCCGGCATAGTTGACCTGCACGCTCTCTTCCGGACCGGGGTCCGGCCCCGGCGCGCCGAAGCTGCCGGTCAACGGGGAAAGCTGTATGCCGGCGTCCACTTGTGCTGCGCTCGTCAGCGATTGCAGCAGCGCGCCGAAATCGAAGACGGCCGCGGCGCCGGCCGAGCCCGCGCGCGACCCCTGTGCGGCCTGAACGGGCAGGAAAAGGAGGCCTTTCGCGGCTTGGCCGGGCTGCGAAGCGGCCAGCACTTGCAAGGCGACCCCGGACGAGGGCGCGGCGTCGGTGCACGAGAGCCGCTGGCACACCTGGCCGCGGGTCGCGTCGTCCAGGCCCCCGAGCGCGGCGACCGGCGTGCGCGCCCGATCCGGGGCGATGGACACCAGGCTCAGCAGTCCCGGGCAGCAGTCGCCCGGCAAGGTCCCCGGCAAATCCCCGGTACCGGCGGGCCCGTGCTCGTGCAGGCGGCGGAGCAGGTCTTCGTATTGCCCGAGCTGCGCGCCCAGTCGGGCGGTCATGGGGCCGACCTGCGCTGCGATGGCCGCCCGTTGGCGATCCTCCTTTGCGCTCTGCTGGGCAAGGCAGGCGGCCCAAGTCAGCAAGAGCCCCAAGAGGAGCACCGCGCGGTCAGGACACTGCGCCAGACAAGCCTTGATGCGGTAGGAATGCATTGGAACGGTCCGCACTCCTGTTGTGCGTTGCCGCGCCCGGCCGGACGCAGCGCCCTCGCCGATGCGCCCGTTCTTCTCCACGCGGTACCAGGGAGCGCGCCGCTGCGGCGGCGCAAGGCCATGCCGCAGCGGCGCTCTCGCGTTCGGAACTCAGGATCCCGGACGCGGCGTCCCCGGCGGAGCCACCCTTCGGCAAGTCGAGCCTGCCGCCGTCAATATCTGCTCTGGCAGCGCTGCCGGAGGATGCCACCGAGTGACTGCAGCGACGCCAGACTAGCAGGGCGCGGTGAAACGCGCGGGCACAAGAACTAGGTGGGCTTTCGCCCGTCAGGACACTAAGCTCTATCGCGATTTGAAGCGCGGCCGCTCATGGGCAGATTTGCCCCATTCCCGCCGCTAGAGCGTTTTCACTTCCGCTCGGGTGCCACGGGCGGCTTGTCCGCCCGTGTTTCAGACCGCACTGGCAGCAAGCTGCCAGTGGCACCCGACGGAGAAAAAGTGAAACCGCTCTAGGCTTCGGCCAGCCCTTCGCGCACCGCGAAGCGGGCCAGCCCGACGCGCCCGTGGATATCGAGCCTCTGCATGATGCGCGCGATGTGGTGGTCTACGGTCCGGCAGGCCAGGTGCATCGTCGCCGCGATCTCCTTGTTGGAAAGGCCGCGCGCCACGTAGCGCATCACCTCCAGCTCGCGCGCGCTGAGCCGGGCGGCACGCGTCGCGCCCGGCGCGGCCATACTGACGCCCGCGCCATCGATGACCAGCCGCGCGCGGACCTCGGGCGAGAAGCACGCCACCCCGGCCGCGACATCGCGAATCGCGCGAATGATGTTCTGCATCGGCTCCGCCTTCGTCAGGTAGCCCGACGCTCCGACGGCCAGGGCCTGCTCGATATAGCGGTCGTGAAAGAACGCGCTCAGGATGACCAGACGTGTGTTCCGGCACAGGGCGCGGATCCGCCGCGCCGCATCGAACGCCTCCATGCCCGGCATATCGATATCGAGCAGTACGACGCCGGGCTGGTGCTGGACCGCGGCGTGCAGCGCGTCCTCCGCGCAGCCCACCACGGCGAGCACGTGGATGTCGGGCGTGTGGGCCAGGTAGCTCGCCAGGCTCTCGCGAACCATGGCATGGTCGTCCGCCAGGATCACCGTAATGCTCACGACACCGTCTCCGCACCGGAGGGCTGCGCGAGAAGCTCCGCCACCGTTTCCAATAGATCGGTCAGCCGAAACGGCTTTTGGAACAGCCGCGTCTGCCCGTCCTCTTCCCCGTGGAAACTGCGGTCCACATTGCCGGTAATGACCACCGCCGGCAGCGCCGGCATACTCCGCCGGATCGTGCGGAGCACGTGCAGACCGCTGCCCCCCGGCAGATCGATATCCAAGACCGCCAGGCGGATGCGCTGGCCGTAGCGGGCGCACTGCGCGAGGGCGGCCGGCACGTTGGCGGCCTGCAGCGCGTCAAATCCTATCTGACGCAAGCCGCAGGTAATCACGTCGAGAACCTGGACGTTGTCGTCGACGACCAGCACGAGCTCGCCATGTCCCTGCGCGGGGGCGGCGCGCGGCGCGCCGGCGTCCGCCGCGGCCGGCGCCTCAATGCACGGCAGGTGGATGGTGAACGTCGTCCCCTTTCCCGGTTCAGAACGTACGTCGATGGAGCCGCCATGCCGTTCCACGACATTCTGGACGATCGCCAGCCCCAGGCCGGTTCCCTGGCCGAGCGGCTTGGTCGTGAAGAATGGCTCGAAAATGTGCGGCAAAGCGTCGGACGGGATCCCGGAACCCGTGTCCGCAACGACCAACTGGGCAAAGCGGCCGGCCTCCGGCGCGGCGCCGCCAGAGTCCGCTCGGTCCCCACCGTCCTGGAGCGTGATGCGCAGCGTCCCGCCTTCCGGCATGGCGTCGCGGGCGTTGACGGCGAGATTCATCACAACCTGTTGGAGCTGCGCGCTGTCGGCCAAGGCCCACATCGCCGGCCCGTCGGTCCCCTCCACCACCACCTCGACGCTGGCCGGCAGCAGCCGTGCCAGGAACCGCACGGCGCCCTCGACCGCGGCCCGCAGGTCCACCGGCTGCCGACACGTGGGTGTCTTGTGACTGAAGATCAGCAGACCCTTGACGACGCCCGCCGCCTGGACCGCCGCGTCCTCGAGCTGCTGCAGGTTCTGCTCCACCGCGTGGCCGGGAGGCAGTGCGACGCGCGCGAGCGCCGCGTAACCCAAGATCGCCGTCAGCACATTGTTGATGTCGTGCGCGATACCGCCCGCGAGTTGGCCGATCACCTCCATCTTTTGGGCCTGGTTCAGCTCTTCTTCGAGTCGCCGCTGCTCGGTCACATCGCGGGCAATCAGCAGGGCTGTCGGCGCGTCGGCTGCGGGGCCGTTGGCCGGCTCGGGCACGATCCGGGCCTGAAACCGCCGGTTGCCGGCGGCGGTCTGCAGGTCGAATTCGACCTCCTGTATCTGCCTGGTCTCGAAGGCCTGGGTAACCACACGGTCGTGCAAGTCGCAAATCTCAGGGGCAAGACCCAGCTCGCGAAGCGTCCGGCCCCGTGCGTCGTCCGCCGTGCACCCCATCACCGCGCTCCAGCTCCGGTTGACCAGGAGATGCCGGAACTGGCGGTCGACGCGCGCGATCATGTCCGGCGCGTTCTCCATGAGGGTCTCTAGCTCCTGGGTCCGGCGGGCCAGGGCCGTCTCGGCCTGTTTGCGCGCCGTGATGTCGTAGCCGAGCCAGGCCAGGCCGATCACGTGTCCGCCCGCGTCGTGCAGCGGCGTGTTGCTCCAGGAAATCAAACGCCGCCGCCCGTCGCGCGTGAGAATCTCGCCCTCCAAGTGAGGTGGAAAGCTGCCGTCGCATAGGCCGCGCGCGAATGCAGCGCGCACCCCAGCACGCTGCTCCGGCGGCACGAAAACCTCGATCCAGTTGCGGCCGAGGATCTCGTCCCGGCTCCATCCGGCGAGCTGCAGGAAGTGCGGGTTGCAGTACGTGACGCACTCGTCTGAGCTGATGATTCCCGCCAGGGCGCTCACATTCTCGAGCATCTGGCTTAAGCGCTGCTCCGCTTCCCGTTGCGCAGCCTCGGCTTCCCTGCGGGCCGTGATGTCCTGGACGACCCCAATCAAGTAGTCGCACCCACCCCGCGCGTCGCGGACCGCCGACACCGTGATGCTGACCCACACCAGCGAGCTGTTCTTCCGCACGTACCGCTTTTCCATGGAGTACGCGCCGATCTCCCCAGCCAGCAGGCGCTGCGCATTGGCCCGGTCCGCGGGAAAGTCCTCCGGATAGATGAGCCCGCGAAGCGTGCTTTGCAGAAGCTCCTGCGGCGTGTAGCCGACGATGTCCGCGAAACGCTGATTGACCCGCAGAAACCGGCCGTCGGGCGTGACGTGCGCAATGCCCACGGCGGACTGCTCAAACGTGGCCCGAAACCGCTCCTCGCTCTCGCGCAGCGCCTCCTCGGCCCGCCGGCGCTGGGCGTGCTCCGCGGCCTCGCGCAGCGCCCGGCGAACAGCCGGTGCCAGGCGCGCGAGCCGCTGCTTGAGAACATAATCGGTCGCACCATTCTTCACGGTGTCGATCGCCAGCTCCTCCCCCAAAGTACCCGACAGGACCACGAAGGGCACATCCGGGCACGTTTCGCGGGCGATCGCCAGCGCTGCCAGCCCGTCGAACGCGGGCAGTGTGTAGTCGGCCAGGATGAGGCCGTAACCGCCCTTCCGCAGCTCGCCGACAAAGGCGGTCCGGGTATCCACCCGGACCAGCTCGCACGCGAGACCTTCGGCGGCGAGCGTCTCCTGAACGAGCAGCGTGTCGTTGGGATCGTCCTCGAGGTGGAGGACCCGCAGCACGCCGCGCGCGTCGTCGTCTACCGGCTGAGTCCGTTTCCAGTCCATCACACTCTGTCCGGTTTTCCTATCGGCAGGGCGAAGTAGAAACAAGCACCGCCGTCCACCGTCCCCTCCGCCCAGGTGCGCCCGCCGTGCCGCTGAACGATGCGACGGACGCTGGCCAGGCCGACGCCGGTGCCCTCAAACTCATCGGCCCGGTGCAGGCGCTGGAACACGTTGAAAAGCCGGTGTAGGTACTGCATGTCAAAGCCGACGCCGTTGTCCCGCACCAGGATCACCAGCTCGTCGTCGCCCTTCGACACATCGCGGACCTCGATCTTCGCGCGCGGGCGGGGGCGTGTGAACTTAAGGGCGTTGGACAGCAGGCTGACGAAGACCAGCCGCAACATGCTGCGGTCGGCATGCACCTCGGGCAGGGCGTCGATCTGCCACTCGATCTGCCGCCCGGCCGTTTCAGACTGGAGTTCCGCCTGTGCCTCCTGAACGAGCTGGTCCAGGCGGATCACGGTCTTCTGCAAGTCGGCCCGCCCGGCCCGCGAGAAGGCCAACAGGTCATCGATCAACTGGCCCATCCGCTGGGCCGCCTCCGCGACGATCCGCAGGTAGCGCTGCCCCGTCTCGTCCAACGCCGCCGCGGACTGCTTTTCCAGCAGCTCGGCAAAGCCGCTCATGTGCCGCAGCGGCGCGCGCAAGTCGTGCGAGACCGTGTAGCTGAACGCTTCCAGGTCCTTGTTCGCCGCCTCCAACTGGCCCGTGCGCTCGCGGACCCGCCGCTCGAGCTCCTCGTTCAGGCGCTGCAGCTCGGCCTCGGCCTGCTTGCGCGGCGTGATGTCGGTGATCGTTCCGACGTAGCCCGTCACGCGGTCTTCGCGGTCCCGTTCAGCCAGCGCCTGGCCAAGCACCCACACCACCCGGCCATCGGGCCGCTGAAAGCGGTACTCCATGCGGAACGGCAGGTCCTCGCGCACCGCGCGGGACCATGCCGCGGAAACGCTGTCCCGGTCCTCCGGATGGAGCGCCGTAACCCAGCCGTCGGCGCGCGCCTGCTCCCGCGGCAAGCCGGTCATCTCCGACCAGCGCTCGTTGACGTAGAGGCTGCGGCCGGCGGCGTCGGTGTGGAAGAGGCCGACCGGGGCCACGGCGGCCAGGGTGCGGTAGCGCTGCTCGCTGGCGCGCAGGGCCTCAGCGGCGCGGTGGCGGTCCGTGATGTCCCAGAAGATGCCGAGGATGCCGGCGACCTGACCCTGCGGATCGCGGACGGGCGTCTTGACGGTGTGGACGATCCGTTCTTCCCCGCTCCCGACGCACCGTTCGTCGAGCTCCTCGGTGACGCCCTGGGCCATGATACGCCGATCGTCCGCGGTGTATTTGTCCGCGAGCTCCTTGGGGTGGAGGTCGTAGTCCGTCTTACCCCGGATTTGCTCCGTCGTGATGTGGTAGTCGCGGGCGTAGTTTGCGTTGCAGGAGACGTAGATCGAGCGGAGGTCTTTCAGGAAGATCCTCTGCGGTAGGTTCTCGACCAGCGTGCGGTAGTCGCTCTCGCTGGCCCGCAGCGCCGCTTCGGCCCGCTTGCGCTCCGTAATATCGTGGGCGTAGACATTCACATAGCCGCCGGCGCCGACCGGCGCGAGCAGGCATGAGAAGTCCCGGCCCCCCGCCGAGACCTCGACTTCGCGACTCTCCCCGGCGGCGAGGGCCCCGGCGATCCACGCGCGCCAGTCGTCGGGCACGGTCTCGCCCACGCTTCGCTGCCACGCGGCGAGCAGCGGAGCGCTCGCGCGATTGGCGTAGCTGATGATGCCATCCGCAGCGATCCGCAGCACGGGACTGGGGTTCTCGAGCGGGAACTTCGAGAGGTTGTCCAGTTCCTGCTCTGCTTGCCGCCGCTTCTTCTCCTGAACGTCGCGCTCCAGGCGCGCGCGGAGAACGGGCGCGACGTAGGCCGCGATGCCCTCGAGCCGCGCTGCGTCCTGATCGTTGTAGTCGGTCGGTTTGTTCGCGAGCTCGAAATGGCCGATGACCGCGCCGTGGTCCACGATCGGCACGACGAGCGCCCGGCGAATGGGCACGTGTCCTTCCGGCACTTGCCTGGGGGTGTTCTCGTAAATAGGTTTCTTGGTCCGCAGCGCGCGGCTCCACAGGCCGTCGCCCCAGATGTCCAGCGGGAAGCGGAACATCTTGCCGGCGATGCGCCGCTCCGTGTCCGCGTCTGGCATCATGATGTGCGCGATGGCAACGCCCTCGTCATCCAGGTAGGCGAAGAGCGCTACCGGGCTTTCGACCACCTCGCAGACGATGCCGAGCACGCGCTCGTACATCTCGTCGTCCGGATACGCGAGGAATACCTCAACGATGCGCCGGTGCAGCGTCTCTGCGGCCTTCAAGCCGACTACCGCCATGTGCACTCACCCCATTCATCCCAGACGGCACGTCAGGCCATCGCGACCACACATCTAGTTGGATCGACTCCTACTCCCACTGTCGTCCCCGAAGGGCAATCCGCCAGCCACCGCTGGCGACAGGTCCTGTGTTCGTCGGTCGCGGACATAACTCAATCCCTTTTCCTCACGCCGACCCGCGCGCGGGAAAGACGGATCACGGATCCATGTGCAGCTATAGATACCCGTTCTGCACGTGCGTTTCCAGAGCGCTGCGGAAACGCTCTTCGGATGCGGTCTCGCAGTCGCGCAGCCAGCGCGCTGTGTTGTCTGGCGGGCGGTGGGTTCCTGGCAATCAAGTGGCGGAACGTCCTGGGCGTTGCACCGTGAGCGGTTCCTTAGCAGTGGGATTGCGCTTGGCTTCCGACATCAGCTCGCGGCCCCGTGCGCACGCGATGCTGCATCCGCAGCCGCCCCCGAAGCACATTCGGCTCGTCAGCCACAAACCGAGTCCGCTTCACAGGGCTGACGCCCCGAGCGGTGCCGCGTCGTAGCGGTCCGCCAGCTCAGCCCGGATGTCCTGCAGCGCATCGACAACCGTGGCAAACGCCGCGCACAGATCAGGGTCAAAATGCGCACCGGCCCCCTCGCGGATCGTTTTCAGGACGATCTCCTCCGGAAACGCCGAACGGTAGGGCCGGTCCGAGAGCAGGGCGTCGTACGAATCCGCGACGGCAACGATCCGCGCCTCGAGGGGGATGCGGGCGCCGTTCAGGCCGGCCGGATAGCCGAGCCCGTCCCAGCGCTCGTGATGGGACAGGGCAATCGCGGCGGCGACCTCGATGAACGGGTTCGGCGCGGGCGCTGCGTGCGGGTGCAGTCCGGCGCGCACCTCCAGGCGAGTGCTCATCGCCTTCGGCTGCTGCTGGAGGATCTTGGCCCCGATCTCGCAGTGCCGCTGCATGATCGTCCATTCGTGGGGCGCCAGTGCCTGCGACTTGAGCAGGACGTAGTCGGGGATGCCGATCTTGCCAATATCGTGGAGTGGGCTGGCCAGCGAAATGACCTCCACCCGTTCGCGGGGCAGGCCCAGCGCTTCGGCGAGCACGCGGCAGTAGCAGCCCACGCGCACCACGTGGTTGCCCGTATCTTCGTCGCGATACTCGGCGGCCATGCCGAGCCGCCAGATGATGTCCAGACGCGAAGCGGCCAAGGCGGCCGTGCGCTCGGCCACGGCCCGTTCGAGACTCTCGTTCTGGCTCTTCAGCCGGTCCTGATACGACTTCAGGCGCAAGGCGCTGCGGATGCGGGCGATGAGCTCGTCCGGATCGGCCGGCTTGGTCAGCAGGTCCGTGGCGCCCAGGTCCAGGGCGCGCCGCTTCAACCCCGGCCCGTTGGCGCCGGTCAGCATGATCAGCGGCAAGTCGCAGGTGCGCTCGCTGTGCCGCACCCGGTCGAGGAGCTCAAAACCGTCCAGGTCCGGCATGCGCACATCGGCCACGACCACGTCGACCGTGGCGCGTTCCAGCTCTTCGGCGGCCTGCCGGCCGCTCGTGGCAAAGCAGAGCTCCCACGGTTCACCGGCGGCGCGCAGGATACGCTGGAGCGCCTCCAGGACGTGCAGCTCATCATCCACGATCAAAATGCGGGGTGGATTCACAGGCTTCTCCCTGGGGGGAAAAAGGGGGGCGGAAAAGGGGTCAGGAACCTTTTGCCGGAACGGCCCGGAGGGTGCTGCGCACAAAAGGTTCCTGACCCCTTTTCCTCCTGGCCCCCTTTTTCCCCCAGCGGCAAGCGAATGATGAAGGTCGTCCCCTGGCCTTCGGCGGTCTCGAACGCAATGGTGCCGTGGTGTTTCTTGACCACGACATGGCGGGCAATCGCCAGGCCCTGGCCTGTCCCCTTGCCGGCCTCTTTGGTGGTGAAAAATCGATCAAACACGCGCGCCTGGATCTTCTCCGGAATCCCCGTACCCGTGTCGCGGATGCGAATCTCAACCCAGTCGCCCGCGTGTCGCGTCCGAATCGTGACCGTTCCTTTCCCCTGGGCCCCGTCTCCGACCACGTCGGCGACGGCATGGGCCGCGTTGATCAGCACGTTGAGGATCACCTGGTTGATCTCGCCCGGCAGGCACAACAGCGGCGGGAGGTCCGGCTCCAAGTCCATCTGCACGTCGGCCACGTATTTCCATTCATTACGCGCGACCGTGACCGTGTTCTCGATCGCGCGATTCAGGTCGATCTCCTGGCGCTCGTCCGCGTTGGGATGAGAGAAGTCCTTCATGGCACGCACGATGTTCGCGACGCGCTCCACGCCCTCGAGAGACTGCCGGATCGCCTTCGGAATCTCTTCCGACAGGTAGTCCCACTCGAGCGCCTGCACGGCCTGCGCGATCTCCGCGACCAGGTCGGGGGTGACCCGCGCGTGGCGGGCCGCTTCCAACAGGACCCCATACTTGCTCAACACCGCCTGCACGCCGGCAAAGGCATGCCACAAGAAGCGCGCGTTGTCGCCCACGAATTGGGTCGGCGTGCTGATCTCGTGCGCGATGCCGGCCGCCAACTGCCCGATCGATTCCAGCTTCTGCGCCTGCGCCAGTTGGCTTTCGAGCTGGCGGCGATCCGTGATGTCCCGGCCGACGATCAGGAGCCGTTCGGCGCTGAGCTCGCCGTCTTGCACCGGGTGGATGGTCAGCCTCAGAACGCCCGAACGGCCGTCCGGATGGACGAAGCGCACGTCGTCCAGCCGCACCGCAGTGCCTTGCGCGCGACAGCCCGTAATGCCCCGCGCCACGGTCGAAGGGTCCACCAGCGCTGCACAGTCGAGCAACGCTTGCCCGACCATCGGACGGGCAGCGGAACCCAACGTGGCCTCGGCCACGGTGTTCCAGCGGGTCACCTGGTTCCGTTCATCGATCTCGATCAGAATGCAGGAAAGCGCTGTCAGGAGCTGTTCCGTCTCGTGGCGCGCCTTGCGGTAGCGCTGCTGCAATTGCGGCAGCATCTCTTCCATGTACTGACGCTCGGCAACCTCCGCCTGTAGCTCCTCGTTCGCGCGGGAGAGCGCGGCCGTCTGCTCCACGGCCGTCCGCCGGAGCCCGTCGGTCGTGAGCTGCGACTGCTGCGCCAGGGTCCACTTCTCGGTCAGGGCGCAGGCCAACTGCTGGACTTCCACAACGTCGAACGGCTTCTTCAGCACGAGCAGACGGTCAGTCAGACCGAGCGCGGCCAGCATCTCGTCCCACGAGTAGTCGGAGTACGCCGTGCAGATCACCGCCTGAACGTGGGGATCTTCCTGCCAGACGCGCGCGAGCGTCTCGATGCCGTCCCAGCCCTGCGGCATGCGGACGTCCACGAAGGCCACGGCGTACGGGCGCCCGGCGGCACGGGCCAGACGGACCATTTCAAGCCCCTCTTGGCCCTGATGCGCCGCATCCACTTCAAATGTCATGCGGCACATGGGCGTACCTGGCGTCGCGCCAAACAGCGCGAGTTCGGTGCCGCCCAGATCGTCCGCCAGGTCTGCTCCGCCGAGGATCTTGCGAAAGTCCTCGTGAATGGCCGGGTTGTCGTCAATGACGAGAATGCGGCGGCGGCGGTCGATGTCCGACAGTGCGGCGTGTTGTAGATTACGTGCGTCATCTACCCGGTCGGGTTGCCGCTCGCGCGGGTCGTCCGGCATGGGCCGGGGGACGGGATGGCCTGCAGCGGCGCGGCGTGGGCCGGGGCGGGGTTTCGGCGCGCGGCCTTTCGTAGGAAACTGGGGCGGGTGGTCTACCCCGCCGGCCGCGGCGCGCTTAGCAGCACGATCACTCACCGTGTCGTCTTCCCTCGGGATGTTGCCTGGACACTCGCCACACTGTCCCTACGACTGGCCATGTCGCCCGCGCTCCAGAGTCGACTTCTTGCTGCCGTCGCCCCGTGCGTCGCCAGGACTCCGTCCCGCTCAACCTGGGGCGAGCCAGGCGGACCTGAGCGCCGCACGGCGGCGACCGGTACTGCGACAGCAAGGGTTTCGGCGCGACAATCCTTGTCCGCTGTACGCGCAGCCAAGTCAGTTCGGGGGCAGACACGACCCCGGCGCGCCGGGGCCGGGACACCACCACGTGGTGTCGCGTAACCAAGATCGAATTTGTCCGAGTACCCCACAATGGGTAACAATGCCCAAAAGGGAAGCCGAGGGGAGCTGGGCGGTGAAAAGGCGCTGGACCAACCGGACGCCAACAGGCCCTGTGGTGAGGCCCCGCGGGCGAGCGTCTCGCAACCTCGGGCCACGGACGCAATTAGGTAGAAATACCCAATCCACAAGGACGCGGAGGATCTGCTCGCCGCAACGAGCGCTAATGACAGCTACAAACGGCACTTACCCCACGGTGGGCCTGCCCAATGGGGCTCGCGAACGAAGCTTGCCCCTGGATCAGGGGTAGTTGCCGGGACCTGCTCGGTCCAAAGCGCGTTATACTACAAGTAGTGGGAGTGACAGGTTGCCTCTCGTCTGCCGTCACCGGAGGGGTGTGTGGCGCAGTTGAGCGGCGCGTAAGAATGGCGCGGGCACGACTGGGCCACCTCGGTAACCGGCTCCTCTGGGCCGAGAAGGACCGATACGGCTTCTCAAGGGATAATGGGGTCCGCCCGGCATGGGCGATGACATTTTGACGTCAGTGGGGCGCGATGCCAAGAAGCTTTCACCAGCCGCGGTCGCAGTCGTGGCACCCCTTGGCGGGGCAGACCTGGCCCGACGGGTTTCATTCTCTGTCTTCGCAGCGGCGGACGTGAGTCCAAAACGCTAGCGCAGTTCGTGGCGTTAGAAGCGATCCACCCTGGCGGAGATGCACGCATGGATGCGAAGAAAGGCGCTGGCACGAGGCCTCAAGACCTGCGGGCGCGGGCCGAAGCCGGTGTCCGCAAGCCCCGTTCGGGCGTCACCCCGCTGACCGCAGAAGAGGCCGAGAAGCTCATTGAGGAGCTTCGAGCTCACCAGACTGAACTGGAGCTCCAGAACCAGGAATTGCGGCAGGCGGAGCTGCGCCTGGCATGCGAACGCGACCGGTACGCGAATCTCTACAACTCTGCGCCGGTCGGGCACATCACGCTCGACTGGCAAAGCGTGACCAAGGAGGTGAACCAGATCGCGGCCGACATGCTGGGGCGGGAGCGCGCCGGCCTGCTGGGCACGTCGCTCTCACGGTACCTCAATGTGCAGGGGGGGCACACGCTGCACGTCCATCTGCTGCGCACCCGCAAGGCGGATGTGCCGCAGGTCTGCGAGCTGGAGTTGGAGCGCGCGGACGGCACGTTGCGGCCGGTGCAGGTGCAGAGCGTCGCGGTCCACAGGTCCGGTGACGCCGACACCGTTTGCCAGACGATCCTGAGTGATCTTACCGAGCGCAGGCAGTTTGAGGAGACGCTCGCCAGCCGGACGCGGCAGCTCGAGACGCTCATGGACAACGCGCCGGACATGATCGCGCGTCTGGACCGCCAGGGGCGATATCTGTTGATCAACCAGCGCTACGCCAAGCTGGCCGGCATTTCCCCCGACCAGGCGGCGGGTAAGAGCTGCTACGAGCAGGGGGGTTTCGCCGAGGTCGGCGACGCTTGGCGCAGCGCGCTCGCCCGCGTGTTTGACACCGGGCAGATGCAGGAGCTCGATCTCGAAGTCGCTGGCGCGGACAGGCCGCAGTTCTACCAGGCCAGGATCGTCCCCGAATTCGCCGCGGACGGCCGCGTTGAAACGGCCCTGGCCCTGGTCCGCGAGGTCACGGAGCAACGGCGCCTGCAAGCCGATCTCAACCAGGCCCAGAAGATGGAGGTGGTAGGCCGGCTCGCGACCGGCATCGCCCACGACATCAACAATGTGCTGACGGCCATCGCCGGCTACACCACTCTGGCACGCATGCGCCTGCCGGCGGACCACGAGATCGCCCGCGATCTGGAGCACGTCGAGGAAGCGGTCCAGGATGCGGGCGGGATCGCGAACGGCCTGCTCGCGTTTGCCCACAAGCTGCCGGCCGTGAAGCGGCCCGTCGAGCTGCGCGCGATGATCCACGCCGCCGCCCGTTTGCTCCGTCGCATGCTCCCCGCCGCCATCGAGCTGGTGACGGACGTTTCCGAGGAACCCGG